>Ga0226835_1001108_pt1 | contig 17166 bp, 14 predicted proteins | sample LAC_MetaG_1_FD_163627 | JGI IMG/M metagenome (GOLD analysis project Ga0226835, IMG submission 163627) | Anaerobic ammonium oxidizing microbial communities from anammox membrane bioreactor (MBR) in UC Berkley, California, United States -... | ecosystem: Engineered > Bioreactor > Anaerobic >...
GTTCCGAGCGCCAGCGCGCCGACCGCCAGCGCCCATCGGTTGCCGGTCCGGTCCGACAGCCAGCCGGACAGCGGCGACGCGATCAGGCCGAGGACCTGGTTGGCGGCGGACAGCCCGCCCGTAAACGACGCCAGCGGGATCAGCAGGCCGAGCAGCACGATCGTATCGCCGATGCGCTGCTCTAGCAGCAGCGGCAGTGTCGCGCCCAGGAAGCCGAGAAAGATCAGCCAGTTCACACCGAGCAGGGCGACCGCCGTTGCCAGCGGCAGCGTCGAGGCGCGCCACGAAGCGGCGTGCGGGGCGGCGCCGGGATGGGCAGACGCCAGCGCGCCCGCGGGCCGAGACGGTTTGATGGGGCGCGTTTCGGGCAACACCAGCAGCCACAGCACCGCCGCGCCGAAGGACAGCAGCGCGCAGACGCGCAGCGCCGGGGAGTAGCCCAGCCAGTCGGTCAGCACGCCGCCGATCAGCGCCGAGCCACCTGAGCCGATGAAGAACCAGGCTTGCAGCCGCCCGATGTAGCGCCCCCGTCGCTCCGGCGGGGCGAGGTCGAGCACCATCGTGCTTGCGCCCAGCCAGATCCCGGCCCAGGCGGTCCCCCACAGCAGGCGGCCGATCAGCAGCGGCCAGAAGCCGGGGACCGTGTACAGCAGCGACGAGAGCGCGCCGAGGAACAGCGCAGGAACCAGCATCCGGCGGCGCGGCAGGCGCTCGATCAGCATCCCCGCCGGGCCGTTGATCACGATCCGGATCAGGCGGTTGGCGGAGAGCATCAGCCCCACGTCTGCCAGCGCGATCCCGGCGGCGCGCGTGTGCGTCGGCAGCACAACGTAGAGCGTCAGGTCGCCGAGCAGCGAGACCGCGACGCCCAGCCCGATGACGAACAGCGCGCGATCGTGTGAGAAACCCGCGCGCCAGCCACGCAGCGCCGCACTAGTCATAGAACGCTTCTCGCACGGGCCGCCCTGTCCAGGTGGCCGGCGCGCTTAGTCCGAGGACGTACGCCAGCGTTGCCGCGGTATCCGCTAGCTGGACGGTCTGGCGCAGCACGTGACCGCGCCGGGTCGCCGGCCCGCTGATGATCCAGGGGATGCGCGTGTCTTCGGGCGCGCTGCCATCATGCGTGCGGCCCTGCCCGCCGTGGTCGGCCAGCAGCAGGAAGGTGATCTGCTCGCGCAGGCCGGCGCTTTCCAGCCGTGCCAGCAGCAAGCCCAGCGCGCGATCCATGGCCTCGATCGCGTCGAGGTAGGGGCGCGACATCCAGCCCGCGTCGTGCCCGGCGATGTCGCTCTGTTGCAGGTAGAGAAAGGTCAGGTCCGGCCGCTCGTGCACCAGGTAATCCGCCGCGACGTTGGCCAGATGCGCGTCGATGTCTTCATCGGGGCGCGGCGCGCGCAGGTAGCTAAACTCCAGGCTGCCGGGCGAGGCCAGGTCGCGCAGTTCGCCCCAACTGTAGAACATGGCCGTGTGCAGTCCGGCGGCGTGCGCGACGTCCAGGATGCTGGGGTAGGCGCAGGCCGCCGGGTTGAACGTGTTGCTGAGCACGCCGTGCCTGTCCGGTGGGATGCTGCGGAACATGGTAGTGTGTGTAGGCAGCGTGTAGCTGGGCACCACAGATTGGGCGGCCCAGGTGTACGCGCCGCGCTGCCAGAGCGAGTCTACGTGGGGGGTGGCGGCTTGCGCCAGGCCGTCCGGCCGGCAGCCATCGAAGACGATGAGTACGGCAGGGGGTGTGGGGGGCATAGGGCTGTGGCACCTCGATGCAAGCTGGTGTGCGGCAGATGTTCACAGCGGCGACCTGCCGCACGAGCCGCCGCCGGGGTTAATCGTAGCGCAGAACGTGCGCGCGCGCTGCTGACCGAAACACGAAAATGCGCGTCTGCGAGGGAAGGGTTGTGCGATGGCTGGAGTCGCTATACACTAACAGAACAACAAAACGGCCAAGCCATGCCGGTTGGCGTGGAGCGTCCGAGGAAAAGAGATTTAACTGGTCTTTGTTGTAATATTAACGCTTGTGGAGTATGGTCACCGTCGGATAGCGACGCGACTCCTCATCGTCCACGCGAGCGATGCTGCTGTCACGCGGTAGCAGTGTGGAGAGGTGATTGTGTGATCGGGTTCGCTGGCGAATCGAAAGGAGAGTGGGCGACCAACAACACCAACTGCCGAAGCAAGTGACAGTTTCCGTTCTCGTCGTTTCCGGGTTGGCGCAGGGTCATGAGCGATTTGTTTGCGCGCCAGACCGGCCAGCACTCGCATCCGAATTTAAGGAGATAATCAGGAATGAAGAAACTTGTCTTTGCTGCTCTCATGTTTGCCCTTGTCCTGGCGCTGGCTGTGCCTGTGTCAACCATCCAGGCGCAAGACCGGACGCGCGTCGATGTCTGGATCGCGTTCCAGGATTACCGGCTGGACTGGACCAACGAAAAAGCCGCCGAGTTCAACGAGATGTTCCCGCAGTATGAGGTTGTTATCACCGGTGGCTTCAGCTACGAGGCTGTTTTCGCACAGGTGGCTGTGGCTGCCGAGCAGAACCAGCTTCCGGCGGTCGTGCAGTTCTTCGAGGCCGGCACGCAGGACGCGCGTGACAGCGGGCTGTTCAAGCCGATCGCGGACGCGCTGGCGGGCCGCACCGAGATCAACGGCCTGCCGGTGGACCTGGAAGACTTCGTCGCCCCGGTGATCGCTTACTACACCCTGGACGGCAAGTTCACCTCGATGCCGTGGAACACCTCTTCGTCGATCATGTTCTCGAACATGAACTTCCTGCGCGCGGCGGGGATCGAGACACCCCCTGCGACCTGGGCCGAAATGGACGCGGCCTGCGAGAAGATCATGGCGCTGGACAACGCGCCGGAATACTGCTGGACGTTCCCCAATCACGGCTGGTTCTTCGAGCAGTGGCTGGCCCAGCAGAATGCGCTGTATGTCAACAACGACAACGGGCGTTCGGCACGGGCCACCGAGGTGGCGTTCAACAGCGAGGCGGGCCTCGCCATTCTGGAATGGCTCGACGATCAGTACAACAAGGGCTACCTGTACTACAGCGGCGCTCAGGGCGGTGACTCCTGGGTGACGGTCGATCAGGCTTACCAGACCCAGCAGGTGGCCATGGCGGTCTACAGCAGCTCGGACACGACCCTCTACACCCAGATGGGCCTGGATAACGGCTTCGAGACCGTGGCCTCGTTCTATCCCTACAATGATGAGACCGGCTGGACGGGCAACCTGATCGGCGGCGCGACGCTGTGGCTGGTGGACGGCCTCGATCCCGAAGTGGAAGAGGGCGCGCTGACCTTCCTGGTTTATCTGACCAATACCGAGAACGCAGCCGACTGGCACAAGCTGACCGGCTATATCGCCATCCGCGAGAGCGCCAACCGCTTGCTCGAAGAGGAAGGGTGGTTCGAGGAAAACCCGAACCAGACAGTCGCCGCCCGGCAGCTCTCGGAGAGCACCGTCACTCCGGCGACCAGCGGCGCGCTGGTGGGTGGGTTCCCCGCCATCCGCAATGTGGTGACGGCAGCTATTGACCGCGTCTTGCTGACCGACGATGACCCGGCAGCGGTCCTCGAGCAGGCTGCCGCCGACGCGAACCTGATCATCGAGGAATACAACCTGCTGAACGCCCCGTAGGCGGGTCGTTCGACCGCATGATCTGCAGGGGCGGCGCGTGCCGCCCCTGCCATCATATTGTTTGAGTGACGTAGAAAGTCGAGTAGCAGCCTTATGATTGTCTCTCCGCAGCTTCTGATCCTGGGAGCGGCTGTGATCGGCGCCGGTGTTCTGGGGGGCGTCTTCCGGCGGGCCGGTGGGCGAACCCCGGTGGGGGTGGCGCTGGGAGCCGCCGGCGGGGCGCTTGGCTCGATGCTGTTCATGGCGCCACTGGACTATTGCACCTTCGAGGCCGAGCGCGAGACACTCGACGCGATTTTCGGTGTGCTCCTGGTGTTCGCCGGGATGGCGCTGGTGCTGGCGCCGGCAAGCTGGATCAGCGAGCGGTTGATCCGCCGGCAGAGTCTGATCTCCGAGTCGCAAATTACAACCGGCACGTTCAAGCACTGGTGGCTGGCCTTTCCGCTGCTGTTGCCCACGCTGACGATCCTGGTCTTGTTCCTGTATTACCCGTCTGTCGAGACGCTGCGCCTGTCGACGAAGCTGTCGCGCCTGGGGGCGCGGCGGGAAGTGTCCGTCTGCATGGACAACTTCACGCGCCTGGTGCATGACGCAGAGTATCTGGACATCGTCGGGCGCACGCTGTGGATCTCGGCGGTGATCGTCGTGCTGAGCATGGCACTGTCGCTCCTGATCGCGACGATGGCCTACCTGCCAGTGCGCGGCGCGTCGATCTACCGGGTGCTGCTGGTGTGGCCGTATGCGATCTCGCCGGCGGTAGCGGGCATCATCTTCCTGCTGATGTTCAACCCCGCGGGCGGCATCATCAATCACCTGACGGGCCAATGGTTCGGCCTCAAGCTTGGCTGGCTCAACGATCCGAAGGTCGCCCCCTGGACGGTGATCCTGGCGAGCGTGTGGAAGTCGATGGGCTTCAACATCTTGTTCTATATCGCCGGGCTGCAAAATGTTCCGAAAGACCTGATCGAAGCCGGGGCGATCGACGGCGCGGGCGTGCTGCGCCGCTTCTGGCATATTGTCTGGCCGATGCTCTCGCCGACTACGTTCTTCCTGATCGTGACCAATCTGACCTATGCGTTCTTCGAGACCTACGCCACCATCGACTACCTGACGCCCGGCGGCGGCCCGCTCAAATCGACCACTACCATGATGTACCAGGTGGTCCAACTGGGCATTCGCAATAACGACATGGGCAAGGCCGCGGCACAGTCGATTGTGCTGTTCCTGTTGGTCATTGGCCTGACACTGCTGCTCTTCCGCTCGGGCGAGCGGCGCGTCACCTACGGAGTGTGAGACCATGAGCGGCGTAACTCAAGAGGCTGTCCGCACGACGACGCGCGTCTCCGACTGGCGCAGCACGCTGCGGCGGTGGATTCCCAAGCGATGGTATGCGCACGTGATCCTGATCACAGCCTGTTTTCTGTCGGGCATTCCGCTCTTTTACGCGCTGATCGTCAGCACACAGACCAACGCCGAGGTCTTTCGCTACCAGTTCACGCCGGGGACGGGCCTGGCCGAGAACTGGAATCTGGTTTTCAACGTGCGCCATCTGCACGAGTACATGATCAATAGCGTCATCATGGCCGCCGGGATCACGATCTTCAAGACGCTGTTCTCGCTGCTGTCTGGCCTGGCGTTTGTCTATTTCCGGTTCCCTGGCAAGTGGCTGGTGTTCGGCTTTGTGCTGATCACCTTGATGATGCCGACCGAGGTGTTGATCATCGCGCTGTTTCGCTTCATCAACGACCTGAACTGGCAGAACACCTATCTGGCCCTGATTGTGCCGTTTACCGCCAGCGCGACGGGGACATTCCTGTTCCGCCAGCACTTTGCCAGCATCCCGGCAGAACTGTCGGAGGCGGCGCAGCTCGACGGCGCCAATCCGCTGCAGTTCCTGTTCCGCGTGCTGGTCCCCATGAGCTGGAACACGATCGGGGCGCTGGCGGTGGTGCAGGTGATCTACGCCTGGAACATGTACCTGTGGCCGAACATGATCATTACCGATCCGGACCTGCAAACGATCCAGACCGGGATCGGCGCGCTGCGCTCCAGCGGGGGGGCGCTGCAGTTCGGGCCGCTGATGCTCGGTGCGGTGTTCACCAGCTTGCCGCCGGTACTGGTGTTCATCCTGCTGCAGAAGCAGTTCATGAGCGGCTTCACGCTCACGCGCGACAAGTAGCGCGGGGCTGCGGCACGCCGCCAGGGGAACTTTCGGGGAGAATCTCGACGAAAATCACGCACGCTTGTATATTTTGCACAAGCGTGTCATTCGGTTTCGCCTGGCGAATTCGGTATTGTAACGTATCGTGCCAACCGGTCTTCAGAACCTGGCAACAAGTTCCTCGGTTTGACAAGAATTGGGACAGCAAACTACCGTTCAACTCCCTTGGTTTGGTCTGAGTTCCCCTTGCGGATGATGCACGCCTGAAGCCGGCCAATGTGGCATTTTCCCCTGGCACGAAACGCTACGCTTACCTGAACAAGGAGGGAACAGCAGCCATCGAAAGAAGAAACCTATCCCAACTCCCCACGGGCGTTCGGTGCGCAGGCACGAACGCGACTTATGAGGCAGAAGCTTTCGATCACACGAGTCTGTTCATTCACAAGGAGAGGAAAATCATGCGTCGCGTTTCAATGATACGTTATCTCGTCCTGCTCGCGCTGATCGCGGCGGCGCTCAGCCCGGTCTACGCGCAGGAAGATGAGGGCGTTGTCGTCTACGCGCCCGGCGAATCTGTGAAGGTCGCGGTCGTCACCGACCTGACCGGTCCGATCGCCGAGATGGGCCTCGACATCCAGCAGGGCGCGGAAGTGGCCCTGTCGGAGCTGAACGAGGCCGGCGGCATCCACGGCTTCCCGGTTGAGTTCGTGGTCGAAGACGACCGCTGCTCTGGCGACGAGGGCACGGTGGTTGCCAACCGCATCGTCTCGGACCCGAAGATCGTCGCGGTGGTCGGCCACATCTGCTCCGGCGCCACGATCTCGGCCTCGGATGTGTATGAAGATGCGCGTATCCCGATGGTCTCGCCCAGCGCGACCGCGGCCCTGGTGACCGAGCGCGGGCTGGACGTGATGAACCGCGTGGCGTTCCGCGATGACGTTCAGGGCACGGTTGACGCGCACTATCTCTACAAGATTCTTGGCGTTCGCAAGCTGGCCGTCCTGCACGACAACGACTCGTACGGCCTTGGCCTGGCCGAAGTGGTGCGCGATGTCTTCACCGAACTGGGTGGCGAAGTCGTCGGCTTTGAAGGGATCAACGTGGACGACCAGGACTACCGCCCGGTGCTGACCCCGCTGGCGGCGGCCCAGCCCGATGCGATCTTCTTCGGCGGCTACAAAGAGCAGGCTATTCTGCTGGTGACCCAGATGCGGGATGTCGGCCTGGGTGACGTGATCTTCTTCAGCGACGACGGCGTCTACGCCCAGGCGTTCATCGACGGCGCGGGCGAGGCGGCAGAAGGCGCCTATGCCAGCTTCGTGCGAGAGGCTGAGGTGAGCGCAGAAGCGAACCGCGAGTTCGACGAGAAATATCGCGAGATGTTCGGGAAATACCCGGACGAGCAAGGTCCCTTCCACGCGCACGCCTACGACTCGGCCTGGATCATCTTCAACGCCCTGCTCGAAGTGGCCGAAGTGGATGACGACGGCAATCTGGTCGTTGATCGCGAGGCGCTGATCGAGGCGATCCGCAACACGACGGACTACGAAGGGCTGACGGGCACCCTGTCCTGCGACGAGAAGGGTGACTGCGGCGCCGGCTCGATCGGCATCAATATGGTGGAAGACGGTCAGTGGGTCCCGGTTGAAGTGCCGGAAGACTTGCTGGAGATGGAAGTCGAATAAGAGTACAATAAAGCCAAGTGATGCAACCCGTTTCACCTGGCTTGGTAGAGGGTGCAGCCAGCGCCCAGCTAACTGGCTCGCAGCGGCGCTGGCTGCTTCTGGTTATTTTTTGAGGGCTGCGGGTGGCCCGCCGTACCTGAATTCCTCATCGCCCAATGTACGGAACGCGGTCGGGCCCTTGCAGGCGCGAGTGCGCTGATCTGGCGCACAACGTGGACGGAGTATGCGATGGCACAAGTAACGCAGGCCCGCTGGCAGGACCGCCTGGACCTTGATTACGATCGCCTCAGCGGCAGATATTTCGGCATCGGGGCGCTGATCGCCTCAGCCCGGATGCTGTGGGTGATCGCCCGGACTTCGGGCCTTTTAGGCTCGCCGCCCAGCCCTGTCCTGTCCGATATTGAAACCGGCTTAGGCGTGTTGCTGTGGGTTTACGCGGGCCTGGGGCTGATCGCCCTGGTGGGAATCCTGGCCGGGCGGGCGCAGCAAGAGCAGTACATTTCTTCCGGCCGGGTGATCATCAATTACGCGGGCGTGATCTTCTTTCTGCTCCTTTCGACCCGGGTGCAGGCTGTCGTCGAGGCGCAGGCGTTCCCCATCACCGTGTGGGGGCTGCAGTTGACCAACGGGCTGGTGCTGGGCGGCGTCTACGCGCTGGTCGCGCTCGGATACACGCTGGTCTATGGCATACTCTTCATGATCAACTTCGCGCACGGCGAGGTGCTGGTGCTGGGCACGTTTGGCGGCTATTTTGCCTTCACCTACCTGGTGGACCTGGGCGGCGGCATGTTTGAGGTGGGGGCGGCGCAGGTGGCGGGCGTTCTTCTGCCGCTGGTCATGGCGATTCTGTTCCTGCCGCTGGAGCTGCTTGTTTCGCGCGGGGGGCGCGAGCGCACCAGCGGCGCGCAGGTCAGCTCCACCTGGCTGCTGACACTCTCCACGCTGCCGGTGCGCTTTTTGGTCGGGGCGCTGGTCGGCTTCGGGCTGCTCCAGGCGTTGGGCGCCTTCGCCCCGCAGATCTACCGCATTGTCATCACGGTGATGGGGCTGCTGTTCATTGTGGCGGCGGGGATGCTGACCTCGATGCTGGTGGCGATCGGGCTGGAGCGGGTAGCATACCGGCCCTTGCGCCACGCGCCGCGCCTCACCCCGCTCATCAGCGCCATTGGGGCGTCCTTCTTTCTGCAGCAGGCCATGCTCAACATCTTTGGCCCCGGCCAGCGGTTTTATGTCCGTCCCCCGCTGATCGACGGCACCTGGAACATCCCGGTCGCGGATATCGGAGTCATTCCGGTGACCAAGACCGGTGTGATCATCGTGATCGTGTCGATTGTGCTGATGGTTCTGCTGTACACCTTCGTGCAGCGCTCGAAGACGGGCCGCGCGATGCGCTCGGTGGCCGAGGACAAAGACACCGCCGCGCTGATGGGCGTGGACGTCGATCACGTGATCGTGGTCACTTTTGCGATTGGGGCGCTGCTGGCGGGCGCGGCAGGCGTGATGATGGGCTTTCACAACCTGTCGTTCAACTTCCGCACGGGCTTCATCCCCGGCCTGAAGGCGTTTACTGCGGCGGTGCTGGGCGGCATCGGCAACATCCCCGGCGCGATGTTCGGCGGCTTTTTCCTGGGCCTGGTGGAAGCGCTCGGCCCCACGATGCTCGGCATCCCCACCGAGTACAAGGATGTGATCGCCTTTAGCCTGCTGGTGCTGGTGCTGATCTTCCGGCCCACCGGCATCTTCGGCGAAGTGCTTTCGGAAAAGAAGGTCTAGGCCATGTTGCAGAATCGGTTACACGGCTGGTCCGATGCACTGCGCGAAGGTTTGAGCGCCGGCTTCATCACCGGGCTGATCCTGCTCTTCCTGATCCTGATCGGCGTCCCGGTCCGGCTGGAGAATCTGGCGCTCTTTTCGCTGCTGCTGACGACGGCAATCTTCGGGATACGAATTGGCCGCCGGCTGTGGCGCGCGGGCCTGGGCGATGTGCTCAGCAACGCCCTGGTCGCCGGGCTGCTGGCGGGGGTGATGGTCCTGCTGTTGATGGCGCTGGTCAACCGCTGGCAGGCGCGCGGTATCGACGTGAAGCGGTATTTTGATTCGGTGTCCACGCAGACGGTCACCGTGCTGTCGGGCGTTCCCGCCGCAGAGCTGCACCCCAACCCGCCGATCGACCCGCTCACGGGGCGGTATGTCGAGGGCAGGCCGGTGCGCACCGATCCCTTCCGCCTGACGTTCAACGAAGAAACGGGCCTGCGCCTCAAGTTCGGGATGACTGGCGACTCGGTCTTCGACCTGAACCTGCGCATCGGCGGCCTGTATGGGTTCGTCGTGCTGCTCATGCTGACCTCGGCGCTGGCTGCCGTCGTGACCTGGGCCTGGCTGGCGGCGGATGTTGGGCGCTACCGGCGGCAGTTCAGCGGCCGGCTGACGGGTAACCCGGTGGCACGGTGGGCGATTCTGCTGTTGCCGGTGCTGTTTTTCGGGCTGTTCTGGCTGACTGAGGGCCAGGGCGTGGTCGATCCGGTGTTGCGCCTGCGGGCGGGAGAGCGCGAGGCGCAACTGCTCATCGCGTTTCTGATCATCCTGTGGGCGCTGGTTGCCATGCGCTCAGCCGAAGCGAACGACTGGGGGCTGGGGTACACGGCGCGCATTGGAATTGTAGCGGCCTCGGTTGGGGCGCTGGTGCTGATCGGGATCGGGCGGATTACGGGGAACAATTCGACGTTTATCGCGCCGGTCAGCGAGCCGCGCGGCAGCCAGACGCTCAGCGCGCTGGCGCTGGTGATCGCTGGCGCCGCGTTGATCATCCAGAGCGCGGTATTGCTGCGCCGACCCGGCCGCTTCGAGAGCCAGTTCGCCATCGCGACCTCCCTCTCCGTGCTGATGATCCTGCCGCTGTATCTCGACCAGTACCAGACGGACGTGATGACCCTGGTCGGGATCAATATTATGCTGGGGCTGGGGCTGAACATCGTCGTCGGCTACGCGGGCCTGCTCGACCTGGGCTATGTCGCGTTCTTCGCGCTGGGCGCCTATACCTACGCCTTTCTGTCGTCGAACCAGATGGTGTTTGACTCGAACAACCAGCCGATCGGGCTGAAGTTCGCCGGCAACGACGAGGCCGTGGTGCGCGCCGCCGGCTGGCTGACCATCACGCTCTTTGTCGCTTCGGCGGTCATCGACCGGGGTCTCGGTGCTCCTGGTGGTGCTGGCGGTGGGTACCAGCGCGCTGGTCGCGATGTTGCTCGACGGCTCGTCGCTCTACGATCGCCTCTTTTCAGGTGCGTCGCCGTTTTTGATCGGGCTGGTGGCGGGCGTGATCGTCTCGGGAATCGCAGGCATTATGCTCGGCATTCCAGTGCTGCGCTTGCGCGGGGACTATCTGGCCATCGTGACGCTCGGCTTTGGCGAGATCATCCGCCTGTTGTTCAACAACCTGCGCAGCTTTACCGGCGGGCCGCAGGGCGTCCTGCAGATTCCCCGGCCCCTGCCGGAGAATGTCTCTGGACCGGCGAGCTATTTGGCGCTGCTGTATCTGGTGCTGCTCGGCTCGGCGCTGATCGCCTTTCTCTCGGCGCGGCTCAAGCAGTCGCGCACGGGGCGGGCGTGGAGCGCGATGAAGAGCGACGAGAAGATCGCGCAGTCGATGGGCATCAACTTGGTCCAGGCCAAGCTGACGGCGTTCGCCATTGGCGCCATGTTCGCCGGGATCGGCGGGGTGCTGTTCGCCGCGCGCCAGCGCAATATCTTCCCCGGCGACTTCCGGCTCGACGTCTCGATTGAAGTCCTCAGCCTGGTGATCATCGGCGGGATGGGGAGCATCCCCGGTGTGATTATGGGCGCGATCGTACTGATCGGCATACCCGAAGTGCTGCGCGAGCTGGCGACCTATCGCATCCTGGTGTTTGGCGCGCTGCTGGTCGCGATGGTCATCATCCGGCCACGCGGTTTGCTGCCCGCGCCCACGCCTGAGCTCTCGGCGCGCGCCAGGCAGCTTGCCCAGGCCCGGAACCCGGGGCGTGCTCAGGAGGAAGTGCGGGAATGAACGACCACAAGTCTGCCGCGCCGGTGCTCGAAAGCCGGCGCCTGACCAAACGCTTCGGCGGGCTGATCGCGGTCGGAGACCTCGATCTCGTCGTCTGGCCGAATCAGATCGCCAGCGTGATCGGCCCCAACGGCGCCGGGAAGACCACCTTCTTCAACTGCATCAGCGGCTTCTACACGCCCGACGAAGGTGAGCTGCTCTTTTACGGCGTGCCGATCCACGGCCTGCGCCCGGACCAGATCAGCGCGATGGGCATCGCCCGCACCTATCAGAACATTCACCTCTTCGCCGGGATGACCGCCCTGGAAAACGTGCTGGTCGGGATTCACTCGAACCTGCGCGCGACGCCCGTCGGGGCGATGCTGCGCATGCCGCTCACCCAGGAAGAAGAGGAGATGGCCCTGGTCAAAGCCTATGAGCTGCTGGAGTTTGTCGATCTGGCCCAGGAAGCTGATACGCTGGCGACCAACCTGGCCTACGGCAACCAGCGCCGCCTGGAGATCGCGCGGGCGTTGGCCAGCGATCCATCCCTGCTTCTGCTGGACGAGCCAACAGCCGGGATGAACCCGCACGAAACGGAAGCCATGATGCAATTCATCCGCCGCCTGCGCGACGAGCGCGACCTGACTATCCTGCTGATCGAGCATGACATGAAGGTCGTGATGTCGATTTCGGATCAGGTTACGGTGCTCGACTATGGGCGCAAGATCTCGGAAGGCACGCCGGAGCAGGTTCAGAACGACCCGCTGGTGATCGAAGCCTATCTGGGCGCGCCAGCCGATGAGCTGGTCTCCGGGTTCCTGGGGGGCGAATGATGCAGGCGAAGGACGGCAGGGATGGCACTCCTGGAAGTTGAAAATCTCCACGCCTATTACGGCAAAATCCACGCGCTGAAAGGCATCTCGCTCACGGTCGAACAGGGTGAGATCGTCACGCTGATCGGCGGCAACGGCGCGGGGAAGACCACCACGCTCAACGCCATCTGCGGCATCGTGCGCGCCGGGGCGGGGCGGGTGGTGCTGGCCGACGAAGACATCACCATGCTGGCGCCGCACAAGATCGTCGAGCGCGGGATCGTCCAGGCCCCCGAAGGGCGCAAGATTTTTCAGCGGCTGACGGTGATGGAAAACCTGGAGATGGGCGCCTACACCCGTACGGACCCGCACGGGATCGCCAGCGATCTCGAGTTTGTGTTCCACACTTTCCCGCGCCTGCGCGAGCGCCAAAAGCAGCTTGGGGGCACGCTTTCGGGCGGCGAGCAGCAGATGCTGGCGATCGGGCGCGCCCTGATGGCGCGACCTCGCGTGCTGCTGCTCGACGAGCCGTCGATGGGCCTCGCTCCGCTGCTGGTGCGCGACATCTTTCGCGTGATCGAGTACCTGAACAAGCACGAGACGACGATTCTGTTGGTGGAGCAGAACGCCCTCATGGCGCTGGCGGTTGCTCATCGGGGGTACGTGCTGCAAACGGGCAAAATTATCCTCTCCGATACGGTCGAGGCACTGCGCCAGAACGAAATGGTGCGCGCAGCGTATCTGGGCGAACATTAGGGGAGCGCCGGACATGATGACCAAGCGTGTGTGGGTGCTGTCCGGGCTGCTGGCGGCTCTGCTGCTGGCGAGCGCGGCCTTGAGTGCCTGCGGTGCCGCGCCCCGCGCCATGGCGGACAAATTCGCCAGTTTCATGCCGCTGGAGTACAACGACTGGGAGCGCGATGACCGGCAGACTGTCCGTCTGCGCTCCAGCACCGTGCTGAATACCGGCCATGTCACTCTGCTCTACGAAGGGCCGGATGACGCCATCGCGTACATCGTGATCGAGGTCCATCCCACCGACGACGCCGCCGAGGTCGCCGCCGCCCGCCGCCTGCGCGAGCTTCAGCTTCAGGGGCTGACGTTGGACCGCAACCGCGCTCCGCAGCGCGTGACAGCGGATGTGGCACAGACCGACCGGGTGCGCTATGCCCTGCTGCGCGAGGGCGCGACGGTGGTCGAGATCGACGCGATCGCGGCGGACGGGGCCGCGCCGGTCAGCGACGAGGCCTTTGAGGACCTGCTGTTTATCGTGCGCAACGCCTTCGTACGCGTCGCGGAGAGTTAAAGACCCGCCAGGTTCGGCTGCGACCATCAAAAGCAGCGAAAACAGCGAGGTGCAGCCTGCTAGTTCCGGGCTGCGTGGGGCTGTCACTCGCTGTTTTTTGCTGTCCGGGGCCCGGACGCGCACATGCGCCGGAGCGCCCTCGCGTGTATCATCAGAGAGCGCCGTTCTCGCACCACACAAGGATGGTTGACCTGATGCCTACGCGACACAGTGTGACGGTTGGCAGCGCCCGCTTCAGCCTGCTAACCCCGCACCTCTTGCGCCTGCAATATGCGCCGTTCGACGATCGCCCGTCGATGCGCGCCTACACGCGCCCGCCCGCGCAGCCCTTCGCCGACGTACGCCAGACGGACAGTGGGACCGTGCTGACCGGCGAGCATTTCACGATCACCTACCGCGCCGGAGACGTCTTTAGCCCGGAGACACTGCGGGTCGAGTGGCGCGCCGGGGGGATGTCCGGCATGTGGCACCCCGGCATGAAGGACGCGGCCAACCTGGGCGGCACATTTTTCAGCCTGGACAACATCAATCAGGACCTGGTCGCGCGTGGGGTGCATCCCGCCGGGGTGGACGAAGACCTGATCGAAGCCGATCTGCTCTACAACCCGTGGAAGCTGCTCATTGTCGTGCGCGACGACCTGCACCGCACGCAGGGCGGAGATTACCCGCTGGTGCGGCCTATGACAGGGCGCATTGCACGCCAGCATTGGGATGAACTGAGCGACGAAACGCGCCACATCATCGAGCAGCGGCTGCGCTATCCGCCGGGCGTGCTGAGCCGCGCGGGTTACTTTCTGATGAACGACAGCCGCACTGCCCGGCTCGATCCAGAGACCGGCTGGCAGGCCGGGCCGCCCATGCCGGGCGCGCAGGACTGGTATTTCTTCGCCTACGGGCGCGACTATGCCCGCGCGCTTGAGGACTTCGTGACGCTCTGCGGGCGCATCCCGCTCATCCCGCGCTGGGCGTTCGGCTACTGGTACAGCTATTGGGCAGACGTGGGCGACGACGAGCAGCGCCGCCGTATTGAACTGCACAACGAGCTCGATCTGCCGCTGGACGTGTACGTCATCGATATGCAGTGGCACTATCCGGCGCACTGGTGCGGGTTCGACTGGAACCCGGCGCTGTTCCCCGAGCCGCGCGCCGCGCTGGCCTGGATGCACGATCAGGGCGTGCGCGCGACGCTCAACCTGCATCTGGACGGCGCCCCCTGGAACACGCGCTGCCTGCCCGACATCGCCGCCCATCTGGGGCAGGACTTCACCGCCCAGATCGAGGCGTATGCGGCGCCCGGTGCCGACACGCCGACCAACCGGGTGACCGGCACGCCCGACGATCTGTGGACCTTTGACCTGGGCGACCGGCGCGAAGCAGGCGCCGTCTTCGACCACCTGATCGGGCCGCTGTACGAGGACGGCGCGGACTTCCTGTGGCTGGACGGGCAGAACGGCACGACCCCCGGCATGAACAACCAGCTCTGGACCAACCACCTCTTTTACACCGACCTCACCGAGCGGCGCCCCGGCGAACGCGCGCTGATCTTCAGCCGCTACGGCGGGTTGGGCGCGCACCGCTATCCGATCGGGTTCGGCGGCGATACAGTCGGCGACTGGGGCGTGCTGGCGCACGAAGTCGAGTTCACCGCGCGGGCGGGCAACGTGGGGCAGGTGTACTGGAGCCACGATCTCGGCGGGCACATGCACGGCTTCGAGATCCCGCAGACGGGGATGCCGATGGACCCGGAGCTGTACATCCGCTGGGTGCAGTTCGGGATGCTCTCGCCCATCGCGCGGGTGCACAGCACCTACGGCAACGTGCGCGAGCCGTGGGCCTACGGGCCGGAATTCCTGGACGCCTTTCGCCAGGTCACCCACCTGCGCATGAGCCTTCAGCCGTACTTCTACCACCTGGGCGCCGACGCATACCAGCACGGTTTGCCGCTCTGCCGCCCGCTCTACCTGCACTACCCGGACGACGACGCGGCTTACACGCACCTGGACGAGTATTTGCTCGGCGACCGGCTGCTGGTCGCGCCGGTGACCGCATCAGGCGGGCTGCGTCGCGTGTACCTGCCGGCGGGGCACTGGTGGACCTGGCTGTCGCCGGGCACTCACGCCGGCAGCGGCGGTCCGCTGTTCAGCGGATCGCGCACGCTGACCGTTCACGCTCCGTTCAACCAGATCCCGCTCTACAGCCGGGCGGGAACGATCCTGCCGCGCCAGCTCCCATCGCTGCGCTCGCCGCTGCCCGTGCCGGAGCGTCTGGTGCTCGATCTGTTCCCCAACGCGCCCGGCACGACGGCGGTCGACACGCTGGCGCTGTACGAGGACGACGGGCGCTCGACGGCTTACCGCGCCGGGGCGTTTTCGCGCCTGCCGCTGCGGCTGCGCGCCGACGACGCGGCTCTGACGCTGTCGGTCGGGCCGGTCGAAGGCGGGTACGAGGGGATGCCCGAAGCGCGGAGTTTTGAGGTGCGGGTGCGCTTTGCACGCCAGCCGGGGGAGGTCCGGCTGGACGGGGCCGCTCTGCCTGCCGATGCCTGGACGTGGGACGCGGAGCGCGAGCGGCTCACGGTCGAGATCGGCGAGCGGTCCGTCCGCGAGGCGTGGGCGCTGGAAGTGCATTGGTAGCGAGGGCGCGGCCCGGCCTGGCGCAGCGCGGCGCTTATGCGTCGTAGCGGCACTGCCGGGCTTCGTCCACGAAGGCGCGCAGCAGTTCCGGCTCGGCGTCGAAGAAGTGATCGGACGGGCAGAGGATATAGCCGCCGCCCGCCCCGGCTTCTTCAAAGCAGCGCCGCACCTCGGCGCGTGTTTGCTGCGGCGTGCAGCCCACGAAAAAGTGAAATTGGTCGAAGCCGCCGATCATGCACACCCGGTCGCCAATGCGCCGTTTGGCCTCGGCCAGGCGCACGTCGCCGCCCATGCCCGGCGGCGTGAACGTTTCCATCGCATCCGGCTGCATGTCGGCGATGCGCTCCAGAATGGGCATCATCCCGCCGCAGGTGTGATAGACGATGCGCTGCCCGACCGCGTGCGCCAGCTCGATCAGCTCGGCGTCGTAGGGCGCGACGAACTCGTCAAAGATTTTGGGCGAGATCACGGTTGAGGACGCCGCGCCGCCGCCCAGCTCCAGCACGTCGTAGCGCGCCCCTTTCAGCGAGCGGATGAACGTTTTCTTGCGCGCCTGCAAGATCCTCAGCAGCTCGTGCACCCATTCGGGGTCGTCGTAGGTCGCCAGAATAAGCTGCTCGGTTCCCACCAGCTCGACCGCATCCTGCCAGCAGCCCGGCTGGCCGTAGACGTCGAAATAGGTGATGTGCCCGCGAATCAGGGCACCCTCGCCCGCTTCATCTGCCACACGGTTGACCGTCTCGACATCGCACAGCGGGTGTGTCGCGTAGTCGGCGATCAGGTCGATATCGCGCGGATGTTTGATCAGCGGCTCCACCACCCAGTCGGTGTAGGCGGTGCCCTGGAGCACCATGCTGAGCGTGCCGCGCGGTGTGATGAAGTGGTAGCGCGTGGTGTGGTATTCCG
>Ga0226835_1001109_pt1 | contig 17151 bp, 17 predicted proteins | sample LAC_MetaG_1_FD_163627 | JGI IMG/M metagenome (GOLD analysis project Ga0226835, IMG submission 163627) | Anaerobic ammonium oxidizing microbial communities from anammox membrane bioreactor (MBR) in UC Berkley, California, United States -... | ecosystem: Engineered > Bioreactor > Anaerobic >...
CGATGCAGCCAACCTGCTGTTTGCAGCCATCGAGAAGGCCGGGGTGGATGACCCGGCTAAGGTAGCCGAAGCGCTGGCTGGCTTGACCTGGGAAGGCGTTTCGGGCAAGATCACCTTCGACGCTCAACACAATCCCATTAAGGCTGCGGCCGTAATTGGCGTATCTGGCGGCAAGAAGGAATTTGTTGAGTCGGTTGCTCCATAACGACTACTAAGCTGAGGGGGCGGTCTGAATGGCCGCCCCTTTCCATTCTCCTTTACGATCATCCTCGCCTCCGGGGTGATGCATGAATGCCACAAAAACTCAAACACCTGCTCTGTTTACAACGATTATCCAAAAACGTTTGCTGGGAAAAGGTTTCCTGGTTGTGGTAGCCTTGTTGGCGCTGTGGAAGCTAACGGCTTCTTTTATGGCCGGCCCCACGGTGTTCCTTCAACAGGTGATTAATGGCTTTCAATTGGGCTTTGTGTATGCTCTGATCGCGCTGGGGTACACCATGGTCTATGGGATTGTCCGCCTGATCAACTTCGCGCACGGCGACGTATTCATGGTGGGCGCGTTTGTCAGTTACTACGCCATTGCTCGCCTGGAGCTGAACACCTGGCCCGCCAGGGTGATCCCCGGTCTGCCGAATTGGCTCAGCCTGGGCATCGGGGTTATCACGGTTATCCTGATTTCAATGGTCGTCTGCGCTTTTTTGGCGTTCACAATCGAACGGATCGCTTACAAACCTTTGCGAGACGCGCCGCGCATCTCGGCCCTCATCACCGCCATTGGCGTTTCCTTCTTCCTCGAGTATTTCGGCGCCCTGCCGTTCGTCTTTACGCCCAACTTTGTAACCTACGTACGCCCATTTCAGGTTGTCAACTGGGTCATCACACCACAAGGCGTCAGCCCGTTGGCGCCAGGTCAGGCCCCACCTGATAACAGTGTCATTTTCTCAAACATATCTCTGGTGATCATCGTTACCTCATTGCTGCTTCTCATGGTGCTAAACTACATCGTGCAACGCACCCGCATTGGTAAAGCCATGCGCGCTTCCGCTTACGATAAACCCACCGCGCGCCTGATGGGCATCAACGTTGACGGCGTTATTTCAGTGACGTTTGCCATCGGCGCTTCGCTGGCGGGTGCAGCAGGCGTGCTTTACGCCACTGCTTTCCCGCAAGTGTATTTCGTGATGGGGATCATCCCTGGCCTGAAGGCATTTGTAGCCGCCGTTCTTGGCGGCATCGGCAGCATTCCAGGCGCTTTGGTAGGCGCTCTGATCATGGGTGAAGCGGAAGTGCTCAGCGCAGCTTATATTTCGACACCCATGCGAGACGCGGTGGCCTTCAGCATCCTGGTGTTGGTATTGCTGGTCCGTCCCACCGGTATCTTCGGCGAACCTTCACGCGAAAAGGCATAAACCATGTTCAAAAAAATCTCTCGCGAACACGTGATCTTCTTTGGTGGGGCGCTGGTTGTTTTCCTGCTTATCCAGCTAGGCATCAGCCTGGGAATTGTAATCAACGACTTCTGGAGCACCATTCTGCGCATCGGCGCGGTGATGGCAATTGTCAGTCTGGGCTTGAATCTGATCTATGGCTTCAACGGCCAGTTTTCCCTGGGGCAATGGGGCTTCTATGCATTAGGCGCCTACACCGCAGCCGATATTACCTATCGTTGGTACAACGACCAAAGCGCCCTGGGGCTGACAATCGTGTTCTTAGGCGTCATCATGGTCGGGGTCGCCATTCTATACCTTCGAACCGTGCTCAGCCGCATTCGAGGGCTCGACGCTCTTTCAGCCTTCACCGTCTATTTTGCTGCCACGCTGATCCTGGGCATCGTTGCTTTCTACGCCGGGCGCGCCTTGGACGCGCCTGTTTCTTCCATTCTGATAACGCTGCCGGATGCCGTGTCCATGCAGATCGTGTTCATCCTGGCGGTTCTGGTAGCCGCCTTATTCGCAGCAGAGGTCAGCTTTCTCTTCGGTCTGCCAGTATTGATGCTTGGCTCGGACTACTTTGGCATCGCCACGCTTGGCTTCACCATCATTGTAAAAGTGTTGCTGGATAACTCCGATACCATGTTGGGTTTTGAAGAAATGAAAGGCGCCCGTGGGATGATCGGTATTCCAAAGATCACTTCATGGTTCTGGGTTTTCCTGGCGCTGATACTGGTCGTGGTTATCATGCGCAATTTGCTGCATTCCAGCTATGGGCGGGCAATCATCGCCGTACGAGAAGATGAGATCGCCGCAAAGGCCATGGGTGTTGACGTGGCAGAATATAAAATCCTGACCTTTGTCATTGGCAGTCTGTTCGCCGGGCTGGCAGGAGGGTTGTACGCCCACATTAATGGTTTTCTCCATCCAAACACCTTCAACTTTATTAAATCTTTCGACCCTATGATTATCATCGTGTTGGGAGGCCTGGGCAGTATGACCGGCACGCTGGCAGCATCTTTCACCTGGGCGATCTTGCTGGAAGGTGTCTTGCGCCTGGTGCTGCCGCAAGGCTTTGAACTGTGGCGCTATGTCGTTTACCCCCTGATCCTGCTGCTGATTATGCTCCTGCGCCCGAAAGGCATTTTTGGCGATTACGAAATGCCTTATCTGCGTCAGCTTCTTCCACCACTGCGAAAGAAAGAGCCCGAACCCGTGGAACAGGCGCAATCCAAGCTTTCGGAGGCCGCCCAATGAGCAACAACAACTTGCAACCCACCAATGGCCGCCAACCGATCCTGGAAATTCAAGAGCTGACCATGCAGTTCGGCGGTTTGCGCGCCGTGAACAACTTCGATCTTGTACTACACGAGAACGACCTGCAAGGCTTGATTGGGCCTAACGGCGCTGGCAAGACCACCGTATTCAATATGATCACTGGCGTCTATACGCCAACGGCTGGCAGGATTATCTTTCAAGGACAGGACATCACCGGCCTTGAACCGTTTGAAATCAACCACATGGGGATTGCGCGCACCTTCCAGAACATCCGCCTGTTTCCCAACCTAACCGTGTTGGATAATGTACGCATCGCTTATCATGCTCACGCCGGATATAGCATGAACGATGGGATCTTACGCAATGCGCGGTTCAATCAAAAAGAGCGCGAACTGACCGAAAAGACGCAAGATTTCCTGGCTATCTTCAACTTACAGGATCGCCAGGGGACAATTGCCAAAAACCTGCCTTACGGCGAGCAGCGCCGACTGGAAATCGCCCGCGCCCTGGCGGCTGACCCGAAACTGTTGCTGCTGGATGAGCCGGCGGCGGGGATGAACCCGGCGGAGATCGTCTCCTTAATGGATCTGATCCATTTCATCCGCGACCGATTTAAGTTGACCATCCTGCTTATCGAGCACCAAATGCGCGTGGTGATGGGCATCTGCGAGCGGATCACGGTGATGGACTTCGGCCAGGTGATTGCGCGTGGCACGCCGCAGGAGATCCAATCCGACCCCAAAGTGATTGAGGCCTACTTGGGACCAGGCGCCGCGGCGCTCTCCGAAAAATTCCGCCGCAAACGCGCCCTTTCCTAACGGCGACCTGCTAAGGCATTGAGGAAGGTACCGACTTATGGCTGCAAACAACTCTGCACGCATGTTGGAAGTTCAAGATTTAAATGTTTATTACGGCGCGATCCATGCGCTAAAAGGGATTAACTTCTATCTCGATCAGGGCGAAATTGTGGCTTTAATCGGCGCCAATGGCGCCGGCAAGAGCACAACGTTGAACACCATTTCCGGTTTGTTGCGCCCGCGCAGCGGAAAAATAATTTTTCAAGGGGAAGATATTACCCAAACAATGTCCGACCAGATTGTGCGCAAAGGCATCGTGCAGGTTCCCGAGGGACGCAAGATCTTCGCCACCCTGACGGTCATGGAAAACCTGGAGATGGGAGCATTTACCCAAAACGATAAAGAAAACATCCAGAAAGACATCCAAAACGTCTTCCAGCGTTTCCCCCGCTTGAGCGAGCGTAAAGGTCAGCTCGGCGGCACGTTATCGGGTGGGGAACAGCAAATGCTGGCTATCGCTCGCGGCCTGATGTCGCGGCCCAGCTTGCTCCTGCTGGATGAACCCTCCATGGGGCTATCGCCGCTGCTGGTGGAGCAAATCTTCACCATCATCCGCGATATCAACGATCAAGGCACCAGCATTTTGCTCGTGGAACAGAACGCTCAAATGGCGTTGTCCATCGCCGACCGGGCGTATGTGCTGGAAACAGGACGCGTCGTCCTGGAAGGGCCGGCTCAGGATCTATTACACAATGATATGGTGATTGAAGCCTACTTAGGCGGGCACTAAACTGGCGGAGGCGACATGAACTCAACGCAACGTTTCATTCATTTCTTTATCCTGCCCATCCTCGCCACAATCTTGTTCCCGCTGGATTGGCTGCAAAGAGGCCTGGCAGGTGTTCTGGCCGCGGTGATCCTGTTCGTCGCCCTGGGCATCTTACTGCTTCAAGGCCGCTCAGCCGTGCTCACTTTGAGCATATTCCTTCAAGGTTTAAGCGTAATCGTGCGGCTGATGATGCTATTCCCACATTTCACCCAACACGGAGGCGGCTTAAATCTCGCCTTTGGTCTAGCCACTGCTCTGAGTATTGCGCTTTCCACATATTTGCTATTGCGGCTTGACAGAAACGACATTCGCGCCCAGATGGTCAAATAGAAAGAGTTTTCCTTCCGTTAAGACTACGTGAGGCGCAATAATATTGCGCCTCACGTGCTTTGTTCACAGTTAGCCGCAGTGGTAAAATCAAGCAACTTTTTAGAGTCATTTACGAAGATTTGAACAGCCATGCCCTCCGCAGAGATTATTACCATCGGTACTGAAATATTATTAGGCGAGATCACCGACACCAACGCCCGCCATATCGCCCGTAAATTACGCGATGTGGGGGTGGATCTCTATCGTAAGACAACCGTGGGCGATAATGTCCAGCGCATTGCGCAAGTCATCCAGCAAGCGCTGGAGCGCTGCGATATTGTCATCACTACGGGCGGCCTGGGACCAACAGTGGACGACCCCACGCGGGCCGCCGTTGCCCAGGCAATTGGCGTTGAGATCGAATTCCACCCCGAGCTGTGGGAACAAATACAAGCCCGTTTTCGCCGTTTTGGTCGTCTTCCAACAGAAAACAATAAACAGCAGGCGTTCATTCCTCAAGGCGCTATCGCCATCGAAAACCCGGTGGGAACAGCGCCGTCATTCATTGTCGAGCGCGGCCAGCAATCCATCATCTCGCTGCCGGGCGTGCCGAGCGAGATGGAATATTTGTTGGAAAACGCGGTGTTACCCTACCTGCGCCAACGCTATCATCTGACTGGCATCATCAAGGCGCGCACTCTTCATACCGCCGGAGTAGGCGAATCGCAGATTGACGATCTGATCGCCGATTTGGAGCGGTTGAACAACCCCACCGTGGGGTTGGCTGCCCACTCCGGTCAGGTGGATGTGCGCATCACAGCAAAAGCAGATTCAGAAGCCGCCGCCGATCAGATGATCGAGAATATCGAAGCCGAACTGCGCAAACGTCTGGGGAAGATGATCTATGGTGTGGATCAAGAGACTCTGGAAGAAACGGCTCTGGGCAATATTTCCAATCACGGCTGGACGCTGGTGGTGGTTGAATACAATCTTGGCGGCGCAGTCATCAATCGCCTATCGAATGCAGCGCAGCGGCTGGGTGAACCCGCTTCCAGAGCATTTGATTGCGGTGAAGTCATCACTGATCTGAGCGCCGCGCAAGAATTGCCCCCTCGCGTGGCGGCTTTGCGCCAAAAGCGGAATGCAGATGTAGGTCTGGGGATTGCGGTCTTTCCTGCTGCAGAACGCCAGGAAGTGCATCTGGCGCTGATAACCCCGGATCGTGAGCAACTGATCTCTCGACCTTACGGCGGTCCGCCGGAATATACTTCACGTTGGGCGGCTCATCATGGGCTGGATTTGCTGCGTCAGCTCTAAGCGACGAAGAAAGGATGATGATGTCTGATACTCAAATCACCTGCGACATTCTGCTGGTCAACGCGATCGTGCTGACCATGGACGAGGAATATCATTACTACGAACCCGGAGCGATAGCGATCCAGAAAGATACCATCCTGGCGGTCGGCGATGAAAACGATCTGCGCAGGCAATACCTCGCCGCCGAAGTCGTGGATTGCGCCGGAAAGGTGCTTATGCCCGGCCTGGTAAACGCTCACACCCACATCCCCATGACGCTGCTGCGCGGCCTGGCGGATGACTTGCGCCTGGATGTCTGGCTGCTGGGTTATATGATGCCGGTGGAACGCGAGTTCGTCTCGCCCGATTTTGTACGCCTGGGGGCGCAGATCGCCTGCCTGGAGCTGATTCGCTCTGGCGTTACGAGTTTCGCAGATATGTACTACTTTGAAGAAAGCGTGGCTCAGGCGACGGCTGAGAGCGGCCTGCGGGCTGTATGTTCGCAAACCGTGCTGAAGTTCCCGGCCCCCGACGCCCAATCTTTCGAAGAATCCCTGGCTGCAGCGCGCGACTTTATCCAACGCTGGAAGGGACATCCACTCATTGTCCCTTCCGTTGCACCGCACGCCCCTTACACCTGTACGCAAGAGATTCTGCAAGCAACCGCTGCCCTGGCAGCAGAATACGACGTGCCGCTGCATACCCACCTGGCTGAAACTGCTATCGAAGTGGAAAACAGCCGCAATGAACACGGCCTGTCGGTCATCCCTTATGTGCGCGAGCAGCGCCTTTTCGAGGCAAAAGTCCTGGCTGCCCATTGTGTACATATTGACGAAAGCGAAATACTCATCTTGCGCAATCACAACGCTGGCGTTGCGCACAACCCATCTTCAAATTTGAAACTGGCTTCTGGTTTTGCGCCGGTTTCAAAGATGATCGAAGCGGGGCTGAACGTTGGCATTGGCACCGACGGCCCGGCTTCCAACAATGATTTGGATATGTTCGAAGAAGTGCGCCTGGCGGCTTTTCTGGCAAAAAGCGTGGTCAACGACCCCACCGCCATCCCAGCCCGCACCGCCCTAACGATGGCGACGCGCCTGGGCGCTCGCGCCCTGCACATTGGCGAGCTCACCGGCTCTCTTGAGCCAGGCAAGCGCGCCGATTTAATCCTGGTGGATCTTTCGACCCTGCATAACTCGCCGCGCTTTCGCCGCGATCCGAACGGTTTATACGCTCAACTGGTGTACACCGCCCATGCCAGTGATGTGCAAGATGTAATGGTCAATGGTAAATGGCTGATGCGCGGCCGTAAGATCGAGGCGCTAGATGAGCAAGAATTATTATTGCACGCTCAAGACTATGCGCACCACATTGACGCGTTCTTGATCCAGCGCGAAAAATCTGTGCTATCGAAGCTGATCGCTTTGAGCACCGCCACAGAAGAAGAAAGTTTCGAAGTACAGGCGAAAGTGCGCATCTCCGACCCATCGCCCGTGCTGGAAGCGCTCCAAAAGCCGGGAATCGAAGTGTTGCGCCAGCGTCACTACCATGAATTTGACACCTATTTCATCTTCGAAGACCCCCAACAAGGAACGCTGCGCTACCGCGAGGATGAGTTCGTGAATGAGGGAGATCACGCCGGCCCGGTGCGCTATCGGCTCACATTGATCGGCCCGGTGCGCGAACGCCAGTTTCCCAGCGATGTGTTGCTATCGCGCAGCCGCTATCTGGCTCCGGCGAACCACAGCTTGCGCTTCTATCGCGAATATTTCAAACCAGTGGAAGAAATTTCCATTGAGAAAGACCGCCTGCGCTGGCGTGTGTTATTCCGTGGCACCGAATTCTTTATTAACCTGGATCGGGTAGATCATCCCAACCTCGGATACTTCCTGGAAGTCAAGAGCCGCACCTGGAGCCGGCGCGATGCAGAGCATAAAGCGCACATGGCGACTCAACTGATCGAGTTTCTGGGCGCTTCGATTGAAGAACGTCTCAACAAGGACTATCTGGAACTGGTGCAGGTCGCCGAATAACTGTGGAAACGCCACTTGAGTTCGCTGCCCGTCTGGCAAAACAGGCGGGCGCGCTGCTATATGAACAATTCCGTTCCGGCGAGTGGAGCGCAAGTTTGAAAGCCGATCGCTCTGTCGTCACATCGGCAGACCTGGCCGCTGACCGATTAATCCGACAAGCCATACAAACCTGCTACCCAAATGACGATCTCCTTAGCGAAGAATTGCAACCAGAATTCAGATCGGATATAAATGAAACGAACCACGCCATTTGGATCGTTGATCCTCTGGACGGAACTACCAATTTCAGCCTGGGGCTGGTCTATTGGGGCGTCCTAATCGCCCGCCTGGTTCATGGCTGGCCAACGGTGGCAGCGGCTTATTTTCCCGCTGTCGGCGAATTATACACTGCTCAGAAGGATCGAGGCGCCTGGCTGAACGGCGCTCCGCTCGTCATCTGTCCGCCGGATGAAAAGCGACCGCTCTCATTTTTCGCTTGCTGCTCCCGCACGCATCGCCGATACCAGGTGAATGTGCCTTTCAAAGCCCGCATCCTCGGCTGCGCTGCATACACCTTCTGCTCTGTGGCGCGCAGCATCGCTGTGCTGGGCTTTGAAGTCACTCCCAAAATCTGGGACCTGGCGGCGCCCTGGTTGGTGGTTCGCGAGGCAGGCGGGGTCATCCAAGCGCACAGCAGCGATCAACCATTCCCATTGCGTCCTGGGATTGACTATTCTACGGTTCATTTCCCAACCCTGGCCGCTGCCAATCAAGAATATTTTGAGCGGGCGCGCCAGCAAATCCTTCCAAAGCCACCCCCTGCTGAAGCAGCCTGATCCGCCTCGCCTCGATGGTATAATCCTGTACACATTACGACCTATCGAAATAAATCAGGAGGGAACGCATGGAATATCGCCTTCTTGGCAGATCTGGTTTAAGGGTTTCGGCGCTCTCATTAGGCGCCTGGGTCACTTATGGGGGGCAAGTGGGCGAAGAGACTGCTCTAGAGTGCATGACCGCAGCGTATGAGGCAGGTGTAAATTTTTTCGACAACGCCGAAGCTTACGCCAGCGGCAATGCAGAAATCGTCATGGGCAATGTGATTAAGAAGACGGGCTGGAGGCGTTCGGACCTGGTGATTTCTACCAAGATATTCTGGGGCGGCGACGGCCCCAATGATACCGGGCTTTCACGCAAACATTTGATGGAAGGCGTGAATGCTTCATTGAAACGACTGCAAATGGATTATGTGGACTTGATTTTCTGTCATCGTCCGGATCCATATACTCCCATTGAAGAAACCGTTTGGACGATGAATTTAATCATCCAACAAGGAAAGGCGTTTTATTGGGGCACCAGCGAATGGAGCGCGCAGGAGATCACCGAAGCCTACGGAATTGCCCGCAGAGAACATCTGATTCCCCCGTTAATGGAACAACCGGAATACAATATGTTCCATCGCGAGAGAGTCGAAAAAGAATATGCCCGCTTGTATCGTGAGTTCGGCTTAGGTACGACCGTCTGGAGTCCGCTGGCAAGCGGATTGTTGACCGGTAAGTATAACCAGGGCATACCCCAGGGCACCCGCGTTTCGCTGAAAGGTTATGAATGGCTGCGCTCATACTTCGAAAGTGAGGAAGCGCGACAGCAGATCGAAAAAGTAAAGCGACTCACGCTCATTGCCAACGAGCTGGGATGCAGCATGGCGCAGCTCGCCTTGGCCTGGTGTTTGAAGAATCCGAATGTGAGCACAGTGATCACCGGCGCTTCGCGCAAAGAACAGGTGAACGAGAATATGAAGGCGTTGGAGGTGGTTCCGTTGCTAACAGATGAGGTGATGGAACAAATTGAAGAGATCTTACAAAATCGCCCCGCTCCAGAAAGTGATTATCGTTAGTCATCAACATTTCATAAAAACATAGAGCGGATGTCGTTCGGATGCCGTTGTTTGGCGTGAATACCTTTCAGAAATATTATTTCTCTTTGCAATTTGCTTTATTGATGGCTATAATAACATTCTAACATTCCGCTCCGAGCGCCGGCTCATGCAGCAAACCATCTAAGATTCGAAACTTCTGGCCGGTAAACGAAGATGGAACTTCTGTGGAGGCGCCCAGGTCGTGGAGACCCATGACATCACCCAAAATCTCAGCTCTAACGCCAACGGAGATTCCAGTCCGCACTTAGCGGCTGGAACAACGTTACAAGAGCGCTATCTAATCCAGGGCGTTTTGGGGATTGGAGGCATGAGCGCAGTCTATCGCGCTCGGGATTTACATTTCCCCAATGTCATTAAGCTGGTTGCGGTGAAGGAGATGGTTAACCATGCAGTGGATCCCGTTGTGCGCGCCACAATTGTGCGAAATTTCGAGCGCGAAGCAAACCTGCTGGCATCGCTCGATCATCGCGCCATCCCTAGAATATATGATTATTTTTCGATCAACGATCGCTCATATTTAGTAGAAGAATATATCAACGGGAACGATCTCGAAGCGATCATCAATAACAGCCCGGACTTCCTACCCGAAGACCGCGTCATCCGCTGGGCAATCGAACTATGCGATGTGCTTCATTACCTGCACACGCACACCCCTGAACCCATCGTCTTTCGGGATATGAAGCCCTCCAACGTGATGATCAACGCTCAAGATCATGTCGTCCTGGTTGATTTTGGCATAGCCAAGCCGTTCCAGGGAAATCAAAAAGGCACCATGATCGGAACCGAGGGCTACTCGCCGCCCGAACAATATCGCGGCGAAGCCTCGCCTTTGGCCGACATCTACGCGCTAGGCGCCACTTTACATCATGCGCTAACCCGTCGCGACCCCAGACTGGAAGCGCCGTTTTCCTTCAATGAACGACCCATCCGACAGATCAACCCCAATGTGAGCAGCGCTTTGGAAATGATCGTCAATACTGCGCTGCAATATAACCCTGAGGATCGTTTTCACAGCGCAAACGATATGAAAGAAGCCTTGCTGGGCGTGGCGCGTGAAACCGGCATTTTGCCCAAATTAACAAAGGACGTAAAGCAAGCCAAGAAGGACAGCGAACGGATAAAACCCGTCTGGGAGTTTGAGTGCGAAGATGAGATTCGCGGCAGCCCACTCTACCACAAAGGCGTGATCTACACCGGCTGTTATGACAACAATGTGTACGCCCTGGACGCCAAAACAGGGGATTTCTTATGGAAATATCCCACCGACGGCGGTGTAGTCAGCAAGCCCGCAGTCAACGATGACTCGATCTTTTTCGGCTCAGAAGATCATCGGCTACATGCAGTATTCCTGCGCACCGGCAAAGTCAATTGGACTTATTACACCAAAGGCCCCATTTGGTCATCGCCATTTCTCGCCGAGGGACATCTCTTTATCGGTTCAGACGACGGTTATCTGCATGTCATCAACGCTGTCACGGGCCGTCACGCCTGGAGAACGGACGCCGGTTCGCCGATCCGTTCCACCCCTCTGGTGGTGAATGAGCATATCTACTTCGGTTGCGAATCCGGAGATTTTTATTGCGTGGATTTCAGCGGCAACATCCGCTGGCGCTTCAAAGCCCGCCGGGCGATTACAGGCTCGGCTGTGCTGGCCAAAGATATGGTTTATTTCGGCTCCGTAGACAGCACAGTATATGCGCTGGATGCCAATACTGGCTGGGTGATCTGGCGTTACCGCCTCAACAAACCCACCATTTCGACGCCTTGCATTGTTGAAAATTTGCTGATCACCGGCGCGGTGGATGGAGTGATCTATTGCCTGGAAGCCAGCTCTGCACGAGAAGTCTGGCGTTTCAACACAGAACATCAGGTCACGGGATCGCCAATCGTTTATCGTGATTCATTATATTGCGGGTCTGTGGACGGATACATCTACTGCCTGGAGTACCGCACAGGCCGTTTGCGCTGGAAATTCCAGACCAATGGCCCCATTACGGGAACGCCAACTGCGCACGATGATTTTGTGTATATCGGCTCAACAGACCATCGCATGTATGCCCTACTTGCATAACAACGATGCCCACACTCGGAGGTCAGCTTGACAGGTCTGTTTAAAAAATTATTGGGTCGGGATAGAACAAAAACCACTCCGATTGGCGAAGCTCCAACCGTACCCATGGCAAAAAGGCCGGAGATCGCGGCGCTGAGCGCCGCCGAAGCTCAGGAAAAACTGGAATTCCCGCAATTCGAAGTGGGGTATGCTCAATCCATTGGACAACAGCGCGAACACAACGAAGACGCCTTGCTGGTGATCAACTCTGTTTTGGCAAGTAATGGTGGCTCGATCCCTTTCGGCCTGTATATCGTTGCAGATGGGATGGGCGGGCATAAACAAGGTGAAATCGCCAGTGGACTGGCGGTGCGCGCCATTGCCAGCCAGGTGGTGCGCAAAGTGCTGGAAGCCTTGTTGGCGCCCAACCCGGAACCGCCGGAAGAATCAATTCAGGAGATTCTCGAAGGCAGTTTACAAGAAGCGCATCATCTAATTATGAAAGAGGCTTCTGGCAGCGGCACAACCCTGACCGCGATGTTGCTTTTAGAGAAAAGACTGACGATTGCCCACGTAGGTGATAGCCGCGCCTATGTCATTCAACCTGGAGGAGGCGTCCAATTATTGACGCGCGACCACTCGCTGGTGATGCGCATGATGGAACTGGGACAGCTCACCGAAGAAGAAGCCGCCATTCACCCCCAACGCAATGTGCTTTATCGCGCGCTGGGTCAGGGAGACGCCTTTACACCAGATGTGACCACCGCCCCCCTGCCAGAGGCGGGTTATCTGTTGATGTGTTCCGATGGGCTTTGGGGAGTCGTGCCGCAAAGCGAGATCGTCCGTATTGTGAACGCTTCCTCTTCGCCGCAAATTGCCTGCCAAAGGCTGGTGCAAGCCGCCAACGCCGCCGGCGGACCGGATAACATCACTGTGATTCTGATTCGCCTGCCAGGCTAAGATCGAGGGAAACCGACACAGAGATGGGTGCAACTTTGAAACCCAACTATTATGACCTGCTCGGAGTGCCTCCAGATGCCACACCCGAAGAGATTCGCCGCGCCTATCACGATTCCGCCCTGCAATGGCATCCAGATGTTAATCGCGACGCTGAAGCCAACGACCGATTCTTGCTGATAAAGCAAGCTTATGAAGTATTATCTAACCCTATTACCCGCAAATCCTACGATCAGAAGCTATTAGAAAACAACGAAGAGCCAGTTCTGACGGAAATTCTATACAGCCGACCGCATTTATCTATTCTGGACGAACCCCAGTTGTTGTATGTGTTGTTAAGCTTTGCTGCCAATCCCAAGGTCGTATCTGCTCCCGCCGCGCCTCTGAACGTCTGCCTGGTGCTAGATAAGTCCACCTCGATGCAGGGCGTGCGGATGGATACTGTGAAAGAAGCAGCCATTGAATTGGTGCGCCAATTGGGCCCTCAGGATCAAATCTCGATTGTCGCCTTTAGCGACCGGGCGGAGGTGCTGGTGCCCAGCGGTCGGCGTATGGAACGCAGCCGTATCGAGACGCAAATCAAGATGATGCGCGCCAGCGGAGGAACGGAGATCTTACAAGGTCTCCAGGCCGGTTATGATGAGATTATACGATTTCTAACCGGTTCGTATATCAATCATTTGATCTTGATCACCGATGGCCGAACTTATGGAGACGAAGATCAATGTTTACAACTGGCGGAACGCTTCGCGGCTCAAGGCATTCGCATCACCGGCATAGGCATCGGCGCCGAGTGGAACGATATTTTTTTGGATGAACTCACCGGCAAGACAGGCGGCGCAAGTTTCTTCATCTCCCGCACAAGCGATATCCGTTCCCTCTTGCAAGAAAAATTCGAGGCGCTCCGCCATGTGTTTGCCGAACGCGTCGCTTTGAACCTGAAAATTAGCGAAGGGGCGAATCTGATCTCGATTTATCGCATTCAACCTGAACCGACAGTCCTATCTGGAAGCCAGCTATTTCGCTTGGGGAGCATTCCCAAAGACTCAAAGCTCTCTATACTGATGGAATTCTCTGTTCGTAAAGTTGAATCGGAGTCAAGTCGGGTGAAGATCGCCGAGGGCGAGTTAGAAGTTTCCCTGCCGTTCGATTCCTTACATCCCTATAAAGCCGCGATTTATTTGTCACGTTTGACCAGCAATGAAGTCGGTACAAATATTCCGCCTCGGCCAATCTTTCAGGCGCTCTCTCAAATTAATTTGTATCGAATGCAAGAGCGAGCGCGCCAGGAAGCGGCTGCTGGGAAAGTGCAGGAGGCAAGTGTGCGCCTGCAACGCCTGGCGACAGAGTTGCTCAATCTAGGCGAAGTCGAGCTGGCACATACAGCCATTATGGAAGCAGAACGAATTCAACAAACTCAGATGTTAAGCGCAGAGGGTGAAAAACGGATCAAATATGGCACGCGAGCCTTTTTGTTACCTTCTGGCGCAAGGGAAATGGACGAATCATGATCCTGTGTCCAAACTGTCTTCACAAAGAAATGCATGGCGCGCTATTTTGCAGCGAATGCGGCGCGCAGCTAATCTTTCCAAACGGCGTTCCCACCAGTTCCATCAAACGTACCACCACGGGTTTCAAGGAAGAGAATGGCAAAACAAAAAAGCCGCCTCCTCCAATCGCCGATGCAGAAGCCAGAGTCTCCCTAAATATCATTGCCACCGGCGATATTATTCATCTGGGGCTGGAAGATGAAATTTCGCTCGGGCGCGTCAGCGAAGGGCAGCCGGTTACGCCCGATATTGATCTGACGCCCTACAAGGCTTACGAAGCTGGCGTTTCTAGAATGCACGCTTCCTTGCGCATCGTTGAAGACCGTATCATGGTCACCGACCTGGGGTCTGCAAATGGAACGCGCATCAACGGCAGGCAGATTACTTCTCACATCCCTTATCCGGTGAAGCATGGCGACATTCTGACCTTAGGCAAATTCAAAATTCAAGTCCTATTGCGCAACAGCGAGTGACCAGCGCTCGGCTCGTTTGGAGGCGTGCATGACCTATACATTAGTGATCCATATCATGAACTCTGAACCCATTGTTGGAGAAGCGGACGAACTGCCCTCCCCTACGGATACAATGGTGGTCATCAAAAATCCCCGTCGTCTGGATGGGAAAGACCTGCATTACCTGGCTGAAAACGTGCAAACCGTCTATTGGCCGATTGATCGGATAAACTTCATCGAAGTATTGAGCGAAGGCAAAGAAGAACAAATCATCGGCTTTGTCCGGGAGTAATTGCATGATGTTGTCTTCAATGGAAACTCAATTTAAAGGACGCCGCATCCTTGTCGTAGATGATGAGGAACGCATGGTGCGCTTTATTCGGCTCAACCTGGAACACGACGGCTTTCGTGTGATCGAGGCCTTCAACGGCACCCAGGCGATCAATAAAATCCGCAACAGTATTCCAGACCTGGTATTACTGGATGTGATGATGCCCGACCTGGACGGCTTTGAGGTGCTCAAGATCATCCGTGAGGTCAGCACAGTGCCAGTAATTATGTTGACCGCAAAAGGCGAGGAAAATGACCGCGTGCGCGGCCTGGAATTAGGCGCCGATGATTACATAACCAAGCCCTTCAGCCCGCGGGAACTGGTCAGTCGGGTGAAAGCTGTGCTGCGGCGCACCGAGACGCCCAGCACCAGCATGCACGGCTTGATCGAAGTGGATGACCGATTAAAAATGGATTTTGACCGGCGCGAAATTTGGGTGGACGGGAAGCTAATTAAACTGCGACCAACCGAATACCGCCTGCTCTACCACCTCGTCCAGAACGCGGGATGGGTAGTCACCCATGACCAGATCCTCACCAAGGTGTGGGGATACGAATACCGCGATGAACCCCATTACGTCCGTCTCTATATTAACTACTTGCGCAAAAAAATCGAGGAAGACCCGGCAAACCCCAAATATATCCTCACCGAGCGCGGCATCGGCTATCGCTTTGTTGACTTTCGCCGTCAGAATAAAGAAGAGAATCCCGAGGACGTAAAGAATGGATAACAAGGTTACGAAGCAGCGCATTTTACTGGTTGACGATCACGAGATCGTCCGGCTTGGGTTGAAAGCGCTGTTAGAGCGTCACCCAAACTTCGAAGTCGTGGCTGAAGCCGCAACGGCGCGCGAGGCGGTCGAAAAAGTCGAAGCTTTTCAACCGGATGTGGTGGTCATGGACATCCGTCTGCCGGGCGGATCGGGAATCGAAGCCTGCGAAGAGATCTCAGAGAAATATCCCCAATCCAAAGTGATTATGCTGACTTCTTACGCTGAGGATGAGATGCTATTTTCCGCCATTCGCGCCGGCGCCGCTGGCTACGTGCTCAAACAGATCGGCGGCGAAGACCTGGTGCGGGCGATTGAAGCTGTGGGGCGCGGCGAAGCTCTGCTCGACCCTGCTGTCACACAACGCATCTTCCAGGAAGTGCGCAAAGCCGCGAAAGAAGAAGAGGCGTCTGCTTTTTCTGCTCTCACCCAGCAAGAGAAGCACGTATTATTATTGGTTTCGGAGGGCAAAACCAACCGTGAAATCGCCAAAGCGCTCTTCCTGGGGGAAGGTACGGTGCGCAATTATGTCAGCAGTATCTTATCGAAACTAGGGGTCAGCAATCGAGCTGAGGCCGCTGCCTACGCAGTGGAGCATAATCTGCGCGAATATCTCTAACCCGCGGCATATTTCTGGCGGCACTCCAAGCAAGGGCAAAGCGCCCGCAAGAAATTCCAATTATAGATGCCATAATGGTGACCATCTTCCCACTCAATGGTAATTGCATACGAGCCAACGGCTTCGAGGTTTTTTATCCGCGTCGCTGGCGTATCCTCGATTGGGCGTAAGAAGACCGCCGGGTCTGGGTCGCCGCCCATCTTTTCATGCCCACCGCGACACTCAGCGCAAGGACACGCGAAACGCAACAGCGAAAACGAATACACGCTTTGGTGGCCGTCCGTCCACTGGATTGAAAGCTCGCCAGTCTGCCGATTGGCTGTAATGCTCGTAGGTCGGATTGAACTCATTCGGATAAACCTCCATCATCGGATTGGCTCAAGGATTTTGAACGATTTGCAGATAGTTCGCCACCGCCCAACCGCGGCGCGTTTCATCGAACGGACCCACAAGATACCACCAGGTATAACCATCCACCTCGCGCGGCCCATCCTGCACTCGAAACACCTCCGCTTCGCTGCCCAGCAGCAAGA
>Ga0226835_1001110_pt1 | contig 17148 bp, 13 predicted proteins | sample LAC_MetaG_1_FD_163627 | JGI IMG/M metagenome (GOLD analysis project Ga0226835, IMG submission 163627) | Anaerobic ammonium oxidizing microbial communities from anammox membrane bioreactor (MBR) in UC Berkley, California, United States -... | ecosystem: Engineered > Bioreactor > Anaerobic >...
GCCGCCGACGCCGCCGCCGTCGAGGCGCACGGCCTCGCGGTGCGGGTCGCGCCCGCGCCGACGACGACCGTCGACGGGCTCAGCGCGCTGCTGGCCGACCGTGGGAGGGGACTGCGCCCGGCACCGCCGCGTGCGTAGGCGCGTTCCCGTTCACCCGGGTCGGGACCCGGGCGGCTCCGTCGACGGAAGGGCTGACGGCCCCGGGCTCGGTGGTCGGGGCCGCGGCGGTGGCCGCGGCGCGGCGGATCTTGGGGCAGATCACGCGGCTGGCCGTGTCGCAGCGGGCGCAGACCCACTCGGAGTCGCCCGGCGCCTTCCACAGCGCACCGCCGCAGCGCCCGCACCGGGCCCAACCCTCGGTGCACGCCCAGCCCTCGAGGCGCTTGGACACGAGCGGGCAGCCCCGGCCGAAGCACTGCGCCCAGGCCGGGTCGACGGCCAGGGCGTCGTGGGGGCACACGATGGCGCACTTGCCGCAGTCGTTGCAGTCGAGGGAGACGACCTCGAACGGCGTGCCGCCGGGTGGGCCGGGCCGGATGGCGCCGCGGGGGCAGGCGGAGACGCAGATCCCGCACCCGTCGCAGGTCGGCCCCACCTTGAAGCTCATAGCATCACCGCCGTCCCGGGCCGGGGGCCCGGGAGTAGGTTGACTCCATAGCGAGAATATCTAGGATTAGTCCCTGTCCCATGAGCCGTCACCGGACGACCCCGTCGTGGACCCCACCATTGTGCCCGTCCGACGCGAACCCGTCGCGAGCGCGCCCGTCACGAAGGCGGAACGGCGCGTGACGGCCGTCGTGCGCGTCGTGGGCGCGAGCGGCGCGGGGAAGACCACGCTCGTCGAGCGCGTGGTGCCTTTGCTACGTGAGCGCGGTCTGGCGGTCGGCACCGTCAAGCACGCGCACAAGGGCTACGACGCCGACCGGGCGGGTTCCGACTCCGCCCGTCACTGGGAGGCCGGCGCGTCGCCCGTGCTCCTCGTCGGTCCCGACCGGCACACCCTCACCGAGGCCGGTGCGCCGCTGCCGCTCGGCGTGCTCGTCGACCGTCACCTCCGCCACGCCGACCTGGTCCTCGTCGAGGGGTTCTCCACCGAGCCGGGCCCGGCCGTGCTCGTCAACCGGCGTGGGGTCGAGCGCCGCCGGATCGCCGATCCCGCCGACGTGATCCTCACCGTCACCGACGAACCGCTCGGCGAGGGTCCCGAGGTCGGCCTCGACGACGTCGACGCCGTCGCCGATCGCCTCGCCGCCCTGGTGGAGGAGCGTTCGGGCCCCGACGTGCGGCTCACCGTCGACGGCCGGACGGTCGCGCTCAACCCGTTCGCGGCCCGGGTCCTCGCCGGCGCGGTGCTCGGGATGGTGGCCGAGTACAAGACGGGTGGCGACGGGCCGCCCTCCGATGTCGAACTGACCATCCGGCCCTGACCCGGCCGGTGGCCCGGACGGGGGACCGAGCATCGTGGAGACCCAGGTGGACGATCCCGGCTACATCCCCGGCGGCGACCGGTACCGGCAGCGCTGGACCTGGGACCGCGTCACGTGGGGGACCCACTGCCTCAACTGCCTCGCCACCTGCCCCTACCGCGTCTACAGCCGCGACGGCGCCGTCGCGTTCGAGGAGCCCGGGGGGATGCTCGACCTGGTCGAGGCCGGCGTTCCCGACCTGAACCCTCTCGGCTGCCAGAAGGGCAACTCCTGGAGCACGCAGCTGCGCAGCGACGACCGCCTGACCCACCCCATGCGGAGGGTGGGTGAGCGGGGGAGCGGTAGCTGGGAGCGCATCTCCTGGGACGAGGCCCTCACCGAGATCGCCGACGCCCTCCTCGACGCCATCGACCTGGAGGGACCGGAGTCGATCATCTTCGAGGAGACCTCCGAGGGCGGCCTGCTCACCCAGGCCCCGTTCCTGCGCTTCGCGAGCCTGATCGGAGCGGTCACCCTCGACGCCAACGGCCTGGTGAACGACTTCCCGACCGGTCACCACATCACGTTCGGCAAGTTCTCGTGCATGAGCAGCGTCGACGACTCGTTCCACTCCGACGTGCTGCTGCTGTGGCACTCGAACCCGGCCTACACCTCGATCCCGTACTTCCACTACATCGCCGAGGCCCGGTACCGCGGGGCGACGGTCGTGTGCATCGCGCCCGACTACAACCAGTCGGCGGTCTTCTCCGACTTGTACGTGCCCGTGCGGGTCGGCAGCGACGCCGCCTTCGCCCTCGCCCTGTGCCACGTGATCGTGGAGGAGGGCCTCGTCGACGAGGAGTTCGTGCGGTCCCAGACCGACCTCCCGCTCCTCGTCGACACCGCCACCGGGCGCTTCCTGCGCGGCCCCGACGTGGAGGCGGGCGCCCCCGAGGACCAGTTCTTCTGGTGGGACGAGGCCGCCGCGGCCGGCGGCGGCGCGCTCGCCTCCGCGCCCCGCGGCAGCCTCCTCCTCGACGGGCGCCGGCCGGCGCTGGAGGGCACCTGGACCGTCACGCTCCACGACGGCTCCACGGCCGAGGTCACGACCGTGTTCTCGCGGCTGCGTGAGCAGCTGGCGGGCTACACCCCGGAGGCGGCCACCGAGCTCTGCGGGGCGTCGCCGGAGGTGATCCGCGATGTCGCCCGGCGGGTCGCGGCCGGCCGGGCCAAGATCATCGAGGGGTTCAACGCGCCGAAGTACTACCACGGCGACCTCATGGAGCGGGCCATGTGCCTGGTCCTCGGCCTCACCGGCAACTGGGGCCGGCCCGGCACCGGCATCACCGGCCTCGCCCTCGCCGGCCTCGACGGCTACTTCCTCTTCCCGATGAAGACGGCCCGCGGCCTCGAGGAGACCAACCGGGTCCTCGACGGCATCGACGGCGCCATCGCGGCGCTGCGGGAGCAGAACCCCGACGACAGCGACGAGATCATCGGCAACCGCCTCCTCCAGATGGCGGTGGTGTCGGGCACCTCGACCCCGCCGGTGTTCTTCAACTACCACCACCTCGGCTACAAGGAATCGTGGAACCGGCCGGAGTGGTCGGACCCGGCCATGACCCGCCCGTTCGGCGAGTACCTCGCCGAGGCCGTCCAGCGCGGCTGGTGGGGAGGCCTCACCCGGCCCGGCGCCGACACCGACCCCCAGGTCTTCATCACCGTGGGCACCAACCCGTTGCGACGGGCCCGGGGAGGGCGCGCCCGGTTCCTCGACGACCTGTGGCCCAAGCTCGAGATGATCGCGGTCGTCGACTTCCGCATGTCGAGCACCGGCCTCCACGCCGACATCGTGCTGCCGGCGGCCATGCAGTACGAGCGGACCAACCTCCAGTACGCGATAACCAACAGCTTCCACGTCGGGTTCTCCGACCGCGCCGTCGACCCGCCCGGGGAGGCGAAGACGGAGTGGGAGATCTTCCGGCTCCTCTCCGAGAAGCTCGCCGAGCGGGCCGTCGAGCGCGACGAGACCGAGTACCTCGACGGCCGCCGCCAGACCCGCCACCTCGACACCCTCGTCGACAGTTACACCTCGAAGGGGGCGTGGAGCTCCGAGGACGACATCGTCGACGAGTGGCTGCGCGACTCCGCCGAGATCGGCACCCTCCCGCCCGGCACCTCCCTCGACTCGCTGCGCCGCGACGGCAGCGCCCGCTTCAGCGGCCTCGGGATGTTCGCCCCCGGCCTGTCGGTGGCCACCGACGTGAGCTCCGACCGGGTGCTCACCGCCTACACCTGGCACGTCGACAAGGGGGTCCCGTTCCCGACCCTCACCCGGCGGGCGCAGTTCTACATCGACCACCCGTGGTTCATGGAGGCCGGCGAGGCTCTGCCCTGCCACAAAGAGCCGCCGCGCGCCGGCGGCGACCATCCCTTCGCCGTCACCAGCGGCCACTCGCGCTGGACCGTCCACTCCATCGCCATGGGCAACGCGCCGGTGCTGAACACCCACCGCGGGCAGCCGCTCGTGACCCTCAACGAGGCCGAGGCCGCGGCCCGGGGGATCGCCGACGGCGACGAGGTGCGGGTCTTCAACGACCACGGCTCGTACCGCGCCATGTGCCGCACCGCGGGCCGGGTCCGGCCCGGCCAGGTGATCCTCTACAACGGGTTCGAGCCCTACATGTTCCCCGGGTGGGAGGGCGGCAACGAGGTGGAGCCCGGGATGGTCAAGTGGCTGCACCTCGTCAGCCGCTACGGGCACCTGCGCTACCTGCCCTTCGGATGGCAGCCCGTCCCCGCCGACCGTGCGGTCTTCGTCGACGTCGAGAAGGTGGTCACCTGATGCCCGAGATCGAGTACCAGCCGGGGTACCGCGAGGTCACCCGGCCCGAGCCGCTCGCCCCGGCCGAGCAGGAGCTGATGGCGCGGGCCTTCGAGAGCCCCACGTCGCTGTTCCGGCTGCTGTCGACCCTGCGCACCCGGCGCATGGGCCTCGGCTACCGCAGCGAGACGGGCCGGGCCGAGACGTTCAGCTGGGCGGGCGGCAACACCGTCACCCAGCCCGAGGGGCCGCTGGCGTGGGAGTCGGCCTGCGAGCCGGTGCGCCTCTCCGAGGTGGAGGAGGCGCTCCTCGCGTGGGCGGGGCTCGGGCCCAACGGGGCGATCCTCGCCGACGTGGCCGTGCAGGGCGGCCTCGCCGGGCTCATATCGTGGGCGGGGCGCACGATCCCGGCGTCGTCCAACGACCAGTCCGTCGACCTGATGGTCGTCAACGACGACGGCGTGTCGCTGTACCGGCCCCGGCCCGAGCGGCTCGCCACCGTCGAGATCGACGGCCCCGACGACTACGCCAAGGTCCTCCACTGGTACCGCCACGACCGCGTGCCCGTCGACGACCACCGCCCCGACCTCGGCTGGATGACCGCGCCGGAGGGCACGCACAACGTCAACGCCCTCGGGCCGGGCCAGTACAACCTCAACCGTCCGGGGAGCACCTGGTTCCTGCCCGTCGGCGACCTGGGCGTGGAGTGGTTCAACATGCTGCTCTCGTCGTACGAGTGGTCGGGCTTCTACATCATGGACCCCGACACCGGTAAGCCCGCCGGCTGCGACGAGTGGATCCGCCCCGGGTTCCTCGAGGTGGGCTTCCCGGTCCCGGTCTTCGACGAACTGATCCTGATGCTGCACTCCAGCCAGGCGGCCTGCGCGGTGCAGAACATCCGCCTGGCCTGCGAGGCGCTGGGCCTGGGCGCCTGGCCCGTGGGGTCCTACGCCGACGACATGGTCCTCGGGGCCTACCCCGAGGTCGCCCGCGGCCTCGGGTTCTCTTTCCTCGAGCGCGACGGCGACCGCAACCCGTCCAAGACCGTCACCTGCCTGGGGCGCCCGGGGGTGATGGAGCCGGTGGTGGTCCCGTCGCCGCGCTTCCCCACGGCCGAGTCGGCGGTGAAGTACGTCAAGGAGCTGCGCTACCGCCGGGGGGCGCCGCTCGCCCGCGACGACAACTGGGCCGAGCGCAACGAGGGCCCCTACACGCCCGGCGCCATGCGCGAGATCATCGAGCACCCGCGGGCCCACATCCCCGACTGGGTGGAGGCCGCGGCGATCCAGACCGTCCAGTGGATCGTCGACCGCTACGGCTCCTGCCCGGCCTACATCAGCCCGGTGCGGGCCAAGTTCTCGGTGCAGGTGCACCACGTCGACCCCGACTTCTACCGGCGCTTCCAGACCGGCGACGGCCGCCCCTACGCGCTCACCCCGGCCGTCCTCGACCACTTCGCCGCCTGGCACCCCGGCGAACCCGACCCCACCGGAGGCGCGTGATGCGGAGCTACTGGTTCGGGGTGATCGCCACCTACCTCCACCTGATCGCCATGGCCACCTACGTGGGGGGCTCGCTGATCATGGAGTTCGTGGTCGGCCACGCCCAGAAGTCGATCCCGCCCGCCCAGGCGCAGGTGATGGGCGAGAAGACCGCCGACCGCTTCCTGCTGCTCGCGTGGAGCGCGCTCGGCCTCCTGCTCGTGAGCGGGATCATGCAGGCGTACGCCAAGTCGGTCGAGCCGATGCTGATGGGCGACGGCCTCTTCGACTCGGGCTACGGGTGGTCGCTGTTCCTCATGATCGCCCTGTGGGCGGTCCTGGTGGTCAACGGGTCGATCATGACCTTCGTGCTGCGACCCCGCCTCAAGGGCAAGATGGGGGCCCAGGTGGGCGCGGCGCAGGTGCAGGCCCGCCAGGACCACCTGATGAAGACCGTCCGCCAGATGCAGTGGATCACCCGGGCCGACCTCGTGATCGCATTGCTCGTGCCGCTCGCCGGCGCGGGGCTGCTCCACGGCAACGGCCTGTTCACCACCGGCGTCCTGGCCCCGCTGGGGCTCGGCTAGGCGGTGTCGTGGAGGCTCGTGGCCGCCTACGTGGTGATGCTCGCCTGGTCGGTGTACCTGGGCGGCGCGCTGGTGATGGAGCTCGTGTGGCGGCCGGCGCAGGAGCACCTACCGATGGCGCAGATCGGGGTGGCGTGCCAGGTCATGGGGCGGCGCTACCGGTGGCTGGCGCTCGCCATGCTGGCGGTGATCGCGGCGACGGGCCTGGCGCTCCTGCCCGCGCGCGGGCCGGGCACGCTAACGCTCTCGACCGGCTACGGCCGCACCGTCGCGGCCCTGGTCGGGTGCTGGGTGCTCCTCGTGGCCCTGGTGGTGGGGATGGCCTTCGCCGCCCACCCGGCCCTCCACGCCCGGGGAGCGGCCGACCTCACGCCCGAGGCCCGGGCCGAGGCGCGGGCCGGGGTCGGGCGGGCCATCCGGCGGATGGACGCCCTGCTGCGCGTGGAGCTGGCCGTGGCCCTGGTGGCCACCCTGCTCGGCGCGTCGCTTCCCGCCGGGGGCATGCTTTGACGCCGCGGCCCGCTCGGCGGGCCTCACGGAAGGGTTGAGCCGATGCCGAAGACGATCGCCATCACCCCGTCGTGGTACTGGCCGGCCGGCGTGCAGCGGGTCGTGGGGGTGCCGCCCTTCAGCCTCCCCGAGCTGCTGGTGGAGCGCCGGGCCCGGCGCGACCCCGGCGGCCTCGCCGCCGTCGACGCCGGCGAGCGCCTCACCAACGCCGAGCTCGCGGCGCGGGTCTCGGAGGCCGCGGCGGCGCCGGTCGCGGCCGACGCCCTGTCGTCGCCGGTGCCGACCGTCGCCGGGCTGGTCGCGCTCCTCGGGGCCCTGGCGGCCGGGGTGCCGCTGCGGTTCGACCCCGCCGGCGCGGCCACCGCCGGCTCTCCCGCCACCGGAGTACCCGGAGGCAACGGTGCCGGCCGCCTGCACGACCCGCTGGTCGCCCTCGCCGTAGCGGACGGCGGCGACCTGGCCTGGCACACGCAGCGCTCGCTGCTCGCGGGAGGGCTCTCGCTGGGCGCGTTCCTCGCTCTCGGGCCCGACCGCCCGTGGCTCTCCACCTTCCCGTTGGGCACGTGGGAGGGGATCCACGGGATCGTCACGCCCCTCGCCGCGGGCGCACCGGTGGTGCTCGGACCGCCCGGCGAGGGCGCCCTGGAGCTGATCGTGCGCGAGGGCGCGGGCGCCGCGTTCACCGACCTCGACTCCGCGTACCGCACCAGCCGGGAGGCCAAGCGCGACGTGAAGGCCGTCCGCGGCGTGCTCTCCTACCTGCTCCTGTCCACGGGCGGGATGTTCGACCCCGACCAGCGCCGGCGCGTGGGCAAGATGTTCGAGACCGCCGCGCTCACGATCTTCGGGCGCCCCGACACCGGCCCGATCTTCGCCGCGCACCCGTCGTGGTACATCGACGAGGCCATCGGCATCCCGATGACCAACGCCCACGTGGTGCCCGTCGACCCTCGCTCCCTCGTGCCGGTGCAGACGCTGTGGGAGCTGGTCGAGTCGGCCCGGGTCACGGTCTTCTCCCCGATGCTGACCGCCGGCTACGAGGGCGGCGCCCACGAGGAGCGATTCCACGACGGCCGCTTCGTCACGTCGCTGATCGCGTCCTCGGACGCCAACGGGATGATCTACCTGCTCCCCGACTGATCCGGCTGGGCCGCGGCGGCGATCACCGCCTCGAGCGCGGCCCGGTCCTCCGCGGTGGCGGGGTAGCGGTCGGGGTAGTGGCGGCGGGTCATCCGGTCGAGCAGGTCGGTGTCGGTGGCCTGGCCCCGCTCGGCGGCGTGTCCCACCATGGCCACGGCGGTGCGTGCGAACCAGCGCTCGTCGGGTGGCTCCGCGTCGAGCAGCGCCTCGGCCCGGGCCAGCGCGGCGGCCAGCGACGCCTGGTGCGCGGCCCAGAGCGCGGCCTGGGCCGGCGTGGGGCCGGCGGGGTCGCCGGCGGTGGGGTCGTCGGCGGCCGGTTCGCACGTCGCGAAGCGGACCCACGCCGCGACCGGATCCTCGTTCGCGCGCCGCCCGATCGGCGTTCCGGAGTCACCCGGGGCGAGGCGGGCCGACGCGTCGTCGAGGTCGAGGACGAGGTGGCCGTTGGTCATGCGCCACCAGGGCGAGCCGCCGCCCCCGTCGGTGATGCGCCCGCTGCGGATCTCCCACTCGAGGAAGTCGGCCACCGCCCGTCCCAGGCTGCCGGTACCGGGGGTCGCGGCGAAGAAGCGCGCCACCGACCGGCGGCGTTCGGCCGGGGTGAGGGCGAGGGCGGCGGCGTCGCGCTCCGAGGGGGATTGAAAGCTATTCAAGCGAGGATTACGCTGGTTGCGTTTAGTGACGGATGGCACAGATGGATCCCGCCGGGAGGGAGCGGGACGGGTAGCGTGATCCTAAACCGGCCCGCCGAAGCGAGGATTGCCGGTCGCCGCGTGCGGGCCGGCCGTGCGGGACCGACCCTGCCGGCACCCCCCTGATCGTCGGGTCCGACTCCGGCCCGACCGCCGATCTGACCGTCGAGCCGACCGACCACCACTGCGAGGTCTCCGTGCGACTCTTCCTCACCAAGCGGGCCGAGTACGGCATCCGCCTGTTGCTGCACTTCGCCGCCCACCCCGGTGAGCGCATGACGGCCGGCGAGCTGGCCGAGGCGTGCGACATCCCGGCCGGCAACGTGCCGACGATCGTCAACATCCTGGGGCGGGCCGGGATCCTCATGTGCAGCCCGGGCCGGGGCGGTGGCTGCACCCTCGCCCGCGACCCGGCCGACATCTCGACGCTGGAGATCATCGAGGCTCTCGAGGGCCAGCTCGAGATCTCGCGCTGCCTGCTCGACTCCCGCCGCTGCCACGACCGCGACCCCGAGTGCGCGATCCACAAGGTCTGGAGCACCGGCCGCGACGCCGCCATCACCGCCCTCGCCGAGACGTCGCTGGCCGACGTCCTCAAGCGCGAGGAGGAGATCGCGGCCATGGCCGAGGACCCGTCGTAGAGCCGCCCGCCCCCCTCTCCCGGGGCGTCGGGAGGATCCGCGCCGCAGGAGCGGCGCGAGGTCGCCCGACGCCGCGGTGGCCCGGCCCGACGGTGCGGAGGCCCGGGCCGGTCTTCCTTGCCAAATACGGCAAAGTTAAGTAGCGTTACGATCGTTAGGCCGTGGAGCGCCCGCGAGAGCGCCCCTTTCGCCCTTCATCAGTGCGGACGGCCCCGACGAACAGGCCGCGCTCGCGCGCGAAGACCGAGGTTGGGGGTCCGATGGTTGCCGTCCGTCCGTCCGAGTCGTCTCGCTCCTCCGAGGACCGGTACCGCTCCCGCTGGTCGTGGGACACGGTCACCTGGGGCACCCACTGCGTCGACTGCTACCCCGGGAACTGCCCGTACCGCGTCTTCGTCCGCGACGGGAAGGTCGTGCGCGAGGAGTCGGCCGCCACCTTCGACATCGTCGAGGAGGGCGTCCCCGACTTCAACCCGATGGGCTGCAACAAGGGCGCGGCGTGGAGCCAGCAGCTCTACGACGGCGATCGCGTCGCCTACCCGATGAAGCGGGTGGGGGAGCGCGGCGAGGGGCGCTGGGAGCGCATCTCCTGGGACGAGGCCGCCACCATCGTCGCCGACGCCATGATCGACGCGATCGAGGAGGCGGGCCCGGAGACGATCGCCCACGAGGGCACTCCCGAGATCGCCACCGTGGTGCCCACCTACCGGTTCTTCAACGTGATCGGCGGGCGGTTGCTCGACCTGCACGCCTCGTTCAACGACTTCTCGATCGGGCTCCACGAGACCTTCGGCAAATTCAACCCGGTCTCGTCGGCCGACGACTGGTTCCACTCCGAGGTCGTGCTCATCTGGCACATGAACCCGGCGTTCACCCGGATCCCCTTCTACCACTTCATGCTCGAGGCCCGGTACAAGGGGGCCGAGGTCATCTCGATCTCACCCGACCTCAACGCCTCGCACATGCACGCCGACATGCACGTGCCGGTCCCGTCGGGCAACGACGTGCCGTTCGCGCTGGCCATGGTGCAGGTGATCCTCTCCGAGGGCCTCGAGGATCGCACCTTCATCATGGAGCAGACGGACCTGCCCTACCTCGTGCGCACCGACACCCGCGAGTACCTCCGCCAGACCCACGTGGAGGGAGACGGGGAGGGCGTCCGCGAGGACCAGATGTACCACTGGGAGGACGGCGTCGGGCTGGTGAAGGCCGACCGCGGCGACATGCTCCTCTACGGGCGCGAGGTCGCGCTCGACGGTCGCTACCGCGTCACCCTCCACGACGGCACCGAGGTGGAGGTCGAGCCGGCGATGGCGGTCCTGCGCCGCAAGCTCGACGCCGAGTACACGCCCGAGCTCCAGCAGGCGATCACCACGATCCACCCCGACGTGGTCCGCGACATCGCCCGCAAGGTGGCGGCCAAGCGCACCAACATCATGCTGGGCTGGAACTCGTGCAAGTACTACCACGGCGACCTGATCGAGCGGTCGATGTGCCTGCTGCTCGGGGTCACCGGCAACTGGGGCAAGAACGGCACCGGCATCCGCTCCTGGACGGCCGGCATGTTCGACGGCCAGGGCCTGGCCTCGGCGAAGATGGCACCGGGCGTGGAGGGCACCGAGCAGCTCATGTCGATGCGCGACATGGCCATCGCCGCGATCAAGGCCGCCGACCCGAGCATCACCTCCGACGAGCTCGCCATCCGGGAGCTGAACCGGACCATGTCGCGCGCCGGGCTGGGCGGCTCGGCCACGCGGGGGACCTCGGCGTCGCGCATGACCCCCATGGCCTTCTGGTGGTACTACCAGGGCGGTTACAACAAGCGCTGGAACGTGAAGGAGTGGGGCGACGCCACCCTGGCCCGCACCTTCGACGAGTACCTGAACGAGGCGATCGAGAAGGGCTGGTGGCAGGGGCTCGACGAACCGAAGCCCGACGACCCGCCCCGCGTGCTGATCGAGTGCGGCGGCAACATGTTCCGCCGGACCCGCGGCGGACGCACCGCGCTGCTCGACACCCTGTGGGAGAAGCTGAAGCTCATCGTCACGATCGACTTCCGCATGAGCTCCACGGCGTTGTGGGCCGACGTGTTCCTGCCCGCCGCGCAGCACTACGAGAAGGTCGCCTACCACATCCCGACCCCGCACGTGATGCAGCTCACGTTCTCGGACCGGGCCGCCGAGCCGGCCGGAGAGGCCAAGCCCGAGTGGGAGATCTACCAGGTCATCCTGAAGAAGTTCGCCGAGCGGGCCAAGGCTCGTGGCCTCACCGAGTACACGACCCGGTCCGGCATCACCCTGAACTACCTCGACGGCTGGGAGCGCTACACGCTCGACGGCTACTTCTCCGACGAGGAGGACATGGCCGACGAGATCGTGCGCGACTGCGTCTACGCGGGGACGCTCCCCGAGGGCACCAGCCTGGCCACGATGCGCGAGAAGGGCCACGTGCGCTTCATCGACTGGGGGATGATGCCCATGGCGCTGGCGCAGGCGTCGCCGTTCGAGAAGGACCGCACCCACGCGCCGTTCCGGGACCACGTGGAGTCGGGGGCCCCGTTCCCGACCTACGCCCGGCGGGCGCAGTTCTACATCGACCACCCGTGGTGGCTCGAGGCCGGTGAGGAGCTGCCCACCCACAAGGACAACCCGAAGGCCGGCGGCGACCATCCGCTGCGGATGACGTCGGGCCACAACCGGTGGAGCATCCACTCGATGAACCAGGCCAACCCGGTGATCCTCCAGACCCACCGGGGCGAGCCGCTGGTGGAGGTGAACGCCGCCGACGCCGCGGCCCGGGGCGTCGCCGACGACGACCTGATCCGCGTCTGGAACGACATCGCGTCGTTCACCTGCCGGGCCAAGGTGATGCAGGGCGTGATGCCCGGCCAGATCATCTCCTACAACGGCTGGGACGGCCACCAGTACCGCGAGTGGATGGGCGCCAACGAGATCGAGGCCGGGATGGTGAAGTGGATCGCCTTCGCCGGCGGCTACGGCCACATCCAGTACATGGAGACGGAGTGGCAGCCGATCCCCACCGACCGCGGCGTTCCCTGCAACTTCGAGAAGGCCTGAGGAGGTCACCGATGCGGGTTCAGAGATCCGGAGCCGACCTGACCGACCCGAAGGCCGACGGGTGGGCGCAGGCCGCGTCCGAGAGCGTGGCCCTGGCGCCGATGCCGCTGGAGGCGCAGCCCACCGAGTACATCCGGGTGAAGTGGGCCGACCTCCCCTACGGCACGGTCCCCGAGGCCGAGGTCGCGGCCGCCCACGACGGCACGCGCCTCTTCGTACGCATCGCCTGGGCCGACGCCGACGAGCCCAACGTGGAGTTCCACGACGCCGCCGGGGCGTTCTTCCCCGCCGGCGGCGATGCCCCGGCGGCGACCATGGGATCGGCGGCCGAGCCCGTCAACCTGTGGTACTGGCAGGCCAACCTGCTCGGCGCCAAGAACCTGCTGTCGCGGGGCCCGGGAGCGTTCCACCCCCGGGCGGCCAACGGGGTGAGCGCCCGGTCGGCCCTCGACGACGGCCGCTGGGCGGTGGTGCTGACCGGCGCCCTGGCCGAGGCGTCGGAGGCCGGGAAGCTCGGAGTGGCGGTGTGGAACGGCTCCAACGAGGAGCGGGCCGGCCTGGGGGCCGCCTCGCCGTCGTGGATCAACCTCGAGATCGACTGAGCGGAGGTTCGCAGTGACCCACGTGATGCAGCCGGAGACCGGGCCCCAGAGCCAGGTGGCGATGGTCTTCGACCTCAACAAGTGCATGGGCTGCCAGACCTGTTCGGTGGCCTGCAAGACGCTGTGGACCACCGAGGAGGGCGAGGAGCACCAGTGGTGGTGCAGCGTCAACACCCAGCCCGGCCAGGGAACGCCGAAGAACTGGGAGCAGATGGGTGGCGGCTTCCGCGACGGCAAGCCGGTGCCCGGGGTGCAGCCGGGACGGGCCGACTTCGGCGGCGGCTGGGACTTCAACTACCAGGAGGTGTTCTACGGCGGGCAGGGCAACAAGACGCACCTGCGCCCGACCGAGCCCGGTGACGGCCGCACCGAGTGGGGCATGAACTGGGACGAGGACCAGGGCGGCGGCGAGTGGCCCAACGCCTACTACTTCTACCTGCCGCGCCTGTGCAACCACTGCACCCGGCCGGTGTGCGCCGAGGCGTGCCCGACGGGCGCGATGTACAAGCGCCGTGAGGACGGCATCGTGCTCCGCAACGAGGACGAGTGCCAGGGCTTCCGCTTCTGCATGGAGGCCTGCCCCTACAAGAAGATCTACTTCAACTACGCCCGCAACGTCGCCCAGCACTGCATCCTCTGCTACCCCCGCCTCGAGGAGGGCGTGGCCCCGGCGTGCGCCCGCCAGTGCCCGGGGCGGCTGGTGTTCGTCGGCATGCTCGACGACAAGGAGGGCCCGATCCACAAGCTGGTCAACGAGTGGGGCGTGGCGCTGCCGCTGCACCCGGAGTACGGCACCGGCGCCAACATCTTCTACGTCCCGCCGATGGCCCCCTACCGCCTCAACGACGACATGTCGATCGACTACGAGACGCCGCGCATCCCGCCCGAGTACCTCGAGTCGCTGTTCGGGCCCAAGGTCCACGTGGCCATCGACAAGCTCCACTCGGAGCTGGCCACGGTGCGGGCCGGCGGCACGTCGGAGATCCTCGACACGCTGATCGTGTACAAGTGGCAGGAGCTCTTCGGTCCGTTCACCAAGGACCCCGCGAGCCTCGACCGCCGACCGGAGGCGGTGGCGGTGAAGTTCACCAGCAAGCCTGCGACCCCGTCGGCCTGAACCGCCGCCGGGGCCCGCAGGGGCACCGATCGCCTGAGGAGGCGCCGTGTTCGTCTACTCGCTCTCCGGCCTCGACCTCAGCGGCGCCACCGGCGCGGCGCAGGTCGAGGTGGAAGACAACGAGACCACGGCCCGCACGGCCGTGTACCAGACCTTCGCCCGGATGCTCATGGCGCCGGGCGACGACGAGTGGGCGATCACCGCCGACGGCGGCTGGTCCAAGGAGCTCGCGACCGCCGGCACGCTCCTCGAGTACTCCTGGGACATCGACGACCAGCCGGTGCCCGGCGACCGGGCCGCGGCCGACGCCGCCAGGGCGGCCCTCGACGGCGTCATGGCGTCGGGCGCCTACGCGGACGACGTGTCGCGCAACCACGACGAGGTGGTCCGCTTCTACGAGTACTACGGGCTCAAGACCTCAGCCGGCGGCCCCCCGGTCGACCACGTGGTGACCGAGTGCGACTTCCTCCAGTTCCTCACCTACAAGGAGGCGGCGTCGGCCTCCGACCGCCTACGGGCGTCGTTCCGGCGGGCGCAGCTCGACTTCCTCGACCGCCAGTTCCTGCGCTGGGTGCCGGCGCTGGCCGAGCGGGTCGCCGCCGACGGGTCGTCGCCGTTCCACACCTGGGCCACCGCCGCGCTGGCCCGCTACGCCGCTGCCGACCACGCCTACGTGAAGGGCCTCCTCGGCCAGTAGGCGGGCGCCCCGTCGCGTCGCCGGACCGAGGCACCCGGGGGCGGGGTGACGGATGTCACTCGTTGACCTGCTCTTGTTCGGGCTGGTAAGAAGCGGCCGGTCGAGCGGGCCGGTATCAGGCAGGCTCAGGCCGGGTTCCAGCGGCAGGCCCGGGCAGGACCGGGCAGGAGGGTCAGGGATGGGTTTCGTCATTCTTCGTTCCGGCGCGCGCAGGGGCCGCTTCCTCGGCGCGGTGCTTGCCGCCGTCCTAGCGGTTCCTGTAGTCGGTATCGCGGCGGGCCCGGTAGCCGCGGCTGATCCCCCCACCCCGGTGCTCGTAGCCGGAGGCGGGGAGTGCCCGAGCGGTTACGGCGATGGAGGCCCGGCCACGGAGGCGACCCTTGTCGCTCCGACGGGCGTCGCGTCCGCGCCGCTCGGAAGTCCTGATGCGGGCGCGTTCTACGTTGCCGATTCGGCGGACTTGCGGGTCCGGCGTATCGGGCCCGAGGGAACGATCGCAACCGTCGCCGGAACCGGTGAAGAGGGCTTCAGCGGGGACGGTGGCCCCGGCGTCAGCGCCAAGATCTCGTATCCACGCGACGTCGCGGTCGGTCCCGACGGCAGCGTCTACGTCGCCACCGCTGATGCCAGGGTTCGAAGGATCGGTCCTGACGGCACGATCTCGACCTTTGCCGGTACCGGGGAACGCGGTTTCAGCGGCGATGGCGCTTCTGCGGTCGCCGCCAAGATCGGTTCCGATCCGGCGGCCGTCGCGGCCGACGCTTCTGGCAACGTGTACATCGCGGACACCGAGAACCATCGTGTGCGACGCGTAGCGGTCGACGGCACCATCTCGACCGTGGCCGGGAGCGGTTTCGTTGGCGCTGACGTCGACGGTGGTCCGGCGACCGACGTCCCGCTGGGTCCTCCCATCGATCTTGACGTGGCCGACGACGGTTCGCTCTACATCGCCACCCAGGAAGTCCCGAGCTTTCCGGGGTTCGACCCGGTGGCGCCTCGCGTCCGTCGTGTGGCTCCCGACGGAACGATCAGCACGGTCTACGACCAGCCCGTTGACGCCGTTGCGGCTGGTAGCGGTGGCGACCTTCTCGTCGCGATCTCGTTGTCGGGGCAGGTCGCGCGGGTCGTCGACGGCAGTCTGGTGAACCTCGCGGGCGGTGGAACCGGGCTGCGCGGCGACGGCGGCCTCGCGACCCAAGCGACCCTGTCCTACCCGGCTGCGCTCGAGTTCGCCGCCGACGGCAGCGTTCTCATCGGCGACAACGGTGACGGCCGCGTCCGCGAGATCAGCGGAACGGGAGTTGTCCAAACCGTCGCGGGCGGGGGTTGGGCCGGCGACGGCGGGCCCGCGATCGATGCGTGTACCGAGTCCGGTCCCGCTGTCGGCTACTCCATGGACGCAGCAGGGGGGCGAATCTACATCGGTCAAGAAGCGCCGGGCGCTCTTCGCCGCACCGACGCGTCCGGCCTGATCGACACGTTCGACGACGAGGTCATGTTCATCCATGCGGTGGCGGCCCGAGGCGACGGCACGGCCTACGTAGGGAGTACGGGAGGCCGGGTCTGGAAGGTAGATCCAGACGGGTCGGTCTCCCTGTTCGCCGGTGGCGGATCGGGCGGTGACGGTGGTCCCGCTGCCGACGCGTCGCTCCAGTTCGTCTCGGCCATTGCCGTGGGGCCCGACGACAGCGTGTTCCTCGCTGATCAGTGGGCGGGCAACGTCAGGAAGGTGGGGCCGGACGGGATGATCTCGACCCTGGCGACGGGTTTCGAGTCCCCGGTCGATGTGGCGGTCGACGGCGCGGGAAACGCGTTCGTCGTGTCGCTGGACCAGGTCTGGAAGGTGACTCCCGGCGGTCAGAAGACGGTCTTCGCGGGAGGCGGGAGCGGTGGCGACGGCGGACCCGCCACTGCGGCGAAGCTGCACAATCCCCGTTCGGTGGCGGTCGGAGTTGACGGAACCGTCTTCCTGTCGGAGGACGGTGACCTGTGGCAAGAGCCGAGCGTTCCGCCGGCGATACGAGCCGTGGATGACAACGGCATGATCACGACGCTTGCCACCGAAATCGGCGGCGAGGTCGCCACCGATGCCGACCAGCTGTACGCGGCTGGTCGGGATGGAGTGTTCGCCCTGGATCTGGGTGGGGAGCCTGTCGGTGTGGCGCCGGTGTTCTCGGTGGCGTCGCCGCCGGGTTCGGGGACGGTGGGGGTGGGTTATGGGCCCTTCCAGTTCGTGGCGTCTGGTTCGCCGGCTCCGGAGTTCGAGGTGTCGTCGGGTGCCCTTCCTGACGGGTTGGCGTTGAGTCGGTCGGGGGTGTTGTCGGGTACGCCGACGGTGGCGGGGGCCTTCACGTTTACGGTCGCGGCGGTGAAC
>Ga0226835_1001111_pt1 | contig 17148 bp, 14 predicted proteins | sample LAC_MetaG_1_FD_163627 | JGI IMG/M metagenome (GOLD analysis project Ga0226835, IMG submission 163627) | Anaerobic ammonium oxidizing microbial communities from anammox membrane bioreactor (MBR) in UC Berkley, California, United States -... | ecosystem: Engineered > Bioreactor > Anaerobic >...
ATCCACACGATGCAGAAGCTCTGGCGACCTTACAGCGTCTGCTGCCAGAGCGCCGGGTGATCGGCATTCCAGGGCGGGAGATCTTGCTCGGCGGCGGGAACATCCATTGCATCACCCAGCAGCAAACACGCTGATGTTTAGTAAATTTAGAAGGTGGACGGGTATTGCAATACCTATCCACCTTCTTTCATGGCGGTTTACTTTTTTGACTTGTCCTGTTGCGCAAACTCTGCCGATTTTTACTCTGTTTTGCCCGGATTCCCGCGCAGCAACACCATCCCCAGCCCAACGAACCAGATGATCTGGCTCAAGCCGAAAACTCCGACCATCGCCTCGGTCAACCCTGGGATGAGGGAAATGATGCCCGCCGCGCCAACCAACAAGCCGAGGATATTCAGGCCTTTGGGGAGCCCGCCAGCCCGCAGTGCAGCCAGGCTGACCAGCAGCGCCAAAAGTCCACCAAGAATTTCGCCATTTTGGTTGCCCAGCCCGTTTGCCACGGTTTCAATTCCCTGCCAGGTCAATGCAGCCTGAAACGGGTCTTTGGCATAGAGCGCAACGACAGGGGCAATCCCGGCATTGGCGACCATTCCGCTGGCGATCAGCGAACCAGCCCAGATGATCCCGATTGCAGTTGCCACCTGCATCATCGCCGGTGCGCCGGATTTCAACCGGTCGTACAACGCCAGCGACAGAACGATCAGAAAAACGCCAAAGAACACGTACATGAGCAGGTTGGTCGAAAAGGTGACCATCTGCATTTCGACGAGCAAGGCCACCTTTTGGGCTGGGTCGGTGATACTGGGGTAGTCCAGAACAACGAGAAAGATAACTATTCCGATCAGGTAGGCGACTGCCAGGTACAGAGCGGCGAAACCACCGAATTTCTGCAAGGTTTTCATGTTTTTTTCTCCTTCTTGAACAATCTGGATGAGTTTTTAGTATTTGACATCTGGTGCATCTGCCGGGTTAACCTTCAGGGTTAGACCACTTCCATGCATTCCAGACAATTAGTAACAAACACACAACTTCTACGGTCGCTATGAACGTGTAATGGGGATATGACGCTCTGCCGCCTATAACAAACGCAATTGTGATGATACTTGTAATGATATTGACCCAACGATTCACCCTGAACTTCAACACACGAGAAAGGACGATCATAACAATAGAAATCTCCATCATGATTGCGCCACCCAGCATAAGTAAAGGGATTGGAGTGTCACCAGCAGTTTTTTCCAATTCATCTATAGCCCCAGGGATGTATAAGGAAAGAATATCCGCCTTCAACATATTAATCATGATAACGATCCATAATGTTGAGAGAAGGACTTTCGTGTCGATCTTTTTCGTAGGGGTTGTGCTTATATTCATTTTTTCTCCTTATTTGAACGATTTGGATGAGATTCATTAAATTGGACCCGGTTGATCGAGACCAATATCATTCCCAGATCACGGATTTTTTTGATCAGACCATGCAGGGCGGCTTGATCAGCCACCGGGCCGGTTAGAAGCGTATCGCCGTCCTCTTCCAGCGAAACGGTCAGACCCTCAAACCAGTCCACCCATTGCGGAGACAGGTGACCTGCAAGCCGGATTTCGTAGATAGGTGGTGGCGTTTCCATGTCGGTTTCTGCTGCCTTGATGTGACGCCAATATACCGGCAAGGATGTATTGCCGGGTAGCAACTTAAGTATTGTTTGGAGTATTGTTTTTTTTGGGGTTAGAGTAAGCCCAACTCCTGGGCGCGGACGACGGCCTCGGTGCGGTTTTGGGCTTGCAGTTTGTTGAAAATTCGCAGGTTATGACCCTTGACTGTGCTGAGGGCCAGGTATAGCCGTTGACTGATTTCTGCGTTGGACTGCCCCTCTGCAATGAGACGCAGGATTTCGAGCTCGCGGTTGGTAAGAGGCTCTATCATCTCAGATTCTTGGTTCGCGATTGTAGATTTGGAAATGGCCTCTACCGGTTGCGAGAAAGCTGCCAGTATTTTGTCTACATAATCGCGCAGCAAATGGGTAGCTTGTTTTTCATTCATTGATTTGAAATCCACAAGCATCAGGCGCATAGCTTCACCTTCATCCACAAAAGTGCGTAGATAGCCCTCCGGCTCGGTCAGCGCCAGGGCGCGTTCCAGCGCAGTAAGCGCCCGCGGCCAGTCGTTCTGCGCCTGATAAACAAGCGCCTGTGTCAACAGGATTTCAATTACGCTCCCTGACCGTTTTTGCGTTTCTGCCAATGCTAGCAGGCGTTCTAGCAAGCCGCTAACCCCGGCGAAGGATCCTTCCGCCATCCGCACTCGGGCGAGGGTGAGATGGTCGTACTCGTCCAGGTAGCGGACCTCAACCTCCGTTGAAATGCCCCGCGCCCGCACCCAGGCCTGAGCCTTGTCCAGCCGCCCTTGTTTGAGATAGACCCGCGTCTTGAGGGCTTCGACCGGACGCAGGATGGGAATCGGGTTTTTAACGTACGCCCGCCCGGCAACGTCGAGCAGGTCGAGAGCCGAATCCCATTCCCTGTCCGATTCCTTTAAGCGGGCTTGGGCCAGATTCCAACGATACAACCAATCCACCAGAGTGGTGCGTTGCCCCAAGTCGGCGGCAGTCTGCAAATATTGGGCAGCCGCGGCATCATTACCCCGTTCATGTGCAAGCATTGCCAACCCCAAGTGATGATGGGCGGTGATGGATTCAGCCTCCGGTATATGCATGGCGGCTTGTTGGATGGCCTGCCGAAGAGACTTTTCCGCATCACTCAGACGACCTAATATCACTTGCATATCAGCCACGGCAAAGGCGCTGGCAATCGCAAACTCCTGATTGCCCAACCTTTGCATGTCTTCTACCCAGGTATGCATGGCGCGAAGGGAGGCTTCCAGATTACCTGTTGCCCAATGGGTAAAGCCCAGTGTGATGGCAGCTTGGGCGCGGAGATAAACATCGTTCTCTGGGATGAGCTGAATGGATAACTCTGCATATTTGACCGTTTCAGCCAGATCACCCTCATTCTGAGCATTGGATGCGCGGATCAAGGCAATGGTCCCCGAAAGGGGACTTGATTGCTCCTGATCCTTCTTGTCAGCCAGAGCACGCTCGGCGCTTTGCAGATAGGTCTCGCTTGACCCCAGTTCTCCGACATCTGAAAAAGCCCGTCCAAGCAGAACACATAAACTGGGTTGGGAACAAACTACCGCATCGGGCAATTTTTTCACCCAGCCAATCCAGGCTACAGTCTGGAAATTGCGTTCCATTTCCTGCCAAGCCGCTTCGGCCAGACGCACCGCTCGCTCAAAATCGCCAGCCGCGAAGGCATGGTGGAAAGCTTCGGCCAGGTCGTCGTTAGCCTCATACCATGCGCTGGCGCGAAGGTGTAAATTGGAGAGCTCTTGGGGTTGACCAAAGCGCAGACGCAACAATTCGCTAAACAAGTGATGATAGCGATACCAGCGCCGTTCCTGGTCAAGAGGGATGACAAACAGGTTGGCGTGTTCGAGATATTCCAGGGTTTCCTGCCCGGAAGCGGGGAAATCAAGTAGAACAGCATCACACAGCGAGCCGCACATGCGGTCGAGGATAGATGTGCGCAGTAGAAACATCTGGATATTTTCAGGCTGTCGTCCCAGGACTTCTTCAATCAGGTAGTCCAATACGAAACGGTGACTGCCGGTGAAGGATTGGATGAACCTGGTAGGGTCAGATCGCCCCTGCATAGAGATGGCAGCCAATTTCAGACCGGCGATCCAGCCTTCAGTGCGGGTTTCTAATGCAGTGATGTCTTCTGCTGAGAGATTCAACCCCATCACCTGATTGAGAAAATCAGCCGCTTCAGTGGGGGTAAAACACAAGTCGGCGGCGCGCAATTCGGCCAGTTGGCCGCAAGCGCGTAAACGGGCCAGGGGCAGCGGCGGATCCTCACGGCTGGCAATGACCAGGTGCATCTGCGACGGCAGGTGTTCTACCAGGAAGGCAAGGACGTGATCTATCGATTGGGAATCTATCACATGGTAATCATCCAGCACCAGGATGAAGCTGTCCGAAATGGTGGCGATTTCATTGAGCAGGGTTGCCAAAATCGACTCGGTGGAGGGTAGCTGAGGGGATTGGAGCATAGCCAACACACCTGCTCCGATATTTGCTGCAATCCCTCCGATTTTACTCAGGGCAAGCGTCTGCAACGCAGCGATGAGGTAGATCAGAAATCGGGTGAGGTTGTTATCCCCTTCCTCTAGCGACAACCAGGCTGCCGGTCGCCCACAGCCGGCGATCCATTCGCTGACCAGCGTGGTTTTACCAAAGCCGGCAGGGGCAGAGATGAGGGTCAACCTGCTGCCTGCATTGAACACCGCATCCAGGCGCTCGATCAAGCGCGGGCGGGGGACAATTTTTTGCCGTGGCGGAGGGATATACAACTTGGTAGCCAAAATTGGCGCGGACATAGATCAATTATACAACGCCTGCTAAAAAGTTCGATTCGCATCTCCGTGCCAACCTTCAACTTCGCCCCAACGTTGTATCAGCCGCGGATGATTGCCAACACCTCGTCCCGACGGCGTTCCATTTCGGCGCGCGTCTTGGCTTCCAGGTTCAGACGCAGCAACGGCTCGGTGTTCGACGGGCGAACGTTGAAGTGCCAGTCGGGGTAAATTACCGAAATGCCATCTAAAAAGCTCTGTTCGGCGTCAGCATACCGCTCCGCCAACGCTTGTATCCGCCCGGCAGGATCAGCAACGGTGGAGTTGATCTCGCCGGAGATGAAATATTTCTCTTCCAGCGGGCGCAATAAATCTGAAAGTCGCGCGTTGCGGCGGGAGAGCATTTCCAGCACAATCAACGAAGGGACAATGCCCGAATCGGCAAAGAAGAAGTCGCGGAAGTAATAATGACCGGTTACTTCGCCGGCAAAGAGGGCGTTCTCGTCGGCCATGCGCCGCTTGATAAAGGCGTGGCCAACTCGCTCCATGAGCGGGATGCCGCCCGCCGCCTGAATGCGATCAGCCACCGCCCAGGAGGCGCGCACATCGTAAATGATCTTCTCGCCAGGCGATTTCTCCAACAAATACTCGCCCATCAAAGCGGTCATGAAATCGCCGGCGACGAATTGGCCGCGGTCGTCAATGGTGAAAAAGCGATCGCCGTCGCCATCGAAGGCGAACCCCACATCTGCGCCTTCTTCCACCACACGACGCTGCAACTCAGCGCGGTTTTCAGGTTGCAAGGGGTCTAACCCGTGGTTGGGCAGGTTGCCATCCGGCTCCAGGTACATCCCAATCAATTCGACCGGTAGGCGGCGATAAACCGCCTGCAACACTGGACCCACCATGCCATTGCCGGTATCCACCACCACTTTGAGCGGTCGCAGCGCAGAGACATCAATCAGGGAAAGCACTTTCTTTTCGAAGGCATCTTGAAAATCCATGCGGATCATCTCGCCGCGCCGCGTTGGGGCAGGAAACTCGCCTTCCATAACTAGCCGACGCATTTCCTGGATGCCTGAATCGCCGCTGAGCAGATACGGCATCTGGCGCACCATCTTAAAACCGTTATAGGCTTTGGGATTGTGCGAGGCAGTGACCATCATCCCCGGCAGCCCTTGTGTGGCGCAAGCAAAATAATACTGATCGGTGCTGACCTGACCAATGTCCAGTACGTCCGCTCCCTGATCCATCAGCCCGCGCGCCGCGGCTGCCATCAGCGAAGGTCCCGACAGACGCATGTCGCGGCCAAGGATCACCTGTCGTGCCTCCAATAAGACAGCGAAAGCGCGCCCCACCCGATAAGCAATTTCTTCGTTCAGATCGGTGGGGTAAATCCCACGAATATCATAAGCTTTGAAAATTGAAGGATTAATATCCATTGATGTTCACCAAAGAGTCTCTAAGTTTCAAATCAGATCCAATCGCTTCTGCTGCTTTAAGATTTCGACCACCTCTTTCACTTGCTGTTCGTGGTTTTTATGACAGATCAGCAATGCATCGCCAGCATCCACAATGATTAAATCCGATACGCCAATGGCAGCGATTAGACGTTCGCCGCCAAAAATAAGGGTATTCTGCGCTTCGAGCAGGATGTGCTGGCTGCCAACCAGGATATTGCCATTCTCGTTGGCCGGTAGTAAATCCACCAGGCTACCCCAACTGCCCACATCCGCCCAGCCCATCTCCACCGGGATCACCGCCACATCCCGTGCGCCTTCCATCACGCCGTAGTCAATGGTCTGCTTGGTCACCTGCGGCCACACCCGTTCAATGACCGCCGGATAAGCCTGCGTCCCCAGCGCCGCCGCGACTTGTTGCAGTTGCGCGTAAAAGTCGGGCATCTGACGGGCGAACTCATCCAGGATACGCTCGATGCGCCAGATAAACATGCCGCTATTCCAGGAAAAAGCCCCGCTGGCTAACATGCGCTCGGCGGTTTGTCGGTCAGGCTTTTCGGTGAAGCGCACCGCGCGATACACCTCAAAGCCTTGCGCCGGCTCTAATGGCTGGCCTTGTTCGATATAACCATATCCAGTAGATGGCGCAGATGGCTGGATACCCAGGGTGACCAGGAAACCGCGGCGCGCCACCTCCAGAGCCGCAGCTAAAACCTGGCGGAAACGCTCGGTGTTGGAGATGTAATGATCGGCGGTCAACACCGCCATCACTGCCTGCGGGTCGCGGCGTTGTAAATGAACCGCAGCCAGGCCGATGGCTGGCGCAGTGCCGCGCCCCTCTGGTTCGACGATGAAATTCTGGCGAGGCAAATCGGGAACCTGAGCCGCCAGAAGCTCAACATGCTCAGCGCGGGTGACCACCCAAATCCGTTCCAATGGGAAGAGAGGCGCCAGGCGGCGTACGGCGTGCTGAAACAGCGTGGCTTCGCCGACTAATTTCAAAGCTTGCTTGGGACGATTCTCTCGGCTGAGCGGCCACAAGCGTGTGCCGGCGCCGCCCGCCATGATGAGCGCGTGATCCATGAAGTCCTCCTGATAATGATACAGTCGCTTGAAGATAATTCTAAACCAAAATAGCGCTCTTCTCCAAGCAAAAGCGAGAAAAGCCCGCCAGTCAATTGACCAGCGAGTCAAAGGTTTGTATAATCTGACCAGGCTTGGGCAAAGGCGGCTGCGCTGCCCATCACAACTCACAAGAAAACAGGTCAAATCTATGAGCATCGAATGGTTTGCCAACCTGAATCCCATCCTGCAAGCTCTCCTGGCCACCCTGTTCACCTGGTTTGTCACCGCCCTGGGCGCTGGCGCAGTTTTTTTCTTCAAAAGCATTGATCGCCGCCTGTTGGATGGCATGTTGGGTTTCGCCGCCGGGGTGATGATCGCGGCCAGCTTCTGGTCGCTGCTGGCGCCGGCGATTGAAATGTCCCAGGGAGGATCGCTGCCCGCCTGGCTTCCAGCAGTGATCGGTTTTCTTTTAGGTGGTGGATTCCTCTGGGTCATAGACCGGCTGCTGCCGCACCTGCACCTGGGTTTTCCCATGGAAGAGGCGGAAGGCCTCAAAACAAGCTGGCAACGCAGCATTCTGTTGGTGCTGGCAATCACGCTGCACAACATCCCGGAAGGGCTGGCAGTAGGAGTGGCTTTTGGCGCCGTGGCTGCCGGGCTGCCTAGCGCGGCGCTTGCCGGGGCGGTCGCTCTGGCAATTGGCATTGGTCTGCAAAATTTCCCGGAGGGAGCAGCGGTGGCTGTGCCGCTACGTCGCGAAGGCTTTAGCCGTTTGAAAGCGTTCTGGTATGGGCAGCTCTCTGGGGTTGTCGAGCCAATCGCCGGGGTGATTGGCGCGGCGGCGGTGCTGCTGATCCGCCCGTTATTGCCCTTCGCTCTATCCTTTGCCGCCGGGGCAATGATTTACGTTGTAGTAGAAGAGTTGATCCCCGAATCGCAGCTCAATAAGCAGACCGACGTAGCCACCTTTGGGGCAATGATGGGCTTCGCCGTCATGATGCTGTTGGATGTCGCTCTGGGGTGAAAAAGTCGCATATAATAGCATCATCATTGCGCCAAGCGAAACGCTGACTTCAGAGCAGCGGGTACTTAAAAATGAAAGGGAGTGGTATATGGAAGCTGACCGCGAGTTGATGGAGACTTACTTAGAAGAACTGTGCCAGATGCTCAGCCGGCTGCCGATGCAGCCGTTATTGGAAATCCTGCGACTGCTGCGCGACGCCCGCCAGAACAACCGCCGTATCTACATTTTCGGCAACGGCGGCAGCGCCGCTACAGCATCGCACATGGCCTGCGATTTCGGCAAGAACACGGTTCAGCCCAACCGCGCGCGCTTTCAGGTGATTGCTTTAACCGATAATATGCCAACCATCACCGCCTATGCAAACGATGAAGGTTATGAAAATATCTTCTCCGAGCCAATCCTCTCTCTGGGAAATGCTGGCGATCTGGCGATTGCCATCAGCGGCAGCGGCAACTCGCTTAACGTGCTAAAAGGCGTGCAGGCGGCGCGGCAGATCGGCATGACCACCATTGGGCTGACCGGTTTCGCTGGCGGAAAACTCAAAGATTTGGTGGATGTATGCCTGGTGGCGCCCTCAAACCGCATCGAGCAGGTAGAGGACGCGCACATGATTATTGACCACTTGCTGACCCTGGCTCTGAGAGCTTGAAACTAACTCATGCAGACCGCGCCCGCGGTTCGTAAAAACTTATTTGTCCTGGCGCTGGATTTTGGCGGCAGCAAGCTGGCGGCTGCTCTGGTGGAGCCGCGCCGCGGCAGGATCATTGCCAAAACGCGCCAGGAGCGCTTACCATCGGCAAATGCGCAGCAAAGCCTGGAGCAGATGATCGCTCTTGGACGCGGCGTTTTACAGGATGGTCAAACGCCGAGCAGCGCGTTGCTGCGCCTGGGTGTCAGCTTTGGCGGCCCGTTGAGTCGCGACCGGCGCTGCGTGCTGCGCTCAATGCATGTGCCTGATTGGGAAAGCTTTCCACTTGCCGAGAGGCTGGAGACGGCTTTTGGTTGCCCGGCGTTCATGGATAACGACGCCAATGCCGCCGCTTTGGGCGAATGGCGCTTCGGCGCCGGACGCGGGCTGGATTCGCTGCTTTACATACAGGTCAGCACGGGCATAGGAGCAGGCATCGTCGTCCATCGCCAGTTGTTGCGTGGCGCTGGGTTAGCGGGAGAATTCGGTCACATGACCGTCGCGCCAGACGGTCCGCCGTGCGTCTGCGGCAAGCGCGGCTGCGTGGAGAGTTTTGCCGCCGGTTGGGCGCTTGCCCGCGATGGAAGGGCGGCGCTGGTTAACGCTTTGTTGGATAGCCCGCTGCGCAAGCTGTGCGGCGACGACCCGGAGCGCCTGGACGCCCGCCTGGTGTGCGAGGCTGCTCGCCAGGGCGACCCAACCGCCGACGCCATCCTGGATCGAGCCACCCAGGCGCTGGGCATGGCCCTCGCCAACGCTGTGATCTTGCTCGATCCGCAAGCCGTGGTGATCGGCGGCGGGGTAAGCCGTTCACAGGATATACTGGCAACGCGGCTGACGGCGGCGGTGTCCGAATTATTACCGCCAATGTTTCAGGGGCGCTGTCCACTGATGTTTTCACAATTAGGTGGGGATGAGACTTTGCTCGGCGCGGCGCTCTTGGACTCATAAATTTCTGAAAAAGAGCGATCTTCGTTTATAATAGCAGCTTTGGGAAGCGACACAGTATGGCAAATATATTCAACAAGTGGAAAGAAGGGCTGGCGAAATCCAGCAAAGCTGCCTTCGGGCAAATCGCAACCATCCTGGGAGCGTCTGAAATCACCCCCGACATCTGGGACGATTTGGAAGCGCTGCTCATCCAGGCTGACCTGGGCGTGGAAACCACCGACATCGTGTTGGACGCGCTGGAGCAGCGCGTCGACAAAGAAGGCATCACCCGCGCCAGCGACTTGCGAGCCGCCTTGCGCGAGGAGCTGCGCAAACAACTGACCCATCCGCCGGAGCTGGATTTCAGCGCCCGGCCGACGGTGATCCTGGTGGTGGGCGTGAATGGCTCCGGGAAGACCACCAGCATCGCCAAACTGGGCAAACGCTTCCGCCAGCAGGGCAAGAGCGTTTTGTTGGGCGCAGCGGATACCTTCCGCGCCGCAGCGGTGGACCAGCTCGAAATTTGGGCGCAACGATTGGATTTACCGGTCATCTCCGGGCAAATGGGCGGCGACTCAGCAGCCGTGGCTTATGATACCGTGCAGGCGGCGCAATCACGCAAGGCAGATGTGGCGCTGATTGACACTGCCGGACGGTTACACACCCGCTACAACCTGATGGAGGAGCTGAAGAAAGTCCATCGCGTGGTGGGTAAGGCGCTGCCGGGTGCACCGCATCACGTCTGGCTGGTCATGGACGCCACCACAGGTCAGAATGCATTGCCGCAGGCTAAAGCCTTCAAGGATGCAGTCAAGGTCACCGGCGTGATCCTGGCCAAGCTGGACTCATCCGCCCATGGCGGGATGGCTTTCGCCATTCAGCGCGAGTTGGGTCTGCCTATCCTGTTCGCCGGGCTGGGCGAAAAACCCGATGACTTGCAGCCCTTCGACCCCGACGGTTTCGTGGACGGCATCCTGGCTGAGTTGCAGGGAAAATAAAGCTCAGCCCAGGGCTATTTATCCGAAACCTTTCAAACTCTATTGGAAAATTCGGGCTATTACTGATAGAATGTTTTTACAACAAAGATTGGAGATTTTCTCATGCAAGACCTGATTGAACGATTGCAAGCCGTGCAAGAACAAACCCAGCGCCTGCTGGTGCGTCTTTGACTTCCCCAATAAAGTAAACCAACTCGAAGAATTGCGAAAACAATCCGAAGAACCCGATCTGTGGGAAGACGCAGAGCGGGCGAAGGCGGTGATGAAGAAACTGGCCGCGCTGCATGAGCAGGTGGACGATTGGCAGCGTTTGCAGCAACGCATCAACGACGCGCTGGAGCTGGCGCAATTGGATGATGAGAGCCTGCGCTCCGACCTGGAAAGTGAAGTCGAGGCGTTGGAAGCAGAGGTTCAGCAACGGGAGCTGAAAGTGATGCTCTCCGGTAAGTACGACCCGGGCAACGCTCTTCTGGCGATCAACGCCGGGGCGGGTGGCACCGACTCTCAGGACTGGGCGGCGATGTTGATGCGCATGTATTTACGCTGGTGCGAGCTGCATAATTACGAGACCGAAATCCTGGATATGACCGAAGGCGAAGAGGCAGGCATTAAGAGCGTCACCATCGCCGTCAACGGCCCCTACGCCTATGGCTACCTGCGTTCTGAAAAAGGTGTTCATCGGTTGGTGCGTTTATCGCCCTTCGACGCCGCCCACCGCCGTCACACCTCCTTTGCTCAAGTGGAGGTGATGCCCCAGGTGGAAGATGATGACGAGATCGAGATTAACCCCAACGATCTGCGCATTGACACCTACCGCTCCGCCGGGGCAGGCGGTCAGAATGTACAGAAGAACGACACCGCGGTGCGCATCACTCACCTGCCCACCGGAATCGTCGTCACCTGCCAGAACGAGCGTTCACAGATGCAAAACCGCGAGAACGCCATGCGCGTGCTACGCGCCCGCCTGCTGGAAATTAAACGCGAGGAACAAGAGCGCCAGTTGGCAGAACTGCGCGGTGAATACGTGAAAGCCGAATGGGGCAGTCAGATCCGCTCGTATGTGCTGCACCCTTATCAGATGGTCAAAGACCATCGTACAGAATATGAAGTCGGCAACGCCCAAGGCGTCTTAAACGGCGACCTGGACGGTTTCATCGAGGCATATCTGCGGGCGACCATGGGCAATGAAACCGCCAGGGTGGATCAATAAGCCAGCAGCTTTCTTGGGTATCGCTCTGCTGCTTGGCCTGATGTTGAGCGGCGCGGCGAGTCTGGGCGGCGTTACCCTTAAAGACCCCGAAGGCTCGCAAGAGTACTCCGGCGACGTCGTCGCAAAACTGGAAAGCGGTCAGTCAATAGGGCAGAGCTTCGTCTCGCGCCGTCCGCGGCTAAATGGCATACAACTCTGGTTGCGCCAGACGCAAGCGCCAAGCTCTGCGGAGGCGTTGATATACGTTGAGCTGTATCACTCCCCCGCCGAAGCTCAACCGATTGCCCATAGCGAAATTAAATTCTCGGCGCTGGCACGCGCCTTCCCGGTCACCGTTACCTTCCCTGCACAAGCCGACCCGCCTGGGCAGACGTACTATGTACGCCTTTGGGTAAAAGATGGTCAGGCCGATCTGCACGGGCGCGCCGAAGACGCTTATCCTGGCGGAACGTTATACATAAACGCCGCGCCGCAAAACGCAGACGCAGCCTTCCGGCTGAGTTACAAATACGATCTATGGGCAGCTCTCGCCGACCTGGGGCAAGCGACCCGTAGCGGCTGGCTGGCGCTGCCTCTATTGCTGATATTGTGGGCGCCGGGGCGCCTCCTGCTCTGGCCGTTGGCGCAGCGACTGCAATGGTCTTGGGGCGAGCGAACAGCACTATCTATGGGGATCAGTCTGGCGCTGATCCCTGTAACGCTGTTATGGAGCAGTGTTATCGGCTGGCGCTGGGAACGAATTGGCGTATCAGCGGTCTATGTGGCTTGCCTCCTGGGGCTGATAGCACTTTACTGGCGCAAATGGCGCAGCGCCAGACCTCGGCTTCCCTTAGATAGCAGCGACCTGGCGCTGGCGGTTGTTTTGATCTTCACCCTGGGCGTGCGCCTGGCAATGACCCGCGACCTGTCTGCGCCAGCCTGGGTGGACCCGGTGCATCATGCCACAATCACTCGCCTGATCGCCGAACAAGGCAAACTGCCGAATACTTACGCCCCCTATGTGCAAGCCAACACCGCCAATTATCATCCTGGCTTTCACAGCACAACCGCTGTCCTGCATTGGCTCTCCGGCATGGAAATCGCCGACGCTATGTTGCTGCTTGGGCAAGTCCAAAACGCTCTCTGCAGCCTGGCGGTTTATTTATTCGCCACAACCTTGACCAAGAACCGCCTGGCAGGCATACTGGCGGCGCTTACCAGCAGTTTTTTGTTGCCCATGCCAGCTTATTACACCAGTTGGGGGCGCTATACCCAGCTCGCCGGGTTGCTCATTCTGCCCACAAGCATCCATTTGATCCAGGAACTGCGCCAAAGCCGTAGACGAGGGAAAATCTGGCCATTGTTGACCGCCAGCATTGCCTGCGCGGGTCTATTTCTAACCCACTACCGCGTGGCAGCTTTCGTGGCTCTGTGGTTAATCGCCTTTATGCTCGCCGAGATCATCCGTTCGCTGAATAAACAGCCGTTATGGATCACCATCCCCGACCTCTACGGGCATTATCTGCTGGTGGGCGTCTTCGCAATCGCGCTTAGCCTTCCCTGGTGGCCTTCGTTGACGCGCACCATGCTGGCGCCGGCGCTGGCGTCTGCGCCTGCCCCGCAACCGCTGTCCATAGATTGGGGATACCTGACACCGGTTTACGGCAAAGCAGTCTCCATCGCCGCTGCGCTGGGGTTGCTCTGGTCTATCCTGCGCCTGCGTTGGTTTGGCCCAACATTGGCGCTATGGATCGGGCTGATGTTCCTCAGCGCCAATCAGGGGATTCTTCGCATTCCGCTGGCAGGCAATGTCAATAAAACCTCGGTGGAAATTACGCTGTTTTTACCCACTGCCGTTCTGGCCGGTTTCTTTATAGCCGACCTGCTCCACGAAGGGCAATGTCGGTTATCGCACCCCTTTCACCTGCCCTATCAGACGGTGGCAGCGTTAGGCGCAGTGGTGTTAATGGTCTCTGGCGCGCGCCGGGTGATTTCCTTGATCAATCCCGTCACGCTTCTGTTCCGCGCCGCAGATCGTCCGGCGATGGAATGGATTAATGCCAACCTGCCGCCAGACTCCGAGTTGCTCATCAACCCGTTTCTTTGGGGCTATGGCGTGTACGCCGGGCAGGACGGCGGTTATTGGATCACCCCAATGACCGGGCGCCGCACGTTGCCGCCGCCGGCGCTTTACGGTCTGGGAGACGCAGATCAATTCCAGCGCATTCATCAGGCTAGCCGCAGCGCGCTGGAGGCAGGCAAAGACCCTGTACGACTTTACGACTTGCTCCGACAGCAGGGTATTCGTTACGTTTACCTGGGAGCGCGCGGCGGCGCGATCTCATCGCAAGCGCTGCGCCAAAGCCCGCTCTTTCGCGTCCTCTACGCCCAGGATGGAGTGTGGATCTTCGAGCGAGTGGATGGCAAGTAGTACTTCGCTGGATATACACACGATTTCCGTCAGCGCTTGGCCCTCACCAATCACCAACTTCAGGTCAATTCGAGATTAATCCAACAAAGCTTTGGCCTTCTCTAGAAGAAGGTCTATTTCGGCGCGTTGATTCTCATCCAGGGGTAGTAATGGACGCCGAGGCAATCCACCATAGTAACCACAGCGATCCATGGCATACTTTAGACCCGATACTCCGTACTGCGCTGTAACAGCGTTGTTCAGATTTGCCAATGCCAGTTGTATCCTGCGCGCCTCTTCGATCTTTCCTGCATAAAAATAATCATAAATATTTCGCAGGGATGTCGCGGCAAAGTTCGCCAGAGCCATAATCCCGCCCACTGCTCCCAGGCTGAGAAATGAAAGCAAAGCGCTGCCTGTGCCAGCAAAAACCTGAAAATCAGGACGCTCCGCCAAAACGCTGGCAATTTTAACGACATTCGCGCTGCTATCCTTAACGCCAACAATACGCGGGTGTTCCGCCAGGGTTAGTAATGTGGAAGAGGAAAAGTCAATACCCGTAAATGCTGGTACATTGTAGATCAGCACAGGTATCGGCGAAGCATCTGCTACCGCCTGATAATGTGAGATTAAAACTTTGGGCGTTAGAGATGGTTTATAGAAATAAGGAGGTAACACCAAAGCTGCGTCTGCTCCCAGCTCGCCTGCTTTTTGGATTAATTTGATCGTCTCCACCGTGGATTCTGCGCCAGCGCCAGCGATAAACCGTTTACCGCTGCCCGCCAACCTTCGAGTGCACATCTCCCATAGCTGAATGCGCTCATCGTAGCTTAAAAATATTGCTTCGCTATTTGATCCAGGCATCACCAAACCATCCAGAGGCTGCATCAACCATTTATCCAGGTTGGTTTCTAGCTTCTCATAGGCAATGCTTTCATCGCTATAAAAAGGCGTTGTTATAGGAGGGTAGATTCCTGCTAAATTGACCATGATGGTATCCTCGATTCGGCTTTATATTAGCGCCCATCTATATTCTCATCATTAGATTGAGCTAATAATAAAGCTGTGGATTCAGTACATTTAGTAAAGGGCGTCCATCTAAAAAACGGCGCAAGTTATCACAAAACAGATTGGTCAGACGCTCATTTTCCCGGTCGCTTGTGCTGGCGGAGTGAGGACTGACTAAGACATTCTCCATATCCCAAAAAGGGCTGGTTGCAGGCAATGGTTCTTCAGCGAATACGTCTAAAGCTGCGCCAGATAAATGGCCTGATTGAAGCGCCTCAATCAACGCTGGCTCATCCACTACCGCTCCACGGGCAATGTTGATCAAATAGGCGCCGGGTTTTAGCAACGCCAACTCTTTCTCACCGATCATCTTTTCGGTTTTTGGGGTGTGTGGAACGCACAGTACCAAAACATCGGCAAGCGGCAACATTTCATGAAGACGCTCAGACGGAAAAAACTGATCCACCACAAATGAGGCAGGGGATTCAACATTCGTACCAATAACTTTCATACCTAAATCACGGCTCATGCGAGCAACCTGAACGCCAATCCGACCCAACCCAACGATAGCCATTGTTCGCCCCTCTAAGTCGGTGCCAGCAAATCGCTCCCAACGATGCTGTGCCTGAGCGCGAAGCATGGGCAAAATCCTTTTGTAATGCATCATCACCGCCATCACGCAGAATTCCGCCAAGGGTCTGGCGTGAATGCCGCTGGAGGTGGTAAATAGAGTATTCGGTAAACGGATGTCATAGTTGTAACGTTTAACATATTGCCCAATACCGGCGCTGCTGGCTTGTATCCAGCGCAGTTGCGGCGCGAGATCGGGCAAATCCTCACGGTGAGAATAATCAAAATCGAATAGAATATCCGCCTGAGCCAGCAAGGCGCGCCAACGCGCTTCTTGCTCTGCGGAACGTTCTGGGACGCTGTAATGATCGGCCGGATATTTTGGCTTCCCAAGCAAATCCGGCTCAAAAATTACATTTAGACGTGAATCGACCTGGCGGATGCGCTCAACATATTGCGGTTCCAGGTAACTGGCGATCAAGACTGTGAATGTAGATTCGCGATCTATCATTATTGGTTTTCCGTCATGAAAAATAGAAGTCATGAGTGTAAGGTTTAGAGGCCGAATGCAAAATCTTCTAAAGTCTTGGCAAACAATTCTTTATGGCATATCCTTTAGTGATGAAGGATGCGCCGCATTGCCTCAATAAATAATATTACGTTTTCCTTACTGGAGGAATAACCCATCAATCCAACTCTCCATATCTTTCCCTTTAGCTCGCCAAGTCCACCGGCAATCTCGATGTTGTACTCCTGCAACAATTGACTGCGCACTTGGGCTTCATCAACGCCTTCAGGGACGCGGATAGTAGTTAGTGAAGGTAACCGATGACTTCGTGGGACAAGACATTCCAAACCCAAATCTTGTAATCCAGCCCATAATAATTCTGCGTTTTGGCGATGACGTTCCCACCGATTCTTCAGGCCCTCCTCTGCCACAATGCGTAAAGCCTCAAATAATCCATAGATGGCAGAAATGGGCGCTGTATGGTGGTAGGTGCGCTCTTTACCCCAATATTTCTGCACCATCGTCAAATCAAGATACCAGTTTGGGACGCCGGATTTGCGCTTCTCCAACACCTCGATCGCACGGGGTCCAAGCGTGATTGGTCCCAACCCGGGCGGGCAGCTCAGACATTTTTGCGTACCACTATAGCAGATATCTATCTCAGAATGATCTATTTCGAGGGGTATACCGCCTAATGATGTTACAGCGTCAACGATCAGTATTCCGCCAAATTCATGAACAATAGCAGCAATTTCGTCTAAAGGTTGCAACGCACCGGTAGATGTTTCAGCGTGTACAATTGCGACCACTTTCGCAGGCTGTTCCCGCAATGCCTGTCGAACTTCAACAGGTGTAAAAATATCACCCCACGGTTTGTATATCGTCCG
>Ga0226835_1001112_pt1 | contig 17132 bp, 14 predicted proteins | sample LAC_MetaG_1_FD_163627 | JGI IMG/M metagenome (GOLD analysis project Ga0226835, IMG submission 163627) | Anaerobic ammonium oxidizing microbial communities from anammox membrane bioreactor (MBR) in UC Berkley, California, United States -... | ecosystem: Engineered > Bioreactor > Anaerobic >...
GCACCCCGAGCTGGCGCAGGAATCGTTCGACGCCGACACGCGCCTGATGGCCACCGTGCACCGCGGGGCGGTCGCCGAGGGGACCGGCTCGGACGTGTGGGTGGCGGTGAAGGGAGCCCCGGGCGAGGTCGTGAGCAGGGCCGTGGAGGTCGTAGCGGCAGGGGGAGGACGGCGTGAACCGCTGACGGCGGCCGCGCGCGAGCTGTGGCTCGAGCGGAACCGCGAGCTCGCGGCGCGCGGCTGGCGGGTGCTCGCGCTGGCCGAGCGCCGCGCCGCCGTGCCGCCGCCATCGCCCTACGAGGAGTTGGCGCTGGTGGGCCTGGTCGCGTTAGCCGACCCGCCGCGCGCGGGCGTGAAGGAGGCCGTCGCCCGCTGTCGCGCCGCAGGCATCCGCGTGCTCATGGCGACCGGCGATCAGGCCGTCACGGCGGCGCGCGTGGCGGAAGAGGTCGGTCTCGACGGGGGCGCCGGTGTGCTCGACGGCCGGGCGGTCGCGACCCTCCTCGAAGGCGGCGCGGCGGGCCGCCGCGAGCTGGCGGCCGCCGGCGTGCTCGCGCGGCTCTCGCCGGAACAGAAGCTCCGGCTGGTGGAGCTTCACCAGGAGCGCGGCGACGTGGTCGCCATGACGGGTGACGGCGTCAACGACGCGCCCGCCCTTCGCAGGGCCGACATCGGGGTGGCCATGGGTCTGCGGGGCACGGAGGTCGCGCGCGAGGCCGCCGACATGGTCTTGCTCGACGACGCCTTCCCGACGATCGTCGCGGCGGTGGAGGAGGGCCGCGCCATCTTCGAGTCCATCCGCGCCTTCGTCGTCTACCTGCTGTCCTGCAACCTGAGCGAGGTGCTCGTCATCGGCGTGGCGGGCCTGGCGGGCTACCCGCTGCCGCTACTGCCACTGCAGATCCTCTTCCTGAACCTGGTCACCGACGTGTTGCCGGCCTTGGCGCTCGGGGCCGGTCGCGGCGATGACCGCGGCGGCGCCCGCTCTATGACGAGGCCGCCACGCCCCGCCGACGAGCCGCTGCTGGCCGGCCGGCACTGGCGGAGCGTCGTGGGTTACGGTTCCCTGCTGACGACCGTGACGCTAGGGGCGTTCCTCGCCGCCTTCCGGCTCCCCGGCGCCACCACCGCCACCGCCGTCACCGTCGCCTTCCTCGTGCTGGCGCTCGGCCAGGTGTGGCACGTCTTCAACATGCGCGAGCCGGGCGCCGCCGCCTCCGGATCGCGGCCCGCCCGTGACGGCTGGCTGTGGAGCGCCGCGCTGACCTGTAGCGCCGTCCTGGGCCTGGCCGTCGCGCTGCCCGGCCCGAGGGAGCTCCTTGGCGTCGAGCTCCTCGGCGCGGGCGGCTGGGCGCTGGTGGCGGTCGGCGGGCTGCTGCCGCTGCTGCTGGGCCGGCTCTGCAAGGCGCTCGGGTTGGGCCGGGTGGCGTGACCCTAGCGCCGTTGCCGGCCCCGGGTGGCCAACGCCGCCGCCAGTCGGTAGGCGTCGCCGCGCGTGAGGGTGCCGTGGGGCGGGTCGAAGTCGGCGAGCCCGGCCGCTCGGACGGCCGGCCAGTCGTCGCCATCGGGGCAATGGCTCATGACGCAGGCGGCCTCGGCGAGCAGGCGCGCCGCCAGCGAGGCCGTCAGCGGCGCGGCGGCGTCGCCGCCCGTCAGTTCGAGGGTCGCGGCCACCAGCCGGCTCGCCAGGTCGCGGTGGAAGTAGAAGCGCGTGCCGACGTGACCCAGGAGGTAGGCGAACGACAGCGACGTCATGGGGGTGTCGAGCTTCGGGTCGTTGTCGTAGCCTCCCACGGCCAGGCCGCGCGCCACCAACACCCGGAAGGCGGAGTACGCCGGGTGTCGCGTGGGGCCGACCGGTGGGCGCTCCCGCACCTCGGGGAGCAGCGCCCCCCTGGCGGTCAGGCGTCGGCGCACCAGCTGCAGGTGTTCGTCGTCGTGGACGACGTCGTGGGCGGGCAGTTCGAGCCGCACCGCCGCCGCCGCCGCCACGCCCGCCGCCTCCGCCATGGCCATCCCGAACGGGACGACGCGCGCCGAAGCGAAGGCGACGGGGTCGTAGCCGGCGCTCTTGCCGACGACCCAGAGCCCCTCCACCTGCGAGCTGACCAACATGCAGAGCCGCCCGCCGTAGATGTCGGGCGCGCCCCACACGAAGCCCGCGTCCTGCGGCGTGAGGCTCTGCGCGTCCAGCGGGTAACCGCCGGCCGCGACGTCGTGGGGCGTCACGAGGTTCGAGAGGACGTCGTCGGCGCTCAGGACGCAATCGGCCAGGAGGTGGCGCGCCTCGCGCACGTAGAGTTCCTGGGCGGCGCCGGCCAGCCGCGCCCGCTCGAAGCCCGGGAGGTGCTCCCTGAGGTAAGCGACGATCGCCTCGCCCTCGGCCAGGCCCTTGTCGCGGCCGGCGTCGAGGCTGCTGGGGTCGAGCGGGTCGAGGCCGTACAGGAGCAGGGCGTTGATCAGCACGCTGCCGTCTTCCTGCAGGCCGAGGTTGAGGCCCCTGAGGCGGGTGCCTTCGCGCGTCGGCACGTAGGCGGCGGGCACGCCACCGAAGTGCCCCCACGCCACCGTGTCGCGCATGCTGGCGTACGACCGGCCCCGCGCCGCTATCCCGCGCCGGAGCGCCGCCCAGTCGACCCCGCCGACGTTGAGCACCAGCGTGTCCGCCTGCCGCTGGTCGACGCCGAAGCGCTCCCAACCGAAGTCGAACGGCGCGCCGGCGGCGGCGGCGAGGTCGGCGTTGGCGGAGGCGTCGATGACCTGCAACGCGTTGACGGCCACGCGCCGAGCCCCGAGCGTCAGGCCGCGGAGCCGACCGGACTCGAGCCGCGGCGCCACCGAGCCGACGCCACGCCATACCTCCACGCCCGCCTCGTCGAGCAGCCGCTCGAAGGCGCGCTCGGCCCTGAGGACGTCGAACGCGTCGTGGGCGCCCACGAGGCGCCACCACCGCTCGAACAATCCGCGCTGGTAGTTGAACGGTTGCGTGCGCATGTCGAGCATGTTCAGCTCGCCGAGGACGAACAGGCCGCCGAGGCGGACGTCGCCTGTCACGAGGAGCGTGCGCGCCCCCTCCTCGGCGGCGGCCACGGCGGCGACGATCCCCTCCGGTTCGCTCCCGTACACGACGACGTCGAAGTAGGCCGTCCCGCCCGCGCCGGGGTCGCTGGGGCCAAGTCGGCTCGACCCCCCGGCCGGCGCCTGCGCGGCGCCGTGCGCCGCCAGCGTAACCAGCAGCGTAGCGAGGGCGACCCGCAGGGCCATCAGGCCTCGCGGCTCCTGTTGCGGGTCACGAGCTCGCCCAACACCGTCGTGGCGACGGCGGTCGCCGCCCTCGGGCGGGCAAGTTCGGCGCAGTCGGCGCGCATCTCCTCCAGGCGCGCCGGCGCCTCGAGCAGGCGCCGCAGCTTGTGGCCGAACGTGGCTATGGGCTCCACCCGCACGGCGACGCCGTGCTCGAGTAGCACGTTGGCGTTTATCTCCTCCTGCAGCGGGTACGGGCTCACGAGCATCATGGGGAGGCGTGCCGCGAGGGCCTCGCTGCTGGTGAGTCCGCCCGGCTTGGAGATCAGGATGTCGGCTGCCGCCATGCGCGTGGGCATGTCGGTCACCAGGCCGGCCACCGTGTAGCCGATGGGCCCGCTGACGCGCTCCACGTAGGAGCGGGCCAGCGATAGCAGCTCGCTGCTGCGGCCGCACACAACCATCACGTGGAGCGGCCAGCGGAACGCCACGACCTGATCGAGGATTGCCTGGAGGGTCTTCTCGCCAAGGCCGCTCGCCAGCACCAGCAGCAACTCGCGGTCGCCCGGCACCTGGAGCAGCGCGCGCGCCTCGGCGCGGCCCGGCAGCTCGCTGAAGCGCGCGTCGATCGGGATGCCCGTCACGCGGACGCGGTGCTCGTCGACGCCGGCCGCCAACAACTGCGCCCGCACGTCGTCGGAGGCGACGAAGTAGCGCGCGATGCCCGGCTGCAGCCAGAAGGCGTGAGCTGTGAAGTCCGTGATCACCTCGGCCTGCGGCAGCGGCCGGTGCCGGCGCATGCGGCCCGATACGATCTCGGCGCCGAGGAAGTGGGTGTGGACGACCACGTCGGGGCGGTACCTGTCGATCATGCGCGGCACCTCGTACGACAGCAGACGCGTGACGCGCGCCCGCAGGCGCTGCTGCACGCTCTTGAGCTCGCTCGGTCGCCTGTCGAGGCGGCGGCCGACCCACTCGACGAGGTCGGGGACGGTCCGGACCAGGTCGAAGTATGCCTGGCGGTAGAGCCGCCGGAACGGCACGGCGGTGTGTTCGAGGAGGTCGACGTGTGACGCCACCGCCCCCTCAGCCTCCAGGGCCGCGTGCAGGGCGTTGCCCGCGGCCACGTGACCTCCGCCGATGGACGCCGACAGGATCAGCACGCGCGTCGGGTCAGCCACAGGCGGAGCATAGCAAGGCCGTCGCGACCGGAGCGGGCGCCCCTGCGGGCGTCCCTACGGGCGCCCCTGCGGGCGTCCCTACGGGCGCGCCTACGGGGGGTGATAGCATCCTGGCGGAGGGTCAGATGCCCAGAACCTGGCTGCTGGTGGCCACCTCGCTGCTGCTCTTGGGAGGCTGCGTGCCGACCTCGGCGTTGAAGATGCACGACCTCTACGTCTACGGCGTCGAGAACGCGCGCTACACCTACTTCTACGGCCAGGCCGGGGAGTTGCTATACGGCGACCGGTCACTCACGTTGGCGGAGCCGGACGCCGCGCAGGCCGGCGGCGGACGACCGTTCGCCGTGGCCGGCGCCCTCATGGTCGACGGCGGGCCGTACCTGCGCCAGTCCCTCGAGCGCCTCGAGGCGGCGCCTATCGCCGTGAGCCGCCTGCCCTTCACGACGGACGTGCGCCTGGAGCTCGGCGCCGACGTGAGCGAGGTCGTCTACTTCGACGGTCAGTCGTACCTGCGCCTCCTCGACGAGGGGCAGGCCGGCACCGTCCAGCGCGTCGTGCCGAGACCGCGCCTCAACCGGCTGAGGGGCCTCGGCGAGCTGAGCGGCGCCGAAGCCGACGCGCTGGCCGCGGCTCTGGAGGCGCGGGGCCGGCCGTTCGCGCTCGCAGTGCTTCGCACGGCGAGCCTGCCGACCCATCCCGTCGACGGCCTCTCGGAGCACAGTCGAACCGGGGTGTTCGTCCAACTCGGGGTGGAGGTCAGCGAGGAGGTCGCCGGCGGCGCCGCCGAGGAGCTCACGTGGGAGGTGGTGGCGCGCGGCAGCCAGGCCGTCGGGTTCCAGGGCGCCAGTTACCAGCTCGTCACGAGCCGGGACGAGCTCATCGCCCTGTGGCAGCGCGCCTACGGCAGCCAGCTGACGGTGCCCCCGCTGCCCGAGCTCGACTACCGACGCGAGACCGTCGTGGCGCTCTTCCTCGGCAGCAAGCCCACGGGCGGTTACGGCGTCGACGTCGTCGACGCGCGCGACGAGGGGGGCGAGCTCTACCTCGACCTGCGTCTGACCGAGCCCGGTCCCGGCACCATCACCACCCAGGCGCTCACGAGCCCGTGGCTGGTGCTGCGCGTGCTGCGCGCGGGTTACCAGGCCGCATGGCTGCGCGACGCGGCGAGTGGCAACCTCGTGGGGGTGGCCAGGCGGGAACAGTGACGAGGGCCTGAGCCGCCGGCAGCCTCAGGTGAGGGCGAGCGGATCGAAGAGCCGGCGGTACTCCTCGTTGGCGTAGCGGTCGGTCATGCCGGCGATGTAGTCGGTGACGGCCCGCTCGAGCCCGAGCTCGGGCGCCTGGGCGGCCACGTCGGGCGGCAGCATGTCGGGCGTCTCGACGTAGGCGTGGTAGATGCGCTCGAGTATGAGGTGCGCCTTGCGCGTCATGCGGATCAAGCGGTGATGGAAGTAGAAGTTGGCGTACAGGTACTCCTTGAGTTCACCCAACCGCCGCGCCATGCCTTCCGACGGCGCCAGCAGTTTGCCGGGCGCCTGCCGCACCCCGTCGAGGTCCGTGACCTCCAGCTCGGTCAGGCGCGCGTGAGTGGCGTGGACGACGTCTGTGATAACGTCGCCCAGCAGCTCGCGGATGAGGACGTAACGCTGCGACGAGTCGAAGCGCTCGGCGCTCAACCCCAGGCGTGAGAACAGGTCGCCCACGATCGGGACCTCCGCCACCCCGGCCGGCCGCAGGTGGCCGGAGCGCAGGCCGTCGTCGAGGTCGTGCGCGTTGTAGGCGACCTCGTCCGCCACGTTGACGACCTGCGCCTCCAGCGACGGCTGCACGTCCGGCTCCCAGCTCGGGTCGGGCACGTCGTACTCCGTCTCGTGCTTCATGATGCCCTCGAGCGTCTCCCACGTGAGGTTGAGGCCGGGGAAGCCCGGGTAACGCCGCTCGAGCTTCGTGACGATGCGCAGGCTCTGCCGGTTGTGGTCGAAGCCGCCGACCCCCGCGGCGAGCGTGTCGAGCGACTTCTCGCCCGCGTGCCCGAACGGCGGGTGCCCCAGGTCGTGCGCCAGGGCTATCGTCTCGCTCAGGTCTTCGTTCAGCCCGAGCGCTCGCGCGATGCTCGTGGCGACCTGCGCCACCTCGAGCGTGTGGGTGAGGCGCGTGCGGTAGTAGTCGCCCTCGTAGTTGACGAACACCTGCGTCTTGTACTCGAGGCGCCTGAACGCGCTCGTGTGCACGACCCGGTCGCGGTCCTTCTGGAACGCCGTCCGGTAGGCGCTCTCGCCCTCGGCGTGGATGCGCCCGCGCGAGCCCGCCGCCAGGGTGGCGTACGGCGCCAGGGTCTGCCGCTCGTTGCGCTCCAGCTGTTCACGCGTCATCAGCATGGTGGCGGTACCATACCAAGCCATGCGAACGACCCTGCTCGCCGAGTTCCTCGACACCTGCGTGCGCACCGCCCACGAGGCCGGCCGCCTCACCCTCGGCTACTTCGGCACCGACCCGGAGGCCGAGTTCAAGGCGGACGACTCGCCCGTCACCCAGGCCGACAGGGCCGCCGAGGAGCTGATCCGGGCGCGGCTAGAGGCGGCCTACCCCGACCACGGGCTGGTGGGTGAGGAGTGGGGGGTGGCGCGCGAGTCGGCCCCCCTCAAGTGGTACATCGACCCGATCGACGGCACCAAGAGCTTCATGCGCGGCGTGCCCCTCTACGCCGTGTTGCTCGGCCTCGAGGAGGAAGGGGAACCGGTCGTCGGCGCAGCGTACTTCCCGGCCCTCGGAGAGATGCTCTACGCCGCCAAGGGCCTTGGCGCTCACCTCAACGGCCGCCGCGTCCGCGTGAGGGACACGCCGACGCTGGCGCGGTCGTTCGTGTCGTTCACGGACGCGGCCTCGTTCGCGCCCCACGGGCGCGCCGCCGCCTGGGAGCGCATCGCCGCCGCCAGCTACTACCGCGTCGGCTGGTCGGACGCCTACGGCCACGCCCTCGTCGCCTCCGGGCGCCTGGAACTCATGCTCGACCCCGTGCTGAACCCGTACGACGCCGGACCGTTCGGCGTCATCCTGCCCGAGGCCGGCGGCTACTTCGGCGACTGGAGCGGCCGGCCCGGCATCCACGGCGGCGAGGGCCTTAGCACATCGCTGCGGCTCCTGCCGGAGGTGCTCGCCCTGATCGCGGGCTGAGCCGCGCCGCGCCGCCGTCGCGGAGGGCGCCCTCCGCGATGCCCGCTCGTACCCCGCCGACCGGCGCGAGGGCGAGGCGGTAGTAGACTCGTTGCCGATGGACCAGACCCCGAGACGCCAGACTCCGACCACCTGGGTGGGCGGCGTCCCCGTGGGCGCCGGCCACCCCGTCGTCGTGCAGTCGATGACGAACACCGACACGGCCGACGCCGCCGCCACGGCGGAGCAGGTGGCCGCGCTGTGGCGGGCCGGCAGCGAGATCGTGCGCGTGACTGTCAACGACACGCGCGCCGCCGCGGCCGTCCCGGAGCTGAGGGAGCGCCTCGCCGACATGGGCGTGACGGCGCCAATAGTTGGCGACTTCCACTTCAACGGCCACGCGCTGCTCACCGCCCACCCCGCCATGGCCGCCAACCTCGACAAGTACCGCATCAACCCAGGCAACGTGGGGCCGGGCAGGCGCCACGACGCGAACTTCCTGACCATCATCGACGTGGCGAAGGACAACGGCAAACCCGTGCGGATCGGCGTCAACTGGGGCTCGCTCGACCAGGCGCTGCTCACGAGCATGATGGACGACAACGGCAGGTTGCCCGAACCGAAGCCCGGGCACGAGGTACTGCTGGAGGCCCTCATCGAGTCCGCGCTGCGGTCCGCCGAGGCGGCCGAGGCGCACGGCCTGGGGCACGACCGCATCGTCCTGAGCGCCAAGGTGAGCGGCGTGCGCGACCTGTGGGAGGTCTACCGCCGCCTAGCCGCGCGCTGCGACTACCCGCTCCACCTCGGCCTCACGGAGGCCGGCATGGGCGTGAAGGGGACCGTCTCGAGCACGGCGGCCCTGGCGCCCCTCTTGGCCGAAGGGATCGGCGACACCATCCGGGTGTCCCTCACGCCGGACCCGGGGGCGCCGCGGGAGCGCGAGGTGGAGATCGCCCAGGAGGTACTGCAGGCGCTCGACCTGCGGCGCTTCGCCCCGAGCGTGACGGCGTGCCCGGGGTGCGGTAGGACCACCAGCACGCTGTTCCAGGAGATGGCCCGCGACATCCAGGCGCACCTCAAGGCGGCCATGCCCGCCTGGAAGGAGCGCTACCCGGGCGTCGAGGGGCTCAAGGTGGCCGTCATGGGCTGCGTGGTGAACGGCCCCGGCGAGTCGAAGCACGCCGACATCGGTATCAGCCTGCCGGGCACCGGCGAGTCGCCCCGCGCGCCGGTCTACCAGGACGGCAAGCTGCTGACCACGCTGCAAGGCCCCGACATCGCCGGCGACTTCAATCGCCTCCTCGACGACTACGTCAGGACCCGCTACGGCGTCCCCGACCCCGCCGGCGCCTGACCGACCCGGCCGCCTGCGCGTATGGTGAGGGCATGAAGATCTACACACGCACGGGCGACGACGGCAGCACCGCCCTGTTCGGCGGGGCGCGCGTGGGCAAGGACGACGCGCGGGTGGAGGCCTACGGCACCGTGGACGAGGCCAACGCGGCGCTCGGCCTGGCGCGAGCCGAGCTGGCACGGGACGCCGCGGCGGCAGCCGCCACGGGGGGCGCCGACGCCAAGGCGGGCTTCGCCAAGCTCGACGCCGACCTGGCGCGGCTGCAGAGCCTGCTCTTCGACCTGGGGGCGGACCTCGCCACCCCCGGCGGCACGCGGACGCGCGCCTTCATCCAACCGATACTGCCGGAGGACGTCGAGCACCTCGAGGCGCTCATCGACGAGTACTCGCTCGAGTTGCCGCCGCTCACGCACTTCATACTGCCGGGTGGCACCCCGGCATCGGGTGCGTTCCAGCTGGCGCGCGCCACCATCCGCCGGGCGGAACGGCACGCGGTCGCGCTCGCCCGCGGGGAGGAGGTGGGGGAGAGCGTGCTGCCGTTACTCAACCGGCTCTCCGACCTGTTCTTCGTGCTGGCACGCGTGGCGTGCCTGCGGGCCGGGGTGCCGGAGGTCATCTGGCAGGCGCGCAAGCCCGAGCGCAAGCGCCCCGCGGACGGCTAGACGCGCCCCTTCAACTCACGGACGGCACCGAGGCCGCGCCGGTCCAGTTCGGCCGACAGGCCCGCCAGGACGTCGGTGACGACGCGAGGACCGCGGTAGACGAACGAAGTGTAGAGCTGAAGGAGGTCCGCGCCGGCCCTGAAGCGGTCGAGCGCGTCGGCGGGTCCCGCGATCCCGCCGACCGCCACCACCGGCAGCTGGGTGCGCGCGCGGACCAGTTCCAGCACGCGCAGAGCGCGCCGCGCCAGCGGACGGCCCGACAGGCCGCCCTCCTGGGTGCGGTGGGGGGAGGCGAGCTCGGCGCGCGCCAGGGTGGTGTTGGTGGCGATCAACCCCGCCGCGCCACCCCGCTCGGCCGCCTCGACGAGCTCGGCGATCTCGTCGTCGCTGAGGTCGGGGGCGAGCTTGACGAGGACCGGCTTGGCTCCCAGTTCGGTCCTCAGCTCGGCCGCCACGCGCAGGAGCGCCAGGAGCGGCTCGGTGCGCTGCAGGGCGCGCAGGCCCGGGGTGTTCGGCGACGAGACGTTAAGTGTCAGGTAGTCGGCCACCCGCCAGACCTCGCCTAGCGCGGCGCGGTAATCGTCGGCGGCGCTCTCGGCTCGCGCGACGCGCGACTTGCCCACGTTCACGCCCAGCACGACGCCGGGCACGCGCCCGCGGTCGAGGCGTGCCAGGCGCGCGGCCAGCGCGGCGGCGCCCGCGTTGTTGAACCCCATGCGGTTGACGAGGGCCTCGTCCTCCACCAACCTGAAGAGGCGCGGCCGGGCGTTGCCGGGTTGAGGCAGCGCCGTCACGCTGCCGACCTCCACTGCCCCGAAGCCGAGCGCTGCCAGGGCGGGGAACGCCACGCCGTCCTTGTCGAGGCCGGCCGCCAACCCCAGCGGGTTCGGGAAGCGGAGCCCGAACGCCTCGACGGCCAGGCGCGGGTCGGGCGCGCCGCGCGTCATGGCCATGAGGCGCGGGAGCGCGGCGCTGCGGCTCGCGAGGGCCAACCCGCCCATCACCAGGTCGTGGGCGCGCTCCGGCTCCAACCGGAACAGCAAGCGTTTGGCTTGTGAGTAGACGTTCATGAGTGACCTCGCCCCGCTCGCGACCGGCCGGCCCGGCGGCGCCCAAGCTTACCCGGGTGCGCCCAGGGCGCGCCCTGGGTGCGCCCAGGGCGCCCCCGGGTGCCGTGGTAACGTCGCTCGGTGCAGGAGTCCGAGCAGTTCCTGGTCGACCAGGCGCGCTTCCAAGGGTCGCTGACGGAGCTGGCGCACGCGCTGCGCACGCAGACGCTCGCGCCGGCGGACGTCGACCTCTACCTGCTGGTGCGCGCCTACCTCGACTACTTCGGACGCCACGCCGCCGCGGACCTGGAGCTGGCCACGGAGGCCCTCCCGCGGGTGGCACAGGTCATCGAGCTCAAGACGCGGCTCCTCCTGCCCAAGCCCCCCCGAGAGGACCACGGCGACGAGGTCGACGATGTGAGCGCCGCCCTCGAGGCGGTGGCGCTGCTGGAGGAGTTGGAGGAGGCGATCCTGTTCCTGCGCCGCCGGCGCGAGGAACGGCGCATCGTCGTGCCGGCCGTGGCTCGGCCGCCCGACTACCCGCGCCGCGAACGCCCCCTCAGGGTCACGCCGCGCGACCTCGCACGGCTGGCGGGGCGCTACCGCGTCGGCGGCTACTTCGAACTGGCGCTCGAGCGCCTCACCCTGGCCGGGGTGGCGCGTCGTGTCCTGAGCGCGCTGCGGCGGGCGGGGCGCGCGCCGCTGTTCGACCTGCTGGATGCGCGCGACTGGCCAACGCGCACCGTGGGCCTGGCTGCGCTGCTGGAGCTGCTCCGCGAGGGTCGAGTCACGGCCGAGCAGGCAGAGCCTTACGGTCCCATCGTCGTCGCCGGTGCGACGCGGGGAGTGCCCACCGGGGGCGCCGACGACGACCCGGCTCCCGCCGAGCCCGAGGACGACTGGGCCGGCCCGGCACGCTCCGAGGCGCCGGCCCGCGTGGGCGCCGGCGGCTAGGGCCGCAGCGCGGCCTCCGCAAGCCCCGACCGGGGCCGTCAGGCCAGCGCCTTGCCCCGCTCGCGTTTGCGCATGTTCGGGTCCAAGACGCGCTTGCGCAGCCGCAGCGACCGCGGCGTGACCTCGAGCAGCTCGTCGTCGTCGAGGTACTCGAGCGCCTCCTCGAGCGTAAGGCGCTTGGGCGGCGTGAGCAGCAGGTTGTCGTCGGAGCCCGCGGCGCGCACGTTGGTGAGCTTCTTGTTCTTGCAGACGTTGACGTCGAGGTCGCCCATGCGCGCGTTGGCGCCCACGATCATCCCCACGTACACCTCGGTGCCGGGGTCGATGAAGAAGATACCGCGGTCCTCGAGCTTGAAGAGGCTGTAGGCGAAGGCCTCGCCCGCCTCCATCGACACGAGCGAGCCGTGGTTGCGCGTGGTGACCTCGCCCGCGAACGGTTCGTAGCCGTCGAACGTGTGGTTGAGTAACCCCTCCCCCTGCGTCATGGAGAGGAACAGGTTGCGGTAGCCGAACAGGCTGCGGCTGGGGATGCGGAACTCGAGGCGCGAGCGCGTCTCGCCCGGGTCCATGCTCACCAACACGCCGCGCCGCGCCGTGAGCGACTCCATGACGCTCCCCATGGCGCCGTTGGGTATGTCGCACAGCACGCGTTCGAACGGCTCGAGCACCGCCCCCCCGTCCTCCTTCATGATCACCTCGGGGCGCGAGACGCTGAACTCGTAACCCTCGCGGCGCATGTTCTCGACCAGGATCGAGAGGTGCAGCTCACCGCGGCCGCTCACGCGGTAACGCTCGCTCCCGACGGGCTCCACGCGGAGCGCCACGTTGACGAGGAGCTCGCGCTCGAGGCGGTCGGCCAGGTGGCGGCTCGTGACGTACGTGCCCTCGCGCCCCGCGAACGGCGAGGTGTTGGGCGAGAACGTCACGCTCACCGTTGGCTCGTCCACCTCCACGGCCGGCAGCGCGGCAACGTGCTCCGGGTCGCACAGGGTGTCACCGATCGTCACGTCGCCAAGGCCCGAGAGGACGATGATGTCGCCGGGCAGCCCCGTCTCCGTCTCGATGCGGTTGAGGCCCAGGTGCGTGTACACCTTGGTCACGCGCACCTTCTCGGGCGCCTTGCCGGGCGCGACGCGGACGACCGTGTCGCCGGGCCGGACGGTGCCGTCGAGCACGCGGCCCAACGCCAACCGCCCCAGGTAGTCGGAGTAGTCGAGGTTGGCCACCTGGAACCGGAACGGGGCGTCGGGGTCGGCCTTGGCCGGCGGCACGTGGTCGTGGATGACCTGGAAGAGCGGCGCCAGGTCGGTGCCGGGGGCGTCGCCCTCGCGCCAGGCGCGCCCCTCGCGCGCCACGGCGTGGATGATGGGGAAGTCGAGCTGGTGGTCGTCCGCGCCAAGGTCGACCATCAGGTCGAACGTCAGCGACGCCACCTCGTCGGGCCTGGCGTCGCGCTTGTCGACCTTGTTGATGACCACGATCGGCTTGAGGCCCCGGGCGAGCGCCTTCTTGAGCACGAAGCGCGTCTGCGGCATGGGCCCCTCGGCGGCGTCGACAAGGAGGAGCACGCCGTCGACCATCGTCAGCGCCCGCTCGACCTCGCCCCCGAAGTCGGCGTGGCCGGGCGTATCGACGATGTTGATCTTCTCGCCCTTCCACTCGACGGCGGTGTTCTTGGCGAGGATGGTGATCCCCCGTTCGCGTTCGATGTCGCCCGAGTCCATCACGCGTTCCGCCACCTGTTGGTTGGCGCGGAAGACGTTCGACTGGCGCAAGAGCCCGTCGACGAGCGTGGTCTTGCCGTGGTCGACGTGGGCGATTATGGCGACGTTGCGATGGTTCATTGGCTCTCCGTGTTCGCTTTGCCCTGCAGTTGACGCGGGCGGAACGGGAGAGTATAGCGGACGGGCGCGCTACCTGGGGTCGCGAACGCGCGTCCGCCCGGTGGCGGGGGCGAGGGCCCGAACCGGCGGGTAAGCTGGGGTCATGAGCGAACAGCGAGCGGACATCGGCCTGGTCGGCCTCGCCGTCATGGGCCAGAACCTGGTGCTCAACATGACGGATCACGGTTTCTCCGTGGCCGTGTACAACCGCACGGGTGCCGTCACGGAGGAGTTCATGGCGGGACCGGCGGCGGGCAGGCGGGTGACGGGCCACCACGACCTCGCCACGCTGGTGGCCGCCCTCGAGCGTCCGCGCCGGGTGATGTTGATGGTCAAGGCCGGCGCCGCCGTGGACGCCGTGATCGACGAACTCGTGCCGCTGCTCGAGCGGGGCGACGTGATCATCGACGGCGGCAACTCCAACCACCTCGACTCCAGCAGGCGCTCCCGCGCCCTGCGCGAGGCGGGCCTACTCTACGTCGGCACGGGCGTGTCGGGCGGCGAGGAGGGCGCGCGCACCGGCCCGTCCATCATGCCGGGCGGGCACGCCGAGGCCTGGCCCCTCGTGAGGGACGTGCTGCAGGCCATCGCGGCCAAGGTCGACGGCGCGCCGTGCTGCGAGTGGATGGGGGAGGACGGCGCTGGGCACTTCGTGAAGATGGTGCATAACGGCATCGAGTACGGCGACATGCAGCTCATCGCCGAGGCGTACGATCTGCTCGCGACGGTCGGCGGTCTCGACGCGGCCGCCCTCGCCGCCCTCTTCGCCCGCTGGAACGAGGGCGTGCTCGACAGCTACCTGGTGGAGATCACGGCGCGGATCTTCGAGCACGTCGAGCCCGACGGCGAGGCGCTGGTGGAGAAGATCCTCGATTCGGCGGGCCAGAAGGGCACGGGCAAGTGGACGGCCGTCGACGCCTTGAACCTAGGAGTGCCGCTCACGCTCATCGCCGAGGCGGTGTTCGCGCGTTACCTCTCCGCGCGCACGGACGAGCGCGCGGCGGCCTCTAGCGTCCTTGCCGGGCCGCCCGGCGCTCAGCGCCCCGACGCCCGCGAGCTCGAGGTCGACCTGGAACAGGCCCTCTACGCCGCCAAGATCGCCTCGTACGCCCAGGGTTTCATGCTGCTTCGCGCCGCGGCGGAGGAGTTCGCCTGGCACCTGGATTACCGCGCCGTCGCTCGCATCTGGCGGGGCGGCTGCATCATCCGTTCGCGCTTCCTCAACGACATCGCGGCCGCCTACGAGGCCGACCCCGACCTGGCCAACCTGCTGGTGGTGCCCTTCTTCGCGCGGGCGCTGAAAGCGGCGCAGGGCGGCTGGCGCCGCAGCGTGACTCGGGCCGTGGCGGCCGGCGTGCCGCTCCCCGCGATGGGAGCGGCGCTCGCCTTCTACGACGGCTACCGCCGGGCGCGCCTGCCGGCCAACCTCATCCAGGCGCAACGCGACTTCTTCGGCGCCCACACCTACGAGCGCCTCGACCGCCCGCGCGGGCAGCACTTCCACACCGACTGGACGGGCCACGGCGGCAAGACGACCTCGGGCACGTACGAGGCCTGAACGGAGGGCCACTAGCGCCACCGACGGCGTCGCAAGCAGCCGGCGGTAGGCCGGGAGCGCCGGCCGGCGCGACGGGGGGTTAACCTGGCTCCTCGGTCCGGACCGCACCCCGACCGACCGCGACCAAAGGAGCTCAGGTGTCCGATCCCACCGAACCGACGATGACCGTCTACACCACGACGTGGTGCCCCGACTGCCACGCCCTGAAGGCGTTCCTCACCGCCAAGGGCATCGCCTTCACGGAGGTGAACATCGAGGAGGACCCGGAGGCGCTCGAGCTCGTCATGCGGCTGAACGCGGGCAAGCGCAGCGTGCCGACGGCCGTCGTCGGGGACGTGGCGGCGAGCCTCTCCAACTTCTCGACGGGCAAGGCGCACGAGCTGCTCGCACGGGCCGGGCTCGCGCCGGGTTGACCGCGGACCACGGCACCCCCGCGCGCCGCTTGCGCTTTGGCGCACATGGTAGCGTCCCGGGCATGGCCGTGAGCGGGAGGCGAGAGGAGCGGGAGGCCGCGACCGATAGGGCGGAGCGCGTACGCGCCATGTTCTCCGACATCGCGCCCACCTACGACCTCCTCAACCGGGTGTTGTCGCTCGGCGTCGACGGCCGTTGGCGCGCGGAGGCCGCGCGCTCGGCGCTTGCCGCCGTGCCCGTCGGCGGTTCGGTGCTGGACGTGGCCACGGGCACTGGCGACCTGGCCATCGCGCTCAAGCGCGCCAGACCCGACGCCGACGTGGTGGGCGTCGACTTCGCGGCGCCCATGCTCGAGCTAGCCCGCGACAAGGCCGCCAAGCGCGGCGTGGCCGTGCGGTTCCTGCCTGGCGACGGCACGGCGCTTCCGTTCGAGGCGGGCTCGTTCGACGCCGTCACCATCGCCTACGGGCTGCGCAACTTCGCCGACCCCGACGCGGGACTCCGGGAGTTCAGGCGCGTCCTGCGACCCGGCGGGCGGCTCGCGGTCCTCGAGTTCCCGCCCCCGCCGGAAGGCCTCTTCGGGGCGCTGTTCCGCTTCTACTTCAGGTCGGTCCTGCCGCGGGTAGGCCGGCTGGTGTCGGGCGCGCCCGACGCCTACGCCTACCTGCCGGAGTCGGTGCTCGCGTTCCTGACGCCGGAGGCGTTGAAGGAGCGCATGGTCGCTTCCGGTTTCGCGGCGGTAGAGTACCGGCTGCAGACCTTCGGGGTCTCCGCGTTGCACGTGGCGGGCGTCGGATCCGAACCTGTGGAGGGTGAGCATGACTGACGAGTTCGAGGTCGCTCGCGAGGCGCGGACGCCGCCGCCCGGTCCGGGCACGGAGCGTCGGCCTGCGCCTCTGGCCCTGCCTGCGGGTGACGACGGCGGCTTCGAGGTGAACACCGACCCGATGCTCTTCGACGCCTCTTTCGAGGAGGGCGAGGACGGGCACGACCGGCGTTTCTCGCTGGCCATCGACCACCTGAAGGGGACCGTCAAGGGCCGGGCGTACGACAACGACGTGATGCGGTTGCGTGTCGGGCCCGGCGGTTACTACACCCAGTCGCAGCGCTTCCCGGCAGCGTTCTTCGGTGACACCGCCAGGGCGAAGGTCAGCTTCGTGACGGAGGCGGAGGCGGCCGCCACGGTGTGGGAGGCCGTGGCGCACTACCGGTCGGAGGAGGCGAGGTCGCTCCTCTGCGTCTACTCGGGCGAGGAGGTCCCCGACTTCTTCCTCGGGTACCGCGTGAACGACGATCAGCGTTACGAGATCGGTCACCTGACGCGCGCCGTGCCGCTCCACATGCGGGTGCTGTTCGAGGCGGCGGAGGTGGTCCCGCTCGTCGGCGCCCGCGCCGGCACCGTCATCTACCAGCGCACGCGCACGGGCAAGCACGTCGTCGTGAGGGCGCCGGGCCGGCGCCGACCCTTGCTGCTCGGTGCCGGCCTGCACTGAACGGACGGAGGGCGTGACCGCCGGGCTCCTCGTCGTCGGGGGCGGCATCGCCGGCTGCGAAGCGGCGTTCGCGGCGGCTCGCGCCGGCACGGACACCGTCCTGGTCACGACGAGCCTGGACACCCTCTACGTGATGGCACACGGCGCCCGCGAGCTGCGTCCACCGCCCAGCAGCCTCATGGCCGCGT
>Ga0226835_1001113_pt1 | contig 17127 bp, 16 predicted proteins | sample LAC_MetaG_1_FD_163627 | JGI IMG/M metagenome (GOLD analysis project Ga0226835, IMG submission 163627) | Anaerobic ammonium oxidizing microbial communities from anammox membrane bioreactor (MBR) in UC Berkley, California, United States -... | ecosystem: Engineered > Bioreactor > Anaerobic >...
TTGTATGGCTGCGATGAGTACGGGATCTTCAATAGTAAGTGCTTTCAAGTCGGCCGCTTTCTAGGCATCGATGTCGCACCTATTATGATACCACACTATACGCAGTTACTTATGACGCTCTGTATAGTTGTTTGAAATGAGGGTACCGATGGTCTTTCCCTGAAGGATGTCCCTGATATTGCCTTTGCCCAGGCAGTCGAAGACACAGATAGGGATACGGTTGGTCTGGCACAGCGATATGGCTGCCGTATCGATGACCTCCAGGCGCCGGGCGAGGAACTCGTCGAAGCTGATTCTCGACAGCAAGCTGGCGTTGGGGTTTCTTTTGGGATCGTCGGTATAGACGCCGTCGACACCATTTTTTCCCATCATCAGCAATTCCGCTTTGAGCTCGGCGGCTCGCAGGGCGGCGGCACTATCAGTGGTGACATGCGGATTACCAGTGCCGCCACCGAGAATCAGCACTCGGCCTTTCTCCAGATGCCTGACAGCGCGCAATCTTATATAAGGCTCGGCAAGCTGGGGCATGGCGATAGCGGTCTGCACCCTGGTATCGATGCCTTTGTTGCTCAAACACTCCTGCAGGACCAGGCTGTTCATGATCGTGGCCACCATGCCGACATAGTCCGAGGCCGCCTGCTCCATATTGAGGGCCGCGCCCCGGAGAGCGTTACAGATATTGCCGCCCCCGAGCACGATGGCGATCTGAACGCCCAGATCGTGAGCCCGCTTGATCTCATCGGCGAGAGAGAGCGCCACACGGTCGTCGAGACCGAAGCTCTTGTCACCCTGCAAGGCTTCACCGCTGATCTTTATAACGACTCTCTTATATCGGGTTTCCGGCATTTTCGACTTTTCGTCATGCGCTAACGCGTAAATTCTAACCGCGCTCGGGTCCGGCGCTGTCACTTTTCCTCGAAGCCGTTACAGATCAGATCCAATGCAAGGACTCCGGAGAGTCGATCCAACAATCAATAAACTGCTGAATGAGCGATCGTCTCAGGATCGCCCGGCGATAGGATCTGCTCGTTACGGCAATCCACAGAGGAAAAGCAATGAGAAAACAAAAATATGTCCTGGCCGCCCTGGCTCTCTGTATCATCCCCCAGACTCCCGCCCTGGCAGCCGATTCGGAGCCCGCCATCGAAGCGGCGGTGAAGTTTCCCATGCGGGTGACCGCTCTGGCCAGCGGTCTGGCATTCGGCATTCCCGTATCGACCATTAAAGAGGTGCCCGAGAACATAGTCTCCGTCCTCAATCACACCTGGAGCAAGGACGACGGCACAGTCGCCTGCGCCCTGGCCAATTCGCTGGTGCTGATGCCGGCCACCGTCATCGGTGGCGCCATGGGGGTTGCCCGGGGTGTCGAGAAGGGCACGGTCAATGCTTTCGAGAACTTCTACCACCGCCCCTTCAGCCCCGAGTCATTCAGTTTAAATTAATAGAGCGGCAAGCTCCCTCCACATGAGCGCTATTTCTTTCGATCAGGTGCTAGAATCTGCCTCATGGAATCTATAGCAGCCGATCGCATTGCCCCGGGGAAAACCCGCTTCGAATGCCAGAAAGTCCTCAAACGAGACGCTTTCGGACAGATCGAGCAGGGCTTCTTCTATCGCAATAGCGGAGAGAAAGTGCCGGCTATCCGGCGCCTGTACACCAGGACCTTCTGGATCAGACCCTTTGCCTGCTTGCTTGCCGGCAATGAGAAGACAGCCTTAGCCAGGCTTAAGAATCTTTCCGCCAACGGGCAGATTCCCGAGCTTCTCTATGCCGACGGCAACTATCATGTCCGCTCTTTCATCGACGGAGAGGTCCTCTACAGGCACGAGCGCCCTCTGAGCCCCGATTTCTATAAAGACGCCAGGAAGCTCCTCAGAGACCTGAGACATCAGGGGGTCTGTCACAACGATCTGGCCAAGGAGGCCAACTGGCTGGTGAGCAGCGACGGGAAAAAGCCGGTCCTTGTCGATTTCCAGCTCGCTCGCTGTTTCAAGAACCGGCACAGCAAGCTCTTTCTCGCTCTCTGCCACGAGGATCTGCGTCATCTCCTCAAGCACAAGCGCAAAGACATGACCGTCACCGCCAGGGAAGCCCGGATTCTGGGTACCAAGGCCATTCCCACCAGGATCTGGCAGATGACCGGACGACAGGTCTATCTTTTCATCACTCGCAAAGTCCTTGGCTGGCAGGACCGCACAGGCTCCTACGAGCGCGATTTCTGATCAGGTCTCGATCCTGGGCAGATAATCCCGGGCGTCCATCCCGAAGGTCCAGGCTATGCCTTCCCGGGCTGTCCTGGTTTCCGGAGGCACCCGCAAGAAATAGTCCTTGTATGTGCCGTCCGGCTCAGGCGAGGAGTTCTTTACCTTTACCAGAACCAGGGGCTCGTGCCCGGCGATATCTTTGCGGAAGAGGGCGCCGTAGTCGTCTTTCTGAACCATGGTGGCGCCGGTGTCCCGGACATATTTATCCATTCCGTAGAGCTCGATCATATGGTTGCGGACAGTGACATTGCGCTCATGATCGATGGCGAAAGCGCTGGGGCTCCGGGCGAACTCGATCACCCGGCTGGGCACGAAGGCGCCGTGCCTGGCATAGATAGAGAAGCCATCGGCATACTCGACGGCAGTACCGAGGTCGTTATGCAGCCTGCCCCGTTCGTCGGTGTTCAAAATGGTCGGCCGGGCGGTGACGATACAGAGACGATCGAAGGGCCACCACCAGCCGCAGCGCCTGGACATGAGCACCAGACCTTTGAGATCGCTGAGCTTCATGCCGGTGCTGTTGGCGAAATCGAGCAGCTCCAGGCGCTCCAGGTCATGGCTGCCGAAAGAGCAAGACCAGCGGGACTCGTCCGAAGCGCTGTTGACCAGGGCGCTGCCCTGGAAGTCGTCCCGGCGGAGTTGATCAAAAACCCCGTGATCGGCGACCGGCAACTGGGTTTTGATCTGGGAAAAGATTGTATTGAGAGTGTCGTAGGAGAGCACCTGCTGATCTTCGCCGGCGAAACGCCGGGAGCTGGCGTTCAACTGAAATGAGATGGCCCAGTTGATGGGTTGCTGGACGCGCATGGCGAACTGCCGCTGGTAGGTCCTCAGGACCTGGGTGACCTCGGACCACCATTCATCGCTGCCGGCATCCCGGACCTTCTTCCAGAAACGATTGGTCATGAAATCGGTGGGCTTGGCTATCACCCTGGAGAAAACGCTGCGATAGCGAGGGCGTATCAAACCGGCGGCCAGGGATCCCGCCAGGGGAGAATCGAGATAGACGATCAACCCGGGAGGCTCGAGTCCGGTAATTTCATAAGCCGTATCGATTGCTTTCCGGACCAGCTCGCGGTCCAGAGGCTCGGTGCTGGAGGCGATCTTGAGCCACTTGCGATGATGCGCCTTGAGCGCTTCCCTGATCGTCTCGGACATCGTCATGTCCCGGTCCCTCTTGCCATTAGGCGGCCAGATTGCAACTGCAATTGCAACTACAGAAGAATCTACCCAATACTCTAGAATAGAAATGGACCGATTGCAGATTTCTTCTATGCCTGTTGAAGAACAAAAGAGCAAGCCGAAGGCGACCTTTCCCGACGAGATCGGCTACCAGGAGACGACCTGGCCCAAATGGGCTCTGTTCGGCATCTTCGCCGCCCTGACTCCGCCCATGGTCTTCTTCGCCCCGCAGATAACCATTCCTCTGGTGCTTTTCGGCACCGTGGCCTTCTGCACCCTGTTTTTCTTCAGCGATCATCGCTCTAACCTGGCGAATCAGGCCAGACAACTCTGGAAATCGCATCATCTCAGCCGCCCTGCCACTGTCCGGATTATCAAGCAGCCAACCGGAGACACCTGGAGATTCTTCTTTCATCTGGACGAAAAACCCGAGCAGTTCCCGAGCGAGAACTTCCTGGTCAATCTTGCCAGCGAGAACGGTCTCGACTCTCTCGAGACTCTAGACGAAGACGCGCATTACAAGTGCGATCTCGTCGAGACGAAAGACAACGACGAGCTCATTCTGATTATCATGGGCAGCCACCGCTACTGGTGCAAGCCCTGGAACTATTACATAGAGAATGACAGTCAGGCTCAGGCCTGACGGGTGTCTTTGACTTTATCCAGATAGCGATCGAAAGCGGATGTCAGAGCCGTGCTGGCCTTGACCGACCGGACCTGGCCGCGATCGCTGGCCGCCTGCCTGGCGGTTTGCTCGACGGATCCCCGGGCGAGGCTGCGATCGCCGCGCTGCTGCCGGCTGGCAGCCGCGTCACGACCGGCGAGACTGTTGGCCATGGCGCTTTCTTCACCGGTATGCGGATCGAAGCTCAGACTGTCGGGCATGCTCCTCTGTCTTTCGTGCTCATTTGCCGGATTGAGCTCAGGATGAGCATCTTCGACTCCGGGGCCACGATCTTCTCGATTCTCGCCCGGGTCTTTCTCGTTTTTGACATTCTCGTCCCCGGCAGCGCCTTCGAGGATGCCATTGCCGTGATCGGCTCCGTCCATGCCTGTCTCGATCACCGCCTGGTTGCCGTCTTTTCGCTCAGGGGGCTCGCTTTGCTCCGGATCGTCATCGGCGGTTTCGCCATCCTGATCACTTCTCTCTCCGGACCTGCGGTCCTCGGCTCCCCGGACCTCGTAGGCCGAGTCCTCGATATCAGCATTGGGTCCGCCCGCCGAGGCATTGGGACTGTCGCCTCCGAGACCGGAAAGAAGATCGTTGGCCGAAGCGAAGCCGGCACTGGTCATGGATTGATCGTTCTGCTCGGCGCTCCCGGAGGCCCCGCCAAGCGCCAGCCGATCGCCCGCCAGGGCGTCATTTTGCGGCTGTCGTGCCTCGGATGTGAAATCACCGACTTGCAAGGCTGAGGCCTCCGGCGACTGGTAGCTCTGCGGCGCAGACTCGAAACGTGACATCAGTCAAGAACCCTGGATAGGAAGGGAAAGGTAGGACCGGGTAAATCTTGATTCGCTGGTAAGTATCTGGAAGTCTAACGGCTGTTTGTGAACTTTGTGTTCCCAGATCAGTAAAGACTGGCACAATGTGCCAGTCCTCACCTGTCCTTTCCCCTTGTCGATTCCGCTTCATGGATGACGGATCATCCAATCCGGCTTCCTCCTTAAAATCCTGGAAGCTCTCGGCTTTCCTGATAATCAATATAAGTGACCATCGTTACCTCACCGTTACCGAACAGAAAAATCGCCGGACAATTTTTTTCCGCTTGCGCAAAAAAAGAGAGAACCGGCACTGAGTGCCAGTCCTCACCTGTCCTTTCCCCTTGTCGATTCCGCTTCATGGATGACGAATCATCCAATCTGGCTTCCTCCTGAAACTTCTGGAAGCTCTCCGCTTTCCTGATTATCAATATAGAAAGGCTGCGTGACATCTACGTGACGATCCGACAACATTAATCAGTCCATCTCGAACTTATAGCCCAGACCTTTGACCGTCTTGATCGGCCCGGCGGTGCCGTCGCTACCGATTTTCTTGCGCAGACGGAGAACCCGCTGCCGCACTGCCTCGTCGGTTGCCTCGGACTCGGTTTTGAAGACACGATTGAGGAGCTCATCGCTGCTGAATAGCCTGCCCGGATTCTTCATGAAAAGCTCTAGAAGGGCGAACTCGCTGGGAGCGACTGTGATGGGCTTGCCGTCTATGGAGACCGAGCAGGAGGTGAGGTCCATCTGGATACTGCCGGCGCTGAGGACTTTCTCAGCCAGGGTCGGGGGCCTTCGCAGAAGCGCTCGCACCCGGGCCATGAGCTCCGAGAAGGAGAAAGGCTTGGTGAGATAGTCGTCGGCGCCGGAGTCGAAAGCCGCCACCTTGTTGGGAACATCCGACTGACCTGTCAGGAAGAGGACAGGGATCTGCCCGCCTGATTTGCGATAGTTCTGGCAGATCTCGAGACCGGTTATGCCCGGAAGCATCCAGTCCACGATCGCCATGTCGTAATGGTAATAAGTGAGCCGCTCGAGCCCGTCGATACCGTCGTCCACTACCTCGACAATATGGTTGTACGAAGAAAGGGCTTCTTCCACCACGGAAGACACCTTTGGATCGTCCTCGATTACTAATATCCTGGCCATGGCTCCTCGAAGTCCGGGGTCGCGCCCCGAACATTATGTACCAAGTAAGCCGAATTACCTATCCTTTATAAGTACACTTGAAAGCCCGCACCGGTCTACACGGGGCTAGACCGCCTGGCCCGGGGGGCGCAGGACCCAGGAGCCGTAACGGAAGCGGCCACCGGAGTAATATGAAATATCAGCCTGACTCCACTGACCGGAGCGAGAGCTGTTGTGATAGACCCGGCCGTTATAGCCCACCACGCCGATATGCGAGCCGCCACCGCCCTGGCGATAATAGGGCGTACGAGCACCGATCACCACGTCACCGGGTCGGGCCATATTCACGGGAAGCCTCTGCCAGCCATTCGAGAGCAACTGACCTTCAAGTCCTCCAACGGCAGCGCTGCGCGCATAGCGATAGCCGGCCCGGTCGAGCACCGCCGAGACCGAGGCAGCACAACCGAGATTGGCGCCGACGCCCCGGATGAACGTCCAGAGCTGCCGCCCGACATTGGCCATGGCGATATTGGCGATATTGGCGAGACCCTGCATGGGATTCTGGAAGCCCCGGTAGTCTTGCCGGTAGTCTTGCCTGTAATTTTGCCTGTAATTCTGATCGGCTGGAATATAGGCATCCTGAGCCGGTACCCGCAGAGCCCAGATACGATTGCCGTAGAGACCGGGCTGGAATACATCGGCAGCTCTGCGTCCCCGGAAGAGCCCGGTAGCGGGATCATTGGCATAGATCAGACCGTCCTCGCCCACTACGCCTATCTGGGCATTGCCGCCGCCTTGCTGCCAGTCGCCGGACTTTGCACCATATATAACATCACCAGGGCGCAGTCCGTTGACAGCAACGGGTTTCCAGCCCCGGCTCAAAAGAGTGCGAGCCAGAGTGGCGACGTTATGACCGCTGGCATAAGAGAAGCCTGAAGCCCTGAGCACTTCCGAGACGCTGGCGGCCGAGCCCAGACGACCGTTCTCGGTGATATTGGCATGCCGGAAGCTCTGCCATACAGGCTTGCCTTCCATCTGTCTGGCGGCCTGGTAGATCCTTTCGCCCCGCTCCCTGCTGCGATCGCCACTACCCTGCCTGAAGTACTCCTGCCAGTAGTTCTTCCAGTAGCTCTTCCAGTATTCGCGCCAGTAATCGCTTCCATGCTCGCCCGGCCTGGTGTCGGAGTTGGTGTCGGGGTTATCCCTGTCAGCCAGCTGGTCGCCTCGATTTGCTTCCCAGGCAACCGGCGAAGCCGAGTCTGCCGGTCCGCCAGTCCGTCGAGATTCGGGAGATTCGGGAGAACCGCCGGTTCTGTTTTCGGTCCGGGGTCTGAAGCTATCCACCGGCTGCCGGGCGGAGCGGCTCGAAGGTGGGCGCAGGACATAGACCTGATCGCCATATTCAGCGCCGAAGGCCTCGGTGCTGTCCACCAGAGTGAGCTTGCCAGTGGCGTTGTCGCTCCGGTAGACTTTTCCGTCTTCCCCGACTATTCCGATTGCGGCGTTGGCGGTACCGACTTTCCAGTTCGTCCCCAGCTTGCCGCCATAAATGACATCGCCCGGGCGGGCTTCTTTCACGCCGACCAGGCGCCAGCCATTGTTCATGAGCTGGCTGACCAGGTTGCCCTCATTGGCCGAATCGGCATAGTCATAGCCGCTGGCTTTCAGGATCTCGCTCACCGATGCGCAATCGGCCAGCTTGCCCGCGTCCAGACGATCGGCATGACGATGTCCCTTCCAGACCTGCTGCCCGACATGGCTTCTGGCTTTAGCCAGGATTTCCTTCTCGGTGACGCTTTGAGGACCGGCCGGGGTCATGTCCAGACGAGGGAAGTGAATATAACGCTTATTATCGCCGGGTTCGAAGTCGAACCGAGCCGAGGCAGTCCGGATCTCGCCGGTGATCACCGGGGGAAATAGCTCCGGAATAACGATGCTCCGGGAATCTACAGAACCAGGGGCAGGCGACAGGGGGTCGGAGCCGGCAGGCTTGAACGCCGAATTGCCACCGACCTGGCTTTCGCCGGTCAGGCGGTTTTCGGCAAGAGCGCTTTCGGCAAGTCCTTCGGGAAGGGCCTGCTCGCGAGCCTCGAATTGTCCTTTACTGGATACCATCCGGTCCTGGCTTCTAACTGCCCATCACGACCGCCAGACGGAATATTTGATTTTCAAGGAAGGGAAGGACGCAGCGAGTTAGTGATTGCGTCTTCGGGGTTGACGTGATGGTGATTGAGTCAACCCTGAGAGTCTAGTAAATAGTAAATGTCCGAGAAATGGGGAAACCACGTATTAACGGGCAAAAAGAATCTGAGAGAGGGCAGCTGAGGGATTTTTTTGCTCAGGACCACCCACAAAATCGCTCTTCTGATTATCGTCCCGCTGATAATCGAGCTCTGCTTCCTGGGCGTGGTCATGTCCACGGTGGACGAGCTGGAAAAAGACAGGATGGCGGAATCCCGGGCCGTGGAGTCTCTGGTCTATGTCAACCTGATTCTCAACGACACCTGGAACGCTGCCGGCTCGATGATGATGTTCAAAGCGACCCAGACGGATCGATTCATCCTGGAATTCCACGACCTCAACAATGTCCTCACCGGTCACGCGACAAAACTCAAAGAGCTCCTCGAAGGAGACACCGAGACGCCCGAGGCCCGGGAATTCCTGAGCATCGTCGAGGACATACTCGCCACATTCAAAACCACCAGCGGCATGATTGACGATGAATACGAGGTCTCCAACGTCAGGCTCATAGGCAAGCTCCGAACCTTCATCAAAGAGCTGAACAGCACCGGTCTCAAGGTCATCGAGCAGCAGACGAGGGATCGGGAGCGTTACCAGAAAAAGCAGGTCCTCAGCCGCTCTCGCGTAAAAATGGTGCTGGGAAGCGCTGCCGTGGCAAATGTCATACTGGCGGTGACCCTCGCCATAATCTTCAGCCTCACATTCGCCAAGCGCTTCAAAGTCCTCATGGACAACACCATGAATATCGCCATCGGCAAGCCCCTGGGGGACCCGCTCACCGGCACCGACGAGCTGGCGCTCCTCGATACGGTCATCCACAATCTCAGCACCGAGCTGGAGATCACCCGGGAGAAAGAGAGGGCGATGATCGACAACACCGCCGTGATCATCTGCTCTCTCAACGAGTCCTACCGCATCACCGAGGTCAACCCGGCTGTCGAAATTGCCACCGGATACGATATCGCCGAGCTGCTTGGCTCCAATATGGTATCGATGATCCACGAAGACGACCGCGACCGGGTCTTCGATCGTCTGGAGAATTGCAAGAACTCCGCCTCCGAGATCGAGTTCGAGGCTCGCCTGCGCAAGAAAGACGGGCGTTTTCTCTCTACCGAGTGGAACGCCAATTGGGCTGCGGGAAGCAAGAGCATCTTCTGTGTCATCCACGATATCACCCAGCGCAAAGAGGCCGAGCGCCTCAAGCAGGAGGTTATCGCCATGGTCAGCCACGACTTGCGAGCGCCTCTCACCTCCCTGGGAGTGATACTGGATATGATGATGGAAGGCATCGTCGGCGAGCTCAATGAGCGAGGCAACCGTCTGGTGCGCCTGGCCAAGCAATCGGTCTCATCGCTGATTACAATGATCAACGATCTTCTCGATGTAGAGCGCTACGAATCAGGCGGGCTGCTCCTCAACTACGAGCGCACCACCACCGATGAGGTGCTCGAGAACGCCATCGGCATGATCAAGCCCGAAGCCGACAAAAAACAGATCCGCATAGAGAAGGGCTTCGAGAGCCAGGCAATCCGCCTCGACCCCGAGCGTATCAACCGCGTTCTGGTGAATCTTCTCAGCAATGCCGTGAAGTTCTCCCCGGAAAATAGCTGTGTTATGGTCCTCTGCAAACATATCGAGATCAGGCGCGACGAGTTCATGTTCGAGTTCAAGGTGATCGACGAAGGTCCGGGAATCCCTGCAGAAAAACGCAAACTCGTGTTCGAGAAATTCAAGCAGGTCGGAAGCGGCAGCGAGGGCGAGAAAAAGGGCAGCGGTCTCGGTCTGGCTATTTGCAAAGCCATCGTTGAAGCCCACGGGGGCGAGATCGGGGTCGAGAGCGTGGCAGGCGCCGGCAGTACTTTCTGGTTCAGGATTCCCCCGGACCAGGAGAATATCCCTGAGGGAAATTGAAGGCGAAAATCCAGATAAACCGAAGGAGATGAAAGCCTCGTGAAAGCTGGAACGCACACAGAGCTTTCCCGGGATCCCCTGACAATGCCCTGAAAACATCAGGACGGGAGGCTGTCCCACATTTCATCTTGGGGGCACCCCTTGACAGGACTACCAGAAATGGGCAGATTCTCCACAGGTTCGGCAGATCCGGCATTGTTACGGACTGTTCTCGTCCCCACCGGGTTAATGTCGGCCTTAACCGCCCCTTAACCGGGTCGTCCGGAGAATATACAGCAGGTATTCTCAATCTACTTTCCAGGACCCAATCATGGAAATCATCGAATGTCTGGTAGTTGCAGGTTTTTCAGCCGTTCTCGCCCAGTGGCTCAACGATAAATACGAGCTGGGCGGCTACTTCTCGGACGAAAGCCTCAGCTAAGCCGACAAACCAAACCCTATAGACATAACAACTTTTTCCCGCCTCCCCGAGTGGCTAAAATAGATATCGGAATAGTCCGAGGCGACAGATGGGAAACTGGGACAACGACCGCGAAACGCACCAGGATCAGGACGTCCTGGTAGAGACCAAGAAGAAGGTGAAGAAACCCCCGATGTACAGGGTGATTCTTCACAATGACGACTACACCACCATGGAGTTTGTCGTCCATATCCTTCAGACTATCTTTCATAAAGGGCTCCTGGAAGCCCAGCGAATCATGTATTCCGTACACCTCAAAGGAATCGGGATTGCCGGCGTATATACCTTCGAGATTGCCGAAGCGAAGGTCACCCGTGTCATAGACGAAGCCCGGGCCCAGGGCTTCCCTCTCATGTGCACCATGGAGGAAGATTGACACCAGAGGTGGTACATTGTGGTTAGGAATACCGTTAGTATCGTGATCACGCCTCCATGCTTACACCCGAGCTACAAAAGACCATAAACCGTGCGGCGGAGGAAGCAATCAACCGCCGGCACGAATATCTCACCCTGGAGCATCTTCTCTACAGTCTCCTGGACGAGCAGACCGGCGCCGACGTGATCAAGAATTGCGGCGGCAACCTGAAAGAGATGCGCAAAGAGCTCGAGCAGTTTCTCGAAGAGTCCATCGAGCGTGTTCCGCTTCCCGAGGAGCGTCAGCGCGGCGTGATCATGCCTGACGGCTCGGCAGCCCTGGTGGACGACCAGGAAGACGATTACACCCTTTCCCAGACGGCTGCCTACGAGCGCGTCCTGCGCCGGGCCATCATGCAAGCCCATGCCTCGGGCCAGACCTCCATCGAGAGCGGCAATATCATCGCTGCCATGTTCGAAGAGCGCCGCTCCTACGCCACCTATCTCCTCGAGAAGCAGGGCATCTCTCGCCTTGACGTGCTCACCTATATCTCGCACGGAATCTCCAAGAGCGAGGCGGAAGGTTACGACAATGGCTACGAGCCGAGCGGCGGTGACGAAGACGACGAGGAAGGCGGCTCGGAGGATCCCCTGGAAGCCTATACCGTCAACCTCATCGAAAAGGCTGCTGCCGCCAAGATAGACCCTCTCATCGGCCGGGAGGCGGAGGTGAAGCGGACCATCCAGATCCTCGCCCGCCGCCGCAAAAACAACCCGATTTATGTCGGCGATCCCGGCGTGGGCAAGACCGCCATAGCCGAGGGGCTGGCTCTCAAGATCCAGCGCGGCGAAGTGCCTGACGCCCTGAAAGGCGCAGAGGTCTATGCTCTCGATATGGGAGCCGTGGTTGCCGGCGCCAAATACCGGGGTCAATTCGAGCAACGCCTCAAAGCAGTAATCAAAGCTCTCACCGCCAAACCCGGAGTGATCCTCTTCATCGACGAAATCCACACCATAGTGGGAGCCGGGGCGTCCACCTCCACCAGCGGTCAGATGGACGCAGGCAATATACTCAAACCGGCTCTCGCGTCCGGTGAGCTGCGCTGCATCGGCTCCACCACCTATCCCGAGTACAAAGCCGCTTTCGACAAAGACCGGGCCCTGGCCAGGCGATTTCAGAAAATCGACATCACCGAGCCCAGCATCGAGGACACCATCAAGATTCTGAAAGGCTTGAAGAGCTATTACGAAGAGCACCATGGAGTCACGTACCCCGACGAGACCCTGGTGGTGGCAGCCGAGCTGGCAGCCAGGCATATCAACGACAAGTTCCTTCCGGACAAAGCAATCGACGTCATCGACGAGGTGGGCGCCGCCATCAAGCTCCAGAGCACGGAAGAGCGGCCCTCCCGGGAAGCGACCGTGGAAGACATCGAGAATGTCGTGGCGAGCATGGCCCGAATACCTCCGAAATCAGTCTCTGCCTCGGACAAGACCAAGCTCAAGAATCTCGATCTCGAGCTGAAAGCAGTTCTCTACGGTCAGGACCATGCCGTAGACCAGGTTGTGAAAGCCATCAAGCTTTCCCGCTCCGGCCTCGGCACCCCCACCAAGCCCATCGGCTCATTCCTCTTCTCCGGTCCCACCGGGGTCGGCAAGACCGAGCTGGCCAAACAGCTCGCTGCCGTCCTGGGGGTCAATTTCCTGCGTTTCGATATGAGCGAATATATGGAAAAGCACGCCGTATCGAGGCTGATCGGTGCCCCGCCGGGTTATGTCGGTTTCGACCAGGGTGGTCTTCTAACCGACGCCATAAACAAGACTCCGCACTGCGTGCTGGTTCTCGACGAGATCGAGAAAGCCCACCCTGATCTATTCAATATTCTCCTGCAGGTCATGGACCATGCCACCCTCACCGACAACAACGGCAAGAAAGCCGACTTCCGCAATGTCATCTTGATCATGACCACCAATGCCGGTGCCCAGGAGATGTCTGCCGAGGACATAGGCTTCGCCATGAAATTCGACGAGAACAAAGTAGCGGAGAAGAACATGACTCCCGGAGCGAGCAAAGGCAAAGCCGCCATCGAGCGTACTTTCTCGCCGGAGTTTCGCAACCGTCTGGACGCCTGGGTGGCCTTCAACCATCTATCGACCGACAATATAAACAGTGTCGTGGACAAGTTCCTCAAAGAGCTCAGCGCCCAGCTCATCGAAAAGGAAGTGGAGCTCGAGGTCGACGAAGCGGCTCGCAAATGGCTGGCCGCCAGGGGATACGACAGGAAGTTCGGAGCCCGGCCAATGGCCAGGCTCATTCAGAAAGAGCTCAAAGAAGCGCTATCGGAAGAGATCCTGTTCGGCAAGCTCGAGCATGGCGGCAAGGCATCGGTGACTGTCAAGGACGACGCTCTTGATATCGAATGCAGTACCACGGAAGACTGAGCGCTAGCGGCGTGTATTGCCCAGATCGAGCGCGTCGACGAAATCGCCCATATTGAACGGCACTGCCAGACCGACATCGGCCTGGGTCGGCACTTGCTTGTAGTCGGCTGGAACTTCGAACAACGCTGATAGATAGGGAATACGCTCCACCTCGTGGAGCCGGATCTTCACCTCTCTCTTTATCAGCGTCCGGCTTGCCAGATAGACGCCGCCGGGCTTGAGGGGAATATTGGCGAGCCGGTTGAGGGTCTCCTGACCGGTCTCGCTCAGATAAATGCCACCTGCATTCGCTTGCTCTCGAGACGGAAAGCATCCGGCACCAGATAGACTTCGACCAGGCCGAGCTGGTTGAATGTCTGGTTCAATTTGATCATCTCTTTCGGTCCCGAGGGAGTGCGAGCCTTGCCGGCAAGAGCCGGCTCGGAAAAGAAACACGCGACAAGAGCAAGCACCACAGTCGCAAGCAAAACCGATGAGTTGGCCGCTCTCATGAGAGCGCTCAGTAAGCCCAGCGAAGCAGGGCAGCCCCGGCGCTGAAACCGGCGCCCACAGAAGCCATCAGGATCAGATCGCCTTTCTTGAGCTGCTTGCGGTCAAGGGCGGACTTGAGCGCCAGGGGAAGCGTACCGGCAGTGGTGTTGCCATACTCGTCGATATTGATGACAACGCGTTCCATGGGCATTTTCAAGCGCTCCACCGCTGCCGATATGATGCGCAGATTGGCCTGGTGCGGAATGAAGAGATCGATATCATCGCCGGTAAGGCCATTGCGCTCGAGAAGCCGCACGCAGAGCTCAGGCATCTTGCGGGTGGCATACTTGAATACCACTTTGCCGTCCTGATGGACATAATGCTGGCGATTGGCCACTGTCTCGGCAGAAGCCGGATGCTTGCTGCCCCCGGCAGGCAAGCAGAGATAGTCACCCCCGGAGCCGTCAACCTCGTGGAGAAAATCGATCAGCCCGACATCCTCGCCGGACTCCACGGGCTGCAAGAGAGCGGCGCCGCCGCCGTCGCCAAAGATGATGCAGGTCTGGCGATCCTGATAGTCGATGATGGAAGACATCACATCCAGACCGCAGATCAGGACATTCTTGTGCGCTCCGGTACCGATGAACTGCGAGCCTACCGCCATGCCGTAGAGGAAGCCGGAGCAAGCGATGGACATATCGAAGCCCCAGGCTCTTTTCGCCCCGATCCTATCCTGGACGAGACAGGCTGTGGCCGGGAGCTGCATGTCAGGCGTAATGGTGGCGACAATAATCAGATCGATCTCTTCGGCCGGCAGGCCGGTCTCCCGGAGGATCTCCATGGCTGCCTCGGTGGCCAGATCGGAGCAGGCCACGCCTTTGTCGACGATGTGCCTCCGGTGGATGCCGGTGCGCTCCACGATCCAGTCGTCGGAGGTCTCGACCATGCGCTCAAGATCCTGGTTGGTCAACAATCCTGGTGGGACGCCGGCGCCCACCGCTGTAATTTTCGCTCTGGCCACGAATCAACTCCTGACTACCCAGGTTCTTAGGGCAAAGACTAACAGAAAATAGGCTTCCGGGACCTTACATGAGCACCTAATCTTTACCAGTAGAAAAGATAATAGAATGACCTTCCAGATGAGCGGAAAAACCAAGAAAATCGCCATACTTGGAGCCACCGGCACCACGGGCAGACTGATAGCCGGTCGCCTGAGCGCAGAGGGCGCCGACATCCTGCTCTGCGGGCGGGATCGGACGAAGCTGGAGGATCTGGCGGCTTCGCTTCCGCGAAGCGCCGACACTTTTCCAGTGGACGCCAGAGAGGTAGAAGACCTGGACGAGCTGGCCGGCGATGTCGGAGTCCTGGTCAATTGCGCCGGACCCTTCAGCCTTCTTGGCAGGCCCGTGGTGGAGGCGGCCGTCAAGAACCGCACACATTACCTAGATATCACAGGCGAGCAGGCTTTCATCCGAGAAGTGGTGGAGACAAGAGTCGAGCCCGAATCCGGAACTATCCTCGTGCCGGCCTGCGCTTTCGAGTACGCCCTGGCCGATGCCGCCTCCATACTCGTCGAGCAACACCTGGGCGGTCTCGATGCCATTGAAGTCGTGTATAGATTCCACTGGGTCCACACCAGCATCGGTACCAGGAAGAGCGTCGTCTGTGCCCTCGGGGCACCAGCGCTGCAACTCGTGGAAAGAAAGCTCACCCCCATCACCGGTGGCAGCGTGGAGCCGTGGGAGAATCTGAAGCGCTTTCCTTTTCCCGGCGGCGAGGTGTTCTTGATCCCGCTTCATAGCGAGGTCCGCACCATAGGCACCTATCTCACCGGCAAACACCCTTCATGGTGCATCGCCCTGGCATCCCACCTGGCGCCCGCAGCCGCCTCGGTGCTGAAAGAGTCCCTGTTCAAGCTGATCGAGAGCAAGAGTCAAAACCCGAGCCAGACATCGCAAGAACAAACAGGTTTTGCCATCGACATCACCGGACGCTGGAAAGAGCGCACCGCCCGTATGCGGATCGAAGGAGTCAACCCCTACGGACTCACCGCCGCCATCGCCGCCCGCACCGCCTTACTGCTTGCCCAGGAAGATCGCACCGGCGTTTCGCCTGCCGGAGAAGCTCGCACCGGTAGTGATGGTGCCGCCCAGGACAGGGCAGGAGCCCTGAGCCCGGCTATGGTTGGAGGGCCGGAGGCAATCAAGGAAGTCACCGAGCAGATGGGGACCACCTGGACGATGAAAACAGGAGCCGAATAGTGGATAAGCTGGTCGCCGCCAACAAGAAGCTCTGGGACGAGCTTGCCGCCGTCCATGCCGAATCGAAGTTCTACGATGTCCAGTCATTTCTTGCAGGCAAGAGCTCGCTCAAGAGAATCGAGCTCGAGGAGCTGGGCGATATAGCAGGCAAGAGCCTGCTCCATATGCAGTGTCACTTCGGCATGGACTCCCTGAGCCTTGCCCGCCTGGGCGCCAGGGTCACCGGCCTGGATTTCTCGGGCCAAGCAATCGAGCTTGCCCGCAGTCTCAATACGCAACTTGGCCTATCGGCGAGATTCGTCGAGAGCGATGTCGCCGGAGCCCGAACTGTCATCGAAGAGCAATTCGACATCGTTTTCACCAGCTATGGAGTGCTCGTCTGGCTGCCGGATTTGAAAGCCTGGGCAAAATCCATCGCCGATTGCCTGAAACCCGGCGGCATGTTCTTGCTGGTCGAAGAGCATCCCTTCACCTATATGCTCGAGCAGGAAGCCGACCGGCTGGAGATCAAGTATTCCTATTTCGAAAGAGAGCCGATTGAGTTGCCCGTTAGTGGCTCCTACGCCGATCCCGAGGCCAGGATAGAGCAACCCGTCACCTATGAATGGGTGCACACAATTAGCGAGGTGATCACCAGCCTGATCGGAGCCGGTCTGACCATCGAGAGCCTCCGGGAATTCCCCTTCTGCATGTATCGCAAGTTCAATTCCCTGGTGGAAGACGAAGACGGCTATTTCCAGTCCCCGGATCATCCCGGTCTGCCGCTTCTCTACAGCCTGCGTGCCCGACTTCGAATCTAGATATAATTGGGTGCGGATCCTTCTTGGCAAGTGAATGGGTGGAGATAATTCAGCCGTCTTGAGAAAGCTGGCAGCCGGTGAGGCATGATTTTTTTCGGGTATGCGACGAGCGGTATCATAGGTCGGTTATC
>Ga0226835_1001116_pt1 | contig 17076 bp, 13 predicted proteins | sample LAC_MetaG_1_FD_163627 | JGI IMG/M metagenome (GOLD analysis project Ga0226835, IMG submission 163627) | Anaerobic ammonium oxidizing microbial communities from anammox membrane bioreactor (MBR) in UC Berkley, California, United States -... | ecosystem: Engineered > Bioreactor > Anaerobic >...
TTCCTGCATGCGGTCCAGTGCCGAGCGAAAGGTAGCCTTAACCTCGTGATACCCTTCCTGCCACGGCCAGAGCCAGACCGGGTCGATGTGCGCGTGCCCGATCATGTGGAGCGTTTTGTTGTTCATCCGTTCGTGTCTCTTTCCAGAGGGGCGAGCTGGGGGCCGCGCTGCGCCAGCACGCTCGGCACGCCGTCGTGCCACAGCACACGGCTCAGGAACAGAGCGCGCCCATCGGCAACCCAGCCGTGATAAAACATCCATTCGCTACCATCCGCCAGGCGAAGCAGGTCCTGCCCGCCTGGGCCGACCACACCCTCGCGGAGATTTGACTTGAGAAGCGGCTCGCGGCCCGGCTTGGTGTACGGGCCAAGGATGCTGCCGGCGACCGCGTACCCCACCGCGTAACTTGGGCTGGCGTAATCGTTGGCGGAGTAGAACAGGTAATAGCGGCCATCCCGCTTCCACAGCGTCGGCGCCTCGATCAGGCGGCCTTCCCAGCGTTGGTCGCGCTCCAGAAGCGGCACCGGCTCGCCCAGCAGGCGCAGGCCATCGGGCGCCAGCGGCTGGATGTAGATCCACGTCTTGCCGCCCAAAGCGTTGCCGTCGTTCTTCCACAACAGGTACGGCGTGCCGTCGTCGTCCACAAACGTCGCCGGGTCAATCGAGCCGCCCTGCGCCGTCTGGCAGACCAGCGGCGCCTCGCCCACCGGTTCGAACGGCCCCTCGGGCGACGGGCTGACGGCGACCCCGATGCACTGCACGCCCTGGTAGCGCGCCACGTGATACAGAACAAACTGCTCGCCATCGAAGGTCGTGACCTCTGGCGCCCACGCAAACCCGAACTCCTGAGCAGCCCAGGACGGCAGGCGTGGCAGCGCGTCCGGCAACATCTCCCAGCGCACCAGGTCGGTCGAGCGCGCCACCTGGATATTGACCCCGCCGGAATTGGTCGCGTAGGCAAAGAAGACGTCGCCCACGCGCAGCACGTCCGGATCGGGGAAGTCGCGGTTCAGCACCGGGTTGGTGTAGCCTTCCGGCGCGGGCGTGGGGTCGCCTCCGGCTCCGGCAACCCGCCCGCTCAGACTTACGAGCGCAAGCGCGAGCAAGCCGGCAATCGGGAGAAATAGAAGGGTCACCATTCGACCTGACCTCACAGCTTGTCCGGCGTTTACTGGCGGCGTCTTGTTTCGTGCCATCGCGTTTCTCGCTAGCTCTCCAACTCCGGCGCGGAGACCAGCGCCTCGGCCACCTGGCCCAACCGCCGCCCGTCGAGCGTCAGGTCGGCGGCGATGCGCGCGCGGCGTGGGGGCGGCCCGTCCGGCAGCGTGAGGGCGAACGCCGCTTCGGCGCCGCCACTTGCCGGAAGCGCGACGCGCCGCTCCACCGGGGCCGCCGACCAGCCCGGCGGAGTCACCAGGCGGACCCACGCCTCAACCGGACGGGGAAAGGGGTTGGCGATCTCCACGGTAACGGGAACCGTCTCGCCCGGCTGCGCAGCGATCCGGTAGGGGTGGACGTAGGCCGCCCGGTCCTCGCCGCCCAGGTCGAACGTGTCCAGCGGCAGCAGCGCCCGGTGATGGGCTTCCAGCGCCGCGCCGCGCGCCTCAAGCCGGTCGAAATAGCCCGGCGTCACCCACAGCGGCGCCCAGTGCCCGGACACGATCAGGTCGGGCGCGAGCCGCCGGTACAGCGCCGCCGACGCGCGGTAGTCGGCCAGGTGGAAGCGATTGGCGTAGACGTAATTCCATTCCAAGCCATCGTCCCCCTGGTACTGATCGCCCGTCGCCAGCACGCGCTTGCCGTCCACCTCGAAGGCGAGCGCGACGGCGTGGCGGGTGTGGCCCGGCAGCGCGTGACAGGTGAACGTGTACTCTTCCCAGCGGACCGGCTCGCCCAGCGGCAGCACGCGGTCAACCGGGATCGGGTCGTACCACAGGCAGGGCAGGTCATAGTGATAGGGCTGCCGCAAAATGTCCGCGAAGTTTTCCGCTGCCCAGACCTGCGCCCCTTCGACTTCGCGCAGCAGGTTGCAGCCCGCCACGTGATCATCGTGGTAGTGCGTCAGGATTACAGCGTCGATCGCGCGCACGCCGAACTCGCGCTTGAGGGCGGGCAGCGTGTAGAGCCAGGGCCGCCGCGAGGCGCGGTCTGCCCCCGCCGGGACGCCGGTCACGAAATCGTAGCCGTAGTCGATCAGCAGCGCCTTGCCGCTCCGCGAGAGCAGCGCGTAGCTGTTCGCCATGCTGGTCCGGTTCCACAGCAGGTGCGGCGTGATGGCGTCATAGGGCTGTTCCAGAAAGCGGAACAGGCGCGGGTTCTGGCCGCGATCGCGCAACAACGCCCACAGCCGCTCGACCAGCAGATCGATCGCTTCGCCGGGACGATCCATCGGCTCGCCGTGGGAAGGCAGCAGCACATCCGGCGCCTGCTCCTTAAGCGACACCAGCGACGGGATGCTGGCCGCGACGCCTTCCGCGCCGTTGTAGCTCCACTGCGTCGCGGCCAGCGACCAGACCTTGCCCGGCGCGGCGATCAGGTCGCCGGTGAACGCGACACGCCGCCCGTCGATCTCCGCCAGCAGGCTGATCGAGCCGGTGGTGTGCCCCGGAGTCGGCAGCACGCGGAACGCCACCCCTGCGAAAACCCGCGCGGCGTAGTCGTGCAGCGCGCCCGCCACCGGGACCGGCTCCAGCAGCGAGAAGCGATCCTGGCGATTGTCGTAGTTGTTGGCGAGCGGGCGCGCCAGCCAGTGCGCGTCGACCCGCGCGATCAGGTCCTGCTCGGTGGCGGGAACCCAAATTGGGATGCCCGCCTCAACAGCTCGCGGCAAACCCTGAACCTGGTCGCGGTGGTGGTGCGTGACGAGGATCGCCGCCACGCGGTCTACGCCGATCTCCGTCAGCACGTCCAGCACGTCGCCGCTGCCAAAGTCGATCAGCACTGCCTGGTGCCCGGCGCGGATCGCGTACACGTGGCAGGTATCCTCGAAGCGGTAGAGCGATTCAGACAGCCGGAGCATGTGCCCTTACCTAATGGTAGCGCCCGTAGGTTTTGGCGACCTCGACCAGCTTGAAGATGTTCTCGTCTGGCGTGTCGCGCCCGCACTGGTCGCCGGTGGAGAGGATGAAGCCGCCCCCTGCTCCGGCGGCGTCGATGGCCGCGATCGCCGCCCGCTCGACATCCTCAGGCGTACCGCGCAGCATCACGTCCGTCGTGTGCAGATTGCCCATCAGCGCGATCTGGTGCCCGTGCGCTCGCTTGATCTCGGCCAGATCGCAGTCGCCCATCGGCGGGATTTCCAGCGGATTGATGCAGTTCAGATCGGTTTCCTCGGCGCACCAGCGGACCAGCTCGCGCTCTTTACCGCACGAATGGAGCATGGTCGGCACGCCGGCCTCGCGCGCCATACGCGTCAGCTTCTGGATGGTGGGGAACGACAGCTCGCGCGCGATCCTGGGCGATTGCAGGGTCAGCGTGCCGGACGCGCTGAGCAGGACAAAGTCGGGGCGCGCGTCGAGGATCATCTCCATCTGCTTGAGCGCCTGCCGCTCGTGAAGCTGGCGCAGCGCCTCGATCTGGTCGTGCTGGAAGTAGTACCACGCGCTGAGGTCCATCAGCCCGCCCCGGAACAGGTTGAGCCAGGCGTGAAAGCCCGGATAGCCGAGGCTGACGCCGAATGCACCCAGCTCGCCCAGCTCGGCCCGCTGGCGTTCCAGCAGAGATGGATTGTAGCCCACCGGCGGCGCGAACCACTTTTCCAGCAGCGGCCAGCGCGCTTCGAGGTCCTCGAACGGGGGCAGCGTCGGCGTCGGTGAATCCGCGATGTAGTAGGTGACTTCCTCATGATAGCGCTGGTCATCGATCCGGCCCCGGCGGCGGACGACCCACGTGGTCGCGGTCTTGCGGATGTCTTCGACCGCGCTGGTGCGGTCGCCCGGCCACTGGTACTGCATTGAGCCGTCGGTGAACCAGCCGTCGATGCCAAAGTGCTTGACCGCCTCGATATAGGCCCGCCACAGCGGCGGATCCGCGAAGTAGTACACTTCCCAGAACGGCTTGCCCGTCAGACGGCAGGGAATCATGTTCGAGATATCCGGCGCGACGGGCACGCGATCGGGCTGCTGGTTGGTCATCGCGGCGATCATCCGCTCGCGCGGCGTCATCTCCGGCATCGCGGAAACACCTTCTGGCTTAATCGAGCAGCGCCGGCTTTCCCCGCCGCACGGCATCGAGCGCGTAGAGATACATGGCGGCAGACCACGACTGCCCGTCGTAGCCCATCGGGCGCCCGGATCGCCCGTGAAACCACTCGTTGAAGCCCCACTCGCCGCTCTTGCCGATGCGATTCATGTCCGTTAGTTTGTCGAGCTGGCGCGCGGCTTCGTCGTGACGCCCTGCCGCGACCAGCGCCGCGACGTAGAACCCGCCGATATACGGCCATGCGCCGCCGTTGTGATAGTGGTCGGGCAGGTTGAGGTTGCGCACGCGGTAGTAATGGCGCCAGTCCTTGTCGCCCGGCTGGATCGGCGGATAGAGGCAGCGCACCGGGTATGGCTCGTCCAGCCCGCAGCCGTGAATGTAATCCAGGATCCGGCTGGCCTGCACCTGATCCGCCACACCGAACAGGATCGCCAGCAGGTTCCCAATTGTGTCCAGCCGGTCGGCATAGTCGCGGAAAGCGACGTAGGGCAGGTAGAACGGGCGCACCACCAGCTCGGTTTCGATGCGCTTGAGGGTGTACAACCACTCCTGCCGCTCGCGGTCGATGGCCGCCCAGTCCTTCGGCTGCTCCGGGCCGATCCACAGCAGCGTGTTGATCTTGCGACGCACGTCGGCGGCCTGCTCGGTGTAGAAGGCGTCCGGCTCGCCCAGCGCGGCGGCAAGCTGCCCCATGCTCTGCCAGATCGCCGCCCAGAGCACGTTGGCGTAGAGCGTGTTGTAGCGGTTGGCGAACAGGTCCGCCCAATCCATCGACTCATGCGCTTCCAGCAGGCCGCACTCGTTGACGTCTTGATAGCGCAGCCAGAGCAGCGCCGCTTGCAGGCTGGGCCATGCCTCGCGCAGAAAATCGGCGTCGCCGGTGGCTCGCCAGTCGAACGCGTGCCCCAGGATGTACCATAGATTGCTGTCGATCACCCCGGCGTGCTGTGTATCCTTGACGACCACCTCGCCCTCGTCACCGGTGCCCATCCGGCCCCCGTAGGCCACCAGGGCCGGGTCGTCCACGTTGGCCAGCCCGACGTTGTGCGGGATTTTGCCGAGCGGTGATTGAAAGCGGCGCAGCGTCGTCAGCGAGCGACGGTGGATTGCCCGCCCTTCCGGATTGGCGCAGAGCAGCAGGCCAAGCCCGCAGATCATGCTGTCGCGCGCCCAAACCTGCCGGTACGCCTGTGAGGCGCCGAGCAAGCCCAGCTCGCCGCCGTTCGCCAGCAGTATCTGCTCGGCATGGGCAGCGCCTTGATCGTGAAGCGCGGTGGTCATCGCGCAAACTCCTTTGCGTATCCGTGGCTGTGAAGAAAATGCACAATCTTATCTGCAACGGTCTGCTCAACGGCATCCAGCGCCGGGCCAAGCTGCTCCGGCGGCAGGGCCTTGCACTCGGCGTTGAGCATCCGCTGCTCGCGTCCCAGCGCCGCCAGTAGCGCGTTCTCCAGGTCGGTCGCGATGTTGATCTTGGTCACGCCGTCGCCCGGCAGGTGGATCGCCCGCTGGATGGCGTCCGGGGGAACGCCCGACCCCCCGTGCAGCACCAGCGGCACCGGGGTCTCGGCGCGGATGGCGCGCAGCCGGTCAAAGTCAATGCGCGGCTGCTTGACTTTGTAGACGCCGTGCACCGTCCCGATCGACACGGCCAGCGCATCCACGCCCGTCTCATCGACGAAGCGCCGCGCCTCACGCGGGTCCGTGAACAGCTCGGTGTCGTCGTCCGTTTCGATGTTCTCGTCGCTGGCTTTGCCGATCCGCCCCAGCTCCGCCTCGACCGACACCCCGTGCGCATGCGCGTATTCGACCACCTGCCGGGTGATGGCGATGTTCTCGTCCAGGGGCCGATCGGAAGCGTCGATCATCACCGAGGTGAAACCGGCGGCGATAGCTTGCTGGATCACCGCGAAATCACGCGTGTGATCCAGGTGCAGGGTGACCGGCACGGTGATCGCCTGTCGCTCCAGCTCGCTGAAGAACACGGCGGCGAACTCATCCGCGCTGACTTGATACCACCCGAACTCGTTTTGCGAGATCTGGACGATCAGCGGGGAGTCCGCGCGCTGCCCGGCGCGCAGCACCGGCGCGATAACCGGTGTGTAGCGCGGGGCAAACGACCCCACCGCGCATCCCGCCCGCCGGGCGGCTTCGAGCATTTCGCGCAGCGTGAGCAAATTAGCAGCTTTCGTAGGCATCGCGCGTGCTTTTCTCCAACAGGCTGTAAAACGCGTTGAGCGGTGTTTGGAGTGCCAGATATCCCTGCTCAAAGATCCGGAGATGGCGGCGGTGACGCGCCGCGTCTGGATAAAACACCTCGCCGCCTTGAGGGGCCATCGCCTGCACGGCCTCATCGGCTCCGGCGAACAGCCCGGAGCCGATCCCGGCGATCATGGCCGCCCCCAGCAGCGTCACATCCGAAAACGGCGCCACTTCGAAGATGCAGTTGGAGACATCCGCCTTGATCTGCATCCAGTGCTTGTTGCGGGTGCCGCCACCCGCCGCCAGCACGCGCTCAATGGGGGACGCGGTAAGCTGCTCGGCGGTGCGGCGAATGCGCTCCATCTCATAGGCGGTGCCCTGCAGCACAGCCTTGAGCAGGTCGATCTGGCGGTGGTGCGCGTCCAGGCCGATGAACGACGCGCGCGTCGCCGAGAGCAGCCGGTTCAGCGACGACGACGTGCTGCCGAGCAAATACGGGTAGTACAGGATGTCGGTCGGCTCGTAGTCCGCTTCGGCCAGCAGTTGATCGAGCTGCTGGTAGCTCATTTGCGGCGTGCCGAAGATCGTCCGCAACCACTCAATCGACCCACCCGAAACCGACAGCCCGCCGAGCCAGTAATAACGATCTGGCACGACGTGACAGCCAAACGACAGCCCGGACTCATAATCGCGCTGCGTCAGACTGCGCGGCTCCAGCGTGCCGAGCAGCACTTCGGCGGTTCCCATCGAGTTGAAGACCTTGCGTGGCGTGACAGCCCCCACCCCCAGCGCGCCGCAGATGTGATCGTGACCGGCGACGGCAACAGGCAGCCCGACGGGCAGGCCGCTGCGCGCGTGTCCCCGCTCGTGGACGCTCCCGGCCGGCTCGCCGCTTGGCCCGGCCGGCGGGAAGATATCCGGCGACAGCCCGTGATAGCGGATCCACTCGTCGTCCCAGCACTTCCGGTCGATGCGGAACGCCAGCGTGCGCCCCGCCAGGGAGTAGTCCGTCCGGAACTGGCCGGTGAGACGAAACACCACATAATCCGCCGCCGACAGCCACACGACCCCTTGCAGGGCTGCCGGATCGCGCTCCTGCAGCCACAGCAGCTTGGCGAGGCTGACCTTGGGGCCAGGGTGCAGGCCGGTTTTGCAGAATCGCGCGAGGGGGTCATCCTGCCGCGCCAGCAGCTCGGCCTGCGGCTCGGCCTGGGTATCGAACCAGGGGAAGAAGTGCGAGCGCGCCGCGCCCGACGCCCGGTCGACCAGCACGCCAGTTTCGGCCATGCTGGCGATCCCGGCTGCCGCGATCTCGCCGGGCGGCACGCCGTCGACCGCCTCGCGTAGCGTCTCGCAGACGGTCTGGAACAGTTCCTCCGGGTCGTAGTAGGCCACACCGTCGCGACTGGCACGGGTCGGGGTGGGACGGCTCACCACGCGCAGCGCCGCGCCGGTGCTGTCGAACAGCCCGGCCTTGCACGAGGTCGTCCCCACATCCACACTGACCAGTTTCATCCCAAAAGCACCGCTTTCACGCGCTGCATCGCCAGACGCGGGCTAGACAGAAACCGATTCTGGAGCGATTCCGGAAGCTGCGCCACCACGCGCGCCATCGACGCCTGCGCCAGCACCACCAGATCCGTCTCGGCGGCCAGGTCGAGCAGCGCCTCCGCCAGCAGCGCGTCGTGGGCGGCGGCGTTGCCGGCCATCAACTGCTCATAGGCCGCGCTGACCAGCCGGGTCTTGACCGTCACCGTCCGGTTGGCGTCTGCCGCCTTGCGCTCGATCAGCCGCAGTGTCGGGTGGAGCGTGGTCGCCAGCGTGGCCGTCACGCCGATCACATCCCCCCGCGCGACCGCGTCCTCGGCCATCGCCTCGTCAATGCGAATAACCGGGATCCGCACCCGCCGGCGCATCCGGTCCACCACCTCGCCCACCGACGAGCACGCGCTGAGGATGGCGTCCGCGCCGACCTCTTCGGCGAACGCGGCGTACTGCACGAGACGCCCCGCCACCGCCTCGACATCGCCGCCGTTGGCGCGCAACTGCGGCAGAATCGAATCGTCCACGAAATTCACCACGTCCACGCCGGGGAGCATCTCGCCCGCCAGCGCCTTGAGCGGCTCGATGGTAGCCGGGGTGGTATGGATGATCGCCAGTCGCATCAGGCTTGCTCCCTCAGTTTCAAGCGGTAGGCCGCCCACGTCTCGCGGATCAGGCGGTAATCGTCCTCGGTCAAGGCTTCGCCGGTGCTGTCGATGTGCGTCGCGAAATAGAGCGCCGGGACGCCCAGCTCCGGCTGGAGCGGCACGTAAGCGCGCCAGGTCGCCAGGTCGGGCATCGGCCAGTTGTCCGTGTCGATCGGCGCGCCCGGGCACGCCAGCGCCGCCACCTGCGCCCGATGCCGCATCGCCCGGTTGACGTCCGCCCCCATGTTGATATCGTTCAGCCGGATCATGTCCACCACGTCCGCCAGATAGGGATGCGGCGTGTGCGTCATGATCAGCGCGTCGGGCTTGACCTGCCTGGCCTCGCCGTGCAGGATGCCGAGATAGGCTTTCATCAGCTCCAATCCCCAGGCGGCGCCGTGCCGGCGCAGGCCCGGCCCGCTGGGAATGCGCGCCGTAAAGTCGACTTTGAAGCCGTCCGCCCCGTAATCGTCCAGCATCAGGCGCACCGATTCGCGCAGCAGCCGCTCGTAGAGCGGGCTGGTCGGGTCGGCAGCGACCGGCATCCCGGCGGCGTTCGTCACGCACGCCTCTGCCGGCAATCCTTCCGGATCCCACGCTTTGAGCCAGAGCAGCACCCGCCGCCCGGCCTCGTGCTGCCGCTGGATGAACCCGGCCAGGTCCGGCCATTTGTCCGGATCGACGCGGTTCTCGCCATAAGTGCGCTGCCACTTGTCATCGAGGACGACCGTCCCAGGCTGCACGCCGCGCTGCGCGAGTGTGTTGAGCAGGTCCTCGTAGAAATCCTGGCGCGCGTAGTCCGGCGCGCGGCCCTCGTCGCGCGAAGCAGCATAACACTGCGCGCCCCAGCCGCAAAATATCGGCTCGCGCCACCACGTCGGTTGCGGGCCGCCAGGGATCGAGGGCGCGCAGCGGTGGCGGATCAGCGCGGCCCGGTGGCACGCCAGCGCCTCATAGGGCGAGGGGGCGAGGTCGAAGCCGATCGCCGGCAGGGTGTAGGTACCCTCGACCGGCGTATGCCCCTCGTAGGCCAGCGTCAAATGAAAGGCCCCGGCGCTGCCGTGATAGTGATAGGCGGTGAAGCGGTTCTCGCCCGGCGGCGCCTCGACGCCGATCCCAAGCCATCCACCCGGCCCGCGCAGCGCGTAGCAGAACGGCGGGGGCGTGAAGAACCAGTCCGCGCGGCCCGGCAGCGGCACGCCCATCAGATCGATGGTGCTGCACCCCGCTGCGGCAAAGCCGGTGACTTCGGCGCTGTTCGGCTCCGGATTGAACCCTTCCAGAAAGTGCTGGCCGGAACGGAAAAAGCCCGACCCCCAGCGCAGATGGCCGGAATAGTAGCCGCCGAAATAGTGTGCGTCGGTGAGCGCGCCGCGCCCCTGCACCGTGACGGAATAGCGCCACCGGTCGGGAAAGCACTCGAAGGTATACCGTTTGGCATCCCAGATCGAGCTGGCAGCGTCCAGCGTCAGCGTGATCTTCTCGCCGGCGCTGTCCGCCTGCCACACGCCGATCCGGGTCGTGTCGTCCTGGCCGAGGGTACTGTGCACGCTCGACAGCGTAAACAGCTCGGCCAGCGGGTGCCCTGCCGCGTCCGCGAACGCGACGAAGGGTCGATCGGCGGCCCAGGTCAGGCAGTAGGTATCGGCAGAAACCCGCACCACACCGTCATCGCGCGAGAGCTGGATCACAGCGCGCGCTCCTCGCCCTGGCTAGCGCCCCGCCAGACCGGTGATGTTGATGCCCTGCACAAAGTAGCGCTGGAAGATCAGGAAGATCACCAGCACGGGCAGCATCACGACCAGACTGGCCGCCATAAGCTGATTCCAGGCCGGCGCTCCTCCCGCCGCGAACTCAAACTGGCGCAAGGCAAGCTGCAGCGTGTATTTGCTCTCGTCTTGCAGGTAGAGCAGCGGACCCATGAAGTCCTGCCAGGCGCCCTGGAATTTGAAGATCGCCACGGTCGCCAGCACCGGGCGCGAGAGCGGCAGGGCGATGCTCCACCAGATACGCAGTTCTGATGCCCCATCGATCTTCGCTGCTTCGGACAGCTCAATGGGGATGTTGCGCATGAACTGGCGCATCAGAAAGATCTCAAACCCGGTCGCGCCCAGCCACGACGGAACGGTCAGCGGCAGAAAGGTGTTCACCCAGACCGACGACCCCTGAAGACCATAGGCCGGCATGCGCGAGAAGATGATGAAGCGCGGGATCATGACAACAACATCCGGGATCATCATCGTCGCCAGTACCACGCCAAACAGAATATCGCGCCCCGGCCAGCGCAGCCGCCCAAACGAATAGCCCACCAGCGCGGTGGAGAGCACTGCCCCCGCCGTGCTGACGCTCGTGATGATGAGCGAATTGAGCGTCCACCGCCCCCACTGCCCAAAACTGAAGGCGTCGCGGTAGTTGCGCCATTCCAGCGTTTGCGGGATCCAGTTCGTGTTCGCCAGGTCCGACGGGGACTTGAGCGAGGTCGAGACCATCCACAGCACCGGGATGACGAACAGCGCCGTGATCGCAAACAGCGTCAGCCAGGCCACAACGCGCCAGAACCTGAACCGCTGCCAGCCCGAGAGCTGCCATCTTCTGGTCAAAGCCTGTGTGGTTGCCATACTTTTCCCTCGACCTCACGACGTCTCGTAATAGACCCACCGCTTCGACATCGCCAGTTGGAAAAGCGTGATGGTCAGGATGATGGCGAAGAGGATCCAGGCCAGAGCCGACGCATACCCCATCTGCAGTCCGTGCGGCCCGACGCGCCCAAACGCGCGGTTGTACAGGTAGAGCACATAGAACAACATGGACTGGCGCGGGCCGCCGATGTTCGAGCGCGTGCCAGAAATGATATAGGCCGTCGTGAAAATCTGGAACGTGCCGATGATGCTGGTCACAATCTGGAAGAAGATCGCCGGCGAGATCATGGGCAGCGTGATGTGCCACGTCTTGCGCCAGGCATTCGCCCCGTCGATCTCCGCCGCTTCGTAAAGTGTTTCGGGAATCCCTTTCAGGCTCGCCAGGTAGATCAGCACATTGTTACCGATGAACCACATCCCCATCACGATCAGCCCTGGCTTGGTCCACGCGGGATCGGTGAACCAGGCCGGGCCGTTGATCCCGATCACATCCAGCCCGCTGTTGAGCAGACCGTTCGGTGACAGAATCCACTGCCACAGGTAGATCGACGCCACACCGGCCAGCACGGACGGAAAGTAGATCAGGGTGCGGAATATCCTGTCGCCCGGCAGGTTCATGTTCAGCAGCATGGCGATGCCCAGCGCCACCGACATCACAATCGGCGTCTTGTACAGCACCATCCAGAACGTGTTTTCCAAAGCCTTATAGAAACGCGGATCGTCGATGATCTGCTGGTAATTCTGCAGGCCGATCCACTGCGGGTCCTGAACGATGTTGTAGCGGGTGAAGCTGGCATAGAGCGAAAAGAGCATCGGCCAGGCGGTGAAGAGAACGAATCCGATGATCCACGGCGAGGCAAACAGCCAGCCCGTCAGCGCTTCGCGGTAGGAAAGCTTCCAGGCAAAGCGCGGGCGGCGCGCGGACGCCACAGCCGGGCCAGGCGAGCCGGACTGCGTGCCGGGAACTGTCACACTCATGCTCTGCTCCTTCAAATGTAGGGAGAGCGAGGCCGGGTCGCTGCGGCGCATCCACGCGCGGCGGCCCGTTCCCCAGCTCTCCCTACCCGGACAGGTCACATATGCCCGCCGCTTAGAACTCAGCGTCCACGAGCGCCTGGGCGTCGGCCAGCATGTCCTCGGCACTCAGCGTGCCGTACCAGACATCTTCCTGCATCAGGCCGATCGTGTCGTTGAACCAGTTGCTGTACTCCGGCACGTAGGGGATCAGCTTGCCGTGCTCCATCGAGCTGACAAAGAACTGCCAGATCGGCTCGGCCATCAGCACCGGGTCATAGGCGGCTTCCATGTAGGTCGGGATGGCGTAAGTGTCGCGCGCCCAGGAAACGTTGGCCTCGTAGCCAGACGCGCACTTGATGAACTCCCAGGCCTCGTCGGGGTGGGCCGCGCCGGTCGGGATCGACAGGGCAAACCCGCCGCTCCAGGTCGCCGGCTCTACCTTGTAGGGGATAATCCCCGCGCTCCACTCCATATTGACCTGCGAGCCATCCGCCAGTGTGGTCCGCGGGCGATAGAACGCAAGCTGCGAGTGATAGCCGGCCACATCGACCTTCATCACCACCGCGTTGGACATAAACGCGTCGTTGGGCGGAGCGCCGTACTGGGCCAGGAACTCCTGCACCTTCTCCCAGCCGCCGTAGCGTTCGATCCACTGCTGCAGCCACTGCACCGTCTCGAGCACCACCGGATCATCGATCACCGGGCGCCCGTTCTGAACCCACTCGTGGCCGTTCGTCATAGCCCACAGGTCCAGCCCCACGTTGCCGTACAGCGGGAAGAACGCCATCCGCTTGAGGCTGCCGTCCTCGTTCCACTGATCCAGCGCGTCGGCGTATTCCCACAGCTCGTCCCAGCTTTCGGGCGGGCGATCAAAGCCGGCCTCGTCCAGCAGGGTCTTGTTGTAGAACAGCACGCGCACGTCCGTCTCGAATGGGATGCCGTAGCTCTCGCCCTCGTACAGGGTCTGCTCCCAGACGAACGGCCAGAAGACACTGGTGTCCAGGCCGTCCCGCTCGATGTAGGGCTGCAAACTCTGCTCGATCCCATCCGCCGCGATGCGCGGAAGCTGCGGGCGGTCTTCGACGATCACATCCGGCATCCCGGTGCCCGCCGCCACCGCCGCGATGTTAGCGGTCCAGATCTCGCCCCAGGGCTTGAAGACCTCGTTGACCTTAATGCCGTCCATCTGCGCCTCGCAGATGGCGACCACACGACGGATCGCTGTGCGGCGTACCGGCGATCCCCAGAAGTGCCAGAAGGTAATCTCCGTCTCGCCGTCCTGGGCCAGCGCCGTGCCCGCAGTGCGCAGGGTCGGCACACTGATATCGGCCACCGGCACAGCCACGGCCATCACCAGAACAACCGCAATCAACCAGTGCAGCTTTTTCATCAGAGTTCCTTTCGTGACTCGCTAAACGGTGAGATTCACGTTTTTTGACATTTGAGAACCGGGCCGGACGATAACTTCCCGCGCACCTCCTTTCTCCCAGTGAACCAGCGGGGAGTCGATAGCGCACTCACATCCAACGCTGGGGTTGTTCCAGCACCTGGCGATGCACAGCCGCGACGCTGCCAAACAGGCACGTGTCGGCGCCGTGTGCGGCGAACGTGATCTCGCAGTCTTTGCGTACCCAACGCAGCGCTTCGGTCGCCACCACATCTTCGATCACCGGCAGCAGCCACCGGTGCCCCAGGCTGAGCACGCCACCGATCACGACCAGATCCGGGTTCAGCATATTGATCAGGTTCGCCAGCCCGACGCCGAGCCAGTGACCGATCTCGGTCAGGGCAGACTGAGCCAGGCGATCCCCCTGATCCGCCGCGTCCACGATCATGGCGACCGTGATCTGCGCCGGGTCGTGCGCCATCTCGCGCAGCAGCGACGCTTCGCCACCCGCCAGACGCTCGCGCACGCGCTGGAGCAGCGCCATCTGGCTGGCGTGCGTCTCCCAACAGCCGACGCGCCCGCAGTTGCAGCGGCGCCCGGTGTCGGTCACGGTCATATGCCCCACTTCGCCGGCAAACCCGCTTGTCCCGCGCAGGATGTCGCCATGCGTCACGATGCGCCCCCCCAAGCCGCCCTGCGTGCTGAGATAGAGCACGTTGTTGTGGTTCTGCGCAGCGCCAAAATAGCTTTCGCCCAGCGCCGACACGCTGGCGACGTTGTCCACAAAGACCGGGATGTTCAGCCGCGCTTCCAGCATTTGCTTGAGCGGCACATCCGACCAACCCAGGTTGGGCGCGAACAGCAGCGTGCCCGTCACCGTGTCCACCAGACCGGGCACGCCCAGCCCCAGCCCGAAGACGCGCTCGCTCTGCTGGCGGGCAACGTCATATGCGGCGCTGAAGACGCGCATCGCCTGCTCAAGCACCGCGTCCTGGCTGGCGTTGGGGAGCATGGTTTCTTCGAAGCGGGCATGGATTGTCGGCGTGAAATCGGTGACGATGGCGGAGACAGTGGGGAAGCCGATTTCCGCGCCGATGATCGTGCCGGCCTGGGCGTTGAGCCGCAGCGGGATCGCGGGGCGTCCGGTCGGAGAGGCCTGCACGCCGTCCTCGCAGACCAGGTTGCTGCCGATCAGCTCGCGCACCAGACGCGTGATCGTGGCCCGGTTCAGCCCGGTGATCTGCGCCAGGTCAGTGCGCGTCAGCACGCCGTAACGCCGGAGCAGATCGAGCAGCGCCGCCAGGTTGCGCTGGCGAAGGGCCGGCTGGTCGCCGGCATAGCGCGCGTTCGAGGAGCCAACACCAGACGTCGTCATAATCGGCTGACAGCCTTAGTTGCTTTCTGCAAGCAATTATATATAATTCATTATATAGTCGGTTTTTTGCCGCCGTCAAGCCTGACCGGAACTCTTAGCCGGGGCCGGACCCGCGCCGCGCCAGAGTGAGCCATGCCGCCTTCACACCCCGCCAGCCCACCCGCTCCCCCGTCCCGCACGTCGCCCATGACCCCGCGCGAGCGGTTCATCGCCGCGCTGGAACGCCGCCCGCTCACCGGGCGCGTGCCACATTTCGAGCTGGTCTTCTTCCTCACCATGGAAGCCTTCGGCAAGGTGCACCCGTCGCACCGCAACTACGAGCAGTGGCTGCAGATGGAAGAGCGCGAGCGCCAGCTTCATCGCGAGGACATGGCCGACCTCTACCTGGCGACGGCCGAGCGCTACGAGCACAGCGCTATCTTCCTACACCCCAACCCCGGCACCCTTGAGGAAACGATTCGCCTGATCGACCTGATCCGCGAGAAAAGCGGCGACCGCTATTTCCTGATGCGGCACGGCGACGTCACCTTCGGCATCCCCGACGGCAGGCAGATGACCGAATTCTGCTACCGGCTGGCCGACGAGCCGGACAAGCTCAAAGCCGAGGCGCAGGCCAACGTCGACGCCATGCTGCGCAAGGCCGAGGTGCTGGCCCGGCATGGCGGGCTGGACGGCTTCGCCCTGTGCACAGACTACTGCTTCAACACCGGGCCGTTCCTCAGCCCGGCGCAGTTCAGCGAGTTCGTAACGCCGTACCTGGCGCAGCTCACGCGCGGGATGCGCGACCTGGGCTTCTACGTCATCAAGCACACCGACGGCAACATCATGCCGATCATCGACCAGCTGGTCGAAACCGGGCCGCACGCGCTGCATTCGCTCGATCCCCAGGCCGGGGTGGATATCGCCGAGGTCAAGCGGCGCTATGGGAATCAGATCTGCCTGATCGGGAATGTCAACTGCGGCCTGATGGATACCGGGACCGACGAAGAGGTGATCGAGTCTGCCCGCTACGCTCTGCGGCACGGGATGCCCGGCGGCGGCTATATCTTCTCGACCAGTAACTGTATCTACACCGGGATGCCCCTGCGCCGCTATGAGCTGATCCTGGACGTCTGGCGGCGAGAGGGCAACTATCCGGAGCGCTGATGGAATTCACGCCTCATAAGGAGTCTGCGGCATATGCCCGGCAAACCGATCGTGCACCTGGTCTGCAACGCGCATATCGATCCGGTGTGGAAATGGCCGTGGGAAGAAGGCGCGCGCGAGGCGATCTCGACCTTTCACACCGCCGCCGACCTGCTCGAAGCCTATCCTGAGTTCATCTTCACCCACAACGAGAGCGTGCTCTACGAGTGGGTCGAACTCTACGACCCGCCCCTCTTCGAGCGCATCCGCGCGCTGGTGCGCGCCGGGCGCTGGCATATCAGCGGCGGGTGGTATTTGCAGCCGGACGTGAACCTGCCCGGCGGCGAAACGCTGGTGCGCTGCATCCTCGAAGGGCGGCGCTATTTCGACGACAAATTCGGCGTGCGTCCAGCCGTCGCCTACAACTTCGACTCGTTCGGGCACGCCGGCAGCCTGCCCCAACTGCTCGCCCAGAGCGGCTTCCGGCTGTACATCCACTGCCGGCCGGTCGTCAAACAGCTTGCCCTGCCCGCGCCGCTCTATCGCTGGCAGGGACCGGATGGGACGGCCGTGCTGGCGCTGCGCCCGGCGGGCGTCTTCTACTGCACGCCCAATCGCGAGTACAGCGTCGAACGCCAGGACGCGGTGCAGCAGGCACGCACCGGGATCGCGCTGGCTCGCGCCACCGGACAGGACGTGCTAGTGCCCTGGGGTCTGGGCGATCACGGCGGCGGGCCGACGCGCGACGACCTGGACGCCTTCCGCGCACTGTTCGAGGAGATGACCGACGCGGATGTCGAGGTCCGCCACAGCACGCCGGAAGCGTTCCTGGAGCGCGTGCAGGCCCAGGCCGAGACGTACCCGCTGGTCACCGGCGAGATCCAGCGCACCGCGCCCGGCTGCTACACCTCGGTCGCGCCGATCAAGCGCCGCATGCGCCAG
>Ga0226835_1001117_pt1:0-15000 | contig 17068 bp, 12 predicted proteins | sample LAC_MetaG_1_FD_163627 | JGI IMG/M metagenome (GOLD analysis project Ga0226835, IMG submission 163627) | Anaerobic ammonium oxidizing microbial communities from anammox membrane bioreactor (MBR) in UC Berkley, California, United States -... | ecosystem: Engineered > Bioreactor > Anaerobic...
CGTAAGAGAGATGATGCTCGGAAGCCGCGACCAGACCGAGGGCCCGGGCCACTATGATCACCGTGGTCGCGATCAGGACTGCCAGGACCAGCTCCATTATCTCGGTGAGCCCGGTATAGCGCCAGAGGCGGCGATAGGCACCGAGCATCCAGATGAAGGCGAGCTGGCAAGCTACCACCGTGGGAGCCAGAGCGAGCATCTGGCTGGTATATACCGGATCGAGATGACCGTCGAAACGGATCAGGTAAGCGGCAAGGAATGAAAGACACAGAACCGCCAGGTCGAGAGCGACCTGGAGCAGCCGCATCCAGGAAATCCGCGCGATTTGCGAAAACTGCGAACCAATCGCCGGATCTGGCCTGGCTTCGGTCTCGGCAGGCAGGGATTCTTTTGAATGCAGACTTACCAAATGAGAATACCGGCTGGGGCTGACTTTCGAGCCTGCAGGCGCCATTCTCGGCTGCCAACAGGTGCGCCTATATTAGCACTAGTCATGAGGGCCTTGGCTTATTGGATATTCAGGTTACAAAGGGTTGTCAGGAGACCTTCATCTTGCCTTTTTGCTGGGCTACCCACTCCCTCACCCGCGGCTCGGGAAGGCCAAGAGCCATGGAGGTTCCGCGAATCGCCGTCTCGTGACCGACATCGAGCTTGAGAATCTTGTTATAAGTCCGGATACAGGCAAGCTTCATAGGACCTTCCTGGAGAGAGCCGGTGGCGCTCCAGACCAGGAAGGTCGCCAGACCGTAGCCCAGAAACAAGGCGGTAAGAAGAGCATAGGGATTAAAAGTCATGAAGCCCGGGGTGATCTTGATGCTATAGAAATATTTACCGATTTCGAAAGCGATATAAAGGACCATGAACAGCTTCATGGGCTTTTTGCTCCACTTCTGACCTGGATCGCGATTCGTCTCTCTCTGGAAGATCTCTCCCCGGCTCTTTTTGAACCACTGGTCGTTGATCTCCTTTTTGTCCGGGAAGAGGAAAGCCGCACCCAGGACCGTAGCGATGAGATAGAGCGGTCCATAGAAGTAAGTATCGTCGACCACCCTGAGACGGTCCCACTGCAGGGCCAGGAGCGGGACATACATACCCAGGATGCAGAGGAGCAGGTAGCGCCCGCCCCCGAGCTTTTGCTCGACCTTGGCGCCGAAAACCCAGAGGAAATAGGCGTTACCCACGAGTTGCCAGCCGGCGAAGCTGGCCATAGAAGCCACCGGGAATTGCTGGAGCAGGCGGGTCCAGTTCTGATCTCTCCACCACTGGTAGACATTCACCGCCTGGAAGCCGTTGATTCTCATCCAGTTCTCGGCAGCCAGGTGGGGCATCCAGAACTCCATGCGATTCGTGCACATCCAGGCATAGATAGAGACCATGCAAAAGATGACCAGCAAGGTCATCCAGGGAATCTCATTCTGGGTTTCAATCTGAATGTCCTGGTTGGGTCCACCTGGCGGCATGTCGGCTCTCCTGGGAATGAGAAAACGTCTGAGAAGAATTATATATACAAACTTCTTCTTCTCTTTAAGAAGCTTTCCCCGTTCCCGGACGACTGTAACTGATCGAAACCCTGACAAGCCCTGTAGAGGCTCCGGAGCGGAATCCGCCGGGAGGTTGCCCCGGCTGTTGAGGAACCGAGCAGTCCGATAAAAGGGTTGTCAGCAGACACCGGTCAGGGATTCAGAGAGAGAGAGAGAGAGAGAGTGACCGAAGGTCAGGCTGGAGCCACTACGATATTGACGAGTTTGTCCGGCACGACAATCACCTTACGGACAGCCTGTCCGGTGAGACGTTTCTGGACTTTGTCGTCGGCCATGGCGATCTCTTCGGCTTTCGGCTTGTCGAGACCGCGTGGCGCCGGCACCTTGTTGACGATCTTGCCGTTCACCTGCAGAACCAGCTCGATCTCGTCATCGATGGTGAGCTCGTCTTTGAAGTCCGGCCAGGAAGCCTGGTGAACCGAGCCTTCATAACCGATGCGGCTCCAGAGCTCCTCGGTGATATGCGGCGCCATCGGAGCGAGCAGCAGGAGGAGGCTCCTGACTGCGAAAGATAGAGACTCTTTCTCGCCGGCAGATAGCTTCTCGCCGGACAGGGACTGGCTGTCGCCGCCGCCGTTGCCATTACCGGCGGTGCCCGCCTCCCGGGACTGCAGATCGGCGCAGTACTTGTAGAGGAAATTAACCAGCTCGATACAGCGGGCGATAGCCGTATTGAAGACATAACGCTCGGGATCGAGATCCACCGTCACCGCTTTGATGGTCTTGTTCACCATCTTATTGAGCTTGGCGGCATCGGCATCGAGACTCTCATGAACAGGCGGGGACTGGACCGGACCGATCGCCTTGCCTTCGATGAGGTCAGTGGCCAGGCGCCAGATCCGTCCGAGAAACCGATACTGACCGACAGCGCCATCCTCGTTCCACTCGAGCTCCTGCTCCGGGGGAGCCGCATAGAGACTGAACAGCCTGGCGGTATCGGCACCGTATTGCTGGAAGAATTTGGTGGTGCCGACGACATTGCCCCGGGACTTGGACATCTTCTCGATGCGGCCGGAAGCCGGCGAGAACTTCGTCACCATGCCCTGGGAGAGCAGATTTGTGAAGGGCTCGCTGCAATCGAGCAAGCCTCTGTCCCGCATAGCCTTGGTGAAGAACCGGGAATAGAGCAGGTGCAGGATGGCATGCTCGATGCCGCCTACATACTGATCCACGGCCATCCAGTAATTCACCTTGTCTTTGGCGAAGATGGCGTCCTTATTGGTGGCGTCGGGATAGCGCAAGAAATACCAGCTCGAGTCGATGAAGGTATCCATGGTGTCCGTCTCGCGTCTTGCCTTGCCACCACAGGCAGGGCAGGCCGCGTCGAGGAATGCCGGGTGCCTGGAGAGGGGGGAGCCGCCTTCGCCGGTGATCTCTACATCCAGCGGCAGAATCACCGGCAATTTGTCTTCCGGCACCGGCACGATACCGCACTTGTCGCAATGAACCAGGGGGATCGGACAGCCCCAGTAGCGCTGCCGGCTGATCAGCCAGTCCCGGAGCCTGAATTGCACGCGTCTCTTTCCGCTTACATTGCTCTGCGCCCAGTCCACCATCTTCACTTTCGCTTCGGTGCTGGTCATCCCGTCGAAGATGCCCGAATTGACCATGACACCGGGCTCGAGAAAGGCTTCCTCGAGCTTCTCGGATATTTTTCCGTCCGGGGAGATGACTTCGGTCACAGACAGTCCGTAGTTGGCGGCGAAGCGGAAATCCCGCTCGTCATGAGCCGGAACACCCATGACGGCTCCGGTGCCATAATTCATCAAGACATAATCGGAGACCCAGATCGGCACGCTCTCGCCGTTGAAGGGATTTATAGCGCTGGCGCCGGTGGGCACGCCTGTCTTGGACTTCTCGGTGGCGATCCGCTCGAGCTCGGTCTTGTGACGGGCCGCCTCCACATATGCTTCGACTTCGGCACGGCGCTCATCGGTGGTGAGCTCCTGAACCAGGGGATTCTCGGGAGCGAGGACCAGATAGCTGACACCAAAACTGGTATCAGGACGGGTGGTGAACACGCTTATCCGCACATTCGGCTTGCTGTCCACGGTGAAATAGAGCTCGGCTCCTTCGGACTTGCCGATCCAGTTGCGCTGCATGAGCTTGACCCGCTCGGGCCAGCCGGTGAGCCTGTCGAGATCGGCAAGGAGCTCTTCGGCATAGTCGGTGATTTTCAAAAACCACTGGCTCATCAGCTTCTGCTCGACGGTGGTCTCGGGATGGCGCCAGCAGGCTCCGTCTTCCACCTGCTCGTTGGCGAGCACGGTCTTGCAGTCCGGGCACCAGTTCACCGGCGCCTCTTTGCGGACCGCCAGCCCCATCTCGTAAAACTGCAGGAAGATCCACTGGGTAAAGTGATAATAGTCGGGATCGCAGGTGGTCACCTCCCGGCTCCAGTCGAAGCTGGTGCCGAGCTTTTTGAGCTGCTCGTCCCGCATGTGCTGGATATTCTTCCTGGTCCAGATCTCCGGGTGCGAGTTGTTCTTGATGGCGGCATTCTCGGCGGGGAGCCCGAAAGCGTCCCAGCCCATCGGGTTGAGAACGTTATAACCCTGCATGCGTCTCTGTCTCGAGATCACATCCGAGATCGTGTAGACCCGCATGTGGCCCATATGCAGGTCGCCTGACGGATAGGGAAACATCACCAGAGAGTAGAACTTGGGCCTGGGATCGTTGTCCACGGCAGCATAAAGGTGGTCGGCTTCCCACTGCTTCTGCCACTTCTCCTCGAAATCCTGCGGTACATACTGGACGGCCATGATAATCCCCTATCTTTTCAACTCAGGCATATTATCTCAGTCAGCCGGGCAGGCACAAGAATACAGAGGTCCATGCTAAGATTCTTAGCTATTTGCTAAAGGAGCCTGATTTGACCACTTTGGAATCAGAGAAGATCGCCCCGGAGATCATCCAGGAAGCGAAAGAGCTGAGCCGGGGAGCTGAGATCCTCCCGGACGGCTATATGGGACTGGCCCGCAAGATCCACCAGGTGCGCAAATCAGGGCGGGTGCTCAGGGTCAAGCTCGGCATCGACCCCACCTCCACCGACCTCCATATCGGGCATGCCGTTCCTTTTCGGAAATTAAGCCAGTTTCAACAGTTCGGTCACCAGATCGTCCTGATCATCGGGGGCTTCACCGCCCAGATAGGCGATCCCTCCGGCCGGAACGCTACCCGCCCTCACCTCACCGCCGAAGATGTGGAAGTCAATGCCAGGACTTATCTCGACCAGATGGGTCTGGTTCTCGATCTGCAAAAGACCGAGGTGCGCAACAACGCTGAATGGCTCGCCCCCCTCAATCTCAACGACATCCTGAAGCTGGCCGGGAAAGTCACAGTCAACCAGCTCCTGGCCAAAGAAGCCTTCGGCTCCCGGCTCGAGCAGCAGCTGCCGGTCTCCTTCCACGAGCTCTTCTACCCGCTTTTGCAGGGCTACGACTCCGTCGCCATCAAAGCGGACGTCGAGCTGGGCGGCACCGACCAGCGATTCAACATCCTCCAGGGACGCGAGCTTCAACCGCATTATATGCAGGACCAGCAGGTGGCTCTGCTTCTGCCATTGCTTGAAGGCACCGACGGCATCAAGAAGATGTCCAAGACCTACGACAACTATATCGCCCTCAAAGAAGAGCCATCGGACATGTTCGGCAAATGCATGCGTATTCCCGATCAGCTCATCGTCAAATATTACGAGCTGGCCACCAACCTGGCAGGCGCCGAGATAGACAGGATCAAGAAAGAGCTCGACAGCGGCATCAACCCCAAAGAGATCAAATTGAATCTCGCCAAACATATAGTCGCTCAGTATCACGGCGAGCAAACCGCAACGACTACTCATGAAGAGTGGATCAGAGTGCACAGCGAGAAACAGCTCCCGGAAGATATGCCCGAGCAAGAGGTCGAAAACAGCCTGGCGCTCTTCCGTGTGCTGGCCGCGACCGGGCTCGCCTCGGGCTCCGGAGACGCGAAAAGAAAAGTCGCTGACGGCGGCGTCCGGATTGACGGCGAGCAGATAACCGATCCCAATTTCACAGTCAACATCGAAGCCGGGGCAAGCGTCGTCTTGCAAGTCGGCCGGCGAAACTTCGTAAGGGTGCGAAGCAAGACCTGAGATCCTGCTCCGCATCGCATGCGGTATCAGCAAAAGCTCAGCGCAGAGCGCGGACTCCGTAATTGATCACGCCCCGGCCGGCAGTATTGACGACCCGGCGCATCATGCGTTTCTTGCGATTCTTCTTCTCGGGCACCTGGCCCAGGAGCTCCTGCTTCTTGGCTGCTTCGGGATTGGTTATCATCCCGTTGGCATTGCGGAAATCCTCGTTCTTGTCATACTTCGGTCGTCCGTAGTCGACATAGGCTGCCGTATCGAATTTCGAGAAAGGAACAAAAGGCCGGCTGGCCATGCGATCGTGCATGATCCGATCGGTGGTCTTGAAGGCTGCCTGCGGGATGGGGTGTCCCGGAACGAGAGCCTGGGCGGCAAGACGCGAGTCGAGGATCGTATCGGAGCTAGCCAGGCGGTGCTTGGCCTCGTACTTCTGATCGAACCCCTGCATCTTGCTGCGCTTCACCATGGCGGCAGGATGCTCGTTGTGATGAGCGAGATGGAGATTGCGGAACATCGTCCGCTTCTGGCCTTCGCTCAGGGCCGGATTGGTCCAGACATCGTGGAGCCTGGCGGCAAATCCGATTTCGCGCACCAGATCCGTGGGATTCCAGTAACCCGGCAGGCAATGAAGCACCGTGCCGTCGGAAGCCAGGACGAAGGTCTGAAGATTGTGCGGACCGGCGCCATTGGTCGTATTGATCGCCTGACCACCAATCTCGTGCTTGCCGGAGAAGCCGGCATAGGACTCTTTGGAGATATCGGTGTATCCGCAGACTAATTCGTCTTTGAGAACAGAAAAAGCTGGTTCCTGCGAGAGCGACACGGCTCTCAAGCTATTGGCGGCGCTTCACGTGGCGCCGTCCATCTTGCCGACAAGCTGGATCCAGAGGATCATCTTGCCCTGCTGCCTGGCATCGGACTCGGCAGCGGCCAGATTGGTGTGCCATTTGATGCCTTTATTGACCTGATCGATATTCTCCTTGGCAGCATAGCCCGGGAGAAGCTTGGGACCCGCCCCTGCCTGCTGGCTCGGAAAACACGTAAGTAACCCGGCGCCCAGACAGGCACCGACAAGCAAAGACACTATCCGACCGGGCCGGCTGCGGTATTGATTCATCTGCGATCCTCGAAACACTCTAATTCCGGGCTTAACTCGACTATACCTTGACAGACGTCAGCCTTCCTCAAAAAGTTCAAGGAATACACTCATTTAATAATTAAATCTGAGCTTACTCTTCTATCCCGCAGCCAGTGCAGCACCGCTTCTAGCGCCCCGGCTGAGCCGGCCGACAATCTTGAGCTCCTGTCCCAGGCGCTTCAGGTCTGTTACCAGCTTCCTACCCGATGGCGGGCTGGTCTCCAGAACGAACAGCCGGCTGAGAATACGCTCCCGACCTTTGCTGTAGAGCCGGGAAAGCCTCGGGGAGAGCGAGCTCGCCTCCTTTGCCGAAGGCATGGACCCGGACAGCCGGTCCCTGATCGAGCGGCAGAGAGAATTGAGCTCCACCCTCACCACAGCCGCTGTGAGGTTGTGGTACTCACCCGCCAGCCGGGTGACACGTTCAATATCATCAGCCGGATAGCCGGCATTCAAATTCATGGCAATCGCCATCATGATTCCTCCAAAAGAAATTGATTGATCGGGTCTGGACAGGTCATCAGCCAGCGGTCCAACACCACCGGGAGCCTTCAGATCGAGACCTGTGGGTCCTCGATCCGCTTCCAGACATATGTGATTTCGCTGAAATCACCGAGAATGCTCTTGATCTTGTTCGATTGTAAGAACAAACCGCATCCTTCGTACTCACCCTAACAGATCGGACCCGGCAAGTCAAACGATACTGAACCCGGCGAAGCTTTTGATATCAGATACGATACCAACTCAACCGGTATCCAGACGGTGATCACTCCTGAGGATGATCCGATCAGGGGACCACCTGTAGGAAAATTATGTACACACAAGGAGGGCGATATGAACACAAAACCAGCCACAATCGAGAACAAGCCGGAAAACGGCAACCTCCCCATCAGACGCGAATCTTCGATGTTTCACTCGCTTCAGCATGAGATGAACCGGCTCTTCGACGAGTTTCGCCACGGGCTCGGCATGGGTCAGGCTCACCCTCCGTCGGCCCTGGCATTCCCCTTCCACACCCGGGTGGATGTCAAAGATACTGATAAAGAGCTGATTGTCACCGCCGAAGTACCCGGCGTCGATCTCAGTGACATCAATCTCTCCCTGACAGGAGACGGTCTGGCTATCAAAGGCGAGAAGAAAGAGGAGAAGGAAGAGAAAGACCGTGGCTACTATCGATGCGAACGCTCCTACGGCTCTTTCTACCGACTGATTCCCCTGCCCTGCGAGGTCGATCGCGAGAAGATCGACGCCTCTTATAAAGATGGCGTGCTCAAAGTCAAGCTCCCGAAAAATGCCGAGGCGTTAAAGTCCGAGCACAAGATCGAAGTAAAGCGCGGCTGAAGTCGATCGGGTTCGCTTCAAGCCAGCACTCGAAGGAGAGCGGCATTTTCCGCCGCTCTCTTTCTGTATAATCTGCCGTTATGAAAGCATGTATCCTGTTCGTTCTGACAATTCTGCTTCTCTATTCCTTGTCGGCACCAGTGCAGGCCCGGGAGACGCTGGCGGTCATAGACGTGCCGTATCTGACTTATTCAGGAAGCTCAAAACTCGAGCCCGCAGCCGAAAAGGAATTGAGCGCCTGGGCAATCAAAAAGCTGCGTGCTTACCTGGAAAGGACAGGCAAAATCAAAGCCCGGAGCGATATAGGAACGAAAGGAAAGGTCCCGGCGGCGGAGTATTTCCTTATCTCCGGCTTCGAGCTTGTGGGCTTCCCTGATAATCGCTTTCTCACATACAACTGCCGGCTGGTGAAAGTAAAGTCCTCCGAGATCATGGGAGCGGCCAGCCGAAACCGGGAGGTCAGCGGAAAATTCGCCTGGCCCTCAGGGGCCGCTGAAGCCATAGAAAAAAGCCGATCCGGCAAAATCATGGATCGTCTCATGAGAGAAGCGATTCCCGAGCTCCTGGAGAAATTCGGCAAGTGAGAGGGGGAGCATGGCTGCTGAGCGCTGCTCTTATATTTCTGTGCGTAACTTCAGCGAAAGCGGAGCCGACCACGAAAAAAATCGGTAAAGCGTCCCTGATCAAGCTTTTGCTCGATCTGAAAGTAAAAAGCGATCCCTCCTACAAGATGGCCCGAGAAGAGCGCCGAAAGAAACTCGATTCCCTCCTGGCCCAGTCCATAAACGCCCGGGACCCCGAACAGGCAGCCCGGCTCCTCGATTCACTTCTCTCCCTCTCGAGCTCGAGCCAGGCGGTTATCCACAAGCACGCCAAGGACTGCCTGGCAGTAGCAAAGCTTTACCGGGAGAAAAAGAATAACGAGCAAGCCCTGGCCCTCGCCGGCGAAGGAATCATCTTCGCCCGGGCCGACAGGGAGAGCAGAAAAGTCCTTGCGGATCTGCTCGGTCTATACGGGCAGTGCCTGAAAGACACCGGCGCCACCACAGACGGCTCCGCCTTCGAGAGCGCTTCCCGAGTCGCCGCCCGGAAGGGAGCGGAGGAAGCCCTTCTTCCCGTCAAAAATCTTCTGGATAGCAAGAATGGGATCGCCGTCAAAAAGCTGAAGTCTCTGAAGAAGGAGGAGACCGAAAAGCAAGCGACAGCCCGGCTCAAAAAAGAGATGGCCAAACTCGAAGGGGTAAAATCCCCTAACTTCAGACAAGCCCACCGCCTGGCCGCTGTCTATGACGAGCTCTCCGGCAAAGCCCGTCGCCTGGCCGGCAAGACATCAGGCAGCACCCTGGCACAGAAGAAGGCCGACCTCGCTTATCTGGAGAAGGCTCTCAATGAGTACCGGAGAGCCGGCAAGCTCATCGGCAGCGACAAAGTCCTGGCTCGCTTCAAAGATGCGCCCTTGATCTATTCGAGCGTGCTCATCGATGGCGCCCGGGGCGATTACAGCCAGCTGCTCGCCGAGGTCGCCGACCATGAGATCAAGAGCAACGACTTCAAAGAAGCCGAGACCAGCTACAAGAAACTGATCGACGAGAATCAGAGCAATCCGGAGCCTCTGATCAGGGTAGACGCATTCTGGCGCTATGCCTGCTGTCTCATCGCCCGGGACCGGGCGGTCAGCGCCAGGGAATTCTACAAGAATCTCCTGGACGGTACCAAAGACGATCCGAACCTGGGCGATTTTCGCAAAGCGCTTATTCGGGCGGAAGAATCCATCCTGGCTGATGCCAGCGCCGAACAGCTCAAGGATCTGAAGAGCCTGAACCGCTCACGGGATCTCACCGTCTTTTTTCTGATTGCCGAGCGTCTGCGCAAAGAGAAGAAATTCGACCAGGCGAATGCGCCCTATCGATCGCTGCTCGAGATCGCCGGCACCGATGCTCTCAAGCCGGAGTACATAAAAGGATATGCCGCCAATCTCCTGTCCCAGGGCAAGAAGAAGGAGGCACGTGCTCTCTATACAGGGCTCTACGGCAAAGTCCCTGCCCTCAAGGACGAGACTTCCAGATATCGCAAAGACGAGCTCTCAATGTTCGGGAGTTGAGCGCCCCTCGGAGCGCGAAAGAATCACGGCAGCCGAATCCTTGAAAAGGAGCTTCCAGGAAGGCGACTTCTCGAGCTCCGCGGCCAGCCTGGCATAAGGAGGCAGGAACACCCAGGCGATCTGGTGCCGATCGAGAAGCTCCTGCCAGCCAGAGAAACAATTGGCCATCTCGAAATAGTCCCGGACGATTTTATCTCCGTAAGCATCGAATCTGGTATCAATGAAGAGCGCCGGCGGCTTGCCCATATGCCAGATCATCAGATCTCCGAACTGCGGATCATTTAACAGATTTCCATGCAATAGATTCCCACGCAAGTCGCTGCTGCCCTCGATAAAAGCCATGGCGTCGTATGGGACCAGAAATCCCAGGCTCGTCTGGGGGATGCGTGGCGGAAAAAGGCTGCTCTCGAACATGGCAGCCCCGATAGCAACGACAGCGGTAGCGACGAGGGCGATCGACTTTCGTCGCCGGGAAGCCAGCAGCGGAGCGCGGTCTACGAGAAAGCCGCCGCCATCCGCGCGAACCGGGAAAAGAGCATGAATGAGAAAGAGCTCGGATACCACCAGAAGAACAGAGCAGGGTATCAGCCGCCGGGAAGCGAAGCCGGCCGCCAGAGAGACCGCGATCACCAGGATGCTGTATGCCAGGAGAATGCGCCGGGAAGCGGTAAGGTGACGCAAACGAAAAATCGTTGCAATAAGAATCGGGCTCGATACAAGCACAGCCAACGAGGTGAGCAGGGTAAAGGGCAGGAAGGACTGATTGAGAATCTCGCCTGGTCCCAGGGGCTGGAGCTCGTATATAAGCGCGTTCATGGAAGGGAAGAAAAGCCTGGGAAGATAAGCCCAGATAGCAGGTCCCCGGGGATTGATGGCAGTAGCGGCAAGGGCTGCAATCCCGGCAATGAGAGCCGCCCGAGCCTGCCGCTTCGCTTCTTCCGATTGGCAGATGAAGAGAATGGCGGCAGTGGCAAGGAAGATAAGAGGCGCCAGGACGAAGCCGACATGAAGATTCACCCAGAGGACAGTGATGAAAAATGCGAGCAATGCGAGCTTGACCGGATCGAGATCGATCCTGCCCCCGCCCTCGGGAATGCGAAGACGGACAGCCAGGCAGGCGATGATCGAAAGAAAGAGATAGGAGAAAATCTCGGGTCGCAAATAGAAATGAAAACTCGCCGCCCAGGTGGAGAGAATGACCAGGACCAGGCCGGCGAAGTGAGAAGTGGCTTGCTGCCTGGTAAAGATCAGGGGCACGCTTATAAAAGCGGTCACTACCATGAGGGCGGCGAAGGCGGTAAGGGCGCAGGCCGCCATGTCCGGAGCGCCCTGATTGGCGATGGGCATTTTGTCAGGGCCATAAACCTCTTTCATCTGCCTGGCCGCACGTCTGGAAAATTGCCCATAATCGGATTCTTCAGCGGATCTTTCACCTGTCAGGAGCTGGTTTGTCCGGTAGAGCCCGTAGAAAACCGTCTCCGCAAGCCACTGATAGGCAACGAAATGTCCGGGGGGCAGGTCGGCGGCAGGCACCCCCTCGAACGCACCTTCTCCATCTTGCGCCAGGACTATGGAATACGAGAATGGATCGCGGTCGGGAAGCCGGCGTTCATGCCAGATACGCTTTCCCAGGGCAAGAATCCAGCAGCAATCGGGATCTTGCAGAGCGGTGGCGGACACGGTGAAGGCATAATTGAACACCGCCACCAGATAGATGATTGTCGAGACAGCTACGACTAGCCGGGATCTCAATACTTTACCGAGCAACCATAAGACTTGGTGAAAGCATCGGAGACAGGCTGGCCGGCGAGAATCTCATCGAGAGCGGCTTTGACGTAGTTCTTCGAGGTCTTCACGTCTTCGGGATCCGGGCTTCTCTTGTCGTCGATGGCACCGGCATAGAGAAGCTTGCCGTCTTTGCCCACTATAAACATATGCGGTGTCGTCTTGGCTCCATAAGCAGTTCCGACTTTGCCATCAGCGTCGATGAGCACTGCCGTCGGTGCGCTACCTTTGGAAGAGAAGGTCTGGGCGTGCTCCTCGCTGCTGGCGCTGCCCTGTTTGCCGGGGGCGCTGGAGCAGATGGACAGCCAGGTCACGCCTTTCTTCGTATAGGCTTTCTGAAGCGCCTGCATATTGCCGCTGTCATAGTGCTTCTTGACAAAAGGGCAACCATGATTGAACCATTCCAGAACCACGACCTTGCCTTTGAGATCCTTGAGCTTCCAGGTCTTTCCTTTGATGTCGGTGAGGCTGAAATCCGGCGCCGCCTTGCCTACCGCCGCCGCCTGTCCTGCCGCCGCTCCGGTCTCCGAAGCGAAGATCTTGGCGGGGTCTGGAAGAAACTCATTGGGGAGCCAGATTGCTGCCGTCAATATAAAAAGTGCCAGGAGCTTCTGAGTGACTGTTTGGGATCCGTTCATCTGGTTTCACCACTATTTGCAATAGCATTACTAAGTCCGGGTGTATTCTACACCCACTTTCCAAAAGGCGCCCCGCCCGGGGGTATATAGAGCGGATATGTTTACTTATGGGACTCCCCGGATCCTTTATATAGGATCTTTACGGCTGCCTTTATTCTTTGGGCGTCGGGACTTATAATGATCGAGTATCTCGATCTGAGTATCTTGATGTGGCGGGGCTGTAGCTCACTTGGTAGAGCGCACGGATCGCACCCGTGAGGTAAGGGGTTCGAATCCCCTCAGCTCCATATTTTTTCCGCTACAATATTATGAAGATATGTGGTCCGAAGGACTACACGAGGCGGTCTTCGGTGGTAGTATTTCTTTCCGCTGACGCGAGGGCTATTAGCTCAGGTGGCTAGAGCGCACCCCTGATAAGGGTGAGGTCCGTGGTTCGAGTCCACGATAGCCCAGTCTTCAAAGCCAGTCTTAAAACTTTGTGGCCGGTCGAGAAATCAGTCTCGAATTCGTACTACAATAGAGACTTGAGGCTTATATGAGTCCCGAAGCGAATTGATGCAAGCGGGACATGGGACCGAAAGTGGTGCCGCCGAAAATCGTCTCCTCTATATAAGGAGAACAAGGCACTAACTCGGAACTGCTCCAGGGGGCTTGGCTCAGTTGGTAGAGCGTCTCCTTTGCACGGAGAAGGTCAGCGGTTCGAATCCGCTAGCCTCCAGATAAATCAGAAGGCTGCGTAACATATACGATACAATGCCTTCCCCAATCACAATCTTCTGGTAAGATAGGTGATTCCTGAAGGGCGATGAGCCCGACAGCAAGCCGAAAGGCTTGAACTCTTGCCAACAGGCGAGAGACCCGTACCCTGAAAACTGCATATTGAAGTCCGTATCCACACCAATGTTTTGTCTGGGTTTCGGCGACTCCTGTCCTGGATCGCCACAAATACCAGACGTTGGTAAAGCTACTAAGAGCGCACGGTGGATACCTGGGCACCAGCAGCCGAAGAAGGACGTAGCAAACAGCGAAATTCCACGGGGAGGCGTTGCAGCCTAAAATCCGTGGGTCTCCGAATGGGGCAACCCCGCCGAGTGAATGTCGGCGACGCCCACCTGAATCCATAGGGTGGAGCGAGGTAAGCCAGGGAACTGAAACATCTTATTACCTGGAAGAAAGGAAAACAAAACAGTGACTCCCTCAGTAGCGGCGAGTGAAAGGGGAAGAGCCCAAACCAGCAAGACGTCAGTCTTGTTGGGGTAGCGGGACTCCATACGAGATGGGATGAGGATAGTTGAAGAGTCTGGAAAGGCTCACCACAGACGGTGACAGTCCGGTAAGCGAAAACCTCTGAACCTCAGGAGTATCCCAAGTAATGCGGGGCACGGGAAACCCTGCATGAATCCGCCAGGACCATCTGGTAAGGCTAAGTACTGACTGGTGACCGATAGAGAACAAGTACCGCGAGGGAAAGGTGAAAAGAACCCCTGTTAGGGGAGTGAAATAGAACATGAAACCGTGTGCTTACAAGCAATCGGAGCACTATTTTATAGTGTTACGGTGTGCCTGTTGAAGAATGAGCCGGCGAGTTACCGTATGTAGTTGGTTAAGAGGTTAATACTCGAAGCCACAGGGAAACCGAGTCTGATAAGGGCGACTAATAATTACATGCGGTAGACCCGAACCCGGGTGATCTAGGCATGGCCAGGATGAAGCGCATGTAACAGTGCGTAGAGGTCCGAACCAACCGATGTTGAAAAATCGGTGGATGAGCTGTGTTTAGGGGTGAAATGCCAATCGAACCCGGAGCTAGCTGGTTCTCCCTGAAAGGCGTTGAGGCACCGCGTCGGATTTATCTTACAGGGGGTAGAGCACTAGTTCGGTGCGGGCGGAGAAAATCCGTACCAAATCGAGTTAAACTCCGAATACCTGTAATGTTATTGTCCGGCAGTGAGACAGTGAGAGCTAAGTTCCATTGTCAAGAGGGAAACAGCCCAGACCGCCGACTAAGGACCCAAAGTACATGCTAAGTGATTAAGGAGGTGGAGTTGCATAGACAACCAGGATGTTGGCTTAGAAGCAGCCATCATTGAAAGAAAGCGTAATAGCTCACTGGTCAAGCGACTCTGCGCCGAAAACGTACGGGGCTAAGCATGTCTCCGAAATCGCGGGAGCAATCTTTTGATTGTTCAGTAAGGGAGCGTTGTGTTGTAGGCTGAAGTCAGAGCGTAAGCACTGATGGACGAAGCACAAGTGAGAATGTCGGCTTAAGTAGCGAAAACATTGGTGAGAATCCAATGCACCGAAAGACTAAGGGTTCCTGCACAAGGCTCGTCCATGCAGGGTTA
>Ga0226835_1001119_pt1 | contig 17020 bp, 14 predicted proteins | sample LAC_MetaG_1_FD_163627 | JGI IMG/M metagenome (GOLD analysis project Ga0226835, IMG submission 163627) | Anaerobic ammonium oxidizing microbial communities from anammox membrane bioreactor (MBR) in UC Berkley, California, United States -... | ecosystem: Engineered > Bioreactor > Anaerobic >...
GTAATCTTCGCCAAAGACGCCTTCGCTTTGCAGCATGTCCGCGCCGCGCAAAAAGCGCGAGCCAATGTCCGCCGTCGTAATGCCGCGCGGACGCCACGCTTCGGCAATCGTTTCCGCGCGCATCAGTCCTTCGGAAAAATCCAACAAACGATTGCCATACGCGTCCAACATTTTCGGATACAAAAATTCGTGCGTGCCGACGCGCGCGCCCGTGAGCATTGAAGTATGCGACGGTCCCGTAATCGTCGGAAAAATGCCGCGCGCGTCAGTAGCCGAGACGCCATTCTTGATTAACGCGTCGAATGTTGGCGTATGCGCCTTTGCCAACGCTTGCGGCGTGATGCCATCGGTGAGAATGTGCAGTGCGTATTTCGGTGCGCGTTTCAAAAATTCGCGCGGCGCGGGGGCGTATTCGTTCTTGTCGAGAGAACGGAGGAGAGTGAGGAGTTGTGAATCTAGTTTGAACATGGTAGAGAGAGAAGCGAATAGAATTCGCGGCAACAAGCACACCAAGTCTGCCTACGCAGACTCAAACCTGCGGAGGCAGGTTTTGCGATTTTGTTATCGCGAGGCGTGGTCGGGCAAAAATGATTCGGGGCAACAAATACACCAAGTCTGCCTACGCAGACTCAAACCTGCGGAGGCGGGTTTTGCGATTTTGTTGCTGCGATTTCTAATCTCCCGAACTTTCAATCGTTTCAGTCCTTTCAAATTCATCCCACAAATTATTTTCGGCATGATGTTTTTTTTGATTGACGATATATTCCGTCACAACCTTTACATGTCGTTTACTCACGGTGAACGCGCCATACGCGCCTTGCCATTTGAAAAAATCAGCTTGACCGATAATTTGATGCGTTGCCAAATGCGACGAGCTGCCTTTCATTTCCTTGACCAATTCTGCAACCGAGATTGTGGTATGAAAACGTACCAAAACGTGCGTATGGTCTTGAATTCCGCCAATTGCAATCACTTCCGATTTCAATTCCCTGCATTTTTCCATGATTGCGGGATACAAAGCAGCTTCCAGTTTGGGCGTAAGCAAGGGCAAGCGGTCCCAAGTTGACCAAACGCAATGCAGGTAAAGCTGAGTATATGGCGCGCGCATCTCGTTTTCCTTCCTTTGGGCGAATAAATTCACCGCAACAACTACACCAAGTGTGCCTCCGCACACTCCCAACCTGCGAAGGCAGGTTTCGCGCCCTCGTTGCCGCGAATTCTATTCGCCCGATGACAAATCAATCCACCGCACACTCCCAACCTGCGAAGGCAGGTTTCGCGCCCTCGTTGCCGCGAATTCTATTCGCCCGATGACAAATCAATCCACCGCACACTCCCAACCTGCGAAGGCAGGTTTCGCGCCCTCGTTGCCGCGAATTCTATTCGCCCGAACCCCCTCAAATCAAAATCACCACCCCTAACGCCATAATTACACAATTCCCCACCCCACTCGCCCACACGCGAAAACTCGGCGACAGGCGGCGATGCGCGAAAGCGCCGATGCCGGCGAGCAGCGACTGCCATGACCACGAGGCGAGCCAGGCGCCCAAGACAAAAGCGATTTTATCCGCCAGAGTGGGCGTGGCGCCGACCGTGCCGCCAAGAATTAATGCGGCAAAGTATGCAATCGTCGCAGGATTCAAAAGCGTCAAACCTAAAAGCGTCGCGAAAGTTTTGCCGATGCCGGCGTTAATTTCCGCGCCGCGCAATTCCGCGCGGTTGCGACGCATCTTCCACGTTTGATAGAGTCCGCGCGCGCCGAGCGCCAATAAAAATGCCGCGCTGACGATTTTCAAAATTGACGCAATCGGCGCAAGCCACTGCGCGACGATTGTACCAAACGCGGCAGCTAACGTGGCATAAATCAAATCCGCCGTCGCCGCGCCCGCCCCCGCCGCCCAGCCGTGCCAAAATCCGCGCTGGAGCGCGGTTTCCAAAATCATGATTGCAATAACGCCGACGGGAATCGCAATGGCATAACCCGCAATTGCGCCGCGCCCAAACGAGTCAAGCATATCGCCATCAACTCTCGCCAAAAATGATTGCCGCCGACGCTAAAAAAAGAAAAGGCGACTCCGCGCCTTTTCGTAAAAATAAATTCGCGCGCCGCGCGGGCATGACATTTACAATAGATTTTCCGCCGCCGCGTTTGAGGGTTTGAGCAGCAAAATCGCCTCGCGCGGAAAGGCGACAGTGATTTTTTCGCCACGCTGGGGCAGCGCCAAATTGGGATTGTTAAAGGTATCAAATGAAATCACACTGTCGCGCAAACGTGCGCGCGTCCGCACAATCGAACCGAGAAAGGTCGTTTCTTCGACGGTTACGACCAAGCGATTTACCGCGTCGTCTTGGGTTTTGCCATCCAAAGACATCATTTCGGGCCGCAGCGCAACGGCGATCGTTTCGCCCTTGCGCGCGTCGAACGCTTTCGCGGCGACAATCGGTTGGCCCTCCACCTCCAGCGTTCCGGCGGACGGGTCCACCACGCGCGCCGGCACCTGATTCAGCGTACCGACAAAGGACGCGACAAATTGCGTTTGCGGAAAATTATAAATCTCGAACGGCGTGCCAACTTGTTCCATGCGCCCATCGCTCATGACCACGATGCGGTCCGAAAGCGACATGGCTTCTTCCTGGTCGTGCGTCACATAGATTGCAGTGACGCCGGTCTGGCGTTGAATCGCGCGAATCTCATTCCGCAGCGAAACGCGAATTTTGGCGTCGAGCGCGGACAGCGGCTCATCCAACAGCAACAATTCCGGTTTAATCGCCAACGCGCGCGCGAGCGCCACGCGCTGCTGCTGTCCGCCGGACAATTGCGCGGGATAGCGTTTGCCCTTGTCGGACAAATGAATGAGTTTCAACATTTCCGCGACGCGCGGCTCGATTTCGGCTTTGGGGCGTTTTGCCACGCGCAAACCGAAACCGATATTGTCCGCGACGGTCATGTTCGGAAAGAGCGCGTAGGATTGAAACACCATGCCGATTTTGCGTTTATTGGCAGGAACGCCAATCACATTTTTGCCGTTGATAATAATTGAGCCAGAGGTCGGATGTTCAAAGCCCGCAATCATGCGGAGGGTCGTCGTCTTGCCGCAGCCCGAAGGGCCGAGGAACGAAACAAATTCGCCCTTTTCCACCTTGAGATTGAAATCCTGCACCGCCGGCGTGGCGACATTGGAAAATTGTTTGCGAACGTTAGAGAGTTCGAGAAAAGACATGGGATAATTTCAGATTTCGGATTTGTGATTTTTGATTTTGGCGACGTCCGCCGCGCAATCATAAATCACAAATGCTTTAATGCGCGCCCGTCACTTGGGCATTTGAACCGCGTGTGACGAAATAAATCAGAACCATCGCGAGCCAGGTCAACAGAAAACTGACCACCGAAAGCGCCGCCGGTTCATACGCTTTGTGTTGACCCAATTGTTGCAAATACGGGCCAAAGGCGGGGCGTCCCAAAAATGTCGCGAGCGTCAGTTCGCCGACGACAATCGCAAAGGTGAGCAGCGCGCCGCTCAATAACGCTGCGCGCAAATTTGGCATGATGATGCGGAACATGATGGTGAACCAGCCCGCGCCCAAACTTTGCGCCGCTTCGGTCAAAGTGCGAATATCCATCGCGCGCAAACCATTATCCACCGAACGATACATGTACGGCAGCGCCAGCGTCACATAGCCCGCCACCAACAAGATATTCGTACTAAAGTCAGAGTTGGTGAGCGGCGGCAACAACGTGAGGGGGCCCAATGCAATGTCGCTGCTGTACAATTTGATGTACCCAAACACCAAAATAATCGCGGGAATCACAAATGGCAGCAACGTAATAAATTCAACCGCCGGGCGCAGTTGCGGCAGTTTCAATTGCACCCAGTACGCCGTCGGCACAATCAACAGGATGCTCGCCACAATCGAAACCAGCGCCATCTGATTGGAAAAAATAAACGTGCGCCAGAAATCGTCGTCGGCAAACGCGCGCGTGTACGCCGCGACGCCAATGACATCGCGTTCCGCGCGCAGCGAAAAATCGAACGCGCCCCACAGCGGCACAAACAGATACAATGCCGCGAGCGTGACCCAGAACAAACCCCAAAACGTGGAACGTTTCATTGCAGCCACCTCGCCGCGCGGCGTTGAAGCAAGGTGTACGCCAAGATAGAGAGCGCCATAATGACGACCATCCCAAAGCCCATCGCATAACCGAGCCCCGGATTGTGCAGCACATCGCCGCGAATTTGCGCGCCGATTTGAATAGCGACCAACTGCAACCGGCCGCCCGTCAAGGCATACGCGGTGGCATACGCGCCAAAGGCATTGCCAAACAATAAAATCATGGTCCCCAAAATGGACGGCGTTAAAATGGGCAGCGCGATATAACGCCAATACTGCAAACCATTCGCGCCGAGATTTTCAGACGCCTCGCGCCACTCGCGGCGCAACCCTTCCAATGCGGGCATCATAACCAACACCATCAAAGGAAATTGAAAATATAAATAGGTGAGCGACAGCCCGAGAAAACTATAGAGATTGAAACCGTGGTCATAGATATTGAAATGGAGCGTATCGCGCATAAACTCCGTGATAAAGCCCGTGCGCCCCAACGCCGCCACAAATGCAAAGGCCAATGGCACGCCCGCAAAGTTAGAGGCGACGCCGCAAAACGTCACGAGACTGGTCCGCAGCGCGCTCGGCACGCCGGTCATCACCAGCGCATAGGCGATAAAGAAACCAAAGATGCCGCCGACAATAGCCGTCACCACGCTGATTTGGATGCTGAGGACATAGGCGTCCACAATATCTTGGCGCGTCAACCCCAAGATATTGTCCAACGTAAAGCTGCCTTGAGCGTCCGTAAAACTGCCCGTGAACAATGACAGCGAAGGCAGTATCAAAAACATTACGGCAAAAATAAAAAATGGCAGGACGCCGAGCCAGGCGAGCGGCACGCCGCCCATTCTGGCAACATAATCGGTAGTGCGTTTCGGGGGAGCGATTGCAGCTTGAGCCATAACGTAAAAGGGTAGAACAAAAGAGTGGAAACGTAAAGTGAAACGGGATTGAATTGCAAAAAGGGGTAGAAACGGAACGGGGTCCCGTTTCTACCCACAAAAGCGTTATTGTCCTGCTTTGATGTCCGCGCCGACGGCGGTATCCCAGCCCTTGACTACCACGTCCTTACCTGCAATCAAATCGGCATTGGAAGGAAAGACGGCGCCAGCCACATCGGGCAGTTTCGCCAAGAGGTCGGCAGGAATCTTGCCGGCTTTGAGCATCGCATCCTGTCGAATCGGATGGCAATAGCCGGGCGGCGCCATCCAAATCAATTGCCCTTCGTCGGAATAGAGATATTCCATCCACAACTTGGCGGCGTTCGGATGCGGCGCATAGGCGCTAATGGCTTGGACATAAACGCCCGCAATGCGTCCCGTTTTCGGAACGATTACATCCACTTTTGGATTGCCGTTCATACCGTCGCGTCCGGCGAGCGCGTTATAGTCCCACGTAATGCGCACCGGCGTTTCGCCTTTTGCCACCAACGCATTGTTGGAAATTACGGGCACCAAGTTGCCCGCCTTGTTCATCTCGGCGAAATAATCCAACCCTTTGGCTGGGTCTGCGACAGTGCCGCCATTCGCCAAGGATGCCGCTTGCACGGCTTGAATCGCCTGATTCGATGTGCGCGGGTCGCCCGACATGCCGACTTGCGATTTGTATTCCGGTTTCAACAGGTCCGCCCAGTCCGCCGGCGCGTTCTTGACAATGTCGCTGTTGATCATGAACGCCATGACGCCGTAATAGTCGCCATACCAATAACCGTCCGGGTCTTTGGCGCCTTCGGGAATATCAGCCCAAGTTGACACTTTGTACGGCTGCAACAAACCTTCGGCTTTGGCAGAATCGCCAAACGCGAACCCAACGTCAATCACGTCGGGGTTCTGCGGACCTTTGTTGTCTTTGTTCGCTTTGATGGCTTCGATTTCGTCGCCGGAACCCGCATCGGGATTCAATTCGTTAATGGTGATGCCGGGGTATTTCTTTTTGAAACCCTCAAAGATGCCGCCATAATTGCACCAGTCGTGCGGCAAGGCAATGGTCGTGAGCTGTCCTTCTTTTTTCGCGGCTTCGTACAATGCGGTCAAATCGGTTGCGCCGCCGCTCATCGGCGCGGCGGTGGGTTGCGTAGCCGCCGCAGTCGGCGGCGCGGCAGTGGGCGCGGCGGTGGGCGTTGCGCACGCCATGATGACAAACACTAACGCCCCGAGCGCGACGACAGACAATACGCGTACAAGTGATTTCATTCTTCTCCTCCTGAGAATCTTTTTAAGCTTGTCGGGTAGCAATGGGTAAAAGGGTATTGGCTTGCCTTCGAGTCACCTCCTTGTGCTTTCGGCTCTTTTTTTGTTTGCGGTGCGCCAAGCAAACCAAATCCGAAAATGAACGCCTCAAACCTTCTGAGCCGAGCAGGCAAAACAGCTCAAATAAACAAGTTTGTTGCAGCTCGACGCGTAATGGCAAGGGGAAAACCGACGACGCGCAGGGTATTCAGCAAGGGAGGCAAATTAGCTGTGGCGCTAGTCTAGCATCATTGCAAGCATCATGTCAAGAGGTTGACCAAGCCAAGCGCGGAGCAAGCCCCCAAGCATTTTGGAGCAAAAAGAGCTATCGCGACGCGCGACGCGATGAAAACACTTGGGAGCTTGCACGCCACACGTTCCACGCGATTAAGATTCTGCGTCCAGCGGCGGAAACGCGAGCGTTTCCATGAAAAGATCATTGAACTCGGCGCGCCCCGACAATTCCACATATTCAATAAATTCGGGAATGCGGTTCGCGGCTTCGCGTTCGCGGAAACTAAGCAGCGCGATTTTCGCGCCTTCGCCCGCGCTATTGCCCACCGCGACAATTTGTTCCACCGCCACCCACGGCACCAAGCCAATCGTGCGCGCGCTCGCGGGATTGATATAACTGCCAAACGAACCCGCAAGCAAAACTTGATGCAAATCTTTTGCCGTCACATTCATCTGCTGCATCAAGACCGCGACGCCCGCCGCAATCGAACCTTTGGCAAATTGCAGCGCGCGAATATCTTGCTGCGTCAAGACGATATTGGATTCCGGGTCGCTCAAACGGAACGCGCGCACGCCGTCAATCGTCAACAGCCGTTCGCGCAACGCGTCGGGCAGCTTGGCGCGCGCATCCTCGACTTGGATCAAACGTCCCGACGCATCCACTACGCCCGCGCGATACATTTCCGCCACCGCGTCCACCAAGCCCGAGCCCGCAATGCCGATGGGTTTCAGATGATTGCCGCCGATGATTTGGAGCATGACTTGGCCCTCTGCCGTAATCTGGATGCCCTCGATCGCGCCGTCGCTCGCGCGCATCCCGTGTTTGATTTGCGCGCCTTCAAAGGCGGGCCCCGCGGGCGCGGCGGTAGCGAGCGTGCCATGCACCGAACCCAAAACAATTTCGCCGTTCGTGCCGACGTCAATCAATAGACGCAGCTGACCATCTTTATTGCGCGTCAAATCCGTCGCCAAAATTCCGGCGACAATATCCGCGCCTACGTACGCGCCCAGATGCGGCAGCGTCGCAAGACGCGCTTCGGGATGCAAACGCAAACCAATGTCCGCCGCGCGCAATGTGACGGGCTGCGTAAGCGCGGGAATAAACGGCGCCACCGAAATCGGTTCGGGGTCAATGCCCATCAGCAAATGCAGCATCGTCGCGTTGCCCACAATCACCGCTTCATAAATGTTTTCGCGCGCAATGCCCGACGACGCGGTGAGCTGGTCGAGCAAATCGTCGAGCGTCTGAATACTGCGCGCTTGCAATTCGCTCAAACCGTCGGGTTCCATCATGGTATGCGAAACGCGCGAAATCACATCCGCGCCAAAAGCCGCCTGCCGATTCAATTCCGATTTTACCGCTTCGACCGCGCCCGAATTCAAATTGATAATCGCGCCGACGACGGTGGTCGTCCCCAAATCCACCGCAAACCCGTAATTTTTTACGCGCGTATCGCCCGGTTCCAGCGCAATCAATTCATCGCCGACCATCACGGCGGTCGTCCGAAAATCATTTGCGCGCAAGAGTTTTGGCAGCGCGCGCCAGACCGACGGATTGGAATGAGCGTCGTAACCTTCTTGCGCCAACGCGTTATGCACGCGCTGCAAATCGGACACCTGGTCATCCAAATTCGGTTCGGTCAATTCCAAATATACTTTGGCGACATTCGGATTGAGAATGACGTGATGTCCATATCCGAGCAGCGCGGCTTTGGGATTGCCCATCAAGCGCGGAATTTCGACGACGCAATCGGAATGTAATACGGCGCGGCAAGACAAGCGCCAACCGTCCGCCAAATCCGCTTCGGAAATAAATTTGCGGTCGGCTTCGCGAATCGGCGCGACGCCGCTCATCACGCGCACTTTACATTTGCCGCATGTGCCGCGTCCGCCGCACGTCGAATCAATCGCCAAACCCATCCAATTCGCGGCATTAAAAATCGTTGTGCCTTCCGGCGCATTGGTGAGCAGGTCGCTAGGGAGAAAACGAATTTCGTATTTCACAAGGCGTCAGTATACAGGGCTACAAGAAAACAGGGAAGCAAGCCACACATAATCTTGTGTACTTGATTCCCTGTCTATATTGCACGCAATTTTTTTTATCCGGCGGCGGCTTTTTGTTTCGCGCGAAAATCCGCAATCCAATTCACCGCGTAGGCATCGTGACCCAGCATTACGTCGCTCGCCATGACCGCCGCGCGAATCGTTTCGTTCATAGCGTCCGTAATGGCGCTCGTCAAGCCCGCGTACATTGCCATACTCAAATACGCGGCGGTGAGCGGCGCGCGCTGCGGCAAACCAAACGAAGTGTTGCCCGCGCCGCAAGTCATATTCACGCCCAAGTTTTGACGAATCAAGCGAATCGTTTCAAGCGTAATTTGAATCGCGGTGGGGTCGGCGGCGACCGTCAACGCCAACGGGTCAATGACCACATCTTCGGGCGGGATGCCATAGTCGGCGGCGCGCTGGACAATTTTTTCGGCGATGGACAAACGGATTTCCGGGTCCATCGAAATGCCCGTTTCGTCATTGGCGATGCCGATAACGGCGGCGTTATATTTTTTAATCAAAGGCAAAATCAATTCGAGGCGTTCATCTTCGCCCGTCACCGAATTGACCAACGGTTTGCCTTGATACGCCGCCAATGCCGCTTCCAACGCTTCAAACACCGATGAATCGAGACAGAGCGGCACATCCACTACGCTTTGCGTAACTTGGATCGCTTGCTTGAGCATCGCGGGTTCATCGCCCAACGGATACCCCGCGTTCACATCGAGCATGTGCGCGCCCGCCGCGACTTGGGCGATGGCGTCCCGTTTAACGCGTTCAAAATTACCTTCCGCCATTTCCGCGCCGAGTTTTTTGCGCCCGCTCGGATTGATTTTTTCGCCAATCATCACAAAGGGCAAACCTTCGCCAAGGATGACGGTTTTGGTTTTGGATTCTAAGACAGTTTGCAAGTTTCAGGTAGCAGGTAGCAGGTAGCAGGTAGCAGGTAGCAGATAATCCATACTACTTGCTACTTACTACCTTTTACCTACGTTGGTTCCACCACGCTCATCATATTTTCGACTGCCGCAATCGCATCCACTAGCGCGCCGGTCGGGACTGCGCCGTCCGAGCCGACAAATTGTTTCGCCAAACGCGCGGTGGCGCTGGCGTCGGGCGCGTAACCGTCGGTCCCGGAAATTTCCGCATAATGCGCGGTCACGGGCGCGCCGCCCGCCATCACTTTGACCTTGTCGCGCAAGCCCGCTTTTTTCAATTGTTCGATATTCACTTTGATCATCGGCATCGTCGTCGTGAGAAACGCGCTAAAGCCGACGACATCGGGTTGATTGTCCTGAACCGCTTTGACAAATTTTTCAGGCGAAACGTTCACGCCCAAATCAATCACTTCAAAACCCGCGCCTTCCATCATGATATTGCACAAATTTTTGCCAATGTCATGCACATCGCCCTTGACCGTGCCCATTACGATTTTGCCGACGGTCTTTTCGCCTTTGGCGGCAAGCAGCGGCCGCAAAAGCGTCAAGGCGCCTTGCATCGCTTTGGCGGACATGAGCATTTCAGGCACAAAGAAATCGCCCACTTCAAAACGGCGGCCCACCTCTTGGAGCGCGGGCAGCAAACCGCGTCCGCCCAGTTCTTTGTTTTCGCCGCCATACAACATATCCAACGGGTCCATCTCTAAAGCCAGACCCTCTTTGGTCAAATTGGTCACATCGGCGACTTTGCCGAGCACCGTATTGTCATACATCTGTTGCAAAATTTCATCAGGCGTCATTTTTTTCTCTCCCCAATCGTTTGCGCGCAGCCGAACGCGCGCACACTCTCAAACGCCAATGGCGCTAAACATTTCGCCCGGTTGGCGCGTCAATAAAAGTTATTTTACCACACTAGCGCGGATTCCCGTGCGACGCGGCTCATTCCAGCTGTATCCTCAAACTAACGCCGCCACCGACGGCAGAATCAAATCCGCGTGCGGCGCCAATTGCGTTTCATCCGCCAAACCGGTGAGCACCGCAATCACGCGCGCCGCGCCCGCCCGACGGCCCATTTCCAAATCCACAACCGCATCGCCGACCATCGCCGTTTGCGCGGCTGGAACAGCCAACGTCTGGCACAGTTGCAGCAGCATATCCGGCGCGGGTTTATTGGGCAAACCGTCATCCGCGCACACCACCGCGTCCACCATCTCGTTGACCTTTAACGCGCGCAAGGTTGCGATTGTCGCTTTACGGTCGTCGCTCGTGGCGATGCCAATCAAAATATCGCGCGCGCGCAGGGCGGAAAAAAGTTTGGGCAAATCCGCCAGCGGACGCGCCAGCGCAATCGGGTCGGGAACGAACCACGCGTCATTCAAAACGCGCGCCGTCTCCGCCGCCGGCACGCCCTGCGCACACACAACCCTGCCCGTCAGGATATACAAGTTCGCCATCGAATGTGCGGCAAGGGGCGCGCCGGCAATGACGGCATGACGCGCCGCGTCATAACCCATTGCGCGATACAGTTCGGCGGCAAGGACTGCGCCGCTCGCGCGTTCGAGCCGTCCCGCGAGTTCGACAAGCCAACTCGCCCACATGAAATTGAAATCAATCAGCGTGCCGTCTTTGTCAAAGACGACGAGCGCGGGCGTAAAACCGTCTGGAGGAAACAAAGCTGCGTTACCGTTTCGAGTTATTGCGCGTTTGCGAAAAATCAGTACGCCGCCTCGGCGGCATTGATTTCTTGTTTGCGCCGCGCCACATATTCGTTCAACGCTTCCAAGACGCCCGCGTCCATTGGCGGCGGCGCGTATTCGCGCAGCCATTTTTTCCACACGCGCTGCGCGCGCACGTCCGCCGTTTCCGCGCCCTTTTGTTCCCACCGCGTATAATTTTGCACATCCGCAAGCAGCGGACGATAGAACGCGTCGCGGAAATGCCGCAAGGTATGCGCCGCGCCAAAGAAATAACCGCCGGGCCCAATTTCCGCAAACGCGTCCAGCGCCAACCCTTCCTCATCCAACGCGATGCCGCCGCGAAACACTTGCATCATCCGACATAATTCAATGTCCATCACAAATTTTTCGTACGACGAAGTGAGTCCGCTTTCGAGCCACCCCGCCGCGTGCAAAACAAAATTCGTCCCCGCGAGAAAAGTGGGCCAAAACGTCATGCTCGCTTCCCACATCGCTTGCCCGTCCGCGACCTTGCTCGAAGTCAAACCGCCGCCGCCGCGAAACGGCAGCTTGTACTTGCGCGCCAATTGCGCGCTTGCCAAAAGCGCCGCCGCCGATTCCGGCGTGCCAAAGGCGGGGCTGCCCGATTGCATATCGCTGTTGGAGAGGAACGAACCGTACACCACCGGCGTCCCGGGATTGATTAATTGCGTCAACGTAATGCCCGCCAACGCTTCCGCGTTTTGCTGCACGAGCGAACCGCCCAGCGCGACCGGCGACATGGCGCCCGCGAGAATGAACGGCGTAATCAATAACGGCTGACGCGCTCGCGCATACACAAACAACGAATCCAACATGCGCGTATCGAATAAACGCGGACTATTGACATTGATGAGCGAAAGCATCGCCGGCGTTTGCGCCAACTTGGCGCGGCCGCCAAAAACAATGGCGGCGAGTTCGACGCAATCGTTCGCGTTCTCGCCCGACACGACATTGCCCATGAACGTTTTGTCGCTCAACGTCAACAGCGCGTGCATCATATCGAGATGCCGCGTCGCTTGCGGTTCGTCGTTCGGTTCGCACACCACGCCGCCCGCGTTGTGAAGCTCTGGCACACTCTGCGCGAGTTTTACAAAATTACAATAGTCCTCCAGCGTCGCCTCACGGCGGCCCTTGTCCAAATCTTGTACATTCGGCGGCCCGTACACGGGCGCGAGGACCGTATGCTTGCCGCCAAGAACGACGTTATTTTGCGGATTGCGCGCGTACATTGTAAATTCGCGCGGCGCCTTGGCGATTTGTTCCAGCACCAACGCGCGCGGAAATTTTACCAGCGGCGCGGGGATTGCATCGCGGTCTACCTCACAGCCCGCGCGTTCGAGAATGTCCACCGCTTGATCGTGATTGAACGCGATGCCGAATTCCTCTAAAACGCGCAGCGTCGTTTCGTGAATCGTTTCGATGCCTTCATTGGGCAGGTATTCGTATGGGGGGGCGTTATTGGTAATCATCCACTTCCTCTGGTTTCGCGCGCCGTATCACGGTTTTTGCGCCAACGCATCCGCCTTTTTCTTTCGGTCGCGCGACGGACGGCCGCTGCCGCGCGCGTTTCCAAATTTCAAGATTGCGCGGCAGCGCATCCCTTTATAATTTTTGCGCGACACGCATTTCTGTCACGACATCCAAAAAAGTTTCGAGCGCGTTCATTCGTTCAGACAATTTCCACACAGCACGCCTCCGCCGCTACACATGGCATTGACATATCATTCGGCATCGTCACAACCAACGCGTCATTCTCCACGCGCCACGCGAGCGGCGCGTCGCGTCCCAACAATTTCACACTCCGCACTATGCGCGCGTCAACATCGCTCAGTATGATAGCGTTTGAAGGAATTCTCAACGCAGCGGACAATCCGTTTTGATAATTTTCTTTGGCGCGCGCAAAATCGGTGCGCCGCGAAAAAATTTCCGAGTTGCACGTATGCCTGCGCGGCTTGCGCGCAAGGTTCGCCGAACAAAATTTGCAGCGCGCGCTCGCCGTAACGAATCCAATAGTCAAGCGCTTTGGCGTTTGGGAAAATCAAAATTCATAAAGCAAAAATCATTTTCCCAGCTCGAATGTCCGCCGATAGATGCCCTCGTATGCTTTTTGCGTCAAATCGCGCGGATTGCCAATCGTCTGCGGATCCTCGAACGCGATTTTCGCCAGCAGCGGAATTTCGCTTTCGGCAAAGCCCAAGTCTTGGAGCGTGGGGATATTCAAATCGTCCGTCAATTCATACACCGCTTTAACGGCGAGTTCCGCCGCGTCGTACACATTCAAACCGCGCGTATCTTTGCCCAACGCTTGCGCGATGCGCGCGAATTTTTGCGGCTCGCCCATGTAATTGTATTCCATCACGGGGCCCAGAACGCGCGCGGTCAACGCGCCGTGCGGCACATCATGCACGCCGCCCGCCGATTGACTCATCGCGTGCGCCGCGCCCGCGCTTTCGGTGCCGTACGATAACGCGCCGAGCATCGCCGCCATGGACATTTTATAACGCGCCTCGATGTTGTGACCTTGCGCGTAAGCGACGCGCAGATATTGCGCCACATATTCCATTGCAAGCAGTGCGGTGGAATCGGGAAACGGCTGGGCGTACGCGCAGGTGTAACATTCAATCGCGTGCGCGAGCGCGTCCATGCCCGTTCCGGCGGTGACGTGCGCGGGCAGATTGACAGTGAGTTCGGGATCAATCAACGCCACCCACGCGCCGATTTTTGCCGTGCCGCCAACGTTGAATTTGATTTTGCGTTGCGGGTCAGTGATGACTGCCCACAAAGTTACTTCGCTGCCCGTGCCGGCGGTGGTGGGAATGCAAATCGTCGGCGGAATCCGTTTTTGAATCGGCTGGGGGTCTGCCCATTCGTAATTCAAAATCGAGCCGCCATTTTCGGCGACGACGCCAACCGATTTTGCGGTGTCCATCGAACTGCCGCCGCCGAAACCGATAACGCCGTCACATTTTTCGGATTTGTACATCGCGGCGGCTTCGTCCACCAACGCGATGGGCGGATTTGGCGCAACGCGGTCGAACACGACAAAGTCCATGTCTGCTTCTTTCAATGGATTCGTTGCGCGTTCCAGAATTCCCGCTTTCACAATTCCGGGATCAGTGACTAAAAACGGGCGGCGCATTCCGAGCGCACGCGCCTCATCGGCAAGCGTTTGAATCGCGCCGATGCCGTGTTTCATAATGGTCGGTACTTGAAAACTGCGAACGTGAGGCATGATTCTCCTATAGATTGAGGTTTAAAGTATCAGGTATCAGGTAGCAGGTCGCAGGTATCAGGTCGCGAGTTACAAAACATTTCTTTCAAGCTGTTGTATGCTCCCTGCTCTGTACTTCTTACTACCTACTACATCCTACATCCTACATCCTACATCCTACCCGCGTCTCACTTCTTCTGGCAATTCGTACCATTTTACTTTTTCGCCCACGCGGTCGCGCATTTTCCAGCGCATACTTTTGGGCGAGCTCTGCATTGCGGCTTCCAAACCGCCGAGTCGCGCGCGCAATGTGTCATGCTCCGCTTTAGCCATCTCTACCGTTTCGAGATAGCGTTTCACTTTGGCAATGCTCAGGATACTCGTTTTCCACAAGCCCCAATCATCGCTCGTAAGCTGCATGATGCGGTTGACATTAATCGTTTCAGCGTCGCTTTCGCCGATGGGATGGTCGAGCAGCAGCGCGCATACATCGCGAATATCTTTTTCGTTCATTTCAAAAATTTGCAATTTCGTCAGCAAGAGTTCCGCGAGCGGAATGGTCGGCGAATCCAAAGCCATGCGCTCGGTTATCGGAATTTTGTGACACATCACAAACTGCGCGACGAAAATATCCACTTGGCGACGATGTTCGTCGTCATAAAATAACAGCCGCACATCGCCATTGAACAAATTGAAATTTTTGTTGGGCGTATAGCCCAAGTCGGCAAAGAGTTTGCCGATTTTACCGGCTTGCTTGTTCAGCGTTGCAAAATCAATATCAGGATACGGGCGCGTGAGCGAGCGATGCGTTGCGCTGGGCGAATGTAGGCGCACGGCGAGACCGCCGAGTAATCGCAAAGTAATGCCCTGCTGTTGTGCGGTCTGCACCACGCGCAGGGCTTCGTCTTGGATGTTTTGTAACGGCATGGCAACGTTAGCGAGCGGCAGGTAGCAGATTGAGTAAATCACCGACTACCCGCCGCGCGCTACGAAAATTACTCGACGGGAATTTCCTTGTACACATTGTCCAAATCAATGCCCTGCTTTTTGCGATACATGCGCGCGCCGACATAAATGATGATTGCCAGCGCGTACATGGCGCCCATAAAGAGCAGCGAGTTGATATTTTTGAGTCCATTCTCGTTGATACTGTAACCGATGCCGTACAAGGCGTTCGGGTCGAGAATCCATTGATACAAGAGGAATAGCAGGAACGCGGCAAAGATGACGCCCGCCAGCGTCAGCATGGGAATGCCCGCGATTTTATATTTCGCAATCGGCGACGCTTCGTACAAATCTTTTTTCGTGTACGGCAAAAGGATTGCGGCGATGGTGGTGCCCAGAAATGTGACCGCGATGACGAGCGTAGAGCAAAGCGTGAACGACGCAAAATCCAAGATATTGTACACATACAACACCGAAACAATCAAACCGGGAATAATCATCGCGAGCATGGCGTAAATCGGCGTGCGCGTGCGTGGGTCCACTTCCGCCATCTTTTCCGGCAGCAAGCGGTCAAACGCGGCGGCAAAAATGACGCGGGTCGAAGAGAGAAACACCGTCGCCGCCCAACCGAAAAACCACATGCTCATGGCAAGCAGCGCGAGAAATTGCAAAATCGGATTATCGGTGAGGAACATGGCGAGCAGCGCGGGATAGGGCCAAATCGGGCCGAGCGGCGGCGCCGTTTCCGTATAGCCCCAGCGATAATTCCAGTATGCGCCATTCGCCTTGACCAACCAGTCCCACGTAATCGTCTTGTCCACGAGCGTAAAGAAAATCACCGCCAGCGTCGTCGTGACGATGAGCGCCGAACCCATGCCGTACAAATTGCGCTTGAAATCGTCCGCGCCTTTGACTTCGCCGTACAGCGTCGCGCCCCAGTTGGGCCATAAATTAAAAAAGACGAGATACGGCATTACGAGAAAAATGGCAAAAATAGAACCGCCCCATAACGGCGTGACGGCGCCCGCGTCCGTTCCCACTTGAATCGTCGCGGCGTACAAATCGCCGCCCGCCAAGCCAAACATACGCGGCGCTTACGCGTTCAAGCCCGCGCGAAACGCTTCATTGCTGCCAAACAATAAAAAGAGGCAAACGACGAGCAAACCCGCGTTGCCCACCCAAAAGCAAAATTTTTGCAGTTGGGAATAGGTTCGCATCCCCAAACCGATGACGATGGCGGCAAAAATAACCGTGATGACGCAAACCAGCATAAAGCCGTTAGCGTCGGCGGCAAAGAAATTGGCGAGGCCGCTCTGCCCCACAACGCCGAGCAGCGGCACGAAAAAAATATGGCGCAACATGTCGGCATAAATGGGCGTCCACAACCAGAGAATGAACCACCAACCAGTGACGGCGAGGACGAAGCCAGCAAAACCGCCAAGAATGCGCGACTGCCAGACATAATCGCCGCCCGCGCGCGGCATGACCGCAATCATGCTCGCATAGATTACACATTCGGCAAGAATGATAATGCCGCTGATAATAATCGCGGGCATCAAACCGCCTTCAAAAAAATACATCTGGCTGATG
>Ga0226835_1001121_pt1 | contig 16956 bp, 7 predicted proteins | sample LAC_MetaG_1_FD_163627 | JGI IMG/M metagenome (GOLD analysis project Ga0226835, IMG submission 163627) | Anaerobic ammonium oxidizing microbial communities from anammox membrane bioreactor (MBR) in UC Berkley, California, United States -... | ecosystem: Engineered > Bioreactor > Anaerobic >...
TCGTCCAGATCGAAATCGACCAAGTCGGTGTCGAAGGCCGGGCCGCCGCTGATCGCCTGGAGAAGAAGCTGCGTCAGCGTGCCGTTGACGTCCGCCTCGCAGCTTGCCGGGATGTGGTCGTCGGCCAGCAGTGCCAGCGCGCCGCACGCCGCGCCGCCCAGCTCGGTGAAGAAGTGCGGCCAGCAGCGCACCGCCAGCGCGGTGAAGCCCTCGCGGGCGACCAGATCGCGCAGCGCAACATAGGCGCTCAGCGTGCTCCGCGTGGCCACCGGATCGACGGCGTCCAGATTCGCCAGCCGGGTCCGCAGATCGTCCGCCACCGCGTCGACCGCCGCCGGATCGGCAGCCCGCGCCTGCTCGAACAGCGCATCCAGTTCAAGCTGGATCAGACGCACGCCGAATGTCTCGCGCAGCGCTTCGGCATGCGGACTGCACGTCTCGAACCCGTCCGGATGCACGCCGATCCGCCCGATGCGCGCGCCCCGCAGCACCCGGCGCGCCCGTCCCGCGCGGGCCAGCGCCGCCAGCCGGTCCAGCGCCGCCGGGTCGTCCGGCGGGGCGTAGATCGCTGCGTAGACGAGGCCCGCCCGCTTCAGCGCGTGTCCGCTGAGCGTGATGCCGCACAGCGCGTTGGAGCGCAGGCGCTCGCCGGTGCGCGGCTCCGGGGGCGCCCACAGCGCCAGCGGCGCGTCGATGCCGCCCGCCAGAGCGGCGCTGAGCGTGCTGTCGACAAAGGTCGCGTGGAACACCAGCAGCGCGTCGAGTGGCTCGCCGGACAGCGCGCTGACGGCTGCCTGCGCGTCAGCCTGCGTGGTGATCAGCGTCTCGCTGCCCGCCACGGCAAACCCGGCGTCTTCCAGCGCGGCACGCATCCGGCGCGCAGCCTCAGCCGCCAGGGGGACGTCGAACGTCGTGCGGGCGATGGGCGCGAAGCCCACGCGCAGCGTTGTAACATGTGGCGAATGGCTCACAGAGTTCCCTCGTTCACCTCGTAGAAGAATGCATCGAGCGCCAGCGCCGCCGCGCCCACGATACCGGCATCGTCGCCAAAGGTGGGCGGGATCAGGCGCACCCGCTCGCCCAGGCCGGCGAAAGCATGGCGGCGCAGCGTCTCCCGCACCGCGCCAAACAGAACATCCGCGCCCTCGGCGAACAGGCCGCCGAGGATGATCAGCTCCGGGCTGAGCGTGTTGACCAGGTTCGCCAGCCCCAACCCCATATAGCGCGCCCGCTCGTTCAGCAGCTCGAGCGTGGCCGGGTCGCCTTCGCGCGCCGCGTCGAAGATGCGCTGCATCGGCGGGCGATCCGCAGCGGCCAGGTGCCGCGCCAGCGTCCCCTGCGGATCGCGTGCCGCCAGCATCGCCGCGCGCCGGGCAAACGCCGCTTCGGAAACCAGCGTTTCCAGGCAACCGGTGCTGCCGCAGCGGCACGGCTCGCCGCCGTCCGCCAGCAGCGTGACGTGCCCGATCTCGCCCGCGCCGGCGCCACCGCGATACACCCGGCCATCGACCACGAATCCCGCGCCCACGCCCACCCGCGCGTAAACAAACGCCAGCACGCCGACACCCTGACCCGCGCCAAAGAGCGCCTCGGCCAGCGCCATGCCGCGCACGTTGTTGTCGACGCACACCGGCAGGCGCAATCGCTCCGCCAGCCGATCCCGCAGGGGCACGTCGCGCCAGCCGAGATTGGGCGCCAGGATGTTAACCCCGCTGGCCGGGTCGACCAGGCCAGACGCGCCCACCCCCACGCCGAGCAGCGCCGCGCGGCCCGCGCCGTCCTGCGCGATTGCGTCTTCCACCAGCGCGACGATGGCATCCAGTACCTGATCGGCGGGCTGTTCGGGGGCATGCTCCAGCACGCGGGTGTGCAGCGGGCAGCCAAGCAGATCGCACACCGCGACGCGCACCTGCCCCACGCCAATATGCACGCCGATCACGCGGCGGGCACCGGGCACCAGCCGCAACGCCGTGCGCGGGCGCCCCACGCCGCGCTCCCTCGCTGGCAGCGCGGTAAGATCCGCCTCGGCGACAACACCCTGCGCCAGCAGCGCGGCGACCAGATTGGTGACGGTGGTCGAGGAAAGACCGGTATGCTCGGCGATCTGCACGCGCGAGACGGGGCCATAGCGCAGCAGCGTGCGCAGCACGGCCCGGCGGTTGTGCGCCTTGAGCGCGCTGCCAGTGTGCCCGGTGTGCGGTCGGGGATCCATGCGGCGCCTGCTCCGAATTAATTTCTTCGACGGAAAAATTAATTAGCCCCACTATACGCCCGTTTGGCGGGCACGTCAAGCGAGGCAAAGCGCAACAGGGCAGCCCGGCGGGCCGCCCTGCTCTGCGTGCCGTCTTGTCGCGCGGCGCCTAGACCAACCGCTCGCGGATCGCCGCGCTGGCGTAGTCCAGCACGGAGACGACGATGGCGATCGCCAGCACCGCCACGCCTGCCTGGTTGTAGCGCAGCAGGTTGATCTGCTGTTGCAGCAGAAAGCCGATCCCGCCGCCGCCCACGAAGCCGATGATGGTCGACATGCGCACGTTGATGTCCCACCGGTACATGGTGAAGGCGATGTAGGGCGGCACGATCTGCGGCCAGACGGCGTAGACGATGGTTTGCAGCCGGTTGGCGCCGGTCGACTGGATCGCTTCGATCGGCCCGGCGTCGATGTTCTCGACCTGCTCCGAATAGAGCTTGCCGAGCGCGGCGATGGAATGCAGCGTCAGGGCCAGCACCCCCGCAAACGGTCCGACGCCCACCCAGATCACGAACACGATGCCCATGATCAGCGGCTCGATGGAGCGCAGCGCGTTGAGGATGGTGCGCGTGGTGTTATAGATCGCCATGCCGAGCGGGAACGAGGTATGCGCCCCGGCCAGCCCGCCGGCCAGCCCGCCCAAAACCGCGCCCATCAGCGCCGCCTGCGCGATGTAGACGCGGATGCTGATCGGACCCAGGTCCATCATGCGGGCCGACGGCGGGCGCTCGTCCACGATGGCGCGCAGCAGGTCCAGCACATACGCCGCCACCAGGAAGGTGATCACCGCCCCAACGATGAACAGCGCAGAGCGAACCGCCTGCTCGGCGCTGACGTCTTCGCGGCGACGCCGGCGCAGCGCCACCGAGGGCCGGTCGAACACGCGCTCGTAGATCAGGACCAGCGTCTGCCCGCCCATCAGCGCCGCGACGATCGCCGTCAGCAGGCCGAGCAGCACCGCCTGCGTGCCGATCAGCGCCGTGAATGCGAGCAGAATCGCCCCGCCAAGCGCGCCGAGCACCGCGCCGAGGATGTTGCTGAGCGGGGCCTGGATGCCGCGCAGCGCCGTTGCCGACCACGTCGCACCGATGGACGCGAGCACCAGCGCGCCGCCCAGCGCCGCGAACCACTCGATGGTGAAGTCGACAAGCTGGCCAAGCGTCCCCAGGAAGTGACCGAGGTAGCGCGTCAGGCTGCCGGTGAGCTGCCCGCCGATCCAGACGAACAGCCCGCCCAGCGCCCCCAAGACCATCACCACCACGAGCAGCAGCAGAATGTTCATGACCAGCCCGCGCACACGGTTGCCGGTTCCGTTGAGCGTCAGCCGGTCTGACATGCGCGCCACAGCGCCAAAGGCGGCAATCGCCACCACCGGGCCAAGCAGCCCCAGCCACAGCCCCTCGCCCCAGCCGACGGTCATCCGTCCCAGCGGGCCAAGCAGCAGATAGCCGAGCAGACCGCCTACCGGCAGCAGCACAAACCCGACCAGCACATTCCCCAGCGGCAGGTGAATCTGGCGCATCAGGTTGCGCGCGGCCAGGAAGCTGATCGCAATCGAGATCGGCACGGCGAGCGTGGTCGCCATCAGCGCCAGGAAGATCGTCTCGATCATCTTCTCGATGACCGTGTTGGTCGTCTGGCTCAGGCGCGGCCAGCCGGCCGGCGAGATGGTCTGAATCTCCAGCGGCAGCGTCTGATTGCTGATCCCGCGCCCGCGCGGCACCTTGACTTGCACGTTGAAATAGCCGCTGTTGTCCACGTCGAAGACCGTCTCTTCGGACACCGTGCCATCTTTGCGCACCAGCTTGAAGGGCAGCGTCTGGTCGTTGTCGCGCCGGATACGGATGCTGGCAATCGCGTTGGCGGGCAGGTGGAAGCCTTCGACGGTGACGATGTCGTCCGGGTCCGCGCAGCTTGGCGAGAAAACGACATACGCGTCGCCGTCGAGGTCATCGCGGCGCGTGGCGTCCGCCTCGCCTTCGGGGCAGCCAATGCCAAACGGCGCCTGGTAGATTTTCTGCGTGCGATCGCGCGCGAAAAGGTCCGGCGAGAGCAGCTCGCGCAGCGCGCGCGTCACCGACGCCTGCCGCGTCGAATCCTGGACTTCGTCCAGGCTGATGTCGGTCACGTTCCAGCCGTAAGCGTAGATCACCACACCGGCAGTGATGGCGAGCACAACCAGCAGGCGGCGCAGCGCCGAACGGGACGATGGGGGGGTGGAATTCTCGTTCATCTTCGCCATCCCCTCACGCAATCTCAACACGCACGGCGTCTTCGCCGTAAATATCCTTGAAGCGCTTGTCGTCGATCTCGGCCGGATCGCCGTCGAACTCCATGCGCCCGTCTTTGAGCGCGATGATCCGGTCGGCGTAGGTGCGGGCCAGGCTCAGAAAGTGCAGGCTGCACAGAATGGTGATGCCGTCCTCGCGGTTAAGCTGCTCCAGGTACTTCATCACCGAATGCGAGGTGGCGGGGTCCAGGCTGGCGACCGGCTCGTCAGCCAGCATCAGCTCCGGCTCTTGCATCAGGGCGCGGGCGATCCCGACGCGCTGCTGCTGCCCGCCCGAAAGCTGGTCGGCGCGGATGTAGGCTTTCTCGCGGATGCCGACGCGCTCCAGCTTTTCCAGCGCCTTGAGCTTGTCCTCGCGCGAGAAGTGGTTGATCAGGCTCCACATCGGATTGGTATATCCCAGACGCCCGGCCAGCACGTTGGTGATGACCGGGGCGCGCCGCACAAGGTTGAACTGCTGGAAGATCATGCCGATGCGGCGCCGGATCAGGCGCAATTCTTCGTCGGTCGCGGCGGTGATGTCGATGCCATTCCAGATGATGCGCCCATCAGTCGGCTCGATCAGACGGTTGATGCAGCGCAGCAGCGTCGATTTGCCCGACCCGCTCAGACCGATGATGACCAGAAACTGGCCGTCAGGCACTTCAAAACTGACATCTTTGAGCGCGTGCACGCCGTTGTCGTAGATTTTGGTGAGGTGTTCGATTTTCAGCATTCACTACTCCGCAGGTACGAATCGGGCAGAGGAGTCGCCCCGCTCTGCCCGTCGTTCACCCTATCCTTTCCGAAAAACTGCCTAGCCGCCCAGGATGTCCTCTTCCGAGCGACCCAGGAACTCGATCTGCTTGCGCACCGGGTCGTACGCCTGATCGTCGATGGGTTCGATGCCGGTCCAGTTATAGGCTTCGCCCAAGGCGGACGCGTTCCAGCGCTCGGTATCCTGCGACAGCTCCTGCAGGGCCTGGACGATCAGCTCGCGCAGCTCGGGCGGGAACTGGGGGCCAAAGCTCAGGGTGTCGTTCGGGATGGGGGTGGTCAGCGCCAGGATGCGAACCTTCTCGACAATGTCGGGGGCGGTCTGCGCGGCGGTCTGGCGGGCGTCCATCACGCGCACATCGCCGACATACAGATGCCCCTGCTCGTTCACGTAGCTCTCATCAACCGTCAGATCGTAAGGTTCGGGCAGGTCCTTGTAGCTCCATGGGGCATGGCCTTCGGGCATCAGCGGCGGGCTGAAGTAGACTGTTCCGAAGTCCACTTCGCCGTTATAGACGGCCAGTACAGTCTGGTTGTGGCCGCCGGTCTGGACTTCCGCGCCAGGCGTGATGCCGGCCTCGTTGAATTCCACCGCCGGGACGATATAGCCCGAGGTCGAGCCGGGGTCGCCATAGCCCCAGGTCTTGCCGTTCAGGTCGCCAAAGGTGTAGATGTCGCTGTCGCGGCGGACAATGTACTCAGCCCAATAGACTGGCCAGCCAAAGCGCACGGCTGCTGCTGCCACTTCCACGCCGCAGCGGTTGTTGGCGATGACATACCCCGCCGCCGGGATGAAGCCCATGGTACGGTCGGGCGCGGCGCACATCGCCTCGATTGTCGCGGCGTACGAGGTCGGCACAAAGACCTCAAACGTCAGTCCGGTAGCCTCGTTGAGCGCCTCGGCCAACACCTGGCCGCCTTCGATAATCGTCTGCGCTTCGCCCGACGGCACAAAGTAGACCTCAATCGGGTTCTCCGGGCTGCCCAGATCCCCCTGAGCAGTCGCATTCGGCGCGGCAGGCAGCGCCGCCAGCGCCATCGCCACCATCACCAACAGAGCGAAGAATTTCTTCATTGCTGAGCCTTCTCCTCGTCAAAACTAAAACAGGGCAGGACTAAAGCGACATGCGAGCTTAGACCACTGCTCACAGTGTAGCCGAGGCCCAACGGTCGCGCAACCACAAGCGGCGAAGAACAGCCAAGAACAGCCAAAAGCAGCCAAGAACAGCAAACAACAGCCAGAAGCCGCTTTTTGCTGCCTTTAGCTGCCTTTCGCCATCTTCCGCTGCCACAGCGTGTCGAGCGTGGCTTCCAGCCGGGCCTCGAAAGCCGGGCCGAGCGTGGTGGTCAGATCGTCGTGGTTGTCGAACACCGCGTAGGGCACGCGCCGGTCGCGGATGGTGATCGTCTCGGCGTCTGCGGCGGCCAGCTCGTGAAAATCCACCTCGCGGTAGAGCCGCTCCAGCTTCCAGTCGGGCAGGCCGTGCTCCAGGATACTGTCCGGGCGGTCGGGGTTAAAGCGGCGCCGGTTTTTGCGCAGCGATTCCTCATATGGCACATCGATGTACAGGATCGCGCCCTGGTCCAGAATGGCGTCGCTGAGGTAGGGATAGGCCGCGCGGTAGCCGCCGTGCTCCGTCCCGCGCGAGAACTCGACCAGGACGGTGTGCGTCGCGTGCAGATCGGGATTGTCGCGCAGCAGCTTGGCGTACTCCTGCCCCAGCCGCACAATCAGCACATGCCATAGCTCCGGATAGCAAAAGAAGCCGTCGTCGTCGGTGTGCAGGCGCGGCAGGTTGAAGCGCCGCTGCAAGATATCGTCTTCCTCGAACCAGGTCCACAACATGGGGAAGTCGTCCACTTCCTTCAGCTCGCCGATGTGATAGCGCTCGCGGCGCACGTCCGCGTGCAGCGCCTTCAGATAGGCAATCAGCTCGCTCTTGCCGGCGGCGGGCCGCCCGTTGAGAATCAGGATCGGGAAAATATCAGCACTGGGTTGGGTGTTCACGCTGGATCTGCCCCCAGGAAGGACCGGATCAGGTCCTGCTTGATCTGCCACAGCTTTTCGGTCAGCGAGACGTGGTAGATGTGCGGGTTGATCAGGCGCGTGACGCCGGGGTCGAGCCGGGCCACATCTTCTTCGCGCCGGGCGCGCATCTCCTCGATGGACGGCAGATCGTAGGCCAGCTTGCCCTCGCGCAGCACCTCGACCAGCAGCGGCTCGATATCCGAGATCTCGTCGCGCCTCAGCGTGCGGCACTTGGTGTGATCCGAGGGATGGCGCAGCACCAAATGCTCTTCCTGGCGCGGGTCCTCGCTGTCGGTGCTCAGCAGGTCGGCGGTCGCCCGCCCGCGCCGGTCGTAGACCCGCCAGACGCGCTTGTGCCCCGGATTGGGTGTCTTGTCGGCGGACTCGGAGATCTTGATGGCCGGGATCCACCGGTCGTTGTCGCACACGGCGACGAGCTTGTACACGCCGCCCAGCGCCGGCTCCCCCCAGGATGTGATCAGCCGCGTGCCGACGCCGTAGGCCAGGCGCCCGATCAGGCGATCCGGGTCCACGCCCCAGCGCGGCGCTTCTTCGCGGATCTGGGTGAGGATCTGCCAGATCACCAGCTCGTCGAGGTTGTTCGATAGCACGATCGTCGTGTTCGGGAAGCCAGCCTCATCCAGCATCTTGGCCGCCTGGATGCTGAGATACGCCAGGTCGCCCGAATCCAGCCGGATGCCCACCGGCTCGTAGCCCTTGCGCCGCAGCTCTTCGAAGACGGTGATCGCGTTGGGGATGCCGCTTTCCAGCGTGTCGATAGTATCGACCAGCAGCAGCGTGTCGCTGGGATAGACATCGGCGTAGGCGCGGAAGGCTTCCAGCTCGCCCATCCCCAGCGCCATGAAGACCTGCACCATGCTGTGCGCGTGCGTGCCTTTGGGCGGAAAGCCGAGCACGCGCGAAATGCCAACGTTCGACGTGTAATCCGCCCCGCCGATCAGCGCGGCGCGCGCGCCCGCGTTGGCGCCGGTGGACTGCCCGCGCCGCACGCCGAACTCCAGCAAAAGCTGCCCGCGCCCGATCTGGCGCATCCGGGCGGCTTTGGTCGCGATCAGAGTCTGGTAGTTGATGATGTTGAGCAGCGCGGTTTCCAGCACCTGCGCCATGACCATCGGCCCCTGGATCACGGTCAGGGGCACGTTGGGGTGCACGACGCGCCCTTCGGGGATGGCGTGCATGGTGATGCCGTTGAAATCGCCGTTGGCCCGCAGCCACGCCAGGAAATCGTCCCCAAACAGGCGCTGGCCGCTGCGCCCGGTCTGCCCGCGCAGATACTCGATATCGTCGGTCGTGAAGTGCGCCTCGCGCATCCAGTCGAGCAGCCACTCCAGCCCGGCGCTGATGCAGTAGCCCGCCTTGTGCGCGCCGTAATCCGGATAGTCACGGAAGAAGTGATCAAACTGGACGTACTTCTCATGCAGCCCATAGCGATAGTACAACTGCGCCATGGTGAGCTGGTAGAAGTCCGTGAAGAGAATCCCTTCGGCAATACGTTGTTCGGCCTGGATCACGGTTCAAGTCCTCTCGTTTTTCCAGATGCTGCATCCCATTATCGCGCATCTGCGGCGGTTTGGCATCACCCCGGCGGACCAGGGTCAACCGCGCGGGGGTGAGGACATCGTTCCCCTCACCCCAAACCCCCTCTCCCTCTGGGATTGCATCGCGGGGAGAGGGGCTTTGAGGCGTCGTGTGCTCCCTCTCTCTCCAGTCTATACAGCGTGCGAGGAAGAAGAGGCCGGGGGTTGAGGGGACGTTATCAACGGACGCAGCAAGCTCCGCCCTTACATGGTGTCTGGGGGCAGGGTTCGGGTGGCAGGCATCCCACGCCACGCGTCGGGGCCGGGCTTGCGCGGCCCGTTTGCATCCCGCCAGCCACCCACAAGACGGGCGCGGCAAGCCGCGCCTATTGCCGGCGCCGAATCGCCGCGCCGGACGCTTTGGCCGATAATGAAGGCGGCTGCGCGTACGCACGCGCCGGAACCAATGCCTCCCGGCGCGCGTCTTTGGTGGTAACGGTGGATTTGATACGACTATTTTAATCCCGGCTTGAGCATAGCTCGGCGCGGGGCCAGGGAGAGAAGCCCGTGAACCGGAACTGGATCCGCATCCTCAGCGGCAGTCTGCTCGTCATGACGGCGTTGCTGGCCCGATCGGGCGCGTCGCGCGCCCAGGACAGCCCCGCCGATCTGCCCCCCCATGTGATCGATATCTTCCCCTTTCCGGGCGAGGAAGTGCCCGGCGACCAGCCCGTCACCGTGACCTTCGACCAGCCAATGGACCGGGCCAGCGTCGAGGCGGCCTGGGAAACCGACCTCGACGTGCCGGGCGAGTTCGACTGGTCAGCGGATGATCGGAGCGTGCGGTTTATTCCGCAGGGCGGCTGGCCGCGCGCCTCGCGCATTGCGATCACCATCGGCACGGGCGCGCGGGCGGCGAACGGCCTGGCGCTGGAAGAGCCGCACCCGTTCTTTGTGCAAACGGTTGGTTGGCTGGAAGTCGGGACCGTCGTCCCCGCGCCGGGCGCCGAAGGCGTCGCCGCCGACGCGACCATCACCATCTCGTTCAACCGGCCCGTCGTGCCGCTGGTGGCCACCGATCAACTGGCCGACCTGCCCGACCCGCTGCGGCTGGATCCGCCGGTCGAGGGACGCGGCGAGTGGGTCAACACCTCGATCTACGTCTTTACGCCGGGCAAGCCGCTCGCAGGCGGCACCACCTACACCGCGCGCGTCCCCGCCGGGCTGACCGATGTCACCGGCGCGGCGCTCCAAGACGAGTACACCTGGCAGTTCAGAACGCTGGCGCCGGAAGTGCTGCATGTCTCGCCCTACCAGGGCGAGAGCGGCGTGCTGCTCGACCGGCCGGTGGCGATCACGTTCAGCCAGCCGATGGACCGCGCCAGCACCGAAGCTGCCTTCCGCCTGAGCACCGGCGGCGAGCCGGTCGCCGGGCGCTTCTCGTGGACCGACGACGCGACCACGCTGACCTTCACGCCCGCCGACCGTCTCAAGCAGGAAGCGCGCTACGTCATCGAGCTGGCGCCCACGGCGCGCGCCGCGTCGGGCGAGGCCGGGTTGCGCGAAGGGCTGACGTACACCTTCGGCACCGTGCCCTACCCGCGCATCGAATCAACCACCCCGGCGAACGGCGAGCGCGACGTCTACCCCGGCGGCGGTGTCAGTTTCCACTTCTCCACATCGATGGACACCGATAGCTTCGAGGGTAAGGTCGAGATCCTCGATCCGCCCGGCGTCACGTGGGAACCGGTGGTCTACGGCGACCGCGATCTGTTCCTGGACTTCGCCACCCGGCCCGAGACGACCTACACCATTGTCTTCCGGGCGGGCGCGCAAGACATCTACGGCAACGCGATCTCGACCGACTACACGCTCACCTTCCGCACCGGCATCATCGAGCCGTGGGCCAGCCTGCCCTACACCGGCGGGCGGCTGGCGCTGACCAGCGCCTACCGCGATGATACCCGCCTGGCGATGCCCGTGCAGGGGCAGCCCGAAGTCGAGTTCGCGCTCTACCGCGTCCCGACCGACCGGATCGGCGCGCTGCTGAGCGGCTACCTGGACGACACCAGCCCGCTGGGGCGCGACGAGTTCCGTGTGCGGCGCTGGAGCGAGACGCTCGACGCCGGGCCGCTGTTCTCCGGCGCGGACGAGGTGTTGCTGGCGGGCAAGGACGGCGGGCGCTTGCCGAGCGGGGTGTACATTCTCCGTGCGCAAATGCGCAAGCGCGACTATCCGCAGTGGATGGGGCTGGGCGTGGTCAGCGCCAACCTGACGCTCAAGCGCGCGCCGGACGAAGTCACCGTGTGGGTGACGGACCTCAACAGCGGCGAGCCGCTCGGCGGGGTAGGCGTCACGCTTTATGCGCAGGACGGGCGCACACTGGGCACCGGCGCGACCGACCCTGACGGCGTGCTGCGCCTGCCGGCCACCAGCCCTGCCGACTACGAGACCCTGGTCTACGCCGTGGCCGAGAGCGAGGGCGTGTACGGCGTGTGGTCCGCCTGGGGCGGCAGCCGCCCCGAAGACCTGGCCGGCTATCTGTACACCGACCGCCCGATCTACCGCCCCGGCGAGACGCTTTACTTCCGCGGCGCGGTGCGTCACAAGGAAGATATGACCTACAGCCTGCCGCGCGGCGAAACGGTCGACGTGCGCGTGCTGGCGGGCTATAGCGCGGCGCTGCTGTTCGAAGGCGCGCTGCCGCTCAGCCCGTTCGGCACGTTCAACGGCGAGATCAACCTGCCGGATGACGTCGAACTGGGCGAAGGCTGGATCGAGGTCAGCTACCAGGGCAAATACATCGCGCAGATCAGGTTCACGCTGGCCGAGTTCCGCGTGCCGGAGTACAAGGTCGACGTGACGCCGGACGCCGGCGTGCTGATCCAGGGCGAGCCGCTCAGCGCGTCGATCGCGGCCTCGTACTACTTCGGCGGGCCGGTCAGCACTGCCCCGCTCGCATGGCGCATCTGGGGCGAGCCGGCCTGGTTCGACTACATCGGCCCCGGTCGCTACACCTTCACCGACGACACGCAGACGTTCTATGGCCGCGTTGATCTGGCCAGCGCCTCGACGCAAACCGACGCCGCCGGGCGCGTGGTCGCCGAGACGGGCAACACGCGCGCTCCGGCCATCCACCCGATGGCGATCACGGTCGAAGGCGAAGTGGTGGACGAGTCCGGGCAGTACATCGCCGGGCGCAGCACTGTACTGGCGCATCCCGCCGCGGTCTACGTTGGCCAGCGCACCGATCGCTACTTCGGGCAGGCCGGGCGCCCGCTCACCGTCGATCTGATCGCGGTCACGCCGGACAGCGCACCGGTCGCGGGCCAGCGCATCGACGTGACGGTGATCGAACTGCGCTGGGAGCGCGTGCCCACTGGCCAGGGGTTCGGGCAATACGACTGGAAAATGACCGAGATCGAGGTGGCAACCGACCGCGTGACCACCGGCGAGGACGGCACCGCGCAGGTCACCTTCACTCCGCCGCAGGCCGGGATGTATCGCGTCCGGGCGGTGGTGCGCGACGACCGCGAGCGCGTCAACAGCAGCACGCTGCGCCTGTGGGTGATGGGCGACACGCCGGTGTGGTGGGGCCGCCCCAGCAACACGATCGACCTGGTGGCGGATAAGGACGTCTACCGCCCCGGCGATACGGCCCAGGTGCTGGCGCCGATCCCGTTCAGCGGCACAAGCTACGCGCTGATCACGGTTGAGCGGGCGGGCATCCAGTCGCTGGAAGTGCGCCGCGTCGACGGCTCGACCCTGCTGATCGAGCTGCCGATCACCGAGCAGCACGCGCCCAACGTCACCCTGTCGGTCACCCTGGTCAAAGGCGTGGACGCCGAGAACCCGCACCCGGCCCACCGCACCGGGTCGATCAACCTGGCCGTCGAGCCGGTTCACAAGCGGCTGGAAGTGACCGTCACGCCGTCGGCGGCGCTGGCCCAGCCAGGCGACACCGTGACGCTGGATGTGCAGACAATCGGGCCGGACGGCGAGCCGGTCGAAGCGGAAGTCGGCATCGGCGTGACCGATCAGGCGATCCTGGCGCTGATGCCGCCCAACAGCGTCTCGCCCGAAGCGGGCTTCTACGGTCCACAGCCCAACCGGGTCTATACCACCGTCGCGCTGCAGGCGCTGCTCGACGCGCAGGTGGATGAAATTCTCAAACAGCAGGCCGAGCGCACACTCGCCGCGCAGCCGGCGCTGGCGCCCATGCCGACCGCCACCGCCGAGATGGCAGCGATGGAAAGTGACGCCATGGCCGCCGAGGCCCTGCAGGGCGGCGCGCCCGCCGAGGTCAGCGTGCGCCAGGACTTCCGGCAAACGCCGCTGTGGGCGCCGCGCGTGGTGACTGACTCCGGGGGACGCGCCTCGGTCGCGCTGACGCTGCCCGACAACCTGACGACGTGGCACATCGACGCCCGCGCCCTGACCGCCGACACCGAGGTCGGCGACGTGGCGGCCAGCGTCATGAGCACGCTCCCGCTGCTGACGCGCCCGGTCACGCCGCGCTTCTTCGTGGTGGGCGACCGCGTCACGCTCGCCAGCGTGATCAACAACAACACCGCGCGCACGCAGACGGTCGAGGCCACGCTCGAAGCGGATGGCGTGACGGTCGAGAGCGCCGTCACGCAGACCGTCGCCATCCCGTCCGGCGAGCGGGCGCGCGTCGAGTGGGACGTGACCGTCCTCGACGTGCCCGCCGTGGACCTGACCTTCTACGCCATCGGGCAGGACGGCGCGCAGGATGCCGTCAAGCCGACCCTGGCTACCGGGCCGGGCGGCACCATCCCCGTCTACCGCTACACCGCACCGGACACGGTCGGGACGGGCGGCGTGCTGCGCGAAGCGGGCGCCCGCACCGAGGCGATCAGCCTGCCGCCGCGCGTCGACGCGAGCCGGGGCGAGCTGACGATCAAGGTCGAACCGTCACTGGCTGCGACCACCATCGACGCGCTCGACTACCTGCGCAACTTCGAGCACCAGTGCATCGAGCAGACCGTCAGCCGCTTCCTGCCGAACGTCATGACCTGGCGCGCCCTGCGCGATCTCGGCGTCGAGGACGCGGCGCTTGAAGCGCACCTGAAAACCGCGCTGACCGAGGCGCTGGACCGGCTCGAAAAGGCGCAGAACCCGGACGGCGGGTGGGGCTGGTTCAGCACCATGCAGAGCGACCCGCACGTCACCGCCTACGCCGCGCTGGGGCTGATCGAGGCGCGCGCCGCCGGGTTCGACATCGAGCGCAGCATGATCGACCATGCGCTGAACTTCGTCCGGTCGGACTTCGTGCGCCCCGGCATCGACACACCCGCCTGGCGGCTCAACCGGCAGGCGTTCTACAGCTATGTGCTGGGGCGCGGCGGCGCGAGCATCACCGGCGAGATCAACGCGCTCCACGCGCAGCGGCTGGAGATGGACTTCTGGGCGCGCGCCTTTCTGCTGATGGCCTATCTGGAGATCGATCCGTCCGCCCCGGCGGTCGCCGATCTGATCAGCGACCTGCAAACCGGCGCGATCCTCTCCGCCACCGGCGCGCACTGGGAAGAAGCCGGGCGCGACTGGTGGAACTGGTCGACCGACACGCGCACGACCGCCATCGCGCTGAGCGCGCTGACCCGCGCCGCGCCGGAGCTGGACATCCTGCCCAACGTGGTGCGCTGGCTGATGGTCGCGCGCGAGGGCGATCACTGGGCGACGACGCAGGAAACGGCCTGGTCCGTCATGGCGCTGACCGACTGGATGGTCGCCACCGGCGAGCTTCAGGCGAATTACGACTACGCGGTCGTGCTCAACGGCGGCGCGCTGGCCGAGGGTGCGATCACGCCGGCGGACGTGCGCGACAGCGTGACGCTGCGCGTGGCCGTGGGCGACCTGCTGCGCGACGAGATCAACCGCCTGACCCTGTCGCGCGGCGCGGGCGAGGGCGTGCTGTACTACGCCGCCCATCTCAAGCTGCGCCTGCCCGCCGCCGAAGCGAAGCCGGTCAGCCGGGGGATCAGCGTGCAGCGCGAGTATTTCACCCGCGCGCGCCCCGGCGAGCCGGTCACATCCGCCCCGGCAGGCGAGGTGATCACCGTGCGGGTGACGATCACGGCGCACCAGGACATCACCTACTTTGTGCTGGAAGACCCCATCCCTGCCGGAACCGAGCCGGTCGACACCTCGCTGCTGACAACCAGCGGCGCGCTCCAACCGCCGGATCTGCGCCCGACCTACGACCCGGCGTGGTGGTGGGGCTGGTGGTTCTTCGACCACACCGAGATGCGCGACGAGCAGGTGAACCTCTATGCCGACTGGCTGCCGCGCGGGACATACGTCTACACCTATCAGGTCCGCGCCACCGTGCCGGGCGAGTTCCAGACGCTGCCCAGTCACGCCTACGCCTTCTACTTCCCCGAGGTCTTCGGGCGCAGCGCGGGCACGCTGTTCACCGTCCGCCCCGAGGGGCAGTAGACCCGTCTCACATCCCGCAGACAACAGCGCCCCGGTCATGTCGGCCGGGGCGCTGCATCCTTGCGTTTCACCGCTTTTGAGCCGCCTTATCGCTGCTCTCGGCTGCTTCTAGCTGCTTTTGGCTTTATATATCAAACTGCGCCATCTGCTCGTACATCTTCCAGCGCGTCTGGACGTCGTCGCGCAGAAGCTTGAGCAGTTGCTCGGCGCGCTCCGGGTTGGCGGCGCGCAGGATGCGGAAGCGGTTCTGCTGGTAGACCCACTTCTCGATATCCTGTGTTGGCGCCTTGGAGTCAAGCTGCAAGGGCTGCTTGCCGGCGCGGGTGTTGTCCGGGTTGAAGCGATACAGCGGCCAGAACCCGCCTTCGACGGCGTCCTTCTGCAGCTCCATCCCCAGCCGCATGTCGATCCCGTGCGCGATGCACTGGCTGTAGGCGATGATCAGCGACGGGCCGTCGTAGGCTTCCGCCTCGACGAAGGCGCGAACCGTCTGGTTCATGTTGGCGCCCATCGCGACCTGGGCGACGTAGATGTTGCCATAGGTCATGCTGATCATGCCCAGGTCCTTCTTGGGCAGCGACTTGCCGGCGGCGGCGAACTTGGCCACCGCGCCGCGCGGCGTGGCCTTCGACATCTGGCCGCCGGTGTTCGAGTAGACGCCGGTGTCGAGCAGCAGGACGTTGATGTTGCGCCCGGACGCCAGCACGTGATCCAGCCCGCCGTAGCCGATGTCGTAGCCCCAGCCGTCGCCGCCGATCACCCACACCGAGCGTTTGATCAGGTAGTCCGCCACCGACAGAAGCTGCTGGGCGACCTCGTTCGGTTCCTGCTCCAGCAGGGCTTTCAGCTCGGCCACACGGGCGCGCTGCGCCTCGACACCTTCCTGCGTGGACTGGTCCGCGTCGCGGATCGCCTGCAGCAGGTCAACGTTGCGGGTGGCCATCGACAGCAGCTCGTCAAGCTTTTCGAGGGCGTACTCGCGCAGCTTGTCGGCGGTCAGGCGCATCCCCAGGCCGAACTCCGCGGCGTCCTCAAACAGCGAGTTGGACCAGGCCGGCCCGCGACCGTCGGCGCGCTTGGCGTAGGGCGTGGTCGGCAGGTTCCCGCCGTAGATCGACGAGCAGCCGGTGGCGTTGGCGATAATCGCGTGATCGCCGAAGAGCTGGGTCAGCAGTTTGATGTAGGGCGTCTCGCCGCAGCCCGCGCACGCCCCGGAGAACTCGAACAGCGGGCGCACGAACTGCGAGCCTTTGACCGTGGTCCGGCTGTAGGTTTCCGGCGGGGTTTCGGGCAGCGTCAGGAAGTAATCCCACTTGGCCGCTTCCAGCAGGCGCAGGTCGTCGGTCAGCGGAGCCATATTGATCGCCTTGCGGTCGGTCTTCTGACCGCTCTCATCCTTGGCGTAGGCCGGGCAGGTCTCCACGCACACGCCGCAGCCGGTGCAGTCTTCAGGCGACACCTGAAGCGTGTACTTCATGCCTTCCCAGCCGCGCCCCTTGGCGTCCATCGCCTGCCAGCCGGCGGGCGAGCTGCCGTTGGCGTACTCGGCCGGATAGACCTTCACGCGGATCGTCGCGTGCGGGCAGACAAAGGCGCACTGGTTGCACTGGATGCACACTGCCGGGTCCCAGAC
>Ga0226835_1001122_pt1 | contig 16947 bp, 15 predicted proteins | sample LAC_MetaG_1_FD_163627 | JGI IMG/M metagenome (GOLD analysis project Ga0226835, IMG submission 163627) | Anaerobic ammonium oxidizing microbial communities from anammox membrane bioreactor (MBR) in UC Berkley, California, United States -... | ecosystem: Engineered > Bioreactor > Anaerobic >...
CCTGGCGAGCGGCGAATGGAAAGGTCCCAGCGCCGATTTGTTTGAGATTGATGTTCGCGGCACGCGCACGGTGGTACAAATGGCCGAAGATGCGGGCGTGAAGAGATTTTTTTATGTCAGTCATCTAGGCGCAGATCGGGCGTCAGCTTATCCAGTGCTTAAATCGAAGGGTATCGCTGAGGAATTTATCCGTCGCAGTTCCCTAAATTACACCATCTTGCGTTCAGCGATTGTCTATGGTCAAGGCGATCATTTCACAACCGGTCTGGCGCGTTTGCTGAGCGCGATCCCGCTCTTCTTTTTGATGCCAGGCGACGGCAAAGTACATATCCAGCCCCTGTGGGTGGAGGATCTGACTGCTTGCCTGGTGTGGGCGCTGGATGATCCAGAAACTGAGAATCGTATTATAGATATAGGCGGACCTGAGTATTTATCTTTTCGCCAGGTGATGGAGCTGATTATGCAGGAAACCGGCCTTCGGCGACGATTAATGAGTGTGCCGCCGCCCTATTTACGTTGGCTCAATCTATTTCTTGAAACAACTTTCCCCAGTTTTCCGGTCTCTGCTTATTGGCTGGATTACATCGCAGTGAACCGTACGACAGCTTTGGACACCCTGCCGCGTGTTTTCAATTTAATGCCAACGCGCATGTCGCAGCATTTAGCATATCTGCGCGAACACAACTGGCGGGCGTCTTTTTATCAATCTTTACGCGAGAGAAGAATTTGAGCCCGGTTACTTTGCATATTCTGGAAACGCCGCAAGCGATGGCGGCGGTTGAGGATCTTCAGCGCCTGATTTGGCCGGGAGCGGACTCCGACATTGTACCTGCACACATGCTGTTGGCAGCCAGTCATAACGGCGGATTGGTGATCGGCGCTTATGATACAGGCGCTGGCGGAGGCGGGTCAGCTTCAGCGTTGGAAGATTGGGCATGGGATGAGCCGCCTCCGCTATCGCCCCTGATTGGCTTTGTATTTGGTTTTCCAGGCTTATACTTCACCCCCGATGGGCCGCGGCCAAAACATTGCTCACACATGCTCGGCGTTCACCCCAATTACCGCGATCGGGGCGTGGGGTATCTGCTCAAACGAGCGCAATGGCAGATGGTGCGTCACCAGGGGTTAGACCGTATCACCTGGACGTATGACCCCCTGCTCAGCCGCAATGCGTACCTGAATATTGCCCGTCTGGGCGCGGTTTGCAACACTTACTTGCGCGACGCTTATGGGTCAATGCGCGACGAGTTGAACGCCGGATTGCCCTCAGACCGCTTCCAGGTGGATTGGTGGATCAATTCCCCACGGGTGAACCAGCGCTTGAGCAAGCGCCCGCGTCTGACGCTCGATTTGGCGCATTTCCTCTCCGCCGGCGCCCCCATTCTCAATCCCACCCGCATTGATGAGAGCGGTCTGGCGCAGCCAGTGGAGAGCGCAAACCTGAGCGAGTTTGAGAAAACCCTTGAATTAAACAATCATCCACCGCTGCTCCTGGTCGAAATTCCGGCGGATTTTTCAGCTATCAAAGCAGCCAGCCGCGAACTGGCGCTCGCCTGGCGATTACATACCCGCGGCCTGTTCGAACGCCTGTTTGAGCAAGGATACCTGGCAACCGATTTCATCCATCTGCCAGGCGCTTACCCGCGCAGTTTTTATGTATTGAGTTACGGAGAAAGCACTTTATGAAGATCACCCAATTCGCGCTGCGTCATCTGCGTATGGCTTTGCGCACCCCATTCGAAACATCTTTTGGTCGCATTCAAACCCGCGATTGCATCCTGATTGAAGCGCGTACAGACGGCTTAACGGGTTATGGTGAGTGTGTGGCGGATGCTGACCCTGGTTATTCATACGAAACTGTGCAAACCGCCTGGCATATCTTACGTGATTTTCTAATTCCTGCGATTTTGAACCAGGAAATCCAGCACCCTGGGCAACTTCGCCAACGGCTGAACTTCGTGCGCGGCCATCCAATGGCGAAAGCCGGGCTGGAGATGGCGTTATGGGACCTGATGGGAAAGCTCCAGGGGCAGCCGCTCTCAGCCTTGTTGGGCGGTCAACGCCGGCAGGTGGAGGTGGGCGTCTCTGTGGGTTTGCAAGAGTCGCCGTCCGCGCTGGTGAAAACGGTCGAAAACTACCTGGCGCAGGGCTACAAACGGATTAAGATCAAGATCAAACCCGGACGGGATATAACTGACGCCCAGGCGGTGCGGAACGCATTTCCCCATCTGCTCTTGCAGGTGGACGCCAATTCGGCCTATCGTTTGGAAGATGCACATTCCTTGCTGCAACTGGATGACTTGAATCTGCTGTTAATCGAACAGCCTTTGGCTGAGGATGATCTATGGGATCACCATCATCTACAAGCGCAGTTACGCACCCCGATCTGCCTGGATGAGAGCATCCTCTCCGCGCGCCATGCCCGACAGGCGCTCGAAATCGGCGCTTGCCGGATCATCAACATCAAGGCTGGTCGGGTGGGCGGATTGAGCGAGGCGGTCGCCATTCACGACCTGTGTCTGTCGCAACAGATTCCCGTATGGTGCGGGGGAATGTTGGAGACAGGCGTTGGGCGCGCCGCCAATCTGGCGCTGGCCTCTTTGCCGGGTTTCACCTTGCCTGGCGATATTTCCGCCTCAGAACGATATTACACAGAAGACATCACCCAAGAGCGTTTCGTCCTCAACGCGGATAGCACCATTGATACGCCGACGCTCCCTGGCCTGGGGATCAGCATAGATCCGCCGGCGTTGGAGAGAGCGACATTAGCGACATTAACATTGCCCTGAAGTCTTCAGGCGGCAAATCATCTCTAGAATTGCGCCTGAAATTGCTGTATACTACGAATAAATCAGGAGGAGCATGCGCACCTACGACATCTCGCTCACCATTTCACCTGACTTGCCTGTCTGGCCTGGAGACCCTGAAATTGTTCTGGAACGCTTCTCGAAAATGGAAGAAGGCGATCCCTGTAATGTTACAAAGATCAGCGCTAGCCTGCACTTAGGCACGCATGTGGATGCGCCTTTTCATTATCTCAATAGCGATGCTCCCACCATCGAGCAACTTCCCCTTCACTTGCTGACCGGACGCGCCTACGTTTTGGAATTACCGAATGAAGTTGATCTCATTACGGCAGCAGTGTTGGAACATTCCGAAATCCCGCCGCGCACCAGAAGATTGTTATTTAAAACCAGGAACTCAGCCATTTGGGCGCGGCAAGAACGACAATTTCAACCAGATTTTGTGGCTCTAAGCTCGGACGCGGCAGAATACCTGGCTCATCACGGCATCCGTTTGGTGGGTGTAGATTATCTATCGGTGGCGCCTTTTCATCTACCGGCGCCGACGCATGAAATCCTGCTGAAATCCGGCGTAGTAATAATCGAGGGGCTGGATCTATCACAGGTCAGACAGGGGCGTTACACGCTTTATTGCCTGCCATTGAAGATTGCCGGCGCCGACGGCGCGCCAGCGCGGGCGATTTTGATCGGGGTGTGATGATGGAATGAAGCTCTTCCTTTGGATGCCCACCTTTTTTGGCTTACTTGCTGCGGCAGGATGCGGCGCGTCGCCCGCTTCCAAACCGCTCCAGGAGGATAGCATGGCGATCCAGATTTCCAGTTCGGCTTTTGTGGATGGCGGCCCCATTCCTAAAAAATACACCTGCGATGCAGAAAACGTTTCGCCGCCCTTAACCTGGCAGGGAGCGCCGGCTTCCACCCGGAGCTTTGCGCTCATTGCGGATGATCCAGATGCTCCAGTGGGTGTCTGGGTTCACTGGGTGATGTATAACATCCCAGCCAATGTGATCGAGCTGCCCGAGGGGGCGGGGAATAGAGCTACGGACGCCAGTGCGGGCGTCCAGGGAGTGAATGATTTCCGTAAAATGGGTTACGGCGGGCCCTGTCCGCCGCGGGGCAAACCACACCGTTATTTTTTCAAGCTTTACGCCCTGGACGGGATGCTGGATTTGAAGCCCGGCGCTTCAAAAGCCGACCTCGAAAAAGCCATGCAAGGACATATTCTGGCAACCGGTCAGATCATGGGCACGTATGGCCGTTGAGCGGCGCCCTGCTTTTGGACGGGATCGTCAGCGGGCGGATTTACCCGATCAGGGTATAACCGCCGTCCATCACAATGACCTGACCGCGGATCATGCTGGCCGATGGTGAGCATAAGAACGCTACAACTTCGGCTACGTCTTCTGGAGTAACCAGACGGCCTGCTGGCGTGCGTTGGATGGCGCGTTCAAGGATGCGTTCATCCTGGCGCATGGCATCGAAGTGCTGCAACGCTTCGGTCATCGTTACACCGGGAGAAACAGCGTTCACCACGATGTTCTTGGGCGCAAGTTCGACCGCCAGATAGCGGGTTACCGCCTCCAACGCGGCTTTGCTGGCGCCCACCACGACGTAATCGGGCAGGACGCGGAAAGACCCAGGGCTGGTGATGTTGACAATTGCGCCGCCGCCGCGTTGTTCCATCAATGGCGCCGCGCGTTGCGCGGCGAACAAAGCTGAACGGGCATTGATATTCATCGTCCAGTCCCAGCCTTTTGGTTTTTGTTCCATCACCGGGCGATTGTAGCCGGAGGCGGCATTGCAAACTAAAAAGTCCAAACCGCCAGCCTGCGTTTCAACTTCATCAAACAGGCGATTCAGCTCATCTATGTCGCCAATGTTAGCTTTGATCAGGTATGCGCGCCGACCTAACGCCTCGATTGCTTTCGCTGTCTCCAGCGCGGGGGCGCGGTTGCGGTAAAAATTGACCACTACGTCCGCGCCCAGACGAGCAAAGTGCAAAGCAATCGCCCGCCCAATGCCGCGACCGGATCCGGTTACCAGGATGGTTTTATCTTGAAATAGCAATTTGTCGTCCATGCATTTGATTATAAATGCCAAAAGCAGAGCGAAAAGGGTACGATTCTATACACCTGACGGGAGGGGGGCCAGGGGAGATGGGTAAGAAAGATGGTTTCCGAGCATTCTCATAAAGAATAAAAATATTCCGCCAAAGCTGGATAGCCGGACAAATATTCTAATCGGAGCAACTTCAAAATGAACGTGATTTGGCATAAGATCTGGTACGACCTGTGGCAAAATAAGCTGCGCACATTGCTGGTCATCTTAAGCATCGCGGTGGGGGTATTTGCAGTAGGGACAACCTTCGGTATGGTTGACCAGATGCTGCCCACGATGGATGAAGCCCACCGTTTAACAAAACCCTCGCATGTCACGCTATTTACAACCCGCCCGGTTGATTTGGATATCATTCTTGCCCTGCGAAGAACGCCCGGGGTCGAGGATGTTGAAGGGTATAACGTGGTTGAAGTGCGCTATAAGATTCAGCCCAATGACCCCTGGCGCAGAGGCAATATTTTAATGCGCAACGATTACGAAAATCAACACTATGACATCCTGCAATTGAAAAAGGGTTCCTGGCCGGAGGGGAGATCATTGGGCATTGAAAGGATGCATAGCCCCTGGTACGGGATCGGCGTTGGAGATCAGGTGATTATGGAGGTTGATGGTCAGGAACGCGTCTTTCACGTCACAGGCTTGATCCGTCACCCTTTCGTTCCGCCGCCCAGCATGTACGATCTGGCCTGGTTCTTCGGGGGCGAAGAAGTCATGGAAATGTTCGGCATTCCACGCGGTCAATTTATTCAGATCAAATTCCGTGTTACGCCTTACTCAGAAAAGTATGCCAAAGAAATCGCCTCCGATGTGAAAGAGCGGCTGGCAAAGCAAGGGATCGGCGTGAGCTCCACGTTGTATCAGGATCCGGATAAGCATTGGGGCAGAGCCTTTATTGACGGCATGTCACTGGTCACGCAAGTGCTGGCTGTGCTTTCGATGCTGCTCAGCGTGGTCCTTGTGATGAATACACTCACCGCCTTAATCACTCAACAGACCAATCAGATTGGCATCATGAAGGCGGTTGGCGGGACCAGCTTTACAGTAATCCAGGTTTATTTGGCGGGGGTGTTCTTCTATGGCTTGCTTTCGCTTTGCGTGGCGCTTCCGTTAGGCTCGCTGGCTTCCTATCGAATTACACAATGGTTTCTCGGTTTATATAACATAGAGTATGAGCAATTCAACTTCTCTAATCGGGCTGCAACATTTCAGATCTTAGCAGCTCTCATCGTGCCGCTCGTCGCCGCGCTGGCCCCGATTTTGAACGGTTCGTTGATTACCGTGCGCCAGGCAATTTCCAGTTATGGGCTGGGGGGCGATTTTGGCGCAAGCTGGATTGATCGGTTTGTAGAAAGGGTCGCCCGTCGTTTTTTGGTCTCGTACTATACCATGTCGCTGACCAACACGTTTCGTCGCAAGGGGCGACTTGCGCTCACTCAACTGGTGTTGGTCATTGCGGGAGTCATGTTTCTCGTTGTGCTGAGCCTTTCCAGTTCGATCAAAGCGACGTTGGACGCAGAATTTGGTCGGCGGCAATACGATTTAATCGTTTACTTCACAGAGATGCAACGAGTGGATCGAATTACCAAACTGATGGATAATTTGCCAGGCATCGAGGAGTGCGGCATGTGGCTTGTAGCGCCTGCCACCATTCATCATCAAGGTCAGCGCACTCTGGATGCCGGCTTGGGTTCTCAATTGCAGGGCGTATCGGTGGATGACCCCATGTATGTTCCCAAGATCGTGGAGGGGCGTTGGTTGCAAACTGGAGATCATCGCGTGGTGGTGATGAATAAACAGACCGCAGACGACAATGGAATAAAGGTGGGCGATTGGATCACACTGGATCTTGGCGACCTGGGAAAGGCAGACTGGCAGGTGGCTGGGCTCTATCGCGTCTTTTTGATGTTTGGCGGCGGTTTTAATGTGGATGCGATTTACGCTCCGCGTTCAGCGGTCTTCGAAGTCACCAAAAAGAATGGGCGCGCCAATACACTATTTGTTCGCACCAATGACCACTCCGATGAAGCGACGAAGCGACTGGCAAACGATTTGGAGGATATGCTCCAAAATCAGCACCTGGAAATCAGCCAGATCGAGACCATGCCCAATCTTCGCAAGACTTCGGACACATCCTTCTCTTATGTCATTGGCATGTTATTGGTTCTGGCGTGCATCGTGGCTCTGGTGGGCGGCATCGGGTTGATGGGGTCGCTGTGGATCAGTGTAATCGAGCGAACCAAAGAAATCGGTATTTTGCGCGCGGTTGGCGCAGTCTCTCCGATCATTATTCGGATGTTCATGCTGGAAGGAGTTATTCAAGGGTTGATGAGCTGGATGATTGCCATCCCCATCTCGATTCTTGTGGCGCCTGCGTTGGCTAATGCCTTGGGGCAAACCATGTTCAAGTCTGGTCTGGACTACGCCTACAATATCCAGGCTGTGTTTGTCTGGTTGGGGATTATTTTGGTCATATCAGCGTTTGCTTCGTTTATACCCGCGCGCAGCGCGGCTCAGGTTAATGTGCGTCAAAGCCTGAATTATGAGTGATTGTGAGGCGGGAAGGTCTTCTCCGGGGTTTTATCTAGCCAAACGGCAAAGGCGTTACAATCGCCGGAGTGCTGGCTTCGGGGCTCTCGCCGATTTGCAGCTTCGTCCCCGCTTCGTCGTAGGGGCGCTTTACCACTGCCAGACCGATCGCCCCAAAGCGCGGCGACTGAGCAAAAGAGGTCAGCTCGCCGACGGGCGAACCATCTTCTGTCCAAATCCGGGCTCCAGCGGGCGCTGGAGCGTGGAGCCTGACGCCGCATAAGCGGCGCGTCACTTTGTCATAGGTGATTTGTCGGGCGATGACTTCCTGCCCGGTGTAGCAGCCTTTGGTAGTAGAGATGGCGAATTGTAGCCCCACTTCCAAGGGAGTGAACTCTTCGATCAATTCGCTATGCGGCGCCGGTAAACCGGCCTCAACGCGCAAGATGTGGCGCTCTTCTGTGGATAATTCTACCCATCCTGCATTGGCGAGGACGGATCGCGCGGCGTGCGCGGCTTGTTGCGGGAGCAGCAAGCGGTATCCCCGTCCGAGGATGGGGGGCAATGGCAAATAACGACTGCCCTCGTATTCTTCGCCCTGACACAGAGCCGCGGCCATTTCACCAGCCTGTTCTCCGACGAGATCTATTTGCGCCCAATGGACGCTGTCATCCGTTATGGTAACCTTATCCATGAAGAAAATGCGGCCGCGTAAATAGCGCGCCGTTCTCTCTGCATAGCCGGGTAGGGTGATGACGCCGATCTCATTTTCTCCGTGAAACAGAATCAACACATCTAAAATCCGAGCCGTGGGCGAGGTAAGCACGGTGATCAAGGGGCGCCCAGCTTCAAGCAGCCCCAAATCGTTGGTAGATTGGCGTTGCAAGAATGCGGCGCGATCTTCGCCCTGAATGCGCAGCCAGCCGCCGTCTGGCAAAAGAAAATAACTGCCAGGCTTTAGCCGCGAAGCAGGGGTTGTATTCGAAACCATGCGTTCTCCTATCCTGGAATCAAGCAGGGGTTTCTGCGCCGTTTCTGTCAGAAAACCCCTGCTTCTCATCCATCTATCAGAGGCAAGCCGCCCTCAGACTGCGGTCGGCATAGGTGTGCCGCTCTTTTTGGGGATCGGCGGCGGGAAGATCGCCTCGAATTCTTCTTGAGAGATTGTTTCGACCTCCAATAGCCGCTTGGCGACAGCGTCTAACTTATCGCGATATTCGATCAATAGCTGGCGGGCTTTGTTGTAAGCCTCTGCTACCAGCCGGCGCACTTCGCTGTCAATCTCTTGCGCCACGGATTCGGAGTAATCTCGCTGCTCGGAGATTTCTCGACCCAGGAAGATCAATTCTTCTTTCTGTCCATAGACCATTGGACCTAACTGATTGCTCATCCCCAAACGGGTGACCATGGCGCGCGCCAGTCGGGTGACTCGTTCCAGATCATTGGAAGCGCCTGAGGTGATGTCATCAAAGACCAGCTCTTCCGCTGCACGGCCGCCCAACAAGCCGATCATGTCGGCCATCAGTTTCTTGCGCGCCATCAGGGTGCGATCTTCTTCCGGTAGCGCCAGGGTGTAACCGCCAGCCATGCCGCGTGCAATGATCGAAACCTTGCGCACCGGGTCGGCTTCCGGCAGGGCGTTCATGACTACGGCATGACCTGCTTCATGATAGGCGACGATGCGTTTCTCGTCTTCGCTGATTAAGCGGCTCTTGCGCTCTGGCCCGGCGATGACGCGTTCGATGGCTTCTTCCAGCTCCGACTGGCCAATCACCTTTTTATTGCGCCGCGCAGCCAGGATAGCCGCTTCATTGACCAGGTTCTCCAGGTCTGCGCCGACGAAACCGGGTGTCGAACGCGCCAGCACAGATAGGTCAACATCCGGCGCAAGGGGTTTCCCTTTGGTGTGCACTTTCAAGATCATCTCGCGCCCACGCATATCCGGGCGGTCAAGCACCACTCGCCGATCGAAGCGACCTGGGCGAAGCAGCGCTGGGTCGAGGATGTCCGGTCGGTTGGTGGCTGCCATGATAATCACGTTCGTGTCGGTATCGAAACCGTCCATCTCTACCAGCATCTGGTTGAGGGTCTGCTCGCGTTCATCATGGCTGCCGCCTAAACCTGCGCCGCGCTGACGGCCCACTGCGTCAATTTCATCTACAAAGACGATGCAGGGCGAGTGCCGCTTGGCTTGATCGAACAGGTCGCGCACGCGGCTGGCGCCCACGCCCACGAACATCTCCACGAATTCGGAGCCGGAAATGGAGAAGAAAGGCACGCCTGCTTCGCCGGAGACAGCCTTGGCCAACAGGGTTTTTCCGGTGCCAGGGGGGCCAACCAGCAAAACGCCTTTCGGGATGCGCGCCCCCAAAGAAATAAACTTCTCCGGTTCGCGCAAAAACTCAACAACTTCCTTCAGTTCCTCTTTGGCTTCTTCGACGCCAGCCACATCTTGAAAGGTCACCGAAGGCTGATCGCCGGTGAACATGCGGGCGCGCGATTTGCCAAAAGAGAGCGCGGCGTTGTTGCTGCCCTGGGCCTGGCGAAAGACAAACCAAAAGACGCCTGCCAGGATGATAAACGGCAAGATGTATCCGATGATTGTGGCGATGTTGATCCACGCGCTCGGCGGCTTGATCTCGACTTTAACCTTTTCGGGTTGTAGTTGTTCGGTGGTCACACCTAAAGCTTTTAGCTGTTCAACCAACGTCGAAGTGTCTTCTTTGTGAGACTTCCGTTGCTTCCCGTCGGTGAAAACTACATCCAGGGTATTATCGTTCTCTATAATCCGCTCGACTTCCCCGCGTTGAATCGCCGCCGCCACCTCATTGATCGTCAGGGCTTCTTGATTGGGTGTGCTCTGCTGAAAGTTATAGACCACCATCGAGATGATCAGGATAAACAACAGCAGATAAATGATAGATGACCGGTTGCGAGTAGGGTTCACTGTACCTCCAAATTAAATACAAAACACATCATGTCCATCAAAATTATACCAACCTATATACTATGCTGGTAGGAGGTTATTGGAGAAAATAGAGATTTCTAACACCGTTCTAACAAATGAAAAGCCGGGTTTTCAAGCTTGAAACCCGGCCTGTGATGGGCAAATTTCCTATATTGGAGGGTTATGCCTGCCCCATATCATGGCGTCAATCCTGCGCAGGAAGCGCCTGATCCAGGAACGCAGGCGGGCATACATACGTAAACGCAAAGGCAACATGCGCCGGACAGCCGCCTGTGGACCGCTCCACACAGCGACCGCCGCCCCCCAGGTGAGGCCAGCGCCGAAGCCCACAAAGACCACCGTGTCGCCAGCTTTCAGTCGTCCTTGCTGAATCGCCTCGCAGGTGGCGATGGGGATCGAGGCTGTGGAAGTGTTGCCATACCGATCCAGATTAATCATACATTGTTCCATTGGAATATCCAGGCTGCGCAAGGCAGCTTCGATAATCCGCTGATTTGCCTGATGTGGAATGACTAACTGGATGTCTTTGATGGTCAACTCCGCTTTGCGTACTGCTTCTTCAGTAGCCTGCGCCATCACGCGGGTTGCGAAGCGAAAGACCTCCCGTCCGTTCATCTGGATGTAATGCTTACCGCTGGCGACGGTCTCGTAAGTGGCTGGCATTCGGCTGCATCCGCCCGGTAAAATTAACAGATCTCCGCCCGAACCATCCGAGCGCATCACAGCGGAAATTACTCCGCCGCGTTCCGGCGAGGCTTGCAGCACAAATGCGCCAGCGCCATCTCCAAATAGAATACAGGTGTTGCGGTCTTTCCAATCCACCAGGCGCGAGAGCGTTTCTGCGCCGATGATCAAAGCATTCTTCACTGCGCCAGAGCGGATGGCTTGCGTACCGATATTCAATGCATAGATGAAACCGGTGCAGGCTGCCAGTAAATCGAACGCGCCGGCTTTTCCTGCGCCAAGCCGATCTTGAACCAGGCAGGCGGTAGCCGGAAAGATATACTCCGGCGAGGAGGTGGACACAATGATCAAATCCAAGTCCATTGGATCCAGATTAGCCACCTGCAGGGCGCGCAGCGAAGCTTCCACAGCCAATGTGGCGGTCGTTTCATCTCCATTCGCGATGCGGCGTTCGCGAATGCCGGTGCGAGACTGGATCCATTCGTCGCTGGTGTCAACCTGGCGGGCGAGGTCCTCATTGGTCAAAATCTGCTCCGGCACCGCCATCCCCCAGCCTGTAATATGCGCGTAAAGACTCATTCCTGCGCCTCCCCTGTGCTGTTTTCGCTTTTCTCGTCTGGCGTATATTTGCCCAGGATGATGGTAGCGTTATGACCGCCAAAACCAAAGGAATTCGACATCACCCGCCTGACCTGACAGGGGCGAGCCTGATTTGGCACATAATCCAAATCACATTCAGGGTCAGGCGTTTCGTAGTTAATCGTGGGCGGGAGGATCTGGTTTTGCAGCACTTGCACGCTGATCAACGCCTCCAACGCGCCGGAAGCGCCTAATAGATGACCGGTCATGGATTTGGTTGAGGAAATCGGAATGCGATAGGCGTCCTCGCCGAACACCGTTTTGATGGCGGCGGTTTCGCTTTTGTCATTCAATGGTGTGCTGGTGCCGTGGGCGTTAATGTAATCAATGGCTTGCGGGCTGAGGCTCGCATCCTCTAACGCCATTTGCATACAGCGCGCTGCGCCAGACCCGTTTTCTGCTGGCGCTGAAATGTGATAGGCGTCATTGGTGCAACCATATCCCAGCATTTCCGCCAGGATAGGCGCCTGGCGTGCTTGCGCATGCTCCAGCGATTCCAGCGTCAATACCGCGGCCCCTTCTCCCATCACAAAACCGTCTCGTTCCAGATCGAATGGACGCGAGGCGCGTTTTGGATCTTCATTGCGCGTGGAGAGGGCAGTCATGACGCTTAATCCGGCCATGGCGATGGGGATAATGGCGGCTTCGCTGCCGCCAGCGAGCATGACATCTGCCTGACCGCGGCGAATGATTTCTGTTGCCTCCCCCACCGCATTCGTGCCGGTTGCGCAGGCAGTCACGACGGCCATGTTCGGCCCACGCGCCCCCAGATGGATGGCGATCATCCCAGCCCCACTATCGGGCAACATCATCGGCACAAGGAACGGGCTGACGCGCGATGGGCCGCGCTCCATAAATACCTGCATTTGTTCGAAAAGGGTACCGATCCCGCCGATGCCTGTGCCAATCAGCACACCGATGCGATCGCGATTCTGGTCGTTAACCCTTAATTTTGCTTGCTCCAGTGCTTGTAAAGTTGCCGCTAAGGCGAACTGTGTATAACGATCCATACGGCGCGCTTCCCGGCTGCCAAATAGACTGACGGCGTCGAAGCCTTTGACCTCGGCTGCAAAGCGCGTCTTATGCTCGCTGGCGTCGTAGTGTGTGATGTAATCTGCCCCCGACACGCCCAATAATAAATTGTCCCACAGGCTGGTGACATCATTGCCGAGCGGGCTGATGGTCCCTAACCCGGTCACAACCACCCGTTTACGCATAAATACCTCCACAAGAAAATAAACAAGGCACAAATTTCAATGATGAGTATAACGCAACAATTGATACATATAACACACCCCTTAGCATTTGGAGGCGCAAGAAGAAAAAATAGAGGCGAGCGGGCGGAAAATGGCTCGCCTCCGGGAGCGTTGCCAATTTACGGAGGAAGATGAATGGACGCCAGGCTCTCCAGCTTAGAGGTGAAATAACCGGTAAACCTGCTGGATGTGCAGACGATCGTGCGCGGCGATGATATTGACCAATTCGTCGAGACGTGTGGGTCCGAAAATTGCATGGCGCGCCGGGCGTCGCCAGTCTTCATCTTCCAGCCCTTCCAGCAAGCCCAAAAGTTCCATGCGCGTTTTTATGAAATGACGCAGCGCTTGCAGACCATCCTGGGCGTAATAGTTGCGCTCATCCGCCCAGCGGTCGGTATCTTCGCCGGGTAGAAACGGGTTCCACGATTTCAGTAACTTCTGAATTCGAAAAATATTGACTTCCGTTTCCACATCGCGCAGATGACATAAGACCTCGTTCAGGCTCCATTCCCCAGGCTGCGGACGCCATTTGAGTTTCTCAGGATTGATGTCGCGGCAGAACCCATCCAGCGCAGCCGCCGTAGAGCGCAGGATCGCCAGCAAAGCGCTCGGTTTAGAAAAGTTCGCCTCCAACATCTGCGGCGATTGGGCATCCATCCAGGTCAAGAAATCCGTTAATGAGCCAGCGGCGGAGGGGCGTAAAGATTCCTCTGGCGGTTCGAGCTGATTGCGGGATACCCAAAATACGGGCATTCCCAATTGCAGCCCGGCGGATACTTCGCGGACAAGGTCATCCCCTACAATCACCGCCGGACTGGACGGCCAGCCCATATAGGCTAAAACCTCGGCGTAATACGCCGGGTCGGGCTTGGCGAAATGGAAGATTTCATAGCTGCCCAATATTTCAAAGGGGTAACGATTTACAGGCAATTGCGCCCACTCCATTCGCTGCTCAACCGCCGTCCGAGGAAACATGGGATTGGTGGCGATGGCCATTCGATAACCGCGTTGGGTAAATTCCTGCACCATACGGACTGCTTCGGGGATTGGGCGGGTTAGGGATTGCAGTTTCGGGAAGACGTGGGCGTAAAAATGAGTCGCTCTTTCCTCAAAAGCCGCCCGGGTAACGTCTAATTCGGCGTAGAAAACCGATTCAAACGTCTCTTTCAACGTGCAATCCGGTTGACGGTTCTGCTCCATGGCTTTTGTCCCGCGGAACATGGCAGCGATGAAGCGATCTGGAGGAAGCAGGTCTGCGACTTCATCTGCAAAGGCCTTTAAATACGCGGGCAGAAAGGTGTGGATATCGTTTTCCAGGAGCGTATCGTCCAGGTCGAGCAGCAGCGTGTAACTCAAGAGAAATCTCCGGTAAATTCTGGCGGCAGCGGATGGCATTGGCCGCAGCCAATATGAGGGTCAAACCCGGCGCGGTTGGACAAATCACAGGAAGCAACCACGCGCACTTGCTGTTTGATGAAGGGGAAGGGGCGCTCCAAACGCGGGATCAAATGCAGATGGGGGCAGGCGTTGGATAATAGAATATCCGGCACCGGGCAAGTCGTGCACAAATCCCGCCGCCAGGCGAGCGGCGGAGAGGCGCCTGCTAAGAGACGACATTCCTCTCGCTCTCGCCCGCGGTAATAGTCGCCATAAAAATACATGCATTCTTTTCCGGCTGGAGTTCTCATGGCTCCCTGTAGGCAACGGCGGATGGAGACGTGTGTGATAATCTATTCGTCAATTGACAGATTATACACGCGTGACATAAGTGCCAGTGCTGGTGTTGATGCGAATCACATCACCTACTTCGACAAACGCCGGCACCTGCACCTGCAATCCGGTTTCTGTGGTTACTTTCTTGGTCACACCGGTGGCTGTATCGCCCCGCACCGCCATCTCCGCTTCGACGACTTCCAGGTCTACGGTTGTGGGAACTTCGATGTCCAATGCTTCCCCTTCATAGAAGGTCAGCTTGCATTCCATGCCTTCCTTCAGGTATAGTGCTGTATCGCCCAGCACGTCTTTGGAAAGGACTGGCTGGTCATACGTTTCCAGATCCATGAAGTGGTAAAACTCGCCGTCGTTATACAGGTATTGGACATTGTGATAGTCCAGGCGCACATCTTGCACCCGATCCCCAGAAGTGAAGGTCTGTTCCGTGATCGTACCGCGGCGTAAATCCACCGTCTTCACCCGGATTGTGGCGTTGCCACGCCCCGGTTTGTGATGGTGATAGTCCAACACTCGATACAAATTCCCGTCAAATTCAAAGGTGACCCCTTTACGCAGGTCATTAACATCAATCATGCTTAAAATCCTCTTCTATAATCGAATTAGTTCTCTCAGAGTTGACCTTGAGGCGAATAAAAACGTGAAACGTGAACTCACGTCTCACGCTGTTCGTTCCCGTCATTCGGAGATTATAGCCTGGAGGTTGATTTTTTTCAACACTACTGTGGTAAACTTTTAAGATCAAGGAAAGCATTATGAACAAGCGGCGAATGTGGAGAAGGCAGCCATGAGCGATGCGGTTCGGCGGGTTGTGTACATTGAAGATGAACCGGAGATGATTGACCTGGTGCGGTTGATCCTCAGCCGCAAACATTACGAAGTCATTGGCGCCAATGGCGGGCGGGAGGGCCTGGATGCAATCCGTAAGATGTTACCCGACGCGGTTTTGCTGGATTTGATGATGCCGGACATGGACGGCTGGGATGTCTATCAGCAGTTAAAAGCCGATGAAGCGACTCGCAATATCCCGGTGATTGTGGTAACCGCCAAAGCTCAAAACATTGATAAAGTGTTAGGGTTGCATATCGCCAAAGTGGATGATTATATTTCAAAGCCCTTCAGTCCCAAAGAGTTGGTGGATAGCCTGGAGAAGGTGCTAAAGGGGCGGTAATTTAGACGAAATGTCTGACGATTTGATCTTGATCCATAACCTCTCTCGCCCTCAAACCCCGATCATACAGGCAAAATACTGCGCTTCTTTTTTGTGCCGTTTACGCGGTTTGAGTTTTCGACGCAGCCTGCCCCCCAATTATGGTCTGCTTTTGGCGCAAAAACAAGATAGCCGTATCGATTCGTCCATTCACATGTTGTTTATGTGGATGGATCTGGCTGTAGTGTGGATCAATGGAAGTCAAACGGTCGTAGATGTGCAGCACGCTCGGACCTGGAGACCGGCTTATTGGTCGAAAGCGCCGGCGCGTTACGTGCTGGAAATGGCAACGGATCACTTATTTGATTTTGCAATTGGGGATCGTTTAACCTTTGAGCAACAAGCTGGTCGTTAAACTTTTTCTGACGTTGTTGATCTGTACCGCGCTATGGCTACCCCCTTACAATGGCGGCGCTTTGGCGCAAGAACCTACGCCGCAACCCGTTGCAGAGGGCGCGGTCTATATCGTCCAGCCAGGGGATTCTTTGTGGTCAATTGCTTTGCGTTTTCGGGTTTCGATCCAGGCGCTGACGGAGGCAAACGGAATATCCAATGCCAATCAACTCAACGTGGGCGATCGCCTGGTGATTCCAGGATTAGAGGGAATTCGAGGCACGCTGACGACCCAAATTGTGCCATTCGGCGAAACCCTGCGCAGCCTGAGCCGCCGTTACCACACGCCTATTGAAACGTTGATCCAGCTCAATCACCTAACCAGCCCTGGCGAGCTATACGCGGGGGTGAATCTGGTGATCGTGGAAGGAGAAATTCCAACGGCACCCGGCCACAGGCGGACGTTGGCGCCGGGTCAATCGCTGCTGGAACTTGCAATACAAGACGGCGTATCGCCCTGGATGTATCTTCTGAATAACAATTTAAAGAGCGCCGCGGCTGCGGCGCCCGGAGATGTCCTTTTGTTGCCGCAGAGCGAGCCTTCGGCAGAGGCGGAAGATTCGCCAGCAGCCATGCCGGATGCGATTCAAAAAGTCCAATTGACGCCTCTGCCCCTGG
>Ga0226835_1001123_pt1 | contig 16899 bp, 13 predicted proteins | sample LAC_MetaG_1_FD_163627 | JGI IMG/M metagenome (GOLD analysis project Ga0226835, IMG submission 163627) | Anaerobic ammonium oxidizing microbial communities from anammox membrane bioreactor (MBR) in UC Berkley, California, United States -... | ecosystem: Engineered > Bioreactor > Anaerobic >...
AGGCCGCGGAAGTGCATGTCGAGCTTGCGGTTGCCGATGTTGTCGCCGCCGGGCATCGCCACCCGGGCCGCCCCGCATCGCCCCAGGAGAGGTCCGAGCACGTTGATCGACGCCCGCATCCGGGTGACCAGCTCGTAGGGCGCCTCACCCGTGATCTCACCCGACGCGTCGACCCGGATCTCGTGGGGTCCGACCCACTCCACCCCCGCGCCGAGCGCCCGCACGACGTCGATCATCACGTCGAGGTCGGCGACGGGGTCGACGTTGCGCAGGGTGGTGGCCCCCGGGGCGAGGAGCGCCGCGGCCATCTGCTTGAGACCTGCGTTCTTGGTGGCGCCGGCGACCCGCACGGTGCCCGACAGCGGCCCGTTGGAGCGGACGACGAACGCCCCGCGGTCCTCCATGCCCGACGATGGTACGCGGGGGCGGCGCGCGGTGGGCCGATCGCGCCTCAGCGGGCCTCGTAGCGGGGGGGCCGCTGCTCGACGAAGGCCGCGATGGCCTCCTTCATGTCGTCGGAGCGCAGGCAGGCGGCCTGCGCCTCGGCCTCGACGACGAGGCCGTCGTGGACGGTGTCGGCGACACCCGCGGCGGCGACGGCCCGCTTGGAGCCCCTCACGGCCAGCGGCGGCTGGGCCGCGATCAGCTCGGCGAGGGACGCGGCCTCGGCGTCGAGGTCGGCGTCGTCGACGATCCGCTCGGCGAGGCCGATGCGGTGGGCCTCCTCGGCGTCGATGCGCGCCGCGGTGAAGATCAGCTCCTTGGCCTTGCCGGCACCGACGAGCCGGGGCAGGCGCTGGGTTCCGCCCAGGTCGGGCATGATCCCGTAGCGCAGCTCGAGCAGGCCGAGGCGGGTGCCCCGGGCCACGATGCGCACGTCGCAGGCCAGCGCGAGCTGGAGGCCGGCGCCGAGGGCGTAGCCCCGCACCGCGGCGATGGTGGCGAAGGGGGCGTCCTCCAGCCACGTGTAGGCCTCCTGGGTGCGCAGCACGGCTGCCGCCACCGGATCGGGGTGCTGCGGGCCGGCGCCCGGCTCGTTGCCGCCGGTGCCCTCCGTGAGGGCGTCGGTGGACTCGCCGGCCTGGCCCAGGGCCCCGGCGAACATCGAGGTGTCGATGCCGCTCGAGAACGCCCGGCCCTCACCGGTCACGACCAGGGCCCGGATGTCGCCGGGGTCGGCGAGCAGCTCCCGGCCCAGCCGGCGGAGCTCTCCCCACATCTCGGCGGTGAACGAGTTGAGCTTCTCGGGGCGGTCGAGGACGAGCCGCGCGACGTGCCCGTCGCGCTCGAGTCGGAGCGTCTTCCAGGCCATCGCCCGAGGGTAGCCCCGTGCGCTCCGGGGCGCGTTTCGCTTCACTCCGTGCAGGTTTGCACCGACTGCATCGTTCCTGGGTACGCTGGCCCGATGACCGCCGACGTCGGCCTGCGCGAGCGCAAGAAGAGCGAGACCCGCCAGGCCATCGCGGATGCCGCCCTCGAGCTCGCCCTGCGCCACGGACCCCACGACGTCACCGTCGACGACATCGCGGCCGCGGCCGACGTCTCGCCCCGGACGGTGTTCAACCACTTCCCGAGCAAGGAGGCGGCCATCCTGGGGATCGACCCCGGACGCCGGCGGGTGCTGCTCCGGAGCCTCGAGGAGCGCCCCGACGACGAGCCGCCCCTCGTCGCCCTGCGCCGCACCCTCGCCGAGCTCTACGCGCCCGACCGGCTCAGCCGCTGGCGCGCCCGGGCCCGCCTGGCCCGCGAGCACCCGTCGCTCCAGGCCGCCTACGTCGCCGCGTTCGCCGAGCTCGAGGACGACCTCACCGCCGTGATCGGCCGGCGCACGGGCGTCGACCCCGACACCGACCCCTACCCGCGGCTCGTCGTCGCCGTGATGGCCGTCACCATGAGGGTCTCGCTGACCCACGCCGCCGCGTCCCCTCTCGACGACGCCGAGCTCGACCGCACCGTCGACCGGGCCTTCGCCACGGTCGCCGCCGGCCTGCCGCCACCCGGCCGCTGAGGCCGGGCCACCGGGCCGCCCCGCCCACCCCGTACCCCGACCCCCCGAAGACGTTCCACGACGCCCCCGAGACCGCCACCTCCGCCCAGGACCGAGGACCCGTGCTCATCCGCCTGCTCCGCGACTACATCGGCCGCTACCGCGGCCTCGTCGTGGCCCTGCTCGTCCTCCAGACCGTCCAGGCCCTCGCCACCCTCACGCTGCCCAGCCTCATCGCCGACATCATCGACCGCGGCGTGATCCGCGGCGACAACGGCTACATCTGGTCGACGGGCGGGGTGATGCTCGGGATCACGTTCCTCCAGGTGGTGGCCAGCGCGGCGGCCGTCTACTTCGGGGCCCGCACCGCCATGGCGTTCGGTCGCGACGTGCGGGCCGACCTCTTCCACCGGGTGTCGGCCTTCTCGGCCCGCGAGGTCGCCGACCTCGGCGCGCCCTCGCTGATCAACCGGCTGACCAACGACGTGCAGCAGGTCCAGATGTTCGTCCTGCTCACGTGCACGCTGCTCATCGCCGCCCCCATCACGGGGGTGGGAGGGGTCTTAATGGCCATGCGCGAGGACGTCGGCCTGTCGTGGATCATCGCCGTGAGCATCCCGGTGCTGCTGGTCGGCATCGGGCTGGTCGTGTCGCGGATGATCCCGCAGTTCCAGCTGATGCAGGTCCGCATCGACAACGTCAACCGGGTGCTGCGCGAGCAGCTCACCGGCATCCGGGTGGTACGCGCGTTCGTGCGGGAGCCCGCCGAGCAGACCCGCTTCGCCCACGTGAACGGCGAGTTGACGGAGACGTCGCTGCGGGCCGGGCAGATCCAGGCCTTCCTGTTCCCGATCGTGATGGTGGTCCTCAACGTCTCCAACGTCGCGGTGCTCTGGTTCGGGGCCGGGCGGATCGACCGGGGGCAGATGCAGATCGGCGCCCTCATCGCCTTCCTCACCTACCTCACCCAGATCCTCATCGCGGTGATGATGGCCACCTTCATGGTGGTGCTGGCGCCGCGCGCCGCGGTCAGCGCCGAGCGGATCGTGGAGGTCTTCGACACCTCGCCGTCGGTCCGGCCCCCGGCGGTCCCGGTGGCGCCCCCGGCCGGGCGGGGCGGTCTCGAGCTGCGCGACGTCGGCTTCCACTACCCGGGCGCCGAGGCGCCCGTCCTGTCGGGCATCGGCTTCGAGACCGGTCCCGGCCGCACCACGGCGATCATCGGCAGCACCGGGGCCGGCAAGACGACCCTCCTCAACCTCGTGCCCCGGCTCTTCGACGCCACCGAGGGCACGGTCCTCGTCGACGGCGTCGACGTGCGCGACCTCGACCCCGAGGTGCTGTGGGCGCGCATCGGCCTCGTGCCTCAGAAGCCCTACCTGTTCTCGGGGACCGTGGCCTCGAACCTGCGCTTCTCGGCCCCCGGCGCCACCGACGACGACCTGTGGGAGGCGCTGCGCGTCGCCCAGGCCGCCGACTTCGTGGCCGAGATGCCGGGCGGCCTCGAGGCGCCGATCAGCCAGGGCGGCACCAACGTCTCGGGCGGTCAGCGCCAGCGCCTCGCCATCGCCCGGGCCCTGGTGCGGCGGCCCGGGATCTACCTGTTCGACGACTCCTTCTCGGCCCTCGACCTCGCCACCGACGCCCGCCTGCGGGCCGCCCTACGCCCGTGGACCGCCGACGCCACGATGGTGGTGGTCGCGCAACGGGTGTCGACCATCCGCGACGCCGACCAGATCGTGGTCCTCGAGGGCGGTCGGATCGTGGGGCTCGGCACCCACCCCGACCTGCTGGCCGGCTGCCCCACCTACCAGGAGATCGTCGCCTCCCAGATGAGCCCCGAGGAGGCGGCGTGAGCCCCGGGGCCGGACCCGGGGGAACCCCGAAGCGGCCCGTAGCGACCGAGGCCCGGGGCTTCGCCGGGGGCCGGTTCGCGGCCGGGATGCCGGCCGAGGCGGTCGAGGACCCCCGCGGCGCGGCGCGGCGCTTGCTGGCCGCGGTCCGGCCCGACCGGGCCGCCGCCACCGCCATGGTCGCGGCGTCGCTGGTGAGCGTGACCCTCTACGTGCTGGGGCCCAAGATCCTCGGCCACGCCACCGACATCATCGTCGACGGGATCATCGCCCGGTTCGGCGGTCGGGGCGGCATCGACTTCACGGCCCTGCGCAACACCCTGCTGGGCGTGCTGGTCCTGTACGCGGGCGCGTCGAGCCTGGCCTGGCTCCAGTCGTACCTGCTGGCCGGGGTGGTCCAGCGGATGATGTCGCGGCTGCGCTCCGACGTCGAGGACAAGATCCACCGCCTCACCCTGTCGTACGTCGACGGGCAGCCCCGCGGCGAGCTCCTGAGCCGCGTCACCAACGACATCGACAACCTCGGCACCAGCCTCCAGCAGTCGCTGAGCCAGGTGCTCACCTCGACGCTGACGATCATCGGCGTGACGGTGATGATGCTGACGATCTCGTGGATCCTGGCCCTCGTCGCGGTCGTGACCATCCCGACCGCCCTGTTCCTGGTCAAGCAGGTCACCCGCCGCTCCAAGCGGCTCTTCGTCGCCCAGTGGACCCACACCGGAACCCTCAACGCCCAGGTGGAGGAGGCCTTCACCGGCCACGCGCTGGTGAAGGTGTTCGGGCAGACGGCCGCCTTCGAGGAGAGCTTCCGCGACACCAACGACGCCCTCTACCGATCGGGGTTCGGGGCGCAGTTCATCGCCGGGATCATCCAGCCCACGATGTACTTCCTCGGGAACCTCAACTTCGTCGCCATCGCGGTCATCGGCGGCCTCCGCGTGTCGTCGGGGGCGATGACCGTCGGCGACATCCAGGCGTTCATCCAGTACTCCCGCCAGTTCACCCAGCCCATGAACCAGCTCGCCTCGATGGTGAACGTCCTCCAGTCGGGGCTGGCGTCGGCGGAGCGGGTCTTCGCGCTCCTCGACGTGGAGGAGCAGTCGCCCGACCCCGCCGAACCGCTCACCGACGAGCAGCCCCGGGGACGCATCGAGTTCGACTCGGTGTGGTTCTCGTACCGGCCCGACGAGCCCCTCATCACCGACCTGTCGCTGGTGGCCGAGCCGGGGCGGACCGTCGCCATCGTCGGTCCGACCGGGGCCGGCAAGACCACCCTCGTCAACCTCATCATGCGCTTCTACGAGATCGACGCCGGGACGATCACGCTGGACGGCCACGACACGTCGAAGATGACGCGGGCCGAGCTCCGGTCCAACGTCGGGATGGTCCTCCAGGACACGTGGCTCTTCGGCGGGTCGATCCGCGACAACATCGCCTACGGGCGCCTCGACGCCACCGAGGACGAGATCCTCGCCGCGGCCCGGGCCGCCTACGTCGACCGCTTCGTGCACGCCCTGCCCGACGGCTACGACACGATCGTCGACGACGAGGGCACCTCGGTCAGCGCCGGGGAGAAACAGCTCATCACCATCGCCCGGGCCTTCCTCGCCGATCCCACGATCCTGATCCTCGACGAGGCGACCAGCTCCGTCGACACCCGCACCGAGGTGCTGATCCAGCGGGCCATGGCCGCCCTGCGCTCGCAGCGGACGAGCTTCGTGATCGCCCACCGGCTCTCCACCATCCGCGACGCCGACCTCATCCTGGTGATGGAGTCGGGCCGGATCGTGGAGCAGGGCGACCACGCCGAGCTCCTGGCCGCCCGGGGCGCCTACTGGCGGCTCTACCGCTCCCAGTTCGCCGGCGCCATGGCCGACGTGTGACCGGCACCCGCGTCGCGCCACGCCACGCGATCGCCACCGGCGGGTCAGGGACCCGGCACCGGGAGGGACGTGACCCAGTCGGTGGCCGCGGCGGCGGCGCCGGCGACCGTGCCGTCGAAGGTGAGCCCCGACGCCTTGAGGGGGCGGAAGCCGTGGTCGGCGGTCTCGAGCCAGTGGAACGTGACCGGGCCGGGGACGGCAGCGGTCTCGCGCTCGAGGAGCTCCCGGTCGGCGAGCGCGTCGCGGGTGCCGCTCACGAACAGGACCGGCACCTCGAGACGGGGGAAGTGCTCGACCCGCCGCTTCTCGGGCCTCCCCGCCGGGTGCAGCGGGTAGCCGAGGAGCAGGAGGCCGAGGCACGCGACGGGATCCGTGGGGTCGGCGGCGACGAGCGAGCAGTACCGGCCCCCCATCGACCGGCCCCCCAGGACCAGCCGCTCCGGGGGGAGCCGCACCCGCCGGGCCAGGTCGGCCGCCGCGGCGCGGGTGGCCTCCATGAGGACGGCCGGCCGGTCGGGGGCCCGGCGCCCGGCGGCCCGGTACGGGTAGCGGAACCGCATCGACGGGATCCCGGCCTCCGCGAGCGCCGCGGCGGTGGCGGCGAGCGGCGGCGCGTCGAGGTCGGCCCCGGCCCCGTGGGCGAGCAGCACAGCCCGGTCGGCGCCGCGACGCGGCCCGTCGAGCACCACGTCGGAGGCACGGCGCCCCGGAGCTCCCATGGGAGGCACGGTACCGGCGGCGGTGTGGTGCGGGAATCGGCGGTTCTGGCAAGCTTTGGCGCCATGCCTCTCCCGGATCGGCCCTCGCGCGAGCGTCCCCTTCGCGTCGCCTACCTCGTGTACCGAGGCAACCCGCACTGCGGCGGCCAGGGCGTCTACACCCACTACCTGGCCCGCGAGCTCACGGCGATGGGTCACCACGTCGAGGTGTACTCGGGCCAGCCCTACCCCGAGCTCCACGACCCGAACCTGCTCGTGAAGGTGCCGAGCCTCGACCTGTACCGCCCCGACAACCCGTTCCGGGTGCCGTGGCCGCACGAGTTCCGCGACTCCGTCGACCTGCGCGAGTTCGGGATCATGAGCGCGGCCGGCTTCCCCGAGCCGTACACGTTCAGTGTCCGGGCCCGGCGCCTGCTCGCCCGCCGCCGCGGCGACTTCGACCTGGTCCACGACAACCAGTGCCTGGGGACGGGCCTGCTGCGCATGATCGGCGACGGCTGGCCGGTGTGCGCCACCCTGCACCACCCCATCACCGTCGACCGCGACCTCGACCTCGCCCACACCACCAACCCGTGGCGGCGCCTCACGCTGCGCCGCTGGTACTCGTTCCTGGGCATGCAGATGAAGGTGGCCCGGCGCATCCCCCGCCTGGTCACGGTCTCGGAGAGCTCCCGGCGCGACATCGTCGATCAGATGGGCGTGGCCCGCGACCGCCTGCACATCGTGCCCGTAGGCGTCGACCAGTCCGTGTTCCGTCCCCTCCCCCGCGTGGCCCGGGTCCCCGGCCGGCTGATGACCACGGCCAGCTCCGACGTCCCGATGAAGGGCCTGGTCCCGCTGCTCGAGGCGCTCGCGAAGATCCGGACCGAGCGCCACGACGCGCACCTGGTCGTCATCGGCAAGAAGAAGAACGGCAGCCGCATCCCCGGGGTCATCTCCCGCCTGGGGCTCGAGGGGGCGGTCGAGTTCGTGAGCGGCGTGACGACCGAGCGGATCGTCGAGCTCTACGCCGAGGCCGAGGCGGCGTGCGTCCCGAGCCTCTACGAGGGCTTCTCGCTGCCCGCCATCGAGGCCATGGCCTGCGGCGTCCCCCTCGTCGCCACCACCGGCGGCGCCCTGCCCGAGGTGGTCGGCACCGACGGCGAGACGGCCCTCACGGTGGAGCCCGGCGACCCCTCCGCGCTGGCCGGTGCCCTGCTGCGCCTCCTCGGCGACCCCGACCTCCGGGCCCGCATCGGCGCCGCGGGGCGCGAGCGGGTCCTCGACCGCTTCACCTGGCGGGCGACGGCCGAGGGGATGGTCGAGAACTGGCGGGCGCTCCTCGACTCCCACGCGGGGTCCGCCGGCACCCAGGGAGCACCCGCCGCGTGCTGACGGTCGACTTCGACCGCCTCCGCCTCGAGCCGGGCCGGCGCCTCCTCGACATGGGCTGCGGCGGCGGCCGCCACGCCTTCGCGGCGCTCAAGCGCGGCGCCACGGTCATCGCGCTCGACTACAGCGAGGGCGAGCTCAAGGAGGTCCGCCACACGGTGGCGGCCATGGTCGACGCCGGCGAGGTGCCACCCGCCACCGGATGGGGTGCCGTCAACGGCGACGCCCTTCGCCTTCCGTTCGACGACGGGTCCTTCGACGCCGTGGTCGGCTCCGAGGTGCTCGAGCACATCGGCGACGACGAGGGCGCCATCGCCGAGCTGGCCCGGGTGCTGCGCCCGGGCGGGCGCATGGCGGTCACGGTGCCGACCCGCTGGCCGGAGCGGATCTGCTGGGCCCTCGACCACAACTACCACGACACCCCCGGCGGGCACGTCCGCATCTACCGCCAGCACGAGCTGGAGCTCAAGCTCGAGCGGGCCGGGCTCCTCCTCCGAGGTTCGCACCACGCGCACGCGCTGCACAGCCCGTACTGGTGGATCCGCTGCGCGGGAGGGGTCGACCGACCCGACCGGCTCCTCGCCCGCCGCTACCACGACGTGCTGGTGTGGCAGCTCACCCGCAACCCCCGCTGGCTGGCGGCCCTCGACCGGGCCCTCAACCCGGTGATGGGCAAGAGCCTGGTCATCTACACGGAGAAGCCGACCCGGTGAGCCTGCCCGAGGTGGAGGGCGTCGTCAGCGCGCGCGACGTGGCCGCCACCGTCGACGCCATCGCGTCGGTCCAGCTCCCCGACGGCAACATCCCGTGGACCCCGGGCGCCAAGACCGATCCGTGGAACCTGGTGGAGGCGGCCATGGCCCTCGACGTGGGCGGCCGCCACGCCGACGCGGCGAGGGCCTACGAGTGGCTCCGCGGGCATCAGCACGACGCCGGCTCGTGGCACGCCTACTACCTGGGCGACGACGTCCACGATCCCACCCTCGACACCAACGTCACGTGCTACGTGGCGGTGGGCACCTGGCACCACTACCTCGCCACCGGCGACACGGCCTTCCTGCGCCGTATGTGGCCCACGGTGGAGCGGGCGATCGACTACGCGCTCTCGCACCAGCGGGAGACGGGCGAGATCGCCTGGCGCGGCGACGACCCCGCCGACGGCGCCCTGCTAACGGGCTCGTCGAGCATCCACATGAGCCTGCGCTGCGCCATCGCCATCGCCGACCGCCTCGACCAGGACCGCCCCGACTGGGAGCTGTCGCTCGGATCGCTCGCGATCGCGGTGGCCCACCGACCCGGCGTGTTCCTCGACAAGGCCCGCTGGGCCATGGACTGGTACTACCCCATCCTCGGAGGGGTGCTGCGAGGCGAGCCGGCCCACGCCCGCGTGGCCGCCTTCTGGGACACGTTCGTGGTCGAGGGCCGGGGCGTGCGCTGCGTATCGGACCGCCCGTGGGTCACCGCGGCCGAGAGCTGCGAACTGGTGATGGCCCTCGACGCGATCGGGGCCCACGACCGGGCCCACGAGCTGTTCGCGTGGGTGCAGTTCCTCCGCCACGACGACGGCGCCTACTGGTGCGGGATGAACTTCCCCGACGGCGCGTTCCACGAGACCGGCCAGCACTTCACCCCCGACCACCCGACGTGGAACTCGGCCGCGGTGGTGCTGGCCGCCCAGGCGCTGGGCGGCACCGGTCCCACCGCCGGGCTCTTCCGGGGCGAGGGCCTGCCCACGGGCCTCAGCGCGGAGGAGCTCCTCCAGGCCGGGGTCGAGATCGAGGCCGAGCGCGTCCGCCCGCGCGTCGGGCCGTCGCCCGCGCACGAGGCGCCGCCGCCCGAGGCCTGAGACGGACCGGCCCTACTCTCCCGTCGGGGCGGACCCGGCCGCGACCTCCCCCAGACGGCCACCTCCGGACCGTCAGCCCGCCGGCCGCCTCAGCACCCTCAGGCTGCCGGTCGTGGTAGCGGGCACGAAGCCGTCGGCCACCGCCCGCTGCCACACCCGGAACGGCGCCTGGCCCCCGTCGGCCGGATCCTCGAAGACGTCGTGGATCGCCAGCCGGCCGCCGGGTGCCACGTGGCGGGCCCACGCGTCGTAGTCGGCCATGGCGACGTCGTCGGCGTGGCCGCCGTCGATGAAGACCAGGCCGAGGGGAGCGCCCCAGAGCGCGGCCACGGTGACCGACTCCCCCACCACCGCGATCACCGATCCCTCGAGGCCGGCGTCCTCGACCGTGCGGCGGAAGAACGGCAGGGTGTCCATCCGGCCGGTGCGCGGGTCGACGACCTCGGGGTCGTGGTGCTCCCACCCGGACTGGTTCTCCTCCGACCCGCGATGGTGGTCGACGGAGACGAGCACGGTCCCGGCCTCCCGGGCGGCGGCGCCGAGGTACACGGCCGACTTCCCGCAGTACGAACCGACCTCCAGCAGCGGCCCGACGGCCGCCCCCTCCAGGCCGGCTCGGTGGAGGGCCGTCCCTTCGTCGTCGGGCATGAAGCCCCGCGCGGCACGCGCCGCGGCGAGCAGGGCGTCATCCACCGACGGGACCTCCGGCCGGGAGACGGCGGCGGGAGCGCAGCAGGCGCTCGTAGAAGGGCACGAGGGCGTCGGCGCCCCCGGGGCTCCCGGCCCGGACGGCCTCGGCCGCGGCCCGGCCCAGGCGATCGCGCCGCTCGGGGTCGCCGACGAGCTCCTCCAGCGCCCGGCGCAGGGCCGGCACATCGCCGGGCGGCACCAGGATGCCGGTGCGCCCGTCGTCGACGACCTCCTGGAGCCCGCCCGTCCGGCTGGCGATCACGGGCAGGCCGTGGGCCGCACCCTCGAGCGCGACGCGCCCGAGCGGCTCCTGCCAGACCGACGGGACCACGACGACGTCGACCCCCTCGTACAGCTGCGCGGCGGGCACGAAGCCCACGTATCGGATCCCCGGATGGGAGTAGCGGGCTTTGAGACCGGCTACGTAGTCGTCGTCGCCGGTGCCGGCTACGAGGAGCTCGGCGCGCCCGGGCGGGAGCCCGGCGAACGCCTCGAGGAGCGGGGCGATCCCCTTCTGGGGCTCGATCCGTCCCAGGAAGCCGATCCGCACCGGCACCCCCGCCGGGCGGGGTGGCCGGTCCTGCGCCGTGCGGCCCGGAGGCGGCAGGTCGACCAGGGGCCGGGACACGAGGTACTCGCGGGCACGGGGGAAGTACCCGGCGCTCAGGTGGGTCTCGAGGACGAACGCGCTGATCCCGACGACGCCGTCGACGGCGGCTGAGGCGTCGAGGCGAGGCAGCGAGAACACTCGGCAGGTGGTGCAGTGGGTGTCGCAGTTCGCGCCGGTGCCGGAGCGGAACATCCCGCTGTTCGGGCACATGAGGTAGTAGTCGCGGATCGTGTGCACGACCGCGATCCCGGCCTCCGCCGCGGCCCGCCAGGCCGCGACCGACACGCCGGCCAGGTTGTTGGTGTGGAGCACGTCGGGGCGCTCGGCATCGAGCACCTCGCCGACCCGGCGGGCCATCGTGCGGTTGTAGGAGTCGAAGGTGTGCCACAGGGGCTTGCCGAGCAGGGCGCCCCCGTGGGCGATTCGCCCCTCGTTCTCGCGACCGAACGGCCAGTAGAGGTTCCGTAGGCCGAGCCGGTGGACGCGCACGCCGTCCTGGTTGGTGAGGGAGTACGACCGGGGGTCGGGCTGGAGGCTGACCACCGCCACGTCGTGCCCGGCGGCCAGCACCTCCTTGGCGCTGAGCTGCACGGAGACCTCGGCCCCTCCCACCCGGTACGGCGGGTACAGCGAGTTGACCATGCAGATCTTCACGAGCCGACTCCCGACATCACCGGATCAGAAGACCGCCCGCTCGCGGTGGCGGCCGAAGACCGACGCCAGGGCGTCCATGATCTCCCCGACGGTGGCGTAAGCACGCACGGCGTCGAGGATCACGGGCATGACGTTGACGGCCGGGTCGGCGGCGTCGGCCCGGACGCGCGCGAGCGCAGCCTGCACCCCGGCCGACGACCGGTCGGCGCGCACCTGGGCCAGGCGAGCGCGCTGCTTGTCCTCGTACTCGGGCCCGATGGCGAGGATCTCCGGGGGATCGTCCTCGTTGCCCTCGGTGTGGGCGTTGACGCCCACCTTCACGTGCCGGCCGTCGGAGAGCTTGCGCTCGAGCTCGTAGGCCGACTGGGCGATCTCGGCCTGGAACCAGTTCTCCTCGATCCCGGCCAGGACGCCCTCGAGCATCGACCCGTCGCCCATGCGGTCGAGGTGCGCGAAGACCTCCTCCGCCCGGCGCTCCATCTCGTCGGTGAGCGCCTCGACGAACCACGAGCCCCCGAGCGGATCGGCCACGTTGACGACGCCGGTCTCGTGGGCGATCACCTGCTGGGTGCGCAGGGCGAGGCGGGCGGCCTGCTCCGTGGGCAGGGCGAGGGCCTCGTCGTAGGAGTTGGTGTGGAGGCTCTGCGTGCCGCCCAGGACCCCGGCCAGGGCCTCGACGGCGGTGCGCACCAGGTTGACCAGCGGCTGCTGGGCGGTGAGCGAAACACCCGCGGTCTGGGTGTGGAAGCGGAGTTGCAGCGACCGATCGGCCCGCGCCCCGTAGCGGTCGCGCATCCAACGGGCCCATATGCGCCGGGCGGCACGGTACTTGGCGATCTCCTCGAAGAAGTCGATGTGGGCGTTGAAGAAGAAGCTGAGCCGGGGCGCGAAGTCGTCGACGGCGAGGCCGGCGGCCCGGGCCGACTCCACGTAGGCGAAGCCGTTGGCGATCGTGAAGGCCAGCTCCTGGGCGGCGGTGGAGCCGGCCTCGCGGATGTGGTAGCCGGAGATCGACACGGGGTGCCAGCGGGGCATCTCTGCGCTGCAGAAGGCGATGGTGTCGGAGACCAGGCGCATGCTCGGCCGGGGTGGGAACACGTACTCCTTCTGAGCCTGGTACTCCTTCAGGATGTCGTTCTGGAGCGTCCCCCCGAGCCGGGCCCGCTCCACCCCGTTCTTCTCGGCCGCGGCCACGTACATGGCGAGCAGCACCGCGGCCGGCGAGTTGATCGTCATCGACGTGGTGACCCGACCGAGGTCGATGCCGCGGTAGAGGTCCTCGACGTCGGCGAGGGTGTCGACGGCCACGCCGCACTTCCCCACCTCCCCGGTCGAGAGGGGGTCGTCGGAGTCGCGCCCCATCAGGGTGGGGAGGTCGTAGGCGGTGGAGAGACCGTCGCCGCCGTTGGCAAGGATCTCGTGGAAGCGGCGGTTGGTGTCCTCGGCGGTCCCGAACCCGGCGAAGAGGCGCATGGTCCACAGCCGGTCGCGGTACATCCGCGGGTAGGCGCCGCGGGTGTAGGGGTACTCCCCCGGTCGCTCGGCCGGGTCCCGGTCGGGTTCGCCCGGGCCGGCGCCGGGCGCGGTCCACGGCCCGTAGACCGGTTCCAGGGGGACGCCGGAGTACGTGTCGAAGTCGCCGGAGCGCTCAGCCATCCCGACCATGCTCGCGCGTCCGACCCCACCCGGGCCCCCGCCGGCACCGGCCTAGACCGTTGCCCGCCGGTAGCGCCTCGACCCGGCCGTAGCGCAACCCCACACGCGGCCGGACGAACGAGCACCGGCCGGCCCGGAGAAACCCGCCGCGAGAAAGGTCCGCCTGACGGGTCGGAACGCCCCCTAGGCCGCGTGGAGGAGGCGGAGGTTGTCGAGCGCCTGGTCCCGGTGCTCTAGGAGGCGCTCTACCGCCTGTTGCATCCTGGTCTCACCCAGGTGGGGCCGGATGCCGCCGGCGAGGTTGAGCCGGGAGCGTTCGAGCCAGTCGGCGACGTCGGGCTCCGCGCCCCAAAGCGCCTCGGCGATCGTGGATACGTAGGTCGTGGGGATCCAGTCGTGCGCGGTGGCCGGATACACGTTCGGTGGGCAGAGGCGGTTCTTCTCGGCGTCGTCGTCGCGGGTGGCCTCGATGTAGCCGACCATCGCGGCGTTGAAGGGCGTGAGGCCGATACGCATCGTCTGGACGGTGATGCGATCGGGCTCGAAGATCGGGCGGGACGTGGTGGCCGGGAGCCCGGCGGCGGTGCAGTCGACGAAGAGGCGACCGGGCTCGGAGCGCACCGGGCCGCCGTCGAGCACGATCTCGGTGCGCCCGATCCGGCGCACCCGTCCGAGCCGCACCACGTGCTCCACCGACCGGAGCGACTCGGCCTCGGCCGCGCTCAGGGTCGCGGCCCGGAACATCGTGGGTTCGACGCTCGGGTCGATGCGCAGCAGCCGGCCGCTTCCCTCGAGGCGCCGGAAGAGATCGTCGAGGCTCGTCGCCTCGGCGGCGGCCTGCATCTCGAGCGAGACCCCCTCCACCACCGAGGCCACCTGATCGCGGGGCTGGAGGAACCGGCGGTCGTAGCACCAGGACTCACGGGGCTTTATCCAGCAGATCGTCTCGGGCGGCACGCCGTGGGCCAGCAACCAGTTGCAGGTGTCCATGCCGGTCTTGCCCGACCCGACGACGGTGAACCCCCGTACCGAGCCGTCCCAGCCCGGCGCGACCAGGGCGTTGGGCGGCACCACGCGCACTCCGTCGTCGACCGCGAAGGGGCACGCGTGCCGGGACGGAACCTCGCCCTCTAGGTAGGTGGCGTCGACGAGCTTGCGCCGGACCCGCACGGTCGTCTCCTTACCGGTGAGCCGGGAGACGACGGTGTGCCCCTGCGAGGTCGCGCCGAGGTAGTCGCTGATGCCGAGGAACCGGACCCGCCCCGAGGTCAGGAGGCGATGGTCGAGGACGCGCTGGTAGTAGCCGCAGATCTCGGCCGCCGTCGCCCGCTCGTAGCCCCCGGCGTTGGGTCCCTGCTCGTCGACCCGGTCCTCACCCAGGGGGAGCGAGTTGACGCCGTAGTAGGCCGACGGTTGGTGCAGCCGGACGAACGGGTACGCGTCGTTCCAGTGACCGCCGGCGGTGTGCCGGCGGTCCACCACGACCACCTCGGCCTCGGACTCCTCGATGAGCGCGTCGGTGAAGGCCATCCCGGTGGCGCCGCCACCCACGACGAGGTAGTCGGCCTCGATGGCAGCCATGGCACCCCCCAGCGACCCGGCGCGTCCCGACCGGGTCGCGAAGGACACGCGACCACCCGACGCCCGGGCCGTCAAGAGGCGCCGGAACCGCGACACCCCAGCATGTTGCGTTCGACCGCGGTATGGGTGGGTCGATCGCAACATGCTGCCCGGCGAACTCCGGCATGTTGCGTTCGACCGCGGTATGGGTGGGTCGATCGCAACATGCTCGAGGGGGATGCCCCTGGCGTCAGGCGACGCGGGAGTGGTCGGGGCCGCGGATGTGGAGGCGGTCACCGTCGAGGCGGAGGACCCATCCGGGTCGGTGGACGAGGCGGTGGTGGTGCGAGCACAACAAGACGAGGTTCGGCAGGTCGGTGGGGCCGCCGCGGGTCCAGTGGTGGATGTGGTGGGTATCGCACCAGCCGGGGGGACGGTCACAGCCCGGGAACCGGCAGCCCTCGTCGCGTGCGACGAGGGCGCGGCGGAGCCGGGCCGGCGGGTTGCGCCGGGCCCGGCCGACGTCGATCGGGATCCCGGCCGGGTCGGTGACGATCCGGCTCACGGTCGTGTCGCACAGCAGCCGGTGTACGTCGTCGAGATGCACCGGGCCGGTGTACTGGCCGTCGGCACGGCCCGAGGCGTCGCCGGCGAGGGTGGCCCAGTCGACCACCACGCTCACCCGGCCGTGGTCGCGACGCCCGGCCGGCACCCGTTCCAGCGCCACCTCGCAGATCCGTACCAGGGCGTCGGCGCGGCGCTGCGAACCGGGCCGCCGGTCATCATCGCCCGGCGGATCGGTGTAGGCGTGCAGCGCGGTGACGACCGTCTCCGCGGCCAGATCGCCGAAGTCGCCCGACAGGACCGTGCGACCGGCGTAGCCGCGCGAGACGTGCAGCCCGTCGGGAACCCGCGGGACGCGCCCATCCGAGCGGGCCAGGTTGCGGAACCGGGCCGCCAGGCGCGCCACCGCCCGCAGGTCGCCGGCCCGGGCGAAGCCCAGCATGACCGGCTCCGCCTCCTCGAGGGGTCCGTCGTAGCCCTCCACCCGGGCGCCGCCGATGGTGCGCGCCGCCGCGGTGGAGATCTCACCCGACCGCCACGCCTCACCCGTAGCCGCAAGCCGGTCGCAGATCTCTCCGGCCTCGATCGCGGCCCGGGCGTCGCCGGTGCGCATCACCGCCCGCCGCGCCAACCACGCCGCGGTCGACGGCGCCCCCGACTCGGACCCCAGACCCCGAAGGTGCGCGGCCCGCGCCAGACGGGCGAAGCAACCCTCGAGGCGATCGATCCCCCGCCGCGTCGCCACCGCCAGGTCGGCGACCGCCGCGTCGGGGAGATCCGCCGGATCGAGACGGGCCAGCGCATCCGCCGCCGCCGCCAGCAACGCGACCGGATCATCGGCCCGAGCAACGCGAGGATCCGGAACCGACGGCCCACGGCCGTGAACCCCACCCCGACCGCCGGGAGAACCCGGACCGTCGACCAGCACGTGCACCTGCCCCACCTCCCCTCACGGTTCATGCCCGCCACGGGCTCGCCAACCGGTGACCGCCATCGCCTAGATCGCAACAAGGAGACCCATGGCGGTGCAGTCGATGGGGGAAGTAAGGGGGGAAGCACTACGTACTATAGCCGAACTGGCGTACGCCACACAAGCGCCTCCGAGGAGAGGGCGGTCGGTACCGTGGAGCGGCCCCGGCGGCAACACGACCGGACCGTGGCCCCGGCTGGAGAGCGGGCGATCGGGAAGGAGCGAGCGATCCGGGAGCACCCCGGGAACCGCGGGCACCTGGAGGCGGCCGCGGGACCGCTCAGGGCACTGCGAGGGGGTTCTTCCAGCGGACCTCGGTGAACCGGGCGAAGTCGGAGTCGGCGGAGCAGATCGTCAGGCCATGCTCGAGAGCCAGGGCGGCCAGCTGCGCGTCGGGGACCAGGTTGCCGGTGATGCCGTGCTCGGTCACGAGGCGGCCGAAGGGCGCCGCGCCGCGGGTCCACCCCGTCGCGACCGGTCGGATCGGGCGCTCCCGGCGGTAGAGTCCGGAACATGGACAACCCGCAGGTACCCGA
>Ga0226835_1001124_pt1 | contig 16895 bp, 14 predicted proteins | sample LAC_MetaG_1_FD_163627 | JGI IMG/M metagenome (GOLD analysis project Ga0226835, IMG submission 163627) | Anaerobic ammonium oxidizing microbial communities from anammox membrane bioreactor (MBR) in UC Berkley, California, United States -... | ecosystem: Engineered > Bioreactor > Anaerobic >...
CCATGGAAGGGCTTTATCGCGCCCGCCCAGCATTAACACCACCGGCTCGTGAAATGACCGCAGGGCCGCCAGCGTGCGTTCGGGCGCGGTGGCAATAGAATCGTTGTACCAGCGCACGCCTTTCCATTCGCGCACCAGCTCTAACCGGTGAGCGACGCCCTGGAATCCTTCGACCCCGGAGCGAAGAGGCCCATGGGGGAATCCCGCTGCCAACCCGACGGCACAGGCGGCCAGTACATTGAGCAGGTTATGTTCTCCGCGCAACTGATTGACGGTAAGGGGAAAGAGTGGTTTCTCCTGCACTCCATCGGTGGCATAAAACATATCATCTCGAATAAAAGTCCCTGCCATACCCTCCGACGGAGGCCGAATGCCGAAAGTGACCAGCCGCCCCTTTACGTGGGAAAAAAGACCCCGGGCCCCGGCGTCTTCGCGGTTGAGGATGGCTACATTATCTTCCGACTGGAAATCGAGAATATGCGCTTTGGCAGCGGTGTAGGCTTCCATGGATTGATGGCGATCGAGGTGGTTAGGGGTAATGTTTAACACCGCGGCAACCTGCGGTGAACGGGTCATCAACTCCAGCTGGAAGCTGGAAAGTTCCAACACTACCAGGTCAGAGGGTTGAATTTCAGTCACCCTGTCGATGAGGGGAGTACCGATGTTGCCCCCAACCCAGGCGCGGCGGGGAGGCTGGAGGGCCGCCTGCGCCATACGCCCTACGAGGGTGGTGGTGGTGGTCTTCCCGGCTGAGCCGGTGATGCCGATCACCGGGCAGGGTACCTCTTCCATGAAAATTTGCGAATCGTTGGTCAGCGGAAGGCCGCGTTTTCTCGCTTCCACAACCAGGGGGAGAGTCAGCGGTATTCCCCCGGAGAGGCAGATCCAATCCGCCTCATCAAGGAGCTCCAGCGGGTGCCCGCCGGTGACCCAGCGTACAGGCCATGCCGCCAGCGATTGGCGTTCTTTTTCAAGGGCCTCAGCCGGGCGCTGGTCGTTGAGGATGACCTGCGCGTGATGCGCTGCCAGATAACGCGCCAAAGATAGGCCCTGGCGGGCTGCGCCGAGAATGAGCACTCGTTGGTTCGACCAGTTTCTCGTCATCGTTTCACACCAGCGCGAAGGCAATTCCAAGTAAGGCGAACAGTAAGCCGACCAACCAGAAGCGCTGCACTACCTGGGTTTCACTCCAACCGAGAAGCTCGAAATGATGGTGGAGTGGCGCCATTTTGAAGAAACGTTTTCCCTTCGTAATGCGAAAATAGAGGATTTGAATGACCACACTGACTGCTTCACTAACCGGGATGATGGCAATGAGCGGTAGAAGCAACCACTGACCGGTCATCAGGGCAACCACAGCCAGGGTGGCGCCGAGGGGTAATGAACCGGCATCTCCCATGATCAGCTGAGCCGGGTGGACATTAAACCAGAGGAAGCCAAACAGTGCGCCCACCACGGTGAAGCAAAACCGCGCCAGGAAGACCTGTCCCTGCATGAGAGCAATGGCCCCGTAAGCGGCAAAGGCGGTGGCGGAGATGAGGCCTGCCAGGCCATCGAGCCCATCGGTGAAATTCACGGCGTTGGAAAGCCCGACGATGATGAAAACGGCGATGGGGAGATAGAGCGGCCCAAGTTCGATGGAGCCTTCGACCGGGGGCCAGTAAAGTTCTGGAACATCGAGTATATACTTCAGGGCAAAAGCCACGCCGATCGCCAGGAGAACCTGGAAAAGGAATTTCGTGCGGGCGCGCATTCCCAGGCCGCGCCGTGGGCCGCGAATGCCTTCCCAGTCATCAATGGCGCCCAGGAGGGCGTAGGAAAGCATAACCAGCAAGGGGACAAGCACCGAGCGTCCCAGCACGTTGAGGCCAATCAGAGAAGCGGCGTTCAGCAGTCCGGTCAGTAATACGATGGGGAGAATGAACATGACTCCGCCCATGGTAGGCGTGCCCATCTTGGTGATGTGGCTCTCTGGCCCCTCAACGCGGACGATTTTGCCAATACGGAAGTGCCGAAGCACACGCACGAGCGGCCCTCCCCAGATTACGGAAAGCATGAAGCTGAGCATGGAAAGGGCGATGGCGAGCGTTGAGTCGTTCATTCCATCACCTCCAGGGCAGCTACCAGGCGATCCATGCGCAGGCCATGCGATCCTTTGATGAGGGCTACGTCTCCTTCGCGGAGCATAGAGGTAAGCAATTCGGCGGCCTGCATGGTTTCAGGCACCCAGTGGATATGCTCAGGGGGCATGCCCGCCTGGCGGGCGGCCCGGGCGATCATCTTGCTTAACTCTCCCACAGCAATCAATTCATCGGCCACTTCAGCCGCAAGTACGCCAACTTTTTCGTGCCCTTCGCGCTCGTAGGGGCCAAGCTCCAGCATATCTCCCAGCACGGCAATGTGCCTGCCGGGAATCTCTCTGAGTAAATTCAGCGAAGAAAGAGTGGACTCGGGAGAGGCATTATAGGTGTCGTCAAGGATCAGGGCGCCGCTGGCCGTTCGAACGGCAACCAGGCGAAGCTGGGTCTGGCTCATGGTTAAGCCACGGATAATCTCGCCCCACGAGAGGCCTTCCACCAGCCCAACGGCAGTGGCGCGTAACACAGTTTGCACGGAATGAAACCCGATCAGGGGAACGCGCACATGCAGGCTTTCACCCTGGTAATGGATTCGGAAGTGAATTCCCTCCAGGCCGAGGCTTTCGATTTGATCAGCCCACAGATCGGCCGCAGGATCAAGCCCATAGAAGAGCACCCGGGCGCGGGTCTGATCGGCCATGGCGCGAACCCAGGGGTCATCAAAGTTGAGGATGGCTGTGCCTTCAGGTGCAGGGGGGAGCGCCTGAACGAGTTCGGCCTTGCCGCGGGCGATGGCCTCCTGAGAACCAGCCCGTTCCGCGTGCACCGTTCCTACCAGAGTAACGACCCCAATCTGGGGCCGGGCAATCTCACAAAGATGGGCGATTTCTCCGGGAACGTAAAACCCCATTTCCAGCACCACGCGTTGATACCCCGCTCCCAGCCGGGTGAGGGTGAGAGGAAGCCCAATTTCATTGTTGAGATTACCGATGTTTTTCAGGGTGCGGTAACGCTGGCTGAGTACCTCGGCTATGAGTTCCTTGGTGGTGGATTTTCCCACACTGCCGGTCACACCGATGACGCGAACCTGATGCCTGGAACGCCAGAAACGCGCGATTTGTTGCAGAGCCACCAGGGTGTCTTTTACCCGCAGGCAGAGGGGGTGGCCCATGCGGAGGGCGTCTGGCAGGGTGGTTTCGGGTGAGAGAGCGCCGGCGCTCAGATCGAGGGTGACGAAATGAGGAGGCATTTCTCGTTGAACCAGGGCGAGCACCGCCCCATTCTGGAAAGCCTCGCCGACGAAGTGATGTCCGTCGGTGCGTTCACCGGGGAGCGCCACAAACAGGGCTCCCGGGATGACCTGGCGCGAATCCACTACGGCCTCGCTGATGACCAGGTCAGCCAGGTGCATCCGTTGGCCGGTAAGGGCTTCCAGAATATCTGTCAGAGTGAGCATTCCTTCTCCATTATTGGCCTGCCATCCCCTGACGGATCGAGTCGGGGGGGAGGTCCATTAAAATGACCAGGTTTTCCACAATCTCCTTAAAAAGAGGCGCGGCAACCACCGATCCCCAGGGGGAGGTTTGAGGTTGTTCGAGCCAAACATACACGATAAAGCGCGGGTCGTCAACCGGTCCCCAGCCCACGAATGAGGCATTGGTGGCGCTGTCAAGGTAGCCGCCGGGGCCGGGAATTTCGGCAGTGCCCGTTTTACCGGCCACGCGGTATCCTTCCACCAGGGCTGCTGAAGATTCTTCTTCCAGAGAAGTGGCCAGCATGGTGGTGAGAGTTTCAGCGGTTTCAGCAGAGATGGGTTTACCGATGATCTGGGGCGGGTTGCTGTATTGTTCGCCATTTTCGATCACAGCTTTCAACACATGCGGGGCCATCATCTTTCCATGGTTGGCAACAGCTGAAATGGCGGTAATCATCTGAATGGGGGTGGCGGCAATGCCCTGGCCGAAGGAATTGGTGCCCAGGTTGACCTCGTACCAGCCGTTATCTCCGGGGACGAGGAAAGGTTGCGAGGCTTCACCCCCCAGGTCGACACCGGTGAGGTGGCCGATCCCGAAATTGTTCAGGTAATTGTAGAATTTACTCGGCCCGAGTTGGGTGGCCACCCATGCCAGACAGACGTTGAGGGAGTGCTGCATACAGCCGATCATATCCTGAGGACCCCATGCACCTCGATCCCAGTTGCGGATAGGCACCCCCCCCACCATGATGACTCCGGTATCCAGAAACGGCGTGGAGGGTTGCACCACACCGGCATCCAGCGCAGCCGCCATGGTGAGCACCTTAAAAACGGAGCCCGGTTCGTAGGTGGTGCCAATGGCACGGTTGTAGGCGGTGATCCCGGGGAAAACCTCGGAGTATTTCCAGTATTCGTTGGGATCGAGGCGCGGGGTGACAGCCATGGCGAGAATTTCGCCCGTCTCCGGGTCCATCACCACCGCCACCCCTGATTTAGCCCCGCTCGATTCGATATGTTTATCCAGAACACGTTCGGTCATGGCCTGGATGTCGCGGTCGATGGTGAGCATCAGGCTGGCACCGGGGGGAACGGAAGGAATCTCGTTCATCTTGTATGGGTCCAGGGCTACTTCTACTTCGACAGGTGTACCAGCCAGCAGTTGATTGTATTTTTCTTCCACCCCAAAATAACCTCGCGCAGTCTCGCGCTCGCGATAGGCATAAAACCCAATGATATTGGACCCAAGGGTATGCTCGGGATAACTGCGTTTGAGCATGGGCGTCCAGATTAACCCGTCGAGATTGGGCATGACCGTATTGCGTCGGCGAGAAGAAGCCGCCTCTCGCTGGCGGTTAAGCTGGGTTTCAATGCTATCCAGTTGGTCGATCTTTTCAGGATCGACAAAATCGGTCAGTTTGACGTAACGGGGAAGGTCAGAATCCCAGGGTTCGCTCACGCTGTCGTAAACGGTGTTGTAATCCAACCCAACCACCTGGGCAAGGGTAGCGGCGATGGTTTGAGGATCGCTGACGAAGCGTAAGTCGACGCCGATTTCGTACGTTTCTACGTTACCGGCCAGCAGGTGCCCCCAGCGATCGTAGATATTGCCACGCTCCGGGTAGATGGTCTTTCGGTACGTTTCGTAAGTTGCTCCGATCTTTCGGAAGACCTCGGCCTGCGGGCTGAGGTTGATTCGGATCATCCAGAAGAAAATGAACAGGCCTACCGCGCTCAGCAGGCCTCCAACGAACCAGAATCGAAGGAAGGAGTTCTGTTTCATTGGAGAAATCCTCCGGTTTGTTCACTCATGCGGATGATTCCCTGGAAGAGCCATTCTGAGAGGGATTGGGTGTAACTGGGCTTGATCAAAACCTGCTGAGCGGGCGGGCTGGGGGGTGGGGCAATAATCTGGGGTTGTTTCCCGGTATACCCCGGAATGACCACATAGGTGATTTCATCCGGGTTGGCCTGCCTGAAACCCAGGTTGCGCGCGCGCTCCAGCATGGCTTCGGCAGATGTCTGGATGGCAATGTTGGTGCGGAGGCTGGCGATTTCTCTTACCAGTTTTTCTTTCTCATTCTCAAGGCTTTGGATCTCGAGCCCGGCTGAGGCTGCCTGAACGGTCACGGTGAGCATCACCCACAGGATGGAAGCGGTGAGGAGCGCCAGGATCAGGAACAGCACGCCTGCCTGGGTGGCTCGTCTCCAGGGGGCTTGCCGGTAAGCCTGATGAATAGGGTTCCTGATTGTCACGATATCTCCCTCAAGAAAACAGGTTTCTTTTCAATCCTGTGCAACACTCATGCCAGTCGCTAATTTTTCGGCTACCCGTAATTTTGCGCTGCGCGCCCGTGGGTTTTGCGCGATTTCTTCTTCGCCCGGTTCGATGGGATGACGGGTTATTTCACGGATACTCGCTTTGTGCCCGCAGGTGCACACTGGCTGGTCGGGTGGGCAGACGCAATCCCGGCTTTCTCGTCGGAAGAACTGCTTGACCAGGCGATCTTCCAGAGAGTGAAAGCTGATCACGGCAAGTCTGCCACCCGGGGCCAGCACACTCACCGCCTGAGGAAGAGCGGCTTCAAGGGTTTGGAGCTCTTCGTTGACGGCAATGCGTAATGCCTGAAAGGTGCGGGTGGCAGGATGAATGCGGCTTCTCTGTCCTCCGCAGGCATGAGCGATCACTTCAGCCAGTTCCTGCGTTGTGTGGAGAGGGCGTGCCTGAACGATGGCGTGTGCTATGCGTCTGGCGAGCCGCTCTTCACCATACTGCCAGATCAACTCTGCCAGGTTTCGCTCGGGTAACTCATTCACCAGCAATGCCGCTGTAATTTCCCCCTCCGGCCCAAAGCGCATGTCCAGTGGGCCTGCAGCCTGAAAGGAAAACCCTCGTTCGGGGGTATCGAGTTGCATGGATGAGACTCCGAGGTCGAAAACAATGCCGTCCACAGGGGGCCAACCCAGCCGCTCCAGCTCTTCTTTCAGGTAGAGAAAGGACCTTTGCCTGAGAAAGACCCGCCCGCCAAAGCGGGCGAGGCGATTCCGGGCGATTTCCAGGGCGTGGGGGTCGAGGTCGAAACCCAGCAATTTTCCATCCGGGTTGGAGGCCTCGAGGATGCCCTCTGCATGGCCCCCGGCCCCCAGGGTGGCATCTACGTAATGCCCCGCAGGGTGCGGATTCAAAGCGAGTATAATTTCGTGGTAAAGTACTGATCGATGGGGCGGGTTGGTTCCACTTTTCAACTTATCCATCGACATTAACCAATGGGCAGGCTGAAAGCTGCAAAGCGATGCTCATTGATTTCGGGATTCTGGAGCACCTCTTTTTGCTTCTGCCATTCGTCACGAGACCAGATTTCGAAATAATCCCCGTTGCCGACGACCACGATTTGGACGGTGAGATGGGCAAATTCCCGCTGATATTGTGGGATCAGAATTCGCCCCTGTTTATCCAAATCGAAGCGTTCGGCGCTGGAGAGGATCAGGCGTTTGAGCGAGCGAGCGTCAGGGTCGGTCAGACTCATTTTATTGATGTAGGAATAGACGTGCTCAAACAGCGCCGGGGTCAGCACCATGAGGTTACGATCGAAACCCTGGGTGAGGTAAAAACCTTCCCGCAAAAATTCCCGGTAACGGGAGGGGACGGTCAGACGCCCTTTCTCATCAAGAGTGTGCTCAAAACGCCCAAGGAACATCCGTTCTACCTTTCGTGGATATGGCGAACGCCGGGCAATCCCGGCGCTCGCACCACAATCTCCCACTTCCATCCACTTATGCCCACAGTATATACGAAAAATAAAGCAGATGCAAGCGTTTTTGACACTTTTAACGAATTTGCAAGGAACAAGGAGCGTTTCAATGACTGACTATCGGAATCTGTTTTTTGGGTCTGACACTCGTGTCCCACTCCTGGATGGGAGTGAACGGGTCTATACCAACCTCGATAATGCCGCTTCCACCCCGGCCTTAAAGGTTGTGGAAGAGGCGGTTTCCCACTTTTTGCGGTATTACGCCAGTGTGCATCGAGGAACGGGGTTCAAGAGTCAACTATCTACCCACGCTTTTGAATCCGCCCGGCACGCGGTGATGGATTTTGTGGGCGCTCATGCATCTACCCACACCTGTATCTTCGGTAAAAACACCACCGAGATGATCAATCGCCTGGCGCTTCGGTTTCCGTTCCGGCCAGAGCGAGATGTGGTGCTGGTAAGCCTGATGGAACACCATTCCAATGATCTGCCCTGGAGAGGGGTTGCCCGGGTGCTCCATTGTGGTTTGTTACCGGATGGGCGCCTGGATGAAGCCCAATTTGACAGACTACTCGATCAATATGGCGATCATCTGGCGCTGGTGGCGATCAGCGGGGCGAGCAATGTCACGGGGTATATCAATCCGGTGCATCGTCTGGCTGAAAAAGCCCACGCCGTGGGAGCGCAGATCATGGTCGATTGTGCCCAGCTGGCGCCGCACCGCCAGGTTCGGGTGGGTGATCTTCAGGATCCTCAACACCTGGACTACATCGTGCTCTCAGCGCATAAAATGTATGCCCCGTTCGGCACGGGAGCCCTGGTTGGCAGAAGGGATCTTTTCGAGCAGGGCGAGCCAGACCATCGGGGCGGGGGGCAGGTGGAGTTTGTTACGGTAGATGAAGTGGCCTGGACGGGAGCCCCAGAAAGGGATGAAGCGGGCAGCCCCAACACGGTGGGGGCTGTGGCGCTGGCGGCGGCGATGGCTCAACTGGAGGAAATTGGCATGGATGCCGTAGCGGCCCATGAGGCTGAACTGACCGCGTATGCGTTGGAACAGCTACGCAGGATTCCCGGGTTACGCCTGTTTGGCGATGCCGATCCTGCGCGCGTATCAGAACGGGTGGGGGTGATCCCGATGCAGGTTGAGGGCGTTTCTCATTTTCAGGTGGCCGCCATTCTTGGATACGAATTTGGCATCGGGGTTCGTGCGGGATGTTTCTGTGCGCACCCTTATTTACTTCACCTGTTAGGTATAGACGAGGCGCAGGCACGCAGGGTGCGTGAAGAAATCCTCTCAGGCAGGCGTGAGTCTATGCCTGGCATGGTGCGCGTCTCTTTCGGGTTGATGAACACCCGAGAGGATGTGGATTGGCTGATAGAATCGCTCCAGCGTATCCGTCGGGGAGAATTTCGTGGACGGTACATTCAAAACCCGGCCACCGGCGAATTCTTCCCCGATGGGTGGAAGGGAAATTACGAGGCTTATTTCTCTTATAAACGGGTGGGTAAAAAGAGCGCCCAAAATTAATACACGAACTCGCGAATATCATAACGGCTGATGTGAGGGATGCCACGCAGGGGGTCGAACTGAAGCCCCTGTTCGATTTGCCTCCCCTGATCCAGCCGTTCTTCAGGCGAAAGCGGTTGGAGGGCGGCGGCGTGTGCGTCGCGAGTATATTCCAGCCCTTCGCTTTCAATCAGTTCAGAGAAATAGACGAGGTCGTCTGCGTCTAAATTCATTTGATTGAGCGCGGCGATGGTGTCCGTGATATGATCAGCGGCAAAACGATGCCCGCCCGCACCCAGTAAAACAATCACCCCTACGGAAACACCGGCTTCTTTCATGGCATGGACGGCCTGCACTGCATCAGCGGCTTCACCGGGTTTCCTCAAGAACCGTAACAGAGGATCGTGCCCGGATTCAAGACCGATATAGACACGTTTCAGCCCAAATTTTGACAGGGCAGCATATTCTCTGGAGGATTTTTTGTCGCCTGAGAACCCATCCAGAAAGGCGTACAGACCGCCCAGCAGTTCGACATCGAAATGTTGATGAACCATCTCGAGCAGGGGCAAAAGGCGCGGGGTGGGAATGACCAGGGCGTTGGCGTCTCCGAGGAAGAGGGTTCGTCTGAGGGAAAGTCCTCCACCGAGGAAATCTTTTACCGCGTGCATGTGGGCGTGGAATTCATCCGGTGATTTAATGCGGAAACGGCGATCTTTGTAAAACGTACAAAACGTGCAGGTATTAAATGAGCACCCCTCGGCCACCTGGAGGACAACGGCCATATACTGATCCGGGGGGAGGATTCCCACTGGCTGGTACACCTGATGGTATCGTTGTACGTCGGCTGCATATCGAGGGGCATCGAAAGTGGCGGCTTTTTCAAGGAAGCTCCAGCCGAGGGAATCGAGCCCGGGATGAAGGCGGAGTTCCCCACTTCTCAGGTCGGCCAGTAATTCTGATGCGGTCATTCGGGCATTTTCTTGAACGGACTCGGTTTCAGATGACGAAAGCCAACGGCGTTCGCGCTGTTCGTGCCCGGTCTGCCATTTGGCGACGATTTTTCCGTCCAGCCCGCGGCGGTACGAGATGCCCGCGAGCATAGCCGTCCAGAGACGACCCTCGCCATCAAACGAGAAAACCGTTGAGGCGCCTGATCCCTGGAGAGAAAGGGTCAGGCAGTTGGGCTTGGTGGACAGAGTGAGAGTCTGCCCGTGCCAGGTAGCGAGAATGACCATACCGATAAAATCCTGAGAAATCAGTACCTGGCGGGTATTTCAACCTGCCAGGTACCGATTCTTCTATTGACCGTATTCATGGGTGTATCGATAATGAAGTTTTTCCACCATGTCCGGGGGAATTTCAGCCGGTTGCCCGAGTTGCCTGGCCAACCAAATGGTTCGAGCCACGTCTTCGACCATGACCGCCGCCTTGACGGCGGCTTTTCCGCTCGGACCTATGGTAAATACGCCGTGGTTTTTGAGCAGGCAGGCAACCGATTGCCCGATATTTTCTACCACGAGTTTTCCAATGTCCTCGCCGCCGATCAACCCAAAGCCCGCGCAAGGGATGGGTCCGCCAAATTCGTCGGCCTGGGCGGTCAGGTAAACCGGAATGGGCTCCCCAACGGCGGCAAAAGCCGTGGCATAAGGTGAATGGGTGTGCACGATGCCGAAAACATCGGGCCGGTGGCGGTAGATGTAGAGGTGGCTGGCGGTATCTGAAGAAGGTTTGAGGTCTCCTTCAATGACCTTACCGTGCACATCGAGAACGACGAAGTGCTCGGGCCGCAGGTCTTCATACATAATGCCTGAAGGTTTGATCACCACCAGGCCGGTTTCACGATCGCGGATGCTGACATTGCCACTCGTCCAGGTAACCAGATGGCTGGCAGGGAGAATGAGGTGAAGCTTAAGTAATTCGTTTCGGATCGATTCGAGCATGGTTAAACTCCCGGGTAAAGTACCCTTCTGCCACGTCTACCGGTTGAAAATGACATGGCAGAAGGATGTGATCTAGGTTAATTTGGAAGTGAGCACTTCCGCTTTGAGGGCTTTTAAACGTTTCATTACCTCGTTTCCGCCTCTGCCGAAATAATCGTGCAGGGTGAGGTACTCCCTATAAAGACGATCATAAAGGGCAGTGTTTTCTGGAATCGGACGGTATACCTCGTCGCGAAGGTGAGCCATTCTCTGGCTGGCTTCGTAGATAGAATCGTACCCTCCGGCTACTTTACCGGCGGCCACAGCCCCGAACATGGCTGAGCCAAGGGCCGGGGTTTGTTTGGCGGCTGGAATGCGGATCTCCTTGCCGGTGACGTCGGAATAAATTTGCATGAGGAGATGGTTGCGGTCAGGCAGGCCACCTGTGGCGACTAATTCATGGACCGCCACCCCATGGTGAACGAAGGTCTCAATAATGATGCGGGTGCCGTAAGCCGTCGCTTCAATTAAAGCGCGATACATTTCCTCTGGCCGGGTGAGAAGCGTCATCCCGAGGATTAACCCCGTAAGGTCGACATCGACCAGCACAGAACGGTTACCGTTCCACCAGTCAAGGGCGAGCAGGCCGTTCTCACCGGGTTTCAGGCAGGCCGCTTTTTCTTCCAGCAGGGCGTGGATATCGATGCCGCGATTGCGGGCTTCCTGGTGGTACGCTTCGGGAACACAATGATCCACAAACCAGGCGAAATGATCACCCACACAGGACTGCCCCGCTTCGTACCCGATGAATCCGGGGATGATTCCGTCTTCCACATATCCGCAAATGCCCGGAATGGCTTTTTCTTCTTGACTCAGTACCATGTGGCAAATGGAAGTGCCCATGATCATCACCATCTTTCCGGGTTCAACCACGGTTGACGCCGGTACAGAAACGTGAGCATCCACATTGCCAACAGCGACGGGCGTTCCGGGTTTAAGGCCAGTCCAGGAGGCAGCCTGGGGGGTGAGGAAACCAGCGCACTGACCTGGAGGGACGACTTCGCGGCTCATTTTCAGATCCAGAATATGTTCCATTCGTGGGTCAAGAGCTTTAAAGAACTCATCAGGCGGAAATCCCTGACGCTTTGACCAGATGGCCTTATAACCGGCGGCGCAGGAGTTGTGTTTTTCTACACCCGTCAGTTGCCAGACTATCCAATCAGCCGCCTCGATGAGCCGCTCGGCGGCGGCATATAGTTCCGGGTCTTCATTAAGGATTTGCCAGGCTTTTGGGAAAAACCATTCAGAGCTGATCTTGCCACCGTAACGGTCGAGAAAGGAGTATCCCTTTTCTCGGGCGATTTGATTGAGGGCGTTGGCTTCAGGCTGAGCCGCATGGTGTTTCCAGAGTTTAACCCAGGCATGTGGACGGTTGTGATAAGCCGGTAAAAAGCAAAGCGGAGTGCCATCCTTAAGCGTGGGTAGGATGGTGCAGGCGGTAAAGTCAATCCCAATCCCGATGACATTCTCAGAGTTGATGCCGCTCTCTTTAAGGAGGGCGGGGATGGCGTGTTTCAGGGTCTGGATATAATCCCTGGGATCTTGAAGCGCCCAGTCAGGTTCGAGCCGAAAATCCATGCCAGGGAGTTTTTCATCGATGACTCCATTTGCATAAGGGTACACCGCCGTGGCAATTTCGGTTCCATCCGAAACATCCACCAGAACGGCGCGTCCTGATTCTGTACCGAAGTCAACTCCTACGGCGTATTTTCTCCCTGGCATGGCGTTCTCCCTGAAGGTTTCGGGCACGGGGGAAGAAACGATCACCCCTCGATTGACTGCCCGGACACCGGCTTACCCTTTATGATGGTAGACACTCCATCCAAGATACTTAGTGAAGGCTTCGTGGACGGCATCTGCAACAAGCGCCGGGTTCACGGCTACATGGTGTTCAAACCCGTTTTCACAGATGTATGCCAGGAGTTTCTGGAAGTTCGGAATTTGAACCACGCCGTAACCACCGAAGGTTTTGAGGGTGTCATCGGTGAGGCGGCCTTCGCCAAGGTAGGCAAGAATGCGCCCGTTGTAATCGTCGGTAGAGACCCGGCAATAAGTAAAGGGCACGGCCTTAAGTCTTCCAACGACGGTGCCGAAAGTACTCTCTTTACCCACCGTGCCGGCAATAATGGCCTGGTAATCCATACGGGGGGCGTCTTCAACCGATACGCTCGATTCGAGGAAGAGATCTTTAGGTAAATTGGAGCAATGGAAGATGACGCCTTTATCCGGATCATCCCCGTAATTGTTGTTCCAGTCCACAATGGCGGAGGGCTTCCCGGAAGCAAGTGCCAGGGCGAGCATGCCCACAACCCCGGCGATATCCGTCTCACAGGCTGAGGGTACCAGGTTATTGCTCATCATTGACATCAGGGTGCAGGGCACCACACCGTAGAATTCTTCCATGGCCGTCCAACACTGGAGGGCAGAGGCGACAAGTTGATTTTCGGCCATCCAGTCATCAATGACCACACCCAGCTTGGCCATGCGAACAAGCGCTTCTGAAGGGGTTTCACCGGCGGGCACGTATGCCTGCATGGCTTCCAGTTTGGCTTTCAGTTTGGGAGAGTCCGATTTGATGCGAGACGCACGGCCAAACACCTCAGAGAGATCCAGGGTGTCTACGCTGATCCCGGCGCGCTCCAGCAGTTTTTCGCTGTAACGCACAGTGTTAAAGGCCGCCGGCCGTGCGCCGATGGCCCCCAGGCGTGCCCCTCGCAGACCGCGAACAACCCGGCAAACGGCGGCAAAACGGCGTAGATCGTTGCGGAAGCTTTCGCTTTCGGGGTCGACGGTATGCAGGGTGGTGAGGCTGAATTTAATGCCGTACTGGGTCAGGTTGTTGCAGGTAGACATCTTCCCGCAAAACGAATCCCGGCGGTCAGCGATGGTCATGCGAGAGATGTCATCGGGGAATGCATGAACCAGCACAGGTACATCCAGGCCAGACCAGCGCAGGGCGTTGGCAATGGCGCGTTCTTCGCCGAAGTTGGGGAGGGTGATCAATACGCCATCAATCTCGTCGCGGTGCTGCTTGAACAGATCTGCGCATTGTTGTGCGTCCTGAATCGTGACGATAGAACCGGCCGCTTTGGTGGCATTTTCATCGAGGATGACGGTGCGGAAACCTTCCGCTTCAAGCACCTGAAGGATGGTCTTGCGGCCGGTGACACAGAGATGGTCGGGGAAGAAGCCGCGGTTTCCAAGGATAACGCCAAGGGTTACAGGTTTCATGGTCAACACTCCTTCTGAAAAATAATTCGAATGGAAATCCCTCAGCCCGATGGGGTAAGGGTTAACGAGACGAAGTGGAGCTAGCGCGTACCACCAATTCGGATTGTAGCCAGATTTGTTCAGGCGTGGGGGGTGATTCTGGGGCGTTAAGCAGACGGTGAAGTAGCTGGACGGACTGCCCCCCCAGCTCAATGAGGGGTTGGCGCAGGGTGGTGAGGGGCGGGGTGAAGTAGTCGGCTTCGGGGACATCGTCGAACCCGACCACCGCCAGATCATCCGGAACACGCCTGCCGAGGCGTTGAGCCGCTTTGAGCGCCCCAAGCGCCATGGGGTCATTGAATGCAAACACCGCTTCGATGGAAGGATTGTGGGTGAGGAGTTCTTCCAGACCACGGCTCCCGCTTTCAGGGTACCAATCACCAGCCACACACAGCCGCTCCAGTTCGCGGGCAGGGAGGAAACCGGCTTCTTGCATGGCGCTTCGCCATCCTGCTTCTCTCTGGCGGGATTCCCACCACGTCGACGGCCCGGTGATGACGCCAATTTTTCGGTAGCCCTGTTCCAGCAGATGAAACACGGCTTTACGGGCGGCGTTGAAGTTGTCGATGGCGACCACCTTTAGATCCGAGCGAGGCTCCATATTGATGAAAACAATGGGGACGGGGATATTTCGAACCGTCTCCAGCAGGGCTGTGCGGTGTTCTCCAATTTCAGGCACCGCCCAGATGATGCCGTCTACTTTACGCATGAGCAAATTTGGCAGGAGAGATTCTCCGGTGGAGGTGTCGGGGTCGCGCAGCAAACTGAGTAGGAGCGAATAACCGAGCTGATTAGCCTGCCGTTCGATGCCGGTCAGGGTGCGAGAGGGGCCGTAATACCCGAGGCCATACCCAACCACGCCGATAGTGTTACTGCGTCCCTGGATGAGACTGCGAGCGATAATGTTGGGCGCGTAACCCAGTTCGCGGATGATGTCGCGAATACGCTGGCGGGTTTCATCCGAAACGTCTGGCCGGTCATTGAGCACGCGGGAGACGGTTTGGGCAGATACACCGGCTACCCGCGCCACATCCTTGATCGTCACACTCTTTTTAGGTTTCATTGGGCAGGCTCTGGTTGGTAAGATATTCGTTATCGTTCACGGAAGCCATGAATAGCATAGCACAAAAAAGATGACACGTCAATGAAACTTTTCCCGGCGTTCTTCGTATACGAAATATGGAGGTAAGCCATGACTCATTCAAATAAAGTCCCCTGGTTCTTATGGCCGTTCTGGTTGATCTGGAGGCTGGTGGCGGGAATCATCACATTAACAGGCCGCATTGTGGGGGCCATTTTAGGCCTGGTTTTGATGATTGCGGGGATCATTGTAAGCCTGACCATTGTTGGCCTGGTGGTGGGCATCCCGTTGATCGTCTTCGGTTTTTTGCTCGTCCTTCGCAGTTTATTCTGAGACCGAAACCAGGGAGAGCTTGCTCTCTCTCACGGCCTCGCTCAGCATACTGCCCGGATGTAATTCTCCGGGCAGTATGATTCTATTCCTCAGGTGAAGCGATCTGGAAAGCCTGGCGCCACTGGTGGATTTCTCCTTTTTCAGGGTAAGAAAGGCTGGCAACCAGAGTGTAAGCCCCGCCCACCTCAGAAGTTCGAATGTGCATGGTAAAAGCCATGTCGAAATCCATGGTTTCGACAATACATGTGCTCGATACTTCATGCTCCAGCTCATCAAGGATGACGGCATCCAGGTTGGGGCGTTCTTGAAAGGGAGTGACCGAGACCAGCACCCTGACACGCCGCCCGTCGGCAAGAGGCTCTACCTTCAAACCGGTAATTCTTACCTCATCAGGAGGCAGGGCGTCATCGGGTATGGATAGGGGGTTGAAATGGCGCATATTTTTTTCCCAGAGGGTTACTCTATTCGACGAGCTTCCAGGTAAAAGCGCTTTTCGTGGGCTTCACCCATCGAGAAGGTTTTTCTTGGAAGCGCTCCATCGAGGATCACGGTTTTAAATAAATCGGTTTTAGACATGGCCGGGAGGTAGAATCCCAGGTTCCCTGTTTGTTTCCCGAGTTCGAAGACCATCTCATCTCCGTGCACATAATCGATTCGCTCAGCCCCGCCGTCTTTGAGCCAGGCATCCAGAAAAGCCTGCAGGCTGCCCACAGGCAGATTGGTCAAGGGGGGCAGGTCGAGGATACTTACCCCGCTGGCGCTTACCAGGCCTACCCGCTGCTTTTTGGCTGAGCCGGTTTTCACCGCAGTGATCATTTCTTCAGGGTCTGTCATGGGATGTGTGGTTACGACTTCTCCGAAGAAACGTTCCATGGCAGGGATGACAGAATCCCGAACCCCAAAGAGCACCCGGTGGATGGGTTCAAATACCAGGCCGGGATCGTGAATATTCTCAATTTCAACCAGAGCATACCGGGCAGGGTGGTCCATACCGACCTTGTTTTTTATCTTTTCCCAGATGGCCTTGGCAGTGGCAAGAGAGTGGTTGCCATCGCCAACCGCAAAAAGGAGGACAGGCTGATCAGAATTTAATCCATATCGGGCGCGGAAAGCCCGGGGATCTGCCAGCTTCCGAAGAGCGGTAACTAATTCGGCTTCAACGTCTGGTGAGGTTAATGAAAAACCGCGCACGGCGCCGCTCCCGAGCATGAGTTCCGTCGCATAGAGTAAAGGAAGGCGCTCTTTGCGGGCCACAAGAGGTTCGATCACAGTGCAGGCTGGATCATCAATCAAGACCAGAATGTGGGGCAATTCGAGGGGGGCTCCCTCGCGAATGCGGATACGCGGAGGAAGGCGTTCGATGATGGTGCCCTCGGTGGCGCGGATCAATGTCTGAGCGCTTTTATGAAAATCATATTGCTCCA
>Ga0226835_1001125_pt1 | contig 16892 bp, 13 predicted proteins | sample LAC_MetaG_1_FD_163627 | JGI IMG/M metagenome (GOLD analysis project Ga0226835, IMG submission 163627) | Anaerobic ammonium oxidizing microbial communities from anammox membrane bioreactor (MBR) in UC Berkley, California, United States -... | ecosystem: Engineered > Bioreactor > Anaerobic >...
TGCCTTGAGCCTGTTTGAACATCGTGTGATGGTGATCTGGCTTCCTACCTACTGTTCGGATCTCAATCCGATTGAACGCTTCTGGCGTTTTTTGAAAGACCTGGCTTGTGCCAACAAGCTTGAAGACAATCTTGTAGAAGTCGTGAAAGCCGCCGAGAAGATCTTATGTTGTCAGAACGACCCTGAATCCAATTTGCACTTCCACGTTTCTAAAAACTTATGAAACACTACTTAGTAAAATTCTTAAGGCTATGGCTCTAATCAATGACGCCAGCCAATATTGCATGCCAAGAACAGGCTCGCACAGTTCATGTGTATTGAAGGCAAGCCTCAGCCTGCCAAGCTGGTTGTATTGGGCAAGCGCGGGCTCTGTCCATGCTTTTGGGGAGGCTGCCCCAACCGACAGATTCGGAGTTTTGTAGTTTTTCCAACCAAATCCCGCACTCACTGGTAAAGCCAGCCGAAGCAAGCTTGAGCCATAGTATCTAACCCAAGTGAACGTATAAGAAGCTCCTAGACAATATATCGCAGGATGTCTGATAACACCAAAGAGGGTATGGAAAGATGGGGCTTTAGGATGAAAACCAGTGGAGGTAGAAAAAAACGGTTAGAGAATAACCTCGATAAAATTATCGAGAACGGCAATTAGCTCCTTCTCGTTCGGTAGGCAATAGCGAACATAATGTAGCTTTATTGACTTCCTCGCCGTTTGTATCTAAAGTTTCTAAAGTTGGAAGGCTTCCTATTCAGTTAGGGGTAAGAATGCTGTACAAACATTCCTGGCAAGCCCTAGACAGGCTGCAAAGTTTCATCCTGCAAACCATCTTATTCTTGAAGCAGCTTACCTGCGAGTTCCGCTAATTCTGGACATCCCATTGCTTCAACATCCCGCAAAGCATCCGCAATATTGTCGGGACTTGTTGGGTCAAACGCCTCGGCAAACTCAACCGCTGTACCGACGATGTAGGCGATGTCTTCCTCAGCCATGAAGTCATCGGGATAGACCTGGTTCCATAAGTCGTTCACTGTATAGGGAATACCGTTATTTGAAAGGATGACTTCCAGGTTAAAGAGAATGCATCCTTCTGAAGTATCGCCTAACTGGAAGGTGCCGTCCGGGAAGGTCTTGAAGTTGTCCGTGATGTAATGCAGGCCATCACCGACTTTATGCTTGAAGAAGATGACTTCGTTTGTATCTCTCATCGCTGTTTTCTCACACTTGCGATTAATGGCATATTAATATTATACCATTCAGGGGCAGGAGGGTCAATTAATTAATAGAACAAATATTCTAATATACGCTTAATCTTTCTATGCTATCATTATAAATAACGCCTCAAGACAACACCTTGAGGCTTGCATTATCTAGCGAGGGAAGTTGCTTAAGTTTGTTATTGCAACGCCCACCACCCTCAACCTTAAGGAGACGCCGTGAAGAAGAGAGCTTTGCTGAGATACTTTGCACTGGAATTTCACTTGAAGGAGCGAGAACTGGAACGAATCTTACTGGAACATCAAGCTCGGGGGGCCTTCCCGATTTTCAAGAAAGGCAATATGTGGATTTTCGAACAATACAAAGTTGAAGAAGCTGAGGGAAGTGTGGCGGGTCATACGGCCCGGCTGGATAATGCATATGGAAAACATCGCGCCTTGGAGAGTATTACGGCCATTTAGCCGATTTGTCGATAGCCAAAATCTGGAGAGAATAAAGGACAAATCTATCACGGTTTTTCTGTTGTTGCCGGAATGGGTCAATATGATGAACCCCGGCGACCCCATTGAACTGGTTGACCGGGAAGATTTGCAGCGCTGGGTCTTGGGCAGCGTAACGTTCGTCAAGAAAGTTGTGATGAAGTCTGCCCTGCCATCTGATATTCAGCAATCGCTGGTAGCACAGCTTCATCCGAAACTGTCTCCTGACCAGGTAGGCATGGACGAAGTGTGTTCAGTTTTAACAGCTTACTATGAGGAGCCGATTACATTGGAATCGATGGTGGCAATTATCGGTATCCAGGTGGTGGATGTGTCTGTGCCACAGTATTATCTGAGATTCGATGATGAGACCTAACAATACCTAATAGTATCTAGATTGGCATCTTAGTTCGAAAATCTCTGAGCCCATTAAGGGTTTTTTGCGTTAATTAGTATGCTATCTTTATTGAAAGCTTCACATGCTATTAAATGCAGATATAATTGAATTGTACAAGTACTGAGCATATTACGAGGCAGTTATGTCGAAACAGCCAAAGATATATCAGACAGCTATCCTCTTGCTTGCACTCGTTTTGGTATCTACTTTGACAGGCTGCCTCAAAGTTCGACTTGCAGTAGATGTAAAATCCGATGGTTCGGGTACTGTTGGGTTTGCTCTGGGCATGACACAGCAAGCAAAGGCTCTTGTTGCCAGTCAAGGTGAAGACCCTACCCAAATCCTGACTCAAGATTTAAGCAAATCCCCCAACGAACCTCAAGATGTCAAAATTTCACGATGGACAGAAGGGGAATATGAGTGGTTGCAAGGTGAAGTTGTCTTTAAGGATTTAAATGACTTAAACGAGCGCTTGTCCCAAGTCGAGTACTTTGAGACTTTTACAATCACGCGCCAACCAGGGATTTTCCGGGACCGCTTCATATTGGATGCACGCCTCAAGCCGCTGTTGGAAAATACCCCTGAAAGTGACTCTTCTGACTTATTCAATATTGACCCATCTGCTTTCATCGAGTTTCAGATGACGGTTCGCCTGCCTGGTGATGTGATTGAAACCAACGGTGTGTTTGATGGCAATAATTCTTCAAAAATGCTTTGGACGGTTGGCAGTAAACAAGCGATTACGATGCATGCCGTCAGCGAGACCTGGAATTGGCTTAATATTGGTATTATAGGCGGCGGCTCAATCCTAGCAATTTTGGCAACTGGGGGAATGATATTCATAGTCGCAACTTCAAAGCCGAAGCGAAAAAAGGAAATCACACCAATTAGAGCTCAGCAAGATAAGAGTCGATTGCCGAGTCCATCGTCTCCTCCAAGTAACAGGACGGCAATCGTAAGTGACTCTTCAACGATGCAAACCCAATGTGAAACAAATACTCCTGGTCAAATTGATGAACAAAATTTTCAACCACCTTACATACCGAATTTACTGGTTACAATTGGCGCACGCTCGCTATTGCAGGATGTAAACCATTTTCTTCTGAAAGATACTGGAAGGATTAGTGAATCGCCTGATGAATTGCTTTTAAAATGGCCGCATATGCCGGACGCTGGTGAAACACAAAGCATTCATATTCGGTTGATTAACCAGAATCAGGCCACCATTAATGGACAGGTCTTCCCAGCCACCCATGAAGGGATGAAGACAGGAATTTCTGCCAGTGTCCGGGGACTGAAACGCCCCAAGCCAGATTGAGCGCTATATTGCGAGGCCTTATCAGAGAGTGGGTGATTTTATGGGCGCATTTCTAAAATCCGAAAAACCCCAGCAAGCTGCCTTCAAAACAACCGCCCCATACTTCTCGACCGGTGCCAGGTCAGATGGGATTTATAAGGGTCATCCACATCCGTTTTGTCTACCCCGCGAATACGCCCACGAGAATCTATTTCCCGAGATACAGCGACCAGAGTATGGCAGAAATTAGTCAGAGCACCCGGCAGGTTCGCCAGCGAATATATTGAAAACCTTTTCGGCAAATTCGATGTTAGGGCATTTCCAGAGTTAACAGGGTGGCGGCAGTACATAACTTCCCGATATCGTTGGGTCCTGGGATAGAGATTCGTCCCAAAAATTCAATTATGATTTGAATCATTTGCTTTCTGGCAAACCTTGCTGTATTATTAAGGGGAGATGATTAGCCAAGCCAAGCCGGTCCCCGAAACAGGTCAAATCGTCACTGTCCGTCAACGTCGTTACGTCGTGTCCGAGGTGCAACGCAGCGCGCTTCCGGCGGAGGTGCTCTCAAAAGTCGGCGGAAATCCACAGCACTTGGTTTCACTCAGTTCCATTGAGGATGATGCGCTGGGGGAATCACTCCAGATAGTCTGGGAAATCGAGCCGGATGCGCGCATCAGCGAAAAGTCGGGATTGCCAGAACCAACTGGCTTCGATTCGCCCACGCGGTTTGAGGCTTTCCTCAATGCGGTCAAGTGGGGCGCAATCTCCAGCGCGGACATTCGTTCGTTGCAAGCCCCCTTTCGCAGCGGCATCACCATCGAGGATTACCAGCTCGACCCGCTGGTGCGGGCGGTTCAAATGCCGCGCGCCAACCTGCTCGTCGCCGATGATGTCGGCCTGGGCAAAACCATCGAAGCCGGTCTCATCGTCCAGGAATTGCTGCTGCGCAACCGCGCCCGGACAGTTCTGATTGTCTGCCCATCTTCGCTGCAAATCCAGTGGCGCGACCAGATGCGGGATAAATTCGGCCTGGAGTTCCGCATCGTGGACGCCGAATTAATGCGCAACCTGCGCCGGACGCGCGGTTTGCACACCAACCCTTGGTCGCACTTCCCCAGGCTGATTACTTCTATCGATTATTTGAAACGCGACCGCCCGATGCGGTTGTTCAAAGAGTTATTGCCCGCCGAAGATGAGCCGAAATATCCCCGGAAATTCGACATTCTCATCATCGATGAAGCCCACAATGTCGCCCCGGTCGGTCGCGGAAAATACGCCACTGACTCGCTGCGCACGCTGGCAATCCGCGCCATCGCGCCTCACTTCGAACACAAATTATTCCTGACCGCCACGCCGCATAACGGGTACAAAGAATCTTTTACCGCTCTCCTGGAACTGCTGGATAACCAGCGTTTCGCTCGCGGCATTGAACCCGACCGCCAGCAGCTGCAAACCGTGATGGTGCGGCGGATGAAGACCGAGCTGCCCAAGAACTTTGACGGCTCCGACCGTTTCCCTAAACGCCATATCCAAGCGATTGAAGTCGCTTATACCCAGGAGGAGAAGCAGGCGCATGCCTGGCTGCAGGAATACACCGAACTGCGCCAGCAAAATCCCACGGACGCGGTAGAGCACTATGCTACCGAGTTCATGATGAAAATGCTCAAGAAGCGCCTGTTCTCTTCGCCAGCCGCCTTCCTTCTGACCCTGGAGCAGCACCTTAAAACTATTGAGAAGACCAAGCCCATCGCCGTCCAGCACAAACCAGCGATTGGAATTCTGCGCCAGCAGCTTGAAGCCGCCGAAGATGCGGATTTTGAGGAGACCACCGGAGAAACCGGCGAAGACGCCATCCTGACTGCCTCGCGCATGTTCCGCCCGTTGACGTCGCGTGAAAGAGAATTGCTCGACAACCTGCTCGCCTGGGCAAAGAAAGCCGCTTCACGCCCGGACAGCAAAACTCAGGAACTGCTGCGCTGGCTCAAGAAACACATCAAACCGGATGGCGTCTGGTCGAACGAACGGGTAGTGATTTTCACCGAATACCGTGCTACGCTCAATTGGCTCCAGGAGCTCCTGGCCATGCAGGGCTTCACCGGCGACAACCGCCTGATGACCCTGTTTGGCGGGATGGACGACGAGAAGCGCGAGGCCATCAAAGCCGCCTTTCAAGCCCGGCCCGAAATCAGCCCGGTGCGGATTTTGCTGGCTACCGACGCGGCCTCCGAGGGGATTGACCTGCAAAACCACTGCCACCGCATCATCCACATGGAAATCCCCTGGAATCCCAATCGTCTCGAACAGCGCAACGGTCGCCTGGACCGCCATGGACAGACGAAGGACGTGCTAGTGCACCATTTTGTGACCAAAGGCTATCGCGAGCAGGAACAGAATGCCTGGGACATGCGTGGGGAGGGGCTGGAAGCCGACCTGGAATTCCTGTTCCGCGCCGTCAAGAAGGTGGAGCAAATACGTGAAGACCTGGGCAAGGTGGGGCCGGTCATCGCCCAGCAGGTGGAAGAAGCCATGCTGGGGAAGCGGCGCAAGCTGGATACCAGCCAGGCGGAGCGGGATAACGAGCCGGTGCGGCGCTTGCTCAGATTCGAGCGCGACCTGCGGGCGCAGATTGCCCGGCACATGGAGCAGCTTCAAGAGACCCGCCAGACCATGGATTTCTCGCCTCAAAACACCTTTACGATTGTCCAGACCGCTCTGGAACTGGCCGGGCAGCGACCCTTGATTCCGGTTAACCTCACCCCCAACCCTTCTCCCCTCACCCCCAACCCCTCTCCCACGGGGAGAGGGGAGCAGGCGTATCAACTTCCTGCGCTTTCTGGTAGTTGGGCGGTCTGCGCTGAAGGCCTGGCGCACCCGCATACCGGGGAGGTGCGCCCAATCACCTTTGACCACAACACGGTCAACGGGCGCGACGATGTCGTGCTGGCGCATCTAAACCACCGGCTGGTGCAGATGTCCTTGCGCCTGTTGCGCGCCGAAGTCTGGTCGCCTGCCAGCAAGAAGGGGTTGCACCGCCTGACGGCTTGTGTTGTGCCCGATACCGCCCTTTCCGACCCGGCGGTGATTGCCTTCGCCCGCCTGGTAGTCATTGGAGGCGACCAGAATCGTTTGCACGAAGAAATCATCTCAGCGGGCGGCTTTCTGAAGGAGGGCAAGCTGGTGCGGATGAATGTCACCCAGGTCGCCAACGCCCTGAATGCAGTGACAGACCGTGAGCCATCAGCCGCTCTAAAAGGACGTCTGCTGGCTTTATACCCCCGGCTCATTCCAGCCCTCTCCAGCGCACTGGAAGCCCGCTCAAAGGACAGGCTGGAGGGCATCCAGAAACTGCTAGCTGAGCGAGCCGAATTCGAAGCCAAGAGCATCGAAGCCGTTCTCACCGAGCTTGCGAATTCAATTAAAAAGGAACTGGCCGAGCCGGAAGTCATTCAGTTAGAACTCTGGACTTCGGAAGAGCGCGAGCAGCTGAACCGCAACATGGATGCTTTGCGGCGCAGGTTGGCGGCGATTCCGGGAGAAATCGAGCAGGAGAAGGAAGTCATCCAAAAGCGTTTTGCTGCCCCGCAAGCGCGTACTTTCGCAGTGGCGGTGGCGATATTGATACCAGAGAAACTGGCTCGTTAGGACATTGGGTCTCGCAAAGTCGCAAAGGCGCAAAGAATGAAGGATGAAAATGAGATTGCGAAAGAAATTGTAGATATTGAACTGAAGTCTGTGGATGAACTTGCCCCGGTACATAAAAAGCAGTTATTAACCTACTTGAAACTCTCCGGGCTGCGCTTGGGTTTGCTCATAAACTTTGGAGCGCCCTTGATAAAGCAAGGCATCGTTCGGATTGTAAATGGCCTGCCCGAATAACCTGATTACCTTGTTCTTGGATTCTTAGCGTCCTTTGCGTCTTTGCGAGAGAATTTTCCTATGTCCATCGCCCGCCACCACAACGAATGGCTCTCCCTGCTTGAAGTCTCCGGCCCGTTTCTGAGCATGCCGGTGCTGATGCGCGTCTTCCCCCAGGGGCTGGAGGCGCTTGACCGCGACATGCTGGCGGAACTGCGCCAGGCTTATAACGAATGGCTCGATGACCAGAACAGCCTGCGCCCAACGCCTGCCATTCATTCGGTTTGGGTGCGCTACGTGTTGGAGCGCGTCCTCGGACTCGAGAAAGCCAACTTGCTGGAGGGGCCAGCCATCCCCGCCAACCTCAAGACCTTCGTGGCGGAACAAGGCGAGACATTATCCCCGGACCTGGTCATCGTCCCTCACCCCCAACCCCGCTCCGGCGTTGCTGCGCAACGCGACGGGGAGAGGGGGGCCAGGATGTTGGTGCAAATCCACCCCATCGGCCAGGGGCTGGAGAAGACCATGCAAGGCCGCCACTGGAAAGCCTCGCCCGCCATGCGCATGTTGGAGCTGCTGCGCGCCACCGGCGTGCAGTTGGGGCTGGTGACCAACGGCGAGCAGTGGATGTTGGTCAACGCGCCGCGCGGCGAGACCAGCGCCTTTGTGTCCTGGTACGCCGCCCTGTGGCTGGAAGAGCCGCTCACCCTGCGCGCCTTCTGCTCACTGCTCAGCGCCTCCCGCTTCTTCTCCGTAGCGGATAAGGACACGCTGGAGGGAATGCTCAAAGCCAGCGTGGACGAGCAGCAGGAAGTCACCGACCAGCTGGGGTATCAAGTGCGCCGGGCCGTGGATGTGCTGATACGCGCCGTGGACAAGGCCGACCAGGACCGGGGCCGCACGCTGCTCAAAGATATCGGCGAATCCGAGCTTTACGAAGCTGCCCTGACGGTGATGATGCGCCTGGTGTTCCTCTTCTCCGCCGAGGAGCGCGGCCTGCTGCTGCTGGGCGACCCGCTGTACGACCAGAACTACGCCGTCTCGACCCTGCGCGCCCAGCTGCGTGAGACCGCCGACCAGCAGGGCGAGGAAGTGCTCGAGCGCCGCTTTGACGCCTGGTGCCGCCTGCTGGCGACCTTCCGTGCGGTGCACGATGGCATCCACCACGACCGGCTCAACCTGCCCGCCTACGGCGGCAGCCTGTTCGACCCCGACCGGTATCCGTTTTTGGAAGGAAGAGTCTCTCGCCAATACGCGGAGGCGGAAAGCATCTCTCGCCAAGACGCCAAGGCGCAAAGAGAAATAAGTAACAAAAAAAACTCCGCGTCCTTTGCGTCTTTGCGAGACCATCAAGGAGAATCCTTAGCGAACTCTGCGTCTTTGCGAGAGCCCAAAGAAAAACCCTTAGCGCCTTTGCGAGAGCAAGATGCCTCCGAACCTCTCCCAATCTCCAACCGCACTGTGCTGCACCTGCTGGAAGCGCTGCAAATCCTGCGGGTCAAGGTGCCGGGCGGCGGTCCGGCAGAGGCCAGGCGGCTGTCCTTCCGCGCCCTGGACGTGGAGCAAATCGGGCATGTCTACGAGGGCTTGCTCGACCACATCGCCGTGCGCGCCAGCGAGCCGGTGCTGGGGCTGAGCGGGACGCGCGAAAAAGAGCCCGAAATCCCGCTTTCTGAATTGGAAAGATTCTTCTCTCGCCAAGACGCAAAGGCGCAAAGAGAGATTAAGAATAAAGAAAACTTAGCGAACTTTGCGCCTTTGCGAGACCCCTCAAAAGAATCCTTAGCGGACTTAGCGTCTTTGCGAGAGCCAGAGTTCTTCGCTTATTTGAAAGAGCAAACCGGGCGCTCCGAAAACGCCCTGCGTAGAGCCTGGCAGACCGAGCCAGACGCCCTGGCCCTGCAGCGCCTGCAAATCGCCTGCAACAATGACCCGAAGATTTTCGCCCAGGTGGTGAAATACGCCGGTCTCATCCGGGAAGACGATTTTGGTTACCCGGCGGTCTTCCTGCCGGGCAGCGTGTACGTCACCGCCGGGGCCACCCGCCGCGCCACCGGCACGCACTACACCCCGCGCAGCCTGACCGAGCCGATTGTCCAGCACACCCTGGAGCCGCTGGTTTACATCGGCCCCGCAGAAGGGTTGCCCAGGGAGCAGTGGAAGCTGCGCAGCCCCGCCGAACTGCTGGAGTTGAAAATCTGCGACATGGCCATGGGCTCGGCGGGCTTTTTGGTGCAGGTCATCCGCTACCTCTCCGAGCGGCTGGTAGAAGCCTGGGAAGAAATTATCTCTCGCCAAGACGCCAAGGCGGAAATCATCTCTCGCCAAGACGCCAAGGCGGAAATCATCTCTCGCCAAGACGCCAAGGCGCAAAGAGAGATTAAGAGTAAAGAAAACTTAGCGAACTTAGCGTCTTTGCGAGACCCCTCAAAAGAAAACTTAGCGCCCTTTGCGACTTTGCGAGAGATTTATATCACCCCCGAAGGCCAGCCCGCCACCGGCGCGCCCGGCGAGACCATCATCCCCAGGGATGACGAAGAGCGCCTCATCCTGGCCCGGCGGCTGGTGGCCGACCGCTGCATCTACGGCGTGGACAAGAACCCGCTGGCGGTGGAGATTGCCAAGCTCTCCATCTGGCTGACCACCATGGATAAGGGCAGGCCGTTCACCTTCCTCGACCACGCCTTGAAGTGCGGCGACTCGCTGGTGGGCGCCAGCGAAGATGACTTCCTGCGCTGGGCGCACGGCTGGCAGGCGGCGGAGGCGACGCTGTTCGACGCCGAGCTGCAAAAGCAGGTGGAGCTGGCGCGCGAGAAGCGCCGCCAATTGGAAGCCTTCACCGTGCGCGAGGTGCGCGACGCCGAGCACAAAGCCGCCTTGCTCCAGGAGGCTGAAGCCGCCCTGGAACGGGTGAAACTGGGCTGCGACCTGCTGACCGGGGCGCGCCTGCTGGGATTGAGCAAGAAGGAAGTCGAGGATTTGCAGGTCAACCTGCTCTTCCCCTACATGGCGGGCGCTTTCGACCCACATTCCCCTAACCCCCTCCCCCCTCTCCCTATGGGAGAGGGGCTGGGGGTGAGGGGAGAGGGGATGGGGGTGAGGGCCCTTGCCGCGGCCCGCAAAACGCGCGCCTTCCATTGGCAGTTCGAATTCCCCGAGGTGTTCGAGCAGGGCGGTTTCAGCGCCTTTGTGGGCAACCCGCCTTTCCTGGGCGGGCAGCGCATCACCGGCGAGTTTGGCGTACCGTACCGGGACTACCTGGTGGAATACGTGGCGGACGGCAAACGCGGCAGCGCCGACCTGTGCGCCTATTTCTTCCTGCGCTGTTTCCAGCTATTGTGCAGGAACGGGAAAATGGGCTTGATTGCCACCAACACCATTGCCCAGGGCGACACGCGCGAAGTGGGCCTGGAAGCGATTGACCGGCGCGGGGGCGTGATTTACCGCGCTTACCCCTCCCTGCCCTGGCCGGGGCAGGCGGCGGTGTACGTCAGTGTGGTGCACCTTTCCCGCGGCGCGCTTGGCGGCGCACGCCAACTGGACGAGCGGCCCGTGAGGCGCATCACGCCGCTGTTGGACAGCGCCGAGGCGCTGGGCAGCCCGCAGCGCCTGGCTGCCAACGCTGGCAAGAGCTTTCAGGGTTCCATTGTCCTGGGCATGGGATTTGTGCTGACGCCCGAAGAAGCCCAGGCGCTGATAGAGAAGGACCCGCGCAACCAGGAGGTGCTCTTCCCTTACCTGAACGGCGAAGACCTGAACAGCCGCCCCGACCAATCCCCCAGCCGCTGGGTGATTAATTTCTTCGACTGGCCGCTGGAGAAGGCACAGGAATACCCCGATTGCTTTCGCATTGTTGAAGAGAAGGTGAAGCCGGAACGCAAGAAACTGATAGGGAGAAATCCCATTGGGACTAAAAGGGGAACTTATTGGTGGCAATACGGTTCAGAGGCGAAGAAGCTTTATTTGGCAATTGCGCCGTTGGAGCGGGTGCTGGTGCTAACCCTTGTTAGTCGTACAGTTGCATTTGCTTCTGTTCTAAATGGTTGGGTATTTGCTCACCGATTAGTGGTTTTCCCGTTCTCTCAAAAGGCTGAGTTTTGTTTGCTACAATCGGCTTTTCATTATTTCTGGGCATGGAAGTATAGTTCAACCCTAAAAATGGATTTAAACTATAGTCCATCTGATTGTTTCGAGACCTTCCCATTTCCTGAAGACCTGGCTGTTCTTGAATCGCCTGGCTCTGCTTATCATGATTACAGAAGCCAAATCATGCTCGCCCGTCAGGAAGGGTTAACCGCCACTTACAACCGCTTCCACAACCCAAAGGAGAAAGCCAGCGACATCGCCCGCCTGCGCGAATTGCACGTGGAGATGGACAACGCCGTGGCCGCGGCTTACGGCTGGGGCGACCTTGACCTGGGGCATGGCTTCCACGAGACGCCGCAAGGGATACGTTTCACTATCTCGGAAGAAGCCCGGCGGGAGGTGCTGGCCCGCCTGCTGCGCTTGAATCACGAGCGGTATGAGGAAGAGGTGCGCCAGGGGCTGCATGAGAAGAAGAATTCCAAGGCCGGTAAAGGGAAGAAGGGGAAGTCGGTGCGCGAAGAGCCGGGGCAGTATGAGATGTTTTAAAGAGGCTATATGTTCAGCATTAATTGGCATAGCATCAACCGCGTTCACCGCAAAATAGCTTGGGAGAATATATGACCATAATAAAATCCTATTGGGTTGAAAAATTCTATCCCCCCCGCTGCCCAAAATGCGAACATGATTTTCGGGGTTGGGATGACTTAACAATTTTCTATGGCGAGAACAACCCTGCAACCTCGCTTCCGGTTGCGATGGCTAATTGGTGGGACCGTTGGCCAGAAATCTGGATAAGAGAACCCGGCAAGCTTAGAAGCTATTCTGGAAATCCCTATGAGTTGGATTTCGTACGTTGTAGACATTGCGGCAATGTCACCATGCGAATCTTGCATTCAAAGCGCCAGGTCATGACGCAACAAGAAGCCGATGAGTTGATTGAGAAGGAAGGCTTTACTTTTATCAGCCAGGGTAGCGCAGGTGGAATTATGGCCCGGCCTTTCACCCAATTGGGCTGGTTAGCAAAATCGGACCTGGCGATGTTGGAAGATGCGGTTAGAGAAGGTAGATTGAAGGCAAGCGCATCGAAGGATGAGCGAATCGCCGGGGATATATTTGCAGCCACGATTGATAAAGCTCTAACAGAGATTGTAAAGAAAAATCTTGAAGCAGCTAAGTTCGACCAGGCCGAACAAGTCTTGCGGGGAAGTTTTGGCCAGCTTTGGGACGGCCTGGACCCTCAAGCAAAGGTTTTTCTTATCACAGCGGAATTGCTAAAAGACGAGTTGAGTAGTTATGCTCAGACGAATGAATCGGTGGACTTTTCGCCAGTGGTACAGAGTTATTCGAAGGCCCTCGAGAGGTCTCTTTTGCAAAAAGTCTTCTTACAATTTGCAACTTCGCCCTTTGCAACAAAACTGCCGGCTGAAACGGGCAAGAAGGCTTTCGACAATAGCATCCAAGCCTTTCATAAGTTGGTTACAGGGGGGTACGATATCACCCTTGGAAGTATGGCCTTCTGTTTGTTGAATGTGGGCTGCAAGCTGAAAAATGCCGAGAACAATGGGTTTGCCGAGTTCCTGCAATCCACGTTTGGCGACCTTAATGCGTTTTGTGATACTTACAGTTTCCCTGCTCGCTTGAATAGATATGTAGAAACCTATCGCAACCGCGCAGCCCATGTAACCAGGCTGACCAAAGAAGATTGCCTGGATGCAAGGGCTTTCTTACTCGAAGAACCAGTTAAGCTGTTAGTCTTGTTGGAGCAATTCTTAACAAATGCAATTTGAAAGGGTCCGCATGAACGAAGCACAGAAGCAAAGAGCCATTCAAATCTGGCAAAAGTACTGCACCGAAGGCGAGCAAAGGGAAGAAGGGGAAGTCGGGGCGCGAAGAGCCGGGGCAGTATGAGATGTTTTGACTTATGAGAAAGGTTGTAGAAGCGATGTGGCAAGATATTGCAATCAACCTTCTGTCAGATTTGATTTTTGTCGCTCTCGCCATTTTTCTGGCCTGGTTATATTATTTGCTGACAAAGCGAAGACAATTGATAAAATTCTTTGGGATTGAAAAGAGTAGGCGGATTATCATTTATCTATCCAAATTAGATGTGATTCGGGGTGGCTCCGCCGGAATTGACAGCCTTCCAAGGTCATTCCAGGGTAAAGCAATTGCGAACGAAGAGGCCAAAGTAGCGAGTCTTTTACAAACCCTTTTTAATTACTTTCTCCCCTCTTGGGGGGACAAACCGGGCATTCTGAGCAAATTGTTAATTGCTGATATTGATGTCCAAATTGTAATTTCGCCAGCATCAACCCACGAAATAGAACAATCCGCTACCTTCATCGCTCTTGGGTCATCAGCTTACAACGCTGCATCGAAGTTCATGGATACGCGACCAGACGCATTAGGTAAGATTGACCTTGTGCCTATCCATTATAATTTGTCGCCAAACGCGGCAATCAGTGATTTCCAATCAGCTATCAGCTCTGCGACAGTAACATCAATCACGGGCAATGTTTATGATGGGGGTACCGTTGTACCTTCTGGTTTGCTAATGGAACCTCATTCCGAGAACGCTGAACAAAAAGGTTCATTGCCGACAGGAACTCCAGTGGATATTCCAAACCTAAGACCCAGGGTTTCACAGCCAGCGATAATCATTAATGGCAAATCTCCTATCATTGACCCAAGAACAGGGTATTTGGAGCGAATTTACGACCGTGAAAAGCAGCGGAGCCTTTTCTGCGCCGCTGGCATTTCTGAGCTTGCAACGGCAGGTGCCGCATACTACTTGAAGGACAAATGGCAAGAGTTGAATAAAAAGTACGGGGCGACGAAGTCGTTCCTAGTTCTGCTCAAGTTTGAATCATCCGATTATAGGCAGCCAGTTGTGTTGTTTGAGAAAGGCGAAAGAATATGACGATAGAACCTCACAAGAAATCACCTACAGAATTGTTGGCGTATCAAACCGAGCTTCTGGAAAGAATCTCAGCAACGCAACAACAGTTCCTTGAAAAGCAGCAGCAAATTGCTGAAGCCCAAATAAGTTGGCTGAAATCGATTGACGAACGGGCTAATCGTCAAATTATGTATTTGAAAAATATTAATTCCGTCGCCACCATATTTGGGATTTTACTAATCCTAAGCATTTGTGCTGGTATATGGTCTCTTTTCAATACTTTTTAAGATTGTCTTATAAATAGGATTGTGGAGAGAAAAGGTTGTATTCGCCAGGGTTTTTGTAAAAGTTAAAATTGTCTACCGGCGGCAAATGAATAAACAGCAGTCGGTGTGAAGAGCCGTGGCAGCGTGAGATGTTTTGAGGAGATAAGAATGGACAAAAAATATGTCAATTACAGTGACCACTTTGATACCTTGGTTGCATTAGTCTCTCACATGGCGCTGATGGATTATTTGAGCAGGACACCTTCGAATCTCGCCAAATTCTTGTCCCTTGAATATGAAGAGGTAAATTTTGTTTTAAAGAATTTTAAGGGTTTATTCAGGGAATCTATCAACCCGGTCAGCAATTCTGGCAAAGAAGAGAAGTATTATTGCCTCCAAATCAGATATGCAACCCGACAAACTCGAAAAGGTGAAGAAGACGATATTGAAGAGAAAGCAGCAGAACTAAGAGCGGAATATCTAACCGCCCTTTTGGAATTCATCTCCAAAATGGTTGATATTGAAAGAGCAGGGGAGCGTCAAATTAGCGCAAACCGGTTTACACTTGGTGCATCTATACTCGCTTTTATAGCCTCGATAGTTGCAGTCATCGCAAATTATGTAGCAAAATAGGACTGTCTAATGAAAGTCAAAGCATGGAATAACGGCTCATACTCTCCTGATGGGAATGGCTATGGTCTGAAAATCACTGCTCATGACCGAGACGCTTTCTTCAGGCAAGAATGGAAGACCATCTGGCTCGAATTGGCAGGAGAATCCGAGCCGGTAGAAATCAATATTGACAAAGACAGCTTTTGGAACGATACCTGCCGCGAGCTCATCAGCGTGAGAATCGGGAAATGGCTGCTAAAGAACAAGCTTGCGCCATGGAGAAAAGGCAATCCCCCCGTGCTGACCCTGAAGCAGGTAGAAGGGAAGCGGTTTCTCCTTACCCGATAAATATATTGCACATTTGCACGGTATCCGTGAATATGCTAAAATCCCTTTCCCTCTCGCAAAGACGCAAAGTTCGCAAAGTTTTCTTTGTTCATTATTTTCCTTTGCGCCTTGGCGTCTTGGCGAGAGCTGTTTTGCCTGATTTCAGGAGGCGTTTCTGTTACCCGAAAATCGCATTCCCACCCATCCTGGCGAAATCCTGCAGAAGGAGTTTCTAATCCCCCTTGGGCTGAGCCAGGTGGCTTTTGCCCGTCATATCGGCGTGCCGGTACAGCGCATCAATGAAATCGTGCGCGGCAAGCGCGGCGTGACCCCAGACACGGCCTGGCTGTTCGCCCAGGCTCTCGGCACAACACCCGAGTTCTGGATGAACCTGCAAAGCGCCTATGATTTGGCGCGCAGCCGCCCTAAGCGCGTGGTCGAACGGATTTCACCCAGCGAATAATCATCATTGCAAAATTGTATCGCATACGCTATAATTAATCAGAACACGGCGGCACCCAATGACTCAACATGATAAATTTCTCAAGCGGTTGATGGACGGAGCGGCGGATTAAACCCTACCAGGTCAAACAGGTGCGCAACCTGATACGAAAATACCGTTTGGACCAGAGACCAGAGGCAGGCGATTGATGAACCCGAAGAACTTTCAAATGATTGTCAACTGGAGCGAAGAAGACCAGGCTTACCTTGTCGAGGTGCCAGAACTGCCTGGCTGCATGGCGGATGGCGCAACCCGCCAGGAAGCGATTGCCAATGCTGAAATCGTGATTCGCGAGTGGATAGAGGCTGCCCAGAGCTTAGGGCGTCCCATCCCAGAGCCGCAGAGCGTCTTGTTGAGCACCCCTGAAGCGGCGGAACGCCTGGGTCTGAGCGAAGCCATGGTGCGCCGATATTGCGCCCAGGGTCGGCTGCCTGCCAAAAAGGTGGGCAAGGGTTGGGCTATCCGCCGCTGGGATGTGGAACGATTTGCCGCCAATCCTCGCCGCAGCGGGAGGCCCGCCGGAATTTACCAGGGTTCCGGGTAATCATATCATGCCCGAAACCCTGCAGCCGCCCTCTACCACTCAAATTCGCCAGGAACTGCAAGAGCTCATCCTGCGCGACCTGCTTGGCCCCGCCGGGGGCGAAGAGGAGATTGTCGACGAGCAGTACGTGCGCGACCGCTACATCCTCGGTCTGCTGGCTCCCAAGGGTCAGAGCGTCATCCCAGAGGAACAGGAAGATTTAGCGACAGCGGAGGGGGATACCGAAGAAGGGGCGGTGGAGCCGCCTACCATACGCATTTCCACCCTGCTCCCCTCCTCGCTGGGGCTCACCTTCACTGTGGATAGTTCGGCCCAGGCCATCCAAATCAAAGCCCTTTGGGGCCGGTATGAACGCCTCTCCAGCGAAGAATTGGGGCTGGAGTTCGATAAGCCGCGCATGGTCTGGAAACGC
>Ga0226835_1001126_pt1 | contig 16886 bp, 18 predicted proteins | sample LAC_MetaG_1_FD_163627 | JGI IMG/M metagenome (GOLD analysis project Ga0226835, IMG submission 163627) | Anaerobic ammonium oxidizing microbial communities from anammox membrane bioreactor (MBR) in UC Berkley, California, United States -... | ecosystem: Engineered > Bioreactor > Anaerobic >...
GGTGAGGAACTCGCCGAGGTGCACCGGTCCGCCTCGGAGTGGAGCGGAACCGGCAGCGTCGGCTTCGAGGCGGGCGGCCATCTGCTCGGCCTCGTGTCGGTCACTGCCAGCGGGGTGCCAGCGTCGGCGTTCCTTGCCGGTGAGCGGGTCGAGGCCGTCATAGGCGACGACGTAGAAGCGGTTGTTGCGTTGGATGATGTATGCCATCGCCGAAGCCTGACCACTTCGGCACCAACCCGACGAGCCTGCCAGCGCTGTGACCTGCGGCGTTGCCCCCAGTACCGCCGGTGTCCCGACCGCTGGTCAGGGCGATGGGAGGGAATGATCGCTCGACTCTTGGGCTCTGGCAGATGCTACAGTTGATGCAGATAGATCGGATGACTGGAGCGGACCATGGCTGACACGTTGACCCGAGACGCTGACAAACTGCACCGCGCCCTGGCCAAGGGCGGCGATGAGGTCCGTCTCACCGTGTCGCGTGAGACCGCGGAGTGGATGGCCCAGCTCGTCGATGCCAAGGTCGGTGGTCGCGAGGTGGTCCTCACGAACGAGCTGGGTGAGGTCACTCCGACCCAGGCAGGTCGGATGCTCGGGATGTCGCGGCCTCAGGTCCGCAAGCTGATGGACGACGGCCGGCTCGATCACCGCAAGGTGGGCACCCATCACCGGATCACCGTCGCGTCGATCCAGGCCTTCCTGGCAGCCGAGCGCGATCGGCGTCGACCGATCCTCGCTGAGCTGGCACGACTCCAAAACGATGCCGGACTGGTGGAGTGACGAGCGAACCCTCAGGGGTCCTCGGGCCGATCACGGTCGTCCTCGCTGATGCCAACGTGCTCTACTCCCGGGTGCTGCGGGACTACCTCGTGTACGCCGCCGATGAGGGAGCCATCGCGATCCGCTGGAGCCGGGCGATCCTCATCGAGGCGGTGGAGCACCTCCAGGTCAACAACTCGACCTTCGATGCGGAGCATGGCCGCCTCCTGATCCGGCTGCTCAACGACGCGTACCCGCACGCCGAGGTCAAACCAACCGCTGCGGCTCGCCGCAAGGTCAACCAGCTCGACATGCCCGATGAGGACGATCGCCACGTCCTCGCGGCAGCCGTGAGTGCTCGAGCGGAGGTCCTCTGCACGAACAACGTCAAGGACTTCCCACCCCAGGCGATGGCATCAGTCGGGATCGAGTTGCTCACGGCCGACACGTTGCTCTCTCGGCTCGTGACCATGCATCCGGCGAGGATGCGGGACGCGCACCGCACCACCGTGGCGAGCTTGACCGGGGCGACGGATAGGTCGACCATCGCTGCGCTACGTCGAGCCAAGGCCACCCAGACGGCTGACCTGATGGAAGCGTTGTTGAAGAAGCCCTGACCGGCCCAGCGGCAGCGCGGGACACGGACCCGCGCACTCGACGGAGTGCCGACCTCGCCCGACGACCTCCGACGCCGCAGAATCGGTCGACAGCGCCTCGGGGACCCCTCGATTGGAGGATCCTGACTGCTGACTGCACGAATCTGAGGAAGATCCTCAGATTCGCCAATGTTGAGGACGCCACGACAGCAGGTTCCAGATCTCTGGTGGCTGCTGCCGGGTCGAGGTCGGAGCTGTCGATGCGGGCCGACGTCCAGTACCACGGCGTCTATGGCGAGTTGGATGCTCACCCCGCTACTGGTCGATGCCGAGCCAGCGGCGATAGGCGGCGACCAGGCGTACGACTCGGTGCTGGTCTGCGGTGATCTCGATGTCGAGGAGTGAGACGGTCCAAGTGCGGTCGTCGCGTTCGACCGACGCGGTGAGGCCTCGGCGTTCGTCGCCGTCGAAGTCGATTTCGGAGACGGTGACCTCGACACCGATGGCTGAAGCTTTCAGTGGGAACTGGACGTGGTCCTCGAATGCCTGGCGGAACGACCAGTAGCCCTCGTCGCCGTAGGCATCGACGGTGATCTGCTCGATCAGGTCGTCAAGATCGAGTTCCGGATCGTCGATGTCGGGAAGCCAGCCCTCGTCGAGCGGGTCGTCAGAAGGCATCGTTGTCGGCTTCGGGTGATGGTGTCGAGCGGCGCGGTTGTCGGCGGGTCTTGGGGACGTCGAAGCCGAGGGTGGCATAGGCGGGGAGCCGCTTGGTGTGCATACGGTCGAGGACAGGGACACGACCGTCGACGTAGTCGTGGAGCTCGACGTGGTGCTTGCCCTCGTGGGTGCGCAGCAGCCGCCCGACGTACTGGACGACGCGTCCCTTGAACGCGAGCGGGAAGGCGAGGAACAGGGTGTCGAGCTCGGGCCAGTCGAACCCCTCGCCGAGGTAGGACCCGGTGGCCACCAGCACGATCCCCGCATCGGGGTCGCGGGCAGCGATGGCGTCGGTGACCGCGGCACGGGCCTTCTTGCCGAGACCACCCTTGAGGACGAGCGCCGTGTCGCCGAGTGCGGCGAGCTCGGTGACGATCGCTTCGATGTGCTCGGTCCGCTGGGTCAGTACCAGGCAGGTCCGACCGGATGCGCACGCTGCGTGGACGTCACCGCAGATCTGGGCCGTACGGTGCTCGTCTTCGCTGATGACGCGGAAGACCTGCTGGATGTGCGCGGCTTCGTCCTCGGACACCTCGGTTTCGGTCTGGTGTACGACGAGCTCTCGGCGGACGAGCTCGGTGCCCTCGACTGCCGCTGGCTTGATCTCGTGACGGGTGGGGCCGCACTGGAACGCGATGAGCGCTTCGAGCTTGTCGCGCCGGTACGGGGTGGCGGTCAGCCCGAGCCAACGCCGGGTCCGTGCGGTGCGCATGCAGGTGGTGAACGACACCGCGGGGAGGTGATGGCACTCGTCGACCACGATCAACCCGTACCGGTCGAACAGCGACGGGTCGTCGCGCCGGGAGAGGCTCTGGATCATCGCGACGTCGATGACCCCGGTCGGCTTGTTGCGACCTCCGCCAAGCTGACCGACATCGGTCGGGTCGACCCCGAGGTGGTCCTGCAACCTGGAGCGCCACTGATCGACCAGCTCCTTGCGATCGACCACGACCAGGGTCGGTGTGCGCTGGTGGGCGATGACGGCGCAGGCCATGACGGTCTTGCCCGCACCCGGCGGAGCGACGAGGACGCCGAGGTCGTGGTCGACCAGGTCCGCCACCGCGGTCTCCTGCTGAGGTCGCAGCCGGCCCCGGAACTCGAAGTCGGTCAGCGGCACCTCAGGTCGGTCATCGACGATCTGGAGCGTGCTGCCGAGATCGGCGAACAAGCCTTCGACCCTGCCCGCCAGGCCTCGCGGCAGGTGCAGCCATTCGAGGTCCTCGCGATAGGCGCTGATGTAGCGAGCTGTGTCCCAGGTGGAGAACCGCATGCGCTGCTTCTCGAAGAACTCCGGGTTGGCGATCGATCCGAGGTGCTTCAGCCCGGCGACCACCGCCGGCGGCAGACCCGCCCGTTCGATCGACATCTCAGCCCCGAGACGGGCACGCACCACGGGTGGAGGCGGAGGACCCCCGGCCTTGGCCAAGTCGGCTAGCGAGAGCGTCGGTCCGGTGTCGACCGGGCGAAGCGTCTCCGCGAGCGCCTCGACCGCATCGGGTGCCATGCGAGCGACCGACGATAGGAACGCCCATTGGTCGGGCCACGGCTCCATGGTCGTCGGGTCGAGGAACAACGTCGTGCCCCGAGCGGCGCAGCCGCCGTGGAGCGGGAGGGCGATCAGGTTCCCGAACCCGGCCTTCGGCAGGAAGTCCTGCGACGGGAAGAACCGGTCGTAGCTCGACAGGTCCAGCTCGGCCCGCGCCGTCATCGCTTGGCGCAACAACGCCGCTCCCATGGAGCGAGCCGTCGAGGCCGGCACCGGTGCGGTGAAGAAGACCCACACGTGCGCCCCGTTGCCCGACCGCGACCGCTCCAGGGCGGCGGGAACCCCGTTGCGGTGGCAGGCGTCGAGGTAGGCGAGCGCGTCGAGCGCCCAGGTTCCCTTGTCGAAGTCACAGGCCAGCAGAGTGCAGGTGTCGCCGCGCAGCAGCGGGTAGATCCCGATGGTCTGCTCGCCTCTCAGGTGCGCAGCGAAGACCTCGTCGGTCAACGGGAGGTGGTCCTTCGGCGGTCTGCCATTCAACCAACGGCCCTTCGTCGCCGGCGACCAGCCGGACTTCCCGCTCGACGCGCTCTCCCAACGCTGGGCGTACACATCGGAGCGGGCACCGAACAGCGACCGGAGCAGACCGAGCTGGTCGTCGCATGGGGACGAGCCGTCCACGGAAGGCTGTGTTGTCTGCTCGGTGAGCAGCGTCGGCGCCCATGCTTCGGCGTGACCCTCTCGTGCCCGGTCGTCGAGCCCCAGTAGGCCGCGGAGCCGGGCATTCTCCGCCCGCAGGGCGTCGACCTCTCGCAGGAGATCCTTGACGGCCCCCTGCTCCCGAGGGTCGCCGGTGCCCATCAGTCGATCGTGGTCACGGCCGGTCTGCCCAGTCAGGCCAGTGGTCGCCTGCGGATCCGGGCGGGATCTCCACGCCGAGCTTCGCGGCGAGCTCCAGGACGCCGTTGGCGAGTTCGCTCGGGGTGTCCTCGCCGGCGTAGGCCAACACGGTTCCCTCTCCGGGCTCGCGCACCCGGTAGAGGCCGGCAACGATTCCGATCACCAAGGCGCTGGCTGCGTCGGAGGAACCCAGCGCTGCCCTCCGCTCGAGATCCGATCGGAATGGCTCGATCGCCTCCTCGACGAGCTCCCACGCCGCATCGACCTCGTGCACGTAGCCACGGCCCCGGACCCTTCCAGCGCGTGCGCCGAGCGCGTCCAGCGGGATCCCCAGGAGCGCAAGCGCCACCTCATCGGCGACCTCACCGATGGACGCCGACGAGAGCAGTGCGGCGGCGAGCCTCTCGGCCTCGACAGCCAGATCGGGCCGCTCCGCGACCAACGCGTCCAACACCTGCCCGCGCTCACCCAGGGTCAACGAGCCGAGCATCGTCGGCTTCTTCGATCGCCTCGCTGCTGAACGGCGTGCCACCGATGCAATCTACGGCCGGAAGCCGACCCGCAGTGAGCCCGGTCGACTTCTACACTTTCTTCTACACCGCGGGCCGGTATCGGCTGGTCCGCAGTGACACGGACCGGTACGTCGAATGCGCGAAAGCCCAGCCCAGCGATACGAGATGGGACAGGACGGGACCAGGGGAGAAGCCGGACATCCGGCTCATAACCCGAAGGTCGCAGGTTCAAATCCTGCCCCCGCCACCATCTAACTGAGATACTCCTCCGAAAGGCCACGATTTCCGTGGCCTTTCGGGGTGTTTGTCCCGGTTCTGAGGGGCGGCGCCGGGCGGTTATCAGATGGGCCGCCTGTGCTTGCGCACCGCGGCACGGCCCTGCCCAACCCGCCGCGACCTGGGCTCGCGCGGTGCGTCCCTGTGCAGGGGGGTGGTGCTGCACACCCCCCTCGCCCGGTCCGACCGGTGCCCGACGCGCGGCGCCCTGGCGGCTCGGGCACGTCCGGAGCAGTCGCCCGGCGCCACCCGGTCGTGCCGGCGGGGGCCCTCATGACAAAGCGGGTGGACATCGCACCGGTCTTCTCACCCGGGGCCGAGGGTGCCCCGGCCGAGGAGCCGAGAACCCGATGTCGGAGTCCACCTACCTCACCCGCAAGGAAGCCGCGGCGCTGTGCGGGTGCAACTACGACACCATCCGCCGGGCCGAGAAGAAGGGCCGGTTGCCCAACACCCGGCGGCGTGGCGATGCCACGACCGAGATCGCCGTCGCCGATCTCGTCGCCGCCGGACTGCTCGACCCGTTCGCCGCCCGTGCCGACGTCGCCGAGATCGCGGGCCGTAGCCGGGCCGAGCGCGACCTCGTCGCGGCGCGTCAGGAACTGGCCGTCGCGCAGGCCCGGATCGCCGGGCTCACCGACCGCCTGGCCCGCCAGGACGAGGAGATCGCGTTCCTGCGGGCGATGCTCAACAAGGCGGCGGCCTGATGGGACGGCCCCTCACCGGCTCCCTCGAACGCCGGGACGGCATGTGGGTGGCGAGCGTCCCGGTCCGTAGGCGCGACCCACGCCGCCTCACCTGCGCGTTCCTGCTCAAGCAGTCCGCCCAGACATGGCTGGCCGAGCAGGTCACGACGCCGGGTCCCTTCGCGAACCCGAACATCGGTCCCACTACGTCGGCGGTGGTCGACCCGAACGCCGGTCCGTACGGCAGCATCTACTGGGGTGGCTTCGATGGCACGCCGCTCGGCCCGGGCCACGGCCACGGGTCGGGGCACCCCGGTGGTCCGCGCAAGCCGGTGGCGGACATGCTCGGCAACGTCGCGCTGCGCGGTGCTGGCATCCAGGCGCGTAACATGCCCCGCTGGTAGAGCCGGGCTGACGGGCGACGACACGGCGACGAACCGCGCCCCGACCTTCCCGCCGGGTGGGACCGCATCGCTGCGGCACCCGGCACCGTGCGGCGGTCCCCGGGGTCGTCAAGTGGATCGTGCCCGCGGTAGTTCCTCGGTGCCCGATCACCACGGCGCTCGCCCAGCCCGAGATCGGGAACAAAGCCGCACCCGGCTGCCCTGAAGAGACCCTCAGCACCGGCGCGGCGCCGGGCACCGGAAGGATGGGCTCTCCTCGTATCTGGCCCGACTTCTAATGGGTGGTAGCTGTCGTCGTCGCCTCAGTCGGACTGCGTGGGCTGTTCCGCCCGCCAGTCGGCGCGGGGTGGCTGCGGGAGCTCAGGCGAGTTGAGGAGCGCTCGTGCTTCCCACCAGAAGTCCTCGGCCCCTCGGAACCTCTTCACGGCAGCGGCGTACCGGAGGTAAGCGATGGGGTCCTCGGTTCGGAGTATTCGTATCACCTCGGCAGCGATCTGCCCGGACGTAACGATCGGTTGTCCCCCGAGGGCGGCGACCACCCGGTTGGCGACCTCGTCGGCAAACTCGGCCACTTCTGCGGGGTTTTCCGATCGTCCCTTGGCAACGAGGGCGATCGATCGAGCGAGCTGGTTGGCGCTGAAGGGCTGCGGCTCCCAGGTGCGGTCTTTGATCACACGTTTTGGGGCGACGTCCGCAGCCGTTGTGCACGCCTCGGAATAGTTGCTTCTCATCCAATCGGCGAACATCCCGAGCTGCGCGGTGAATCCATTGCCCTTCGCCTCCCGACGAAGGGCCGCGAGGGCGAACCTCGCACGTGCACACTCGACGTCGGGATTCGTGCTCACCAGGGCTTCCAGGACGAGGCGCCCGACGATCTCGGTCGAGACTGGGTCTTCGTTCGGAAGTGACCGCAGCACGCGATCGACGAACGCGTTGACGTCGGCCGATGGGATCTCTTTCGCCTTGACTGGGGCAGCCCGACCGAGCGCTTTCTCCAGCTTTTTCCTATCGAACTTCTCGGTGGAGCCGTCGCGTTTCCGGACCCACCGTTCATGCGGTTCGCGCCAGAACTGTTCCACGGTTGTGAAGCGATGCCGCCGGTCGGACTTGCACTCGTGGCGCCGGCGAACCGTGTTGTCGTCGGGCTGCGGCGTGGTCCTCAGGACCTTCGTGTCACCACCACATTCAACGCACTGCATGTCGCGTAGGTTAGCTGAACCGCCGTATCTAGCGTATGAGCACCCCCTGGGCTAACTCTGCCGCGTCAGGTTGGTGGCGCCCACGACATTTCGCACGGCTGGCGCTGACTCTGAACGCGACACCTGCCATCGTGCTGACGAGACCCACCACCCGGAAGACCCGAAGGAGGCAACACCATGGCCTACACCGCGAGGATCCCCCGGATGACGGAGTCCTGCTTCAGCCCCTACGGGACGCTGCCCACCTACCCGCCGAGCCCGCCCAGGGAGGGCCCCTGCGGCACCTGGGGGCAGTACACGCGGGGCCGGCTGTACCCCTGGGACCCGTACTACCCGGACCCGCGGGAGTACGTGCCCCCGCCCATCGTCTACATCCGCTGACCGCCCAGGGCGACTGGCCGCCTCCGGGGTTCGAGGCCTCGGCGCCCACGACTCGCCGCTGTGGCGAGCCACCTGTCGAAAATCGGCAGGTAAACAACAAGGAGGAAGCCCATGGAGTGGAAGCCCGAGAAGACGACGCCGGGTCCCTTCGCGAACCCGAACATCGGTCCCACTACGTCGGCGGTGTTCGACCCGAACGCCGGTCCGTACGGCAGCATCTACTGGGGTGGCTTCGATGGCACGCCGCTCGGCCCGGGCCACGGCCACGGGTCGGGGCACCCCGGTGGTCCGCGCCAGCCGGTGGCGGACATGCTCGGCAACGTCGCGCTGCGCGGTGCTGGCATCCAGGCGCGTAACATGCCCCGCTGGTAGAGCCGGGCTCGTTCCGCAGGACGGGGCCCCGCCGGAAGGCGGGGCCCCGCCGCGCGTGGCGAAACTCGGCCTAGCTTCGTACAACACCTCCTTGATTTGTGGAAGGCGTCGAGTCCGGTCGTCTGACGCACTCGCCGCCCCCGTGGACGAAATTCCCGAGCGTCTCCGAGGCGCAGCCGCACGGCTCGTCCACGAGCACCTTGCCGCCACCCCCCGGGCACCCGTTCGCACATCTCGCCGAGACGGCCTCGGTGCCCGACGCGGCGCTCAAGTGGGCCGCCGACGACGACTACGGCGACACCCTTGAGCACGCGGTCTCGATCCTCGGGCTCTCGGCCCCATACCTGGGAGACCCCCACGACGAGTTCCTGATACGCCACGCCCGCAACCGCCCCAACGAGATCGCGGCGGCCGTGGAGGACCCGGGCCCGTCGCGGGAGCTCGCCGCCGCCCGCCCCGACCTGCTCCTGCGGCTCGCCGGCATCTACTACCTCGACCGCGAGCTGACCATCGGCCCCGACGGCCCCGCCATCGAACGGCCACAGGGCCTGTCGTTCGGCTCGGCCTTCGGTGACCGCGAAGGCGTCCGCGACCACTCGACCCCGCACAGTCAGCACCTTCCGATGTGGCCGCTCGGGAAAAGACAGTCCAACCCCGCGCTCGGACCCTTCGCCGCGCTGCTCGCCCACAGCCCCGAGTACGGGCTCCGGCTCGTCGGCCAGGTCGTCGAAGCAGCCACCGAAGCCCGCGCTGCCATAGAGAGCGGCTGGTCCGAGAACGCGCCGGTCGAGCTCGAGCTCGAGCTCGACCTCGAGCTGACGCCCGGTAGCGAGCCGGTTCGCTTCACCGGACCCGCCGTCACATGGGGGTGGCATCGCCGGATCGGCACCGGCGCGAACCCTGCTCTTTCAGCCCTCATGGCGCTGCGGGCCTGGGCGGTCGCGCAGATCCGCGACGGGGCATCACCCCGCGAGGTGCGCGACACCGTGCTCTCGACGGGCTCCAGCCTCGGGTTCGCATCCGTCGCGCTGTCGGCGCTCGTCGACCAACTCGAGCTGATCGACGATGAGATCGACTCCAACCTTGTGCACCCGGCTGTCTGGCACCTCGAGAGCTCCCGATCGCAACAGGAGCGTGTCGGAAGCCTCACCCTCCAAGTCCCGGACGCCCACAACCTCACATGGAGCCTGGGAGATGTCGCGCTCAACCTCGTCCTGCGAGGGACGGACGAGCGGCGCGCAGTCCTCCGCTCTCTCGGCGACCAGCTCGCCGAACGCGGAGCCGCGCAGGGAGAGGAGCTCCTCGCACGCCGCTGGGCCAGCGAGCTCGACATCGACCGCTACCGGGCCGAACCCCACGACGGGGGCCTCGCCGTGTCGGTCGCCTACCCCGAGGGCCTCGTCGAAGCTCTCCAAGACGCCGGCGGGAGCGCAGCCGCACGCTCCCTGCAGATCGCAGGCGATGTCCACCAGGCACTCGCCATCCGCAACGGCACAGAAGAGGACGGCTCCGCTGCCCCGCCGCTGTGGGCCGAGGTGAACACCCTGCTCGAGCAGCAGGTCGGAGATCCCGAGGGAAGCGGCATCTTCAGCCCCGGCGACGCCCTGTGCATCACCGCCGCTGCGCTGATCGTGGCCCGCAACGCCGGCGTCGACGTAGACCCGGACACCCTGAACGACGCCGTCCAGTGCCTGCTCGACGCTGGAGCGTTCTTCGCGTCGCTCGCCCCGCCGCTCAATGCCGACGACGGCACCGACGACGGCGAGCAGTTCCCCAGCGGCAGCTACGACGACACCGCCGCCGACCGCTCAGCGGCCGTCGCGCTCTCAGTCCTGCGGCTGCACCCAGACCTCGCCCACGAGTGCGGCGTGACCGTGCCGGAACTCGACACGGCGCTCCTCGGCATCGCTACGAGCATCGCCGACGAGACCCGTACCCACCTCGTCGAGCACCTGCACCCCGGCTGGGAACTCGACTGCGGCGACGGCACCTTGCACCAGTCCCTGCTCGCCGTCGCCGAGCGGCTCATCGCGACCGGCGGCAAACAGTGGCGCACAGAGGGCTTCGGCCCCCGTCTGGCGGACGTCATGATGCCCGAGCCCGTCGTGGAGACGATCCGGGCCTCCGACGACATCACCTTCGACGTAGCGGACGCCTCGTACGGCCTGGCGCTTGCATCTGGTGCCGCGTGCGACTGCCCGGCAGGCGTGGCCGCGCGAGACCTCGTCGACGCGATGGCCGGCTACGACCAGCGCGTGTGGCCTACCCGCTACACACGCCACGGCTATCACCGCACTGAACTGTGGCGGCGGGCGGTCGACACCGTGGTCGCTGACAGCGTCGTGTCCGGTGGCGACGCGGCCCTCGCGGCGCAGCTTGCCGCGCACGAAGCTACCGGTGAGGAGCTCGTCGGCTTCTTGCAGCTCCTGGCCGAGCGGGCAACCGACGAGCCCTCGGTCCTGCGACGGTTCGAGATCTGGCCGCTCATCCTGGACCGCCTACCGCCCGAGAACCGGAACCTGGACCCCGCAGACGGTGACCGGGACCGGTACCCATACCACCGCAGCGTCGAGGGGCTCGACGCTGCCGTCCTGCTGATTCCCCCGGCCGACCAGCCCCTGCCGGCGGTCACCTCGGACGCCTGGGCACGGTGATTCAAGGCGTTCGAGGGAACGCCCCATGTCGCCGACCAGGCCATCAAGCTCTTCGCACAGATCGGCCCTCTTCTCACCGAGACGGGGATCACGATGATTCTTGGCGTGCTCGGCGACGATCTTCGGCGGCTTCGCGACTCCCGGATGCTCTACGCCTGGATTGAGCTGGTACTAACCCGGAGCGCAGACGCTCCGGCGACGGAACAGGTCAGGCACCTGCTTGACCGGCTCGCGGCGAACGGCGACGACGAACCGCTTGCCATCCAGACGAGGCTCGAAGGGTAGGCCGTGCGGCGGAGCGGATAGGTGATGCGCTGCGGCCGCGCCGCCGAAGGTCACCATCCAGTGCGCTCGGTTCGGGCGACCTCCGAGGTAGGCGAGCCAATCTTCGAGGTGTCGAAGATCGGGACCGCGGGATCTCCGAGTCGTGCTTTGCAGAACTGGGTGACCCAAGCCGACCATGACGACGGGGTTGGTCGGGTCAGGTGATGCCGCCCGATTCTCCGCGCTCAGGGCATGGAGGGTCTTGGCTGACGTTTCGTGACCTGGGCCTTGACGCCTGAACTACACCGTTGTAATCTATTGACGATGTCAACAGGTCGTGTAGGATGTGCTTCGACGATTGGAGCGAGCTATGCGACTCGAGGACCTGCCGAGCTACGACCCGAACGAGCCGATCTTGGCCGTCGTCGAGTGGGCCAGCACCGAGCTGGGGCTCGACATCCGTGGTGGGCGCGAGTTCGGAATGGATCCGCTGATCATGCTCTTCATCCGTCCCGGTGGAGGAACGGTGGTCGCGACCCACGACACCGCCTACCGCGAAGACCCCTGGGGGGTCGCGGCCGATGTCCTGTTCCACCTCACGGCTGCGGACGACATGCGACGACGCCGATCGTAGTCCCGCGTACGCCATCACGCAAGGACTGTCTGGCTTATCCCCGGAAAGGTTCCGGGGCGGCTTGACTTTGTGGCCCTTTGCCGGGCTTAACGAGTGGAAGTGATTGACATGACTATCGAAGGTAAGGAATCCAACGCACAGGCGAACGCAACGCAGTCGGCAAACGAACACAGCCAGCCGTTTGGAGACACGCGATGGCTTGTGGCGTTTCGCCTAACCCGTGATACTGCTCGCCGGAAGACCTCAAACATCGAGAGTGTTGGCGATCCCCGTGTTGCGGCGTTGATCTCCTCGACTGCTCCGTATCACGGGATGGTGTCCGTGGACGATGGCGGCAGGGCCATGACGGTCTCGATGCGGAGCACCGGGCACATGGACGATGCCCTCAGCGATTCAAAAGCCGTGCTCTTGGCTTGTTTGCGTAAGGCCGATGTCCGCGGCTGGCGGATCGAGGCAGCAAGGATGGCCGAAACTGGCTCCGTGCTCGAGGTAGCCGATCTTGGCGGCTCGGTTCGTCTTCTCTCGGTTACTGAGGTCGCCAAGGCGCTTGGCGTTTCCAAGCAGCGTGTCTCAAAGATGCTCCAGACCGGCAAGCTGCCCGAGCCAGATGCCATGGTCGGCAGTGCTCCTGGTTGGCTGCCCACCAAGGTCGAAGCCGTACTGGCGCGCCGAGACCGCCAGGGAGAACTGGTGGATCTGCCGTAGGTCGCTCTCAGTGTCAACAGCGATGGGATCAACCGAAGCGACCCGATTTCGGCTAGCGAGTCCGGGGTCGAGGGGGAGCGCGTAGCCGCCGCTGACGGCTAGCCCGCTGGTCTCGCACGTGCCCGGTGCGCCAGCGAGCGACGCGAACTCGCTCTGCCCTGCATGGTCGAGCATCGAGCCGTCCCGCTCAGTCAACGACCCGACTTCTACACTTTTCGGAGTGACGGGGTGGTACGAGGCGGTACGGTCGGGGAGTGCAGCAGCGCGAAACCCCAGCTCAGCGGTACCGCAAGGGACGCCCTGCTACGAGCTGAACCACCCTGGGTTTGATGGAGGCTCGGGCTATTGGTTTCCAACTGTTCGACCCCGGTACATGGTGGACATCGTGGCTTCGGTTCCTGGTTGACACTTGGGGGTCCCGGTCCCGGGTCCTGGGCGACACCGGTCCCGGGTGCTGGGCGACAGTGGTCCCGGCAGGTCGCTGACACCTCGGTATCCACCAGGGCCGTGTTGCCGCCTTCTTCGCTGTGGTCGTCGATGACCACGGATGCGAGGGAGGTCGACGATGCTCGTGGAGCTGGGGCTGGTGGAACAGCGCTATCAGGCGGTGTTGGAAGTCCTCAACGATGGGGCCACCGTCACCGATGTGGCCCGCCGCTATGGGGTGGCGCGCCAGACCGTGCACGGGTGGTTGCGGGCCTACGCGGCCGATGGGTTGCGCGGGTTGGCGGATCGCAGCTCGAAGCCGATGTCGTGCCCGCATCAGATGCCGTCGCCGCTCGAGGCGCGGATCGTGGCGATGCGCCGGGAGTATCCGGGGTGGGGGTCGCGCACGATCCGCACGTGGCTGGGCAAGGAAGGGTGGGAGCCGTTGCCGAGCCGCTCGTCGATCGATCGCTGCCTGGTGCGCCACCAGCTGGTCCCGGCCCAGGGCCGGCGCCGGACGAAGGTCGATTACAAGCGCTGGGAACGGGACCGGGCCATGGAGCTGTGGCAGATGGACGTGGTCGGCGGGGTGCAGCCGGCGGACGGATCGACCGCGAAGATCGTGTCGGGTATCGATGACCACTCCCGGTTCGTGGTCTCGGGGTATGTGATCGCCCGGGAGCAGGCCCGGGCGGTGTGTGACGTGTTGGCGTTGGCGATGCGGAGCTATGGGGTGCCTGATGAGGTGTTGACCGACAACGGGAAGGTGTTCACGAACCGGTTCGGGCCCGGCACCGGGGAGGTGCTCTTCGATCGGATCTTGCGGCAGAACGGGGTCAAGCACCGTCACACCAAGCCGCGGTCACCGACCACGACGGGCAAGGTCGAGCGCTGGCATCGCACCCTGCGCACCGAGTTCTTGACGGGGAAAGTGTTCGCGGATCTCGCCGACGCGCAACGGCAGCTCGATGTGTGGGTTCATCACTACAACCACGTGCGCCCGCACCAGGCCATCGGCGACGTGGCCCCGATCGAACGGTTCAAGCTCGCCGGCGAGCACCCGGCACCAGCGGACCAAGAACCCGACGACGCAGCCGAGAGGACCGGGCCGGTGACAACCCGGCGGGTGAGCGCATCAGGAACGGTCAGCTTCGCCACCGCGCACTACAAGGCCGGCCGGTGGCTGGCCGGTCAGACCGTCGAGGTGATCTGCGACGACGGGCTCGTGCACCTCGTGCACCGCGGCGAGACCATCGCCACCCACGCCCGCCGGCACCCACTCGACAAGCAGAGCGCCGGGCTCGAACGAGGCCGGCGCCTCGCGCCCACCCGGCCGCCGTCGGCGACCGTCGCGTCGGTCACCCGTAAAGTCGACGCCTCCGGGAACGTGTGCATTGCCGGCACCAGCTACCGGGCCGGCTCGAAGTTCCGGCGCCGTCAGGTGCAAGTCGCCGTCGTCGGCGACACCGTCGAGATCTCGATCGGGAACGAGCTCATCCGCTCACACGCCGTCAAGCACGACCGCACCCGCGAACACGGAGCCCTCGCCAACCCCGGCGGCCGTGCGAACCGCATCAACGCCGCATGATCCTCGCCGCGGGTTCGAGGTGTCACCTAGGTGCCGGGGCCGATGTGTCACACGGGTACCGGGGCTTGACAGCCTGGTACAGCCCACGAAGGCCTGCGACGGGACGGTCGAGACCGGGATCGGCCCTCCAAGCAGGGCTTGGTTTCGAGCCCTTCGGGCGGTCCCGAGAGGTCCGCCGGGGTGATCTTCGGGCTTTCGGTAGACAGGGCGGCGCGAGGGGTCTGACCAGACCGTTCCCCCGAGTTCGCGTCGAGCGCTCCTTCACCAGCTTCAGCCCGTCGCTCCGGACGTCACTCCGCCGCAAAATCGGTGGCAGAGGGTGTGGGCTTGGGGCGAGTGGTTGCTATATGGAGAAGGGGAACTCGTCGGCGTAGTCGTCGCCGACGTCGGTGACCCACTCACCGAGGAGACGGTCCAGCACGGCCGTGGTGACGGGCTCGGCGAAGTCGCCGGTCTAGTGGTCCCAGAGGTTGAGCGCGTCGACCTGGTGGTCCGGCGCCTCAAGGTGCGTGACGGCGGCGCGGGAGCCACCGGTCCAGGTGGCCTTCCACGGGCCAGCGATGGCGAGCCGGAGCCGGTGTCGAACGATGACCTCTCTACCGGCGAACGACCGTCTACTGGTGAACGAGCGCGGCGGCCACAGCGTCGACGGTCGACGCCGAGGCGCTCAGTCATGAATGCCGTCATGGGCACCGTCATGTACGGCCCACCCACGGGCACGCGAGGGCGTAGTGCGGATCGTCGACGAAGTGCATCGTCAGTTTCGATATCCTTTACAGATGGCATGCCCAACATGTGGTGGATCAGATCGGAATCCAGTGAGCCCCGGCTACTGGGAGTGCATCTCGATGGTGGCGGTCGGCCGAACAGACATGGTCCCAGATCCTGCCTCGCCATCGGGGATGAGGCCTCATCAATCGACAGAACTAGTTCCGTGTATGACCCGATATCACGAGGCGTCCGCAGATATGGTGCAAACAGGTCAATGCGACTGTGGGACGTTCGCTATTGGGGTTTGTGCCTCGTGTGGCAGAGCGGTATGTGGAGACCATAGCCGTCTGTTTGATGGAAAGCGGCTCTGTACGGTTGACCATTCCGCAGCTGTTGCAGAGAAGGATAGGCAGATTGCTGCATCTCAACTGACCATTCCGGACTATCTGAGTGCAGCCGCATCTGTGGGAAACCCTGGACTGCGGAGTTGGCGTATTTATGGCTTGCGTAAAGTCGCCGCCACTAAGCGCCGTGGTCTCCGGAAGGTGAAGTACACCAGATCCGAGCAGGTGAACCTTGGCACGATCGAGGGGTGGCTGTATCCTGGGACTTCAATCGCCGACGGTGGGTCTCTAGTGCTCGACACTGTAGGCGGGCTGCACCGGGCGTCATGGCTGTCCGGGGGTGGGGACAAAGGGCCAGCGCAGAAGAAGCATACCTGGGCAACTTTGACCGCTATTCCGGAGAGTAAGGTCATACGAAACTGGGGCAACAATCTGATGCCGTCCCATCCGGTCGCCCAGCCCCATAATATCGACCAGGCACTGCGAGCGCTCGCTCGTGAGAACGAGATACCAATTGGCTAGCTAGCCTGGGAGCAATTGCGCAGCGCGATGCGATTTGTTGGGCTGGTGACACGCGGGTCTGATGCCAGTCGAATTATTTAGAGTCGTGCGAGGGGATCAAGGCGTCGGGCTCGTGTCCGAATCGCGATTAATGGTCATGGCCCTGCTGTGGCTAATGGTGGTGGACACCTGCGCCGAGTCGTTCGGCCATGGACGCTGACGCGGACACCACCGGGGTCCGCGTCAAACGGTCCGAAGCACCAAGAGCACCAGCACCGTCGCCCGGCGGCGGGGATCGAAGGGCTCGGGCTGTGAAGGTGTTGTTCCGCTCGGGCGGCTGGTCGTGGCGGTAGGTTGTGAGTCGCGATCGGAGCACTCGCCGTACTCCGTCTGAACAGCTCTCTCTGTTCGACGTCGAGCTCCCACCCACCGATGCCGAACCCTCGGCGAAGGAGGCGATTCGTGATGAACCGCTACGGCCAACTCGTCCTCGACCACAACCGGAACCACCGCCCGGTCGCCTGTTCGCAGGCGGTGTCGAACCGGTGGCAGCAGTTCATCTTCGTGTAGCCGATCTCGGGTGACCTGGTCGACCTACTCGACCGCAAGGGCGAGGGCACGATCTACCGGCTCTGCCTCGCCACCCCCGACCTCGCCGACGCCCACCGACACCTCCTCGCAGCCGGCGTGCAGCCCGTCGATGAGAACGATCGGCCGATCGGGGCCGGCGAACTCGACTCGCCCGCCGGAACACGCGCGTTCTGGCTCCCCAAG
>Ga0226835_1001127_pt1 | contig 16844 bp, 17 predicted proteins | sample LAC_MetaG_1_FD_163627 | JGI IMG/M metagenome (GOLD analysis project Ga0226835, IMG submission 163627) | Anaerobic ammonium oxidizing microbial communities from anammox membrane bioreactor (MBR) in UC Berkley, California, United States -... | ecosystem: Engineered > Bioreactor > Anaerobic >...
TAAAATCCAATGGGACCAAGATTATCTGAATAAAAATAAAAGAATAACAAAAAAGATTACGATTAACGAACAGGGTAAATTTCCTATCGATGTAATTGGAATACAAGCACCATTTTTAATTGAAGGCGATCCGGAATTGATAAAAACAGGTTATGAATGCGGATTTGGTGAAAAAAACAGTATGGGATTTGGAATGGCAGAAGTAATTAAAAGTTAGTACTAAAAACGTTGCCGAAACATTGTGATTGTTGAAAACACATTTTTAATAAAATAAGTTTGAATTAAAAAAAGAGAAACTAATGACACAAGAAGAAAAAATATTATTACTTGGTGAACTTTTCGTGATATTAGTAAATATGAGTTTAGGAGTATAATATGGATAAGAGTTTAAGCGAATATCAGATTAATTATTTAGGTGCATTGCTGCACGATTTTGGGAAACTTATTTGGCGTGCACAACAAATTAAAGCTGGTGATGATCACGAAACTTTGGGTTCACAATTTATCAGAGAATATTTAGGAAAAGTTGAATGTTTAAAAGTGGATATTGAAGAAATTATTAAAGCGGCTAATCGCCAAAGTGGAAAGATTTGGAAAGCGGATGTTGTTGCAGCACAAGAAAGGGAAGATAGTGAGGATAAAGCACCCAGACGATATTTAGAAGCAGTTACAAATAGAGTTGAATTTTACAAACCATTCAAAAAAAATAAAACTGAAACTTATTGGTATTATATACCTAGTGTCTTATCGCTCAAAAGAGAGAATAATTTCCCAGTAGATACTAATAGAAAACTGGAAGATTATGAACACAACGAAAGTGAATATATTAAATATCACAAAGATCTTCTGAATGGACTTAAAAAGGAATTAGAACTGCTGCATGACGAAAATGTATTTGATGCTTTCGCATCAACATTCTATTACTTATTAGAAAAATATACTACTAAAGTTTTGTCCGCCGGTTTCTTATCCCACCCCGATATTACTCTTTTTGACCATTCCAGGATTACAGCTGCTTTGAGCACTTGTTTTGAAACTGGCGATATAAATAAAGAATGCTTACTTATAAAAGGAGATATCTCCGGTATTCAAAATTATATTTACAGTGGAATAAGAGAAATGTCAGATATTGCAAAAAGACTTCGCGGAAGGTCTTTTACAATCCAGATTTTAACAGAGGTTATATCAAGTCTGTTTCTAGAACAATTGAATTTGTTTAATGCCAATTTAATTTACAACGGCGGAGGGCATTTCTTAATGTTAGCTCCAAACAACAACTCAATTAAAGATGCATTACAAATAATGGATAATAAGATCAATGAATTTTTATCCAATGAATATGTAGGCAGAGTATCACTTATTCTTGAAAAAATTGAATGCAGCGGCAAAGAATTTATCAGTGATTTTAGAAATATTTATTTACAACTTGATAATAAGCTAAACGAAAGAAAAAAGAATAAAAATAGAAATCAGTTAATAAATCTTTTCTCAAATTTACTTGATGCTAATACTTATCGTGAGAGAGAGGGAGAAGTTGAGCAAGTAGAGAAATCAATAGGAGCAATTCTGCCTAAAATAAAATATTTAATATTTACCAAAACTAAGTGTGTTAAAAAGGAAGGCAGCAAATACGAAGTTGTATCTTTCAATGGATTGAAAACCTATGTCTATTTATGCAAGGAACAATCAGACATTGAAGAAATCTTATCTACTATTGAAAGGAAAGAAACTGTTAAGATTATTTCGATAAACGACACTGATTTTCTTAACGATTTTGAAAGGTCTGTTTTTAATAACACAACAAAAGGTTTTAGGTTTATTGGAAACAACCTACCTTTGGGGAAAAATCAACAACCAAAATCGTTTGAAGATTTAGCTGAAGAAAATTCTAAGAACTATCCTTTATTGGGCATAATGCGAATGGATGTGGACAATCTCGGTTCAGTGTTTTCTTTTGGATTGAAAGAATTACGAGAGGATGAGAAAAAATATACTCCTTCTAGAGTTGCTAATCTTTCAAGAGAATTAAATTGGTTTTTTACCGGATATATAAATGAATTAGCAAGAAAGTTTGAGATTTATATTGCTTACTCTGGCGGGGATGATGTATTCGTTGTCGGAAACTGGTACAAAATAGTAAAATTTGCAAATGAGCTGAGGAAAGAACTCAGAAATTTTGTATGTGAGAACGAACATCTCTCAGCTTCAGCAGGAATAATCTTTACTAAACCAAATTTCCCAATTTCTCAATCGGCTATATTAGCAGGAGAACAAGAGAAAATTGCTAAAAATACTTGTCCTAATAAACTTGAGAAGAACAAAGTCGGTGTTTTAGATATTCAGTTGACTTGGGAAGAGTTTGATGAATTTATACAATATGCTGATGAATTAATTGAATTCCTTGAAACTGATGAGGGCAAAAAAATTATTCCAAGAAGTTTTCTGTATAATTTATACAGCTTGACTAGTAATATTTTTGATTCAAAAGGTAAAGCAAACTTAAAAAAAATGAGTAAATCGAAAAGTACACTTCATTATTTGTTCGCAAGAAGAAAAGTTAATGCTAATATCATCGAACAAAAAAATGAAGGTATAACTAAAGTAGATGGTCTGCTCTATAAACTTGCTGTTAAACTTTTACTCAGCGAGGATAAAGAAAAAGAATTTAAAAAAATAAAATTTCCATTAACTTTAGCATTATATAAAACAAGGAGGTAAATATGGATCTTTCAAATGTAACACCACAGCAGATAGAGAATTATTATGCTGGTAAAAGCAAAGACTACTATAAAAAATTTACTACAAACCAGCTTAGAAATTTTTTCTCTGAGATAGTATCATTAAGAACATTTTACAGAGCCAATCCAAGTGAAAAAAGTAAGATTGAATTAAGGTTGAGAAAATTAAAAGCAATGTTATTGTATGCAGAAGGCAGACAGACAGGTAAATCAGATCTGAAGGATTTTAGAAAAGATGTATTTGTCTTGACAGATTCTGTGTTAAGCACAGTTGGTGATTTTAATAACAAACTAGAATTATTCTTTGATATTATGGAGGGTTTTGTTGCCTACCATAAATTCTATGAAGAAGGCAAAAATTTATAAAGGAGTAATAAAATGAATAATACTAATTCTTTTTTAGGCAATATTATATTAAAAGGGAAACTCAAAACAGTCACAGCGCTTCATATAGGCGGTTCTAAAGATAAATTTGAAATTGGAGGAGTTGATAATCCGGTAATTAAAGATCCAGTTACAAACTATCCGTATATACCTGGTTCATCTTTAAAAGGAAAGCTTCGTATGCTCTTGGAATTTGCAGAAGGTAAAGTACAGGCAAACGATAAAGGTAATTATCCGCCTAGCTCTGATTCAGAAATTACTTCGCTTTTTGGTGATAGTGCAGATAATAGTTCAAACGGTCCTACAAGATTAATCGTTCGTGATTCTTACGCTGATGAGCCAACTATAAAAATTTGGGAAAACGCGAACTCAGAAACTCTTTACACTGAATATAAAGCTGAGAATACTATTGACAGAATGACTTCAGCTGCAAATCCTCGCTTTATGGAGCGGATACACAAGGATTCTAAATTTGATATCGAATTCGTTTTGCAGGTTTATTCAATGGATAATGATAATGGGAAAAGTAATTTTGAAAAATTAGTCAAAGCAATTCGACTTCTTGAAGACTCAACACTTGGCGGCGGCGGAAGCCGTGGCAGTGGTAAAGTTGAATTTAATTTTTATGAACCATATTTCATAAGCGTTAATGATTATCAAAACGGTACTGGTAATTTTAAAAAAGTATTTGAGGAAAATGCATCACCAACAATTTCAACAAAGGAAATTACATTCGGATCTTTGAAAAAATAGAGTAGATAACGGAAATCAAAATGAAAATAGTTAGAATATATCCTAAAACTAATTTCCACACATTTCTGAACTCAGATACTTTGTGGGGAAATTTAGTTTATGCTTATAGAATGCTTTATGGTATAAATAAAACTTCAGAGCTTCTCAAAAAATATTCTTCGACTGAAATCCCATTTAAAGTTTCATCTATTTTCCCATTCACATTTAGCAATAGTGAAAAAGAGAAAATCACTTACTATTTGCCAAAACCGATAACTGGTTTTAATATTCGCAATGCTAAAGATCCCGAAGAGATGACTTTTCTGAAGGATTTTAAGAAGATCAGATATATTGATAAAAAATTATTTGAGGATTACTTGAACGGCGAAATTGATGACAACATTTTATTAGAGAGATTTTTAAGCTGGCAGAAGGAAGAACTCAAAAAAGAAAGTGAAAGAAACAATGCTCTAATTGAAAAAAATAAATTTGCCTACAAAAAAAGTTTAAGCCCTTCTTTCATTTTACACAATTCAATAGATAGAATGAGCGGATCAACTCTTCAAATAGATGGGAAGGGACAGCTTTATTGGGAAGAAGAGTTTAACGGTTTCGGGAATAGATTATCTTCAAAACAAAATGTAGCTGAAGGTATATATTTCTTAGCAGATGGATCAGATGTTTCAATTATCGAAGGTCCAATTAGATTACTTTCACATATTGGTATTGGAGGTAATAAATCAATTGGTAAAGGCAGTTTTGATTTTGTAATTGAGGATTTTAGTTTTTCAGTGCCAGCAAATCCTAATTCTTTTGTATCGCTTTCGCTATTTCAACCTTCTCAAGGAGAGATTGACCTATTCAAAAATAATTCTGTTAATTTATTCTATGACTTAACAACACGAATTGGAAAAATTGGAAAGGATTTTAATTTAGAATTTAGTGAGAAAAATCCGATAATTTGCTTTACTGAAGGATCTTCCTTTTTTGTAAGTCAACCACTTTCCGGAAGGCTTGTACCAACTGCAAAATTTAACGATGAACAAGATATTTTTAGTAGTTATTTGTTCTTTGGAATAAAAGCTAATCTGAGGTTGCAATGAAGGTTAAAATAAAAACTTTGACACCAATTCATATTGGAACTGGGAAAAAACTAGGAACACTTGAGTTTTTGAATAACTACAGAATTAGTTATGATAAGTTATTTGAATTAATTGCAGAAGAAAAACAAGAAGAATTTATAAGTTGGGTTGAGCGAAATCTGAACATAGATGTAGGAAGTATACTTAAGCAATTTAAACTTAATCCAAATGACATAATAAAAAAATGCGGTCTTTATTCATTCAGTGGTTCTTTTCAGAGAGATGTAAATGAAGGCATTAAAGATTCTTCTAATAAACTTTTTATACCGGGTAGTTCATTAAAAGGTAGTTTAAGAACTGCTTTAATGTATAAAGTTTTAGCGAATATCTCAGACAGAAATTTTTTATCAAAGAAGCTTGATGAATTAAAAAATGAAGCAATTAATACAAGAGTAAATCAAAAAAAAATTAAAGACTTACTCAAGAAATCAGATGATAAAATAGTGGAAGAAATTTTAATATGTGGTGTTCTGAAAGAAAAAAATGGGAGAACTGAACCAGTTTACGATGATCAAAAATATGATTTAATGAAACTTATTAAAATATCGGACTCAACCTCTGTTTCAACTAACGAAGACGGTGAAATCTCGGAACTTCAAGTTTACGCTCTCAAAAAGATTCCAGCTCACAAAACTTTTAAAACATATACAGAATCAATCAAAGATAATGTTGAATTAGAATTTGATATTTCTGTGGATATTGAATTTCTGAAAAAAGCTAAAGAAGAACTTAATAAGCCTAATTCAGAATTTGGGAAAAAGTATTTCATTGGAATTGAAGATAAGTTGAAAAGTCTATTTGATATAGATATTAAAACTGATTTTGAATTTACTGAAAAAAAGATTGTTGATTCTTTGATTAAATCTTGGAATGAATTTGGAACCGCAGTTTCAAATCTTGAAAGAGAATGGGTCAAATCAATAAAGAATAAAGGGAATGCTAATATTAGGTCATTAGATAGTCTCTATAATACTGAAAACAAGTTTAAAGTCGGTTTCGGAACTGGATTTAGCGGGATGACTATTTTACCATTGCTGCTAAATGACACTGCGTTAAAGCAAAAAGTGTTTGAGTTCTATAAAACCGTTAACATTGGCAGCCATACTTCCAATAGAGATAATCAAACACCATTAAACATCAATGAATTCCCCTTCACAAGAAAATATTCCAATAATCAGAATATTTATGGTGGATTTGGTTGGATAAAATTTAGTAATAACGGTTTGGAGAAATCACCAAATAATATTTCAGAAGAAAAAAAGATAAAGCAACGACCTCCAAATACCGTGCTTGCCCAAATCATCGACGACAAAGCCAAACCTCCCAAAGTAAAGATCCTTGATGGCGAACACCAAGGTAAAGAAACAACATTACCGAGTGTTCGTTTAGTAGGTCTTGGACTTAAAAGCGGGTCAAGAGTATTTGTGGAATTAGTTTTTCAAAAGAAAGTTTTGCAAAAAGCTGATTATAGGTGCAAAGCTGAAGAATAATATTCAATTTGGTTTGCCATTTATTGTGAAATTTAATTATAACATATAGTACAGATCAATAATCTTCGTTACATTCTGAAAAGAGATAAATAATGATTGAAAACAAATCCAAAAAAGTTTTAATTATGACTATCGGTACCGGTGCTAGTGGTTCGGATGTTGCACACGGTTTATTTTTTTCTATCAAAGATTCTAACCCTGACATTCTCATTCTTATTGGCTCATCAAAGAGCTTTGAGACTACTCTACCGCACTTGAAAAATATGATTAATTCTGAAAATATTAATTTAGAACTAGTTGAAAATTTAATTGAAGAGGTAAATGATCTTGAAAATCTTCATTTTCAATACTCTGGTATAATTGACAAATTATTAAAACAAGGTTATTCATTAAATAAAATTAGTGTTGATTATACAAGCGGAACAAAGGCTATGTCTGCTGCATTAGTAAGCGCTGCAATAGAAAACAAAGTTGGTTCTTTATCTTATGTTTACGGAGATCGAGGTGATGGAGGAAGAGTAAAATCAGGAACAGAAAGAAGAAACTCACTTTCTCCGAATAAATTTTATTCTAAAAATATATTTGATAAAGCTGTTGAACTGTTTAACATTTACCGCTTTATCAGTTGTATTGAACTTTTGGAAAGGCACGAGTTCCATCCGGAATACCAAAGCAAATCTGAGCTACTTATAAAGCTTTCTAAAATGTTTGATGCCTGGGATAAATTTAATTTTTCTTTTGCTTGGGAAATCTCAAAAGATATTCCTTTAGAAGAACTTAAAGAATTTAATATGAAAAGTGGGTTTGAAAGATTCTATATCCCTTTTTTAATAAAGTTAAAAGAAAAAAACCTTTCTTTTGAAAAGATATTTGATTTAAACCTAAATGCCAGCAGGCGAGCGAAGGAAGGTAAATTTGATGATGCTGTTGCCAGATTGTACCGCACATTAGAAATGATTGGACAAATAGAATTTGAAAAAGTTTTCAATTGTTCCACTTCAGATGTTAGGATTGAAAATATTCCCACAGAGCTTGCTGATGAAATCAAAGCGAAGTATTTAGATAGTAACGATAATAAAATCAAGCTGCCCCTTAAAGCAACATTTGATTTATTAAACAAGAATGGTAATACACTTGGACGAAAATTCTTTGAAAATTTTGATAGAATTAAAAAGGTGCTTCGGTTAAGAAATAATTCAATTCTTGCTCACGGCTCAAAAGCATTAAATGAAATAGAGTTTAGAGAAGCAGATGAGTTAATAAATTTATTTTTAATCGATATTAAAAAACCAAGTTATGTAAAAGAATTTCCGGAGATAAAATGAATATAGTTTGTCTTGTCTCGCGCCAGGCAATGCCAAATGTAATTCCTGTTTTAATGTATAATCCTGGTAAAGTTTATCTTTTAATGACCCCTGAAGAAAGGTTGTGTGGAATTCATCTTAAGGATTTATTTGAATCAAAAAATATTCAAGTTATTACAAAGGAAAACATTAATGCTTATAAAACTGACTCGGTAAAAAAAGCACTCTCAGAATTTATTGAAAATGATAAACCTGAATCTTTGAAAATAAACCTGACTGGCGGTACAAAACCTATGTCTTTTGCTGCATACGATTTTGCTAAGGAGAATAATATTCCTGCTTTCTATTGCAACACAGAGGAACAACAATTATTACACTTATTTCCCGAAACAAAAACTGAACCCTTTTCAGTAAAACTTACGATTAAGGATTATCTGCTTTCTTATGGTTATAAAATTTTAGAACAAAAGACGCTCTCAGAGATAGAGAAATATTATCCGTTGTTTGAATTTATTGAAACAAATAAGCTGATGAAATCTTTTCTGGAGTTTAACGAGAAAATAAAGAAGAGATTAGCTCAATCATTACCTAAATTTTCAGTTGTAAGTTCTGATGGGAAATTTATTTTTCAAAAGAACTTCGGTTCCTTCAGAATTGAATTTGGCAATAAACAACGCGAAAGTTTTACTATTAATGAATCTGATTTTAAGTCCGGTGATTGGCTTGAGTATTATGTTTACTACGAGTTAAAGGATTTAAAAGATGTTGAACTGATATCTGGTGTAAAAATCCAATCCGATAAAGAAGTTTCTAATGAAATTGATGTTATTGTTCTTAAGGATTTCAAACTTTATTTGATATCCTGCAAATCGGGTAAAAAGGATAATCAATCCGATTTGTTTCAATTAGAAACTATCAGGAATGTTTCCTCAGGAACATTTGGTAAAGGTTTATTTGTAAGTGTAAACGAAAGTTCTGAGTTGTTTTTAAAGAGAGCTGCTGAACTTCAGATAAAAGTGATTAATATTTCTAAGGGAGATATTATCAAATTATGAAAACTAAGAATATTCTTGTTTGTGTTTCTGGTCTTACACCTCAAATTGTAACCGAAACACTGTTCTGTCTGTCTGTAAAAGAGAATATAAAAATTGATGAGCTTTACATTATTACCACTGCAAGAGGCAGAGATATAATTTTGGGGAAAGACGATGATTTTAATAAGAAAAGAGGATATCCACCTTTAAAAAAAGAATTGCGAAATCTTTGTAATAAATATAAAATTAAAGAACCATTATTTGATGAGGGTAACGGGCATATAATTGTTGCAAAGGAACAATCCATTGATCTGTATGATATAAGGAGCGACAAAGATAATCAGCTCTTTCCCAATAAAGTGTGTGATGTTATAAGAGAGAAATGCCAGAAAGATGAAATTATTTTGTACTGTTCAATCTCAGGTGGAAGAAAAACAATGAGCGTTGATTTGGCATTTGCCCTTACTCTATTTGGACGAGCTAGAGACAAACTTTATCACGTTTTAGTAGACTCGAAAGTTGAATATAATAAGGACTTCTGGTTTCCCCGCAACAGAGATGAACTTAAATTGCTGGAAATTTCCGTGCTACCTTACATTAAACTAAGAACCTTGCTTGGTGATTTCACACAAAACAAATTATTTAAGAGTTTAAGCTATACAGGTCTTGTTGATTTAATGCAGCAACAGATAAGGATTAAAACATCAGATAAGCTTTATATTGACTGGCGCAAAAAGCTGATCTGGTTTGGAAATAATGAACCTGAAAAAACTTTACCCAGGTACATTGAAATTTACAGATATATACACTCTAGTAAAAAAGCAGGTAGCGTTTCTGAAGACATTAAAGAATTAGCCAAAAGATTTTATAATACTTATGAAGCAAAAAATGTGTTAAGCATTATTTCCAGGCTGAACGTTATAGTTGAAAAGGCGGTTAATGATAAAACTATTTCAAATATTTTTAAGATAAGCGGACCAAAAGAATTCGGTTCGGGGCAGTACGGTATTTTAGCTGATGCAGATAAAATAATTTTGATAGATTAATTTTTTACCTAAGCTCACATCATATCTGTTTTAAAGTCTGGTGTTAGAGCTTTCATCTTTTTCCCCTACCGGTTAAAACACAATGTTGTCGAAATGTTGTGTTTATTTCCACTCGAGCAATTATTATTTGATATTTACTCAAGTAATTTAAGAGTAATTAAAATGAATCAACCAAATACTGAGATAATATCTTTTCAAGGCGGTAACGGCAGCAGCGTTTCCGATGCAATTGAAATTGTTGGTGCACAGTCTTTCATTACTGGTATCAGGGCTGAGTTAGAGTTTATATTGAACCATTATGGAGAAAATAATGTGGAATATATCGAGGGTAAAACTATAATCTTTTCTGATGTTGTAATTCATCATTTAAGTGTGCTTACTAAAAATAACGATATTAGAAATTTTTTCTTTAATGCTTCTGGATTTCAAATCTACATTGAAAAGGAAGACTATAAAATCGTTAATACTTATTCCTCAATTAATTAACCGAGGATAAGCTGAATGTTCACAATCGTTATTATGTCGTTATATGTATCAAAGGCATATTGTACCGGAATTTTGTTTGTAAGATTATCTGAAGTTTAAATAAATCATACAGACAACAGAAAAGGATTCAGAATTTTCTGTAAGCATACTTAGTGATTAAAAAAAAATCTTTAGAAACATTTTCAAAACGTTTTTATGATTTACTACACTAAATCTATCAGATAAATTTACACCGTAAATAAAAAATTGTAAAACAATTAAAAGGGAAAAAATGATGTTTAAAATAATAGGAGAAGCAATCGGCAATATGATTAGTGGCAGACAGGGTGCAATGATAGGTAAAAAAATCGGGGAAGTAATTGATGAAGCTGCGGTTCCAATTATTATTACAATAATCACTGGAAAACCAAATAAAAGATAGGAGGGATAATATGAAATCAGCTTGTGAAGTAATCTTTGAAATAATCGGCGGATTTATAGGTGAGATAATTGATGGCAGGAATGGGAAGGAAGTGGGTAAAAAAATTGGGAATGAGATAGGCAAAGCAATAGAAGAAATAATTATAAGTGCCGGTAATAAATAAGTATTGAAAAATAGCAGACATAGGATTTATTGTGAAAAATAACATTTACATTTTTTCAAACTCAGTTTTATCCAGAAAGAACGATTCCTTATTGCTTAGCAATGTGGTGGATTCTGAACCTCTGAATGAGATTGACTTTTATGAAGATGAAGGTGAGCATATTATTCTGCCGCCTGTTAAAACTGAAACAAATGGCAGTCCTAAACACATTCCTGCTGAATCAGTAGAATCAATTTATACTTTTGGAGAAGTAAGATTTAATACTCAGTTGTTTAAATGTCTTAATAATTATTCTATTCCTGTTCATATTTTTAATTATTACGGAAACTATGTCGGCAGTTTTATTCCAGAAAGCCGCAGCGGATCGGGTGATATTCAATTATTGCAATACAGCGCTTATCTTAACCAGAACAGAAGAGTTTATATCGCAAAAAAGATTATAGAGTCTTCATTAAAAAATATACTTAACAGTTTAAAAGCATATACCTATACCGGACTAAACCTTGATGAGCAGATAAATACTATCTCAGCAAATCTTGAACAAGTTAGATTTACAAATTCGATACAAGAACTAATGGGCTTTGAGGGACAGGTTAGAAATATTTATTACGAAAGCTGGCAGAAAATATTAAAACAGCAAAATGACTTTTATAAAAGAATGAAAAATCCGCCTGTCGGAACAATTAACTCTTTAATCTCTTTCGGAAACTCTTTGCTTTATGCTGTCTGCTTTTCTGAAATTTACAGAACAAGACTAAGCCCTTTTATTGGGTTTATACACGAGGTTGGTGATAACAAGCATCCATTGATTTATGATCTTTCTGAAATATTTAAACCTGTAATTGTTGATAAGGTAATATTCAGAGTAATAAACCTTAACATTATTCAGCCGGATGATTTTAAACAAACAGAAAAAGGATTATATCTGAAAGATAATGCAAGAAAAAAATTTGTTGAAGAGTTTGAGAAAAGACTAAGCACAGTAATACTGCATAAAAGAATCAATAGACGACTTTCATTCAGATCATTGATTAGAATGGAATGTTATAACTTAATTAATTACTTAAACGGTAAACTTAAATCATATGATCCATATAGAGCCAATTAGCAAAGTGTTTTATATAGCTGTTTATGACATATCAAACCCTAAAAGACTTCCGAAAGTGTTAAAAACTTTCAGGAAGTATATGGACTGGGTACAAAACTCCGCTTTTGAAGGAGTATTGACGGCAAAAGAATTTAATGCCTTAAAAGAAAAATTGATAAACATTATTAACAAAGAAAAAGATTCCATTATCTTTTACTATGCAGAAGAACAAAAACATATCGGTAAAAAAATATTAGGAACTGAAAAAAATGAAATTACACAGTTTTTTTAATCTAACAATTTAAGCTGATGATCTTTATTATTTCTACATCAAAAGAGTTTATTAATAACGCTGAAACATTTTTTTGGGGCAGAGACTATTTCCTAAAAATCAAAAACTACATCCCTGATAATGTAACCGGAGTAATTAATATTAACTCCGCTGTTATTTACTTTAATAAATCTAATCAAAAGGAAAAACATGCAGTTCGGTTAAATGTAAAATTATCACAGATAACTAAGGATTTTCTTAAAATAAAATGTGAAGTTGAAAAACAAACTGACTACACATCTTATCAGATAAAAGATGCTCTTAAAAAATATTTTAAAATCAAAAATATCTTAGCCCTTCCATTCTGCTGTGCTGTGGATGAAACAAAATTCTTTGAACTTTTGGCAAATAACAGAATTGTTACACAATTAACAAACCTGGAATACACAAATAACTGGGAGGAAATTTATAAAATACTTAAACAGTATCAGCCGTTAGAAAAAAGTGTAATCTGGAATGATGCCGTATTGCTTTCAAAGTTTTCATTTGCATCTGCTAAATTATCTGAATGCACCGAAAACCTTAAAAGAAAATTTACAGATAAAAACCAAAAAGAAGATTATCTGAAAGAAAAAAGACAATTAAGAAAACTAACATTAAAATTACGTAAGCGCTGTATAGAACTTGAACCTGAAAATGCTGCTTATTATTCCAATATTGCCTACAGCTTATATCAATCCGTATCCGAATTAAACACACCCGGCGGTAGAAGAGATGGAAATGTTTTATCAGATTTAGAAGCTGCACTGGAATTTCTTGAAAAAGCACTTATACTGGAGCCAAACAGAGTTGCTGATCTTTACAGAAAGGGTCTTTTACTTTCGGAATTTTTATTTAACAATATACTTTTTAAAAATACTGAAAACGAACTGCAGACTAAATCTGATGAGGCAGTAAAGTATATTTTAACAGGTATAGAAGCTTTTGAAAAAGCAGTTTATTGTTTTGAAAATTTAATTGATAATGAATTTGTTGTTAAACGATACAAAAAATATTATATAAAATCACTGTATCATCTTGCACAAAACTATTTACAACTAAGCAAGTACGATTTTAATATAAAAAATCTTTTATACAATCGTGATGCTTTTGGCAACGGTAAAACAAATTATCAGGAAAGACTTAATCTTTTAGCAAAAGCTGATTACTATATAGATAAATGTATAAACCAGGATTATAACCGGAACAAAAATGAGAATTTTTTAATCAATAAATCTGATGTTAATAATTTTATTGCAGGCGTTTACAAAGCTTATACTAAAGCTTCTGTAAATCTTTTTATTTTCATAACTACTCAAAAAATAAAATATGCTGATACAGCAAAAGAATATTTTCAAAAAGCATTAGAGACCAGCTTTCCGAAAGAAATACAAAATCAAAACAAAGTATTTGTGCTGGAAAAAACTGCACTGTTAAACATCTCCGAAAAAAAAATTGAGGCAGCAATCAGCACACTTGAACCGCTTTACAGGAACAAAAAATTATTACCCGCTTATGCAGCGCATACATTAACAATTGCATATCTGTTAAATAATTCAATAGAAAAGGCTTCAGAAATAATAGAGACATATTTAAAACTAAACGATAAAATTTTTAACAAAAAGTTTTTACAGTTGAAAGAAATATGCTTAAATAGCTATAATTATACGAGAACTGTTATTAAATGATAAAAGTTAGTACTGCAGCAAAACAAAAAAAACACTTTTGTGTTAGCAAAAAAAATTTTAAGTAGTATATACACTAATAACAAAATCACTAAGCCAAACTAAGTATAAGAAAAACGTAAAAACGAAAAGTTGAAAAACAAGAGATAATCAAAACAAAAAACCTGAACCACCGTATAATAAAATGTACACCCACACACTAAACAGACGTATTCTTCAAAAAGATGCTATAAAAGCAACTTGAACCATACGGTGTTTTTAAATAAAATCTGGTTCAAGAAAAATTATCAAAGTAAAAGTATGATTTTTTAAAAATAACTGATATTTTTGGATTGAATACAGACTCTTTTAATCGAACCATAGTGGAATTGAAACCTAAAAATATTCTGTAATACAATATTTAGTGATACTTTTAATCGAACCATAGTGGAATTGAAACTTGGCTAACATTAGAGAAACATATGGGATTCCTGTTGCTTTTAATCGAACCATAGTGGAATTGAAACCCAGTTGGCGAGAATCGTATGAATAAAGTGTATGGGCACTTTTAATCGAACCATAGTGGAATTGAAACAATACAACCCCGTCTGCTAATTCATCCCGGCTGGCTTTTAATCGAACCATAGTGGAATTGAAACTTATCATCGATAATGGTAATGCTAATATGAGCATCACTTTTAATCGAACCCTAGTGGAATTGAAACACAACCCGTTTTATTTCTGGATTGCTTTTGTATTTCCTTTTAATCGAACCATAGTGGAATTGAAACCTTGCAACGAATAGCCATTTATTACTCCGTGTTTACTTTTAATCGAACCATAGTGGAATTGAAACTAATTTAGAAAATCCTGTAATATGTTTCAATCTAACTTTTAATCGAACCATAGTGGAATTGAAACTTCACACCAGCCTCTTGTTTGATCTGGTTCAACTTCCTTTTAATCGAACCATAGTGGAATTGAAACCCATTGATGTTGATTTCTAAATGTGTTTTTTTCATTCCTTTTAATCGAACCATAGTGGAATTGAAACCCCAACCACCTTATATAAAAAGAAATAAAGTCACCCCTTTTAATCGAACCATAGTGGAATTGAAACGTATTTCAAACTATACCTCGCACTTCCAGCAAAGGCTTTTAATCGAACCATAGTGGAATTGAAACCATTTCTTGTTGCGTGAAACTCCGTGTTAGCGTAAACCCTTTTAATCGAACCATAGTGGAATTGAAACGTTTCCTTTCCAAAGACGTATATCTTCTCCAAGATCTTTTAATCGAACCATAGTGGAATTGAAACTAAATTCTGCCTTAGTGTATTTCCAATTCCAAGTCTTTTAATCGAACCATAGTGGAATTGAAACTGTCTCTTGTATACCCTGCTACACTATATACAGTGCTTTTAATCGAACCATAGTGGAATTGAAACGAATTACTTCCTCCTCCCGCATAAACACAGTCCCCTTTTAATCGAACCATAGTGGAATTGAAACTAAACGCATTTATTACGTTTAAGCAGTGCCGTAAGTCTTTTAATCGAACCATAGTGGAATTGAAACTATTGTTTTATTCCTTCTTATCATAATATTACTTGTCTTTTAATCGAACCATAGTGGAATTGAAACTTTGGCAAACATCCACTTTCTTTATCTCTCCTGTTTTCTTTTAATCGAACCATAGTGGAATTGAAACAGAAATTTGAAGTGATTGCGTTCTACTCTCAGTGAACTTTTAATCGAACCATAGTGGAATTGAAACCTGTTTTTGATTCTTCAAGTGCATTAAAAATAATTGACTTTTAATCGAACCATAGTGGAATTGAAACCTGTGTCCCCCATATAGCCTATTTCTTTTGCGTATCCTTTTAATCGAACCATAGTGGAATTGAAACTAATTGGACTATTGCTGATTGGTTCAACTACAGCGCTTTTAATCGAACCATAGTGGAATTGAAACAGCCTCGCCTGTTCGTCAGTTATTTTTCGTTTCATATCTTTTAATCGAACCATAGTGGAATTGAAACCATATAGTGTATGGACATACCCAAATCCGTCGTCCACTTTTAATCGAACCATAGTGGAATTGAAACGTTAATGTTGATGGTGTCTGTGTACTACGTATCTGCTTTTAATCGAACCATAGTGGAATTGAAACCAATGACAACTCTTCTTTTTTTTGTATAGCCATTTTCTTTTAATCGAACCATAGTGGAATTGAAACACTCCTTTTTTGGTAACCAAAGATAGCGAGGGTTATCTTTTAATCGAACCATAGTGGAATTGAAACTACAATAGCACGAACACTACTATTAATCCACCAACCGCTTTTAATCGAACCATAGTGGAATTGAAACCAAAACAGCTTTAGACTGTTTTAAAAGACACACGTCTTTTAATCGAACCATAGTGGAATTGAAACGGTACAAGCTATTAACAGCAGACCTCATTTATTTACTTTTAATCGAACCATAGTGGAATTGAAACTTCAATAATTCTTTTTACCTCATCAAGAGTTTTTTCACTTTTAATCGAACCATAGTGGAATTGAAACTTATTACTAAAAGACTTTACTTCACAGGGAGAACTTTTAATCGAACCATAGTGGAATTGAAACAACAGCTTTAAACTGTTTTGAAAGTTACCTTTACACTTTTAATCGAACCATAGTGGAATTGAAACCTTTAGCACATCGTTAATATCATCCGCAATAGCTTGCTTTTAATCGAACCATAGTGGAATTGAAACCCCTTTGCAAGGACAAATGGCTCTCCTTCGTGCCACTTTTAATCGAACCATAGTGGAATTGAAACTGTTTCTTCAGAATCA
>Ga0226835_1001128_pt1 | contig 16838 bp, 17 predicted proteins | sample LAC_MetaG_1_FD_163627 | JGI IMG/M metagenome (GOLD analysis project Ga0226835, IMG submission 163627) | Anaerobic ammonium oxidizing microbial communities from anammox membrane bioreactor (MBR) in UC Berkley, California, United States -... | ecosystem: Engineered > Bioreactor > Anaerobic >...
AGCTCGCCCGGCAAATCTCCCTGAGGAGAAGAGCCGGGCGGAGCCCTCGCAACTAGCCCTGGGCTAGATGATTACTTGCGATGGCAGCCGCTGTCGCAGGAGTCCGGCTTGCCGAGAGGCTGACCGGTGATCGTCACCTGCGAGTGAGCAGCGCACTTGCCGTCGGGCATGAGACTGGCGAACACCTGGTGACAGGTGCTGCATTCGCCTCCGCCCGCATGTCGTGTGAAGCCGGAGTGCCCGACCATCTGCTGGGGCGAGCCCATATCGAGAACCCCATCTTCACGCTGGGTTGTGGAATTCATGGTTGATTTCCTCCGGAATCGATTCAGGAGCCATGTGAATGGCATAGGCTTGTCCTCCTGATTAAGAGGTGCCAGGGGTCGAGAAAGAGTCCTAGACCGAACTCCAGCTCGCCTCCTCGCCGGCATGAAGGGGCATCACCCGGGACGAGCCGCTCTTGCGAGTGGTCTGCGCGCCAGGGTGTGCATAGGCGATACAGTAGTCATTCAGCTCGACACGCGAGCCGTCGCCGAACCAGCCGTTGGCGCCTTCGAAAAGCTGGGCCACGACGTGACCACCGTGACTGCGCACCCGGGACCGTCCGTAGCTGCGGAGCTGGACGTTCCCTTCGGCATCGGCAACGGCGTTGTCGTAGGTGTCGAAGAAGGCATCACCGGAGACGGTCCAGCGAGACTTGCCGCGAGCTTTGCCCGTGACATTGCCCGAAGCGTTCCCGGTAACGAACTGATAGCTGTTCACTTGCACATGGCCGTCAACTGACGCCAGCACATAGTCGTAGAGGTTGACCTGGGCGTGCCCGGTGGCGTGTACCGACACCCGGTCACGAGCGAAGACGACGGCGTTCCCGTAGGCGAGGAGCACTCCGGTGCCAACCATCTCCACCCGGGCATTGCCGGTGACGATGGCGAAACAATCCTTGAGATGGTGAACGCCACCGGTGACGACAGTGACGCCGGGAAGCGAATCGACCTCGAGAGCGCTCTGGAGAGTAGCTCGAATGGCCTCGCTGTCGGCGGTAGCGTCGGTGGACGTCTCAAGGAGATTGAGAAGGAAGCGAACTGCCCTGTCGGACGTCTGATTGGAACACGGGACCACCACCTTGCGGCCGGCGGCAACGTCAGCCATCAGCTGAGCGACAATGGGTAAATAGCTTTCCCGTACCGCCTGAGCGGATTTTCTTTGGGTCATAGCAACTTTCTCCGTGATGCTGCGGTTTCCGAATCCAGCTCGTCTCGCCTCAAATCCGGCTTCCTTCTCGCCCCTACAAAGATGGAGCGGGAATGAGCAGCAGAAATTGTGATTACTGTTTGGGCGGGAGTTAGAGAGCGAACTTGAGCTGGAAGGGGTCTTAAGAAGAACTTCCGCACAGTAGGCTCCAGGGATCATGATAAGCAAGTATTACTTGTACACTTGTTTACATCCTTGACGACCCCCCAAAAGCCCACAGGAGTCTAGTTTACCCGATCTAACCGCAACCCCCATTATATACCCCATATAAAACAATACCTAGCGCTAGCTCTCATAAATATTTCGTGAATATCCCGAAAACCTAGTAAATACGGGCTTTAGCCAACTGGAGATGTCAGGAGATTAACCTGCCGAAATGGCTCTTTTCGAGTCTCTCAATATCCTCCGCGAGCCTCGCTAACAGGGGCAAATCCCAACAATCAGCCTGCCAAGAGGAGCTAAAACCAATCAGAAAATGATGTCGACGCACACTAAATCTGATATCACCCGCAATATCAAAAGTGGTGCAAGAACCGGTCCTTCCCCACAGGATTAGACCGCGCCAATCTAGATAACCGGCATGTCTTTGTATAGCTTCGCTAAACATCAAGCTGATCACAGGAAATGTAAATAAGAGCTTCAATCACTGTCTTTGATTACATGTTTATTTTGATATCTAAAGATAGCTCTAGGAAGCTTCATCATGGTGAAGCTATGTAGTTCGGGGGTTTCAAGGATCAGACCCGGGTCTGTGCCGGCGCATTAACCGGTATTCATCACAGAGAGCCGGTTTCGGACACCTCCGCTAACACCCCGAAATCCCGAGAATGAGAATTTTTCCGGTTTGACGCGATCATCTGGTTTTGTAAGGTCGGGGTACTCTTTTCACCTTTCCTTAAGGTAACCGCCAGAAAGCATCCGCTCAGTCCAGATTCCATAGCCCATTCGTCTCTTCCTGCCCCCGGTCCTCACCCGGCAGAGAAGCACTTGCTGTGGAATTCGGACTGCGCGGATGCGCTTTGTTCAGCGTATCTACTGGCGCAGACTTTCTGCCTTGAGGGAGCTCACCAGCTGAGTCGAACCCCGACTCTTCTTTGGCTAACTCTTGTTAACGGAGCTAACAACCATGCCGTTCACATTCGCCAATCCGTACATGCTTTTCCTGGTTGCCGCGATTCTGCCGGTCCTCTGGCTGGCATCTCGGCGCAGGAAGGCTTTGGGGCATTCGCAGTTGGACATCCATGCCAACGTCAAGAAAGTCCCGTTTATCGGCAGAATCCCCGTCGTCCTTCTGGTCGGCTTCTGGGTCCTGCTGATCATCGCTCTCGCTCGGCCTCAGCTGCCGAATGTTGGCGAGAAAGAAGTCTTTGATGCGCGCGACGTCGTCATCGCTGCCGACATCTCAGGCTCGATGACCTCCGGCAAGATCCAGGACCCCGCCCAGGTACAGTTCGTCGAGGGCGAAGGGGACAAGAAGCCGGACGGCTACAAGATCATCGAGGTAGCCGAAAAGGCTATCGACGCATTCATCGACCTCCGCCAGGGAGACCGTGTCGGTCTCCTGCTTTTCGATGACGAAGTGTATTACAGCTGGCCTCTCTCCCGTGACCTTCGTGTCATCAAGTACAAGAACGTCGGGATGAGCAAGTACAGCGGTGGAGGCACCAACTTCGACGGTGACGGAAAGAACAGCAAGATGGGGCCGATCCAGGCTTCCATCGAGCACTTCCGGGAGCTGGGTCAAGCCCGCTCCAAGATCCTCGTCATGGTCACCGACGGTGAGTCCTCCATCTCGGACCAGCGTTTCACCGAAATCATGTCTGACTTCCGGGAGCTCAACATCAAGCTCTACATCCTTGGCGTCGGCGACAGCTGGGTCAAGGGGGGCTCGAGCACCCAGGACCTGCGGAAGCTCACCGAGGCCTCCGGCGGCATCGTCATCACCGTCGGTGATGCCGAGCAGATGCGCCAGGGTCTCGCTCGCATCGACGAACTCGAGAAATCCCAGGTGTACCAGGAGAAGTCCCTTTCCTTCCTGGACATCTATCAATACTTCATTCTCGCCGGCATCGCCGCCGCCATCCTGTTCTTGGTCGGCAGCGCTATCGTGCGGGAAGCCAACTAGGCATAAGGAGCCGCAAAATGAGACTAACTAGTTTTCGGCCAAAGGCCCGATGGGTAGTTACGATCCTGGCCGGCTTGCTGTGCCTCGGTCTCGGCTACCAGTTACTGACCTGGCCCGATAGCCAGGTCCAGATGTACAACGCCGGCGTCGCCGCGTACCGCACCGGTAACGCGGAAGAGGCGGTCCGCTACTTCGACCGCTCGCTGGCAACCTACAAGCTTCGCGCTCAGGACAACTGGGCCGAACGCTTCATCTACCCTCGACCGGATCGCGAGCTGGCTGCCTATGCCAGCTTCCAGAAGGCGAAAGCCTTTCTGCACCTGCGCAAGGGCAAAGAAGCGGTGGAGGCGTTCAAGGAGTCGCTCCGGCTCAACCCCGGCAACGACTACGAGCACCTCACCGGATTCCCGAACCTCTCCCAGGACGACGTGCTGCGCCTCTCCGAGGCGGCCAAGACCGTCAAGTACGACCTCGAGCTGCTGTTCAAGAACAACAAGCAGCTGGCCGAGGGCGAAGGGAAAGGCGATGGACAGCCCCAGCCGGGAGACGGCGATCCCAAGAAGCAGAAGCCTGGCGATCAGCCCGGACAGCTTCCGGGCAAGGGCGACAGGAAGGCAATCTAACCTGGAGGACTAACCATGTTCGACGTATCCTTCATGCGCCCGCAGTATTTCCAGTACCTGGCACTTCTGGTGCCGGCTGTCCTCGGCCTGTGCTACCTGAGCTACAAGCTCCGGAAGCAGAGCCGGGCAGCCTACGGTGAGGAAAAACTCGTCGGGCGATTCACCAAGCCGCTGACTCTGGCCGGCGAAGCCCTTATCGCCGGGGCCTGGACCCTGGTGGTGACCCTCCTGGTCGCCGCCGCTGCCGGTCCGGTCACCTCTTCCCTGCCAGCTACTGTAAAGGCAGGGTCGCTGCAGGTGATTGCGGTTGTCGACGTGTCCAAGAGCATGGCGGCGGAAGACTACCGCCCCGTCATGCCCCCCAAGGACGGCGTCGAGCCGCACCTGGTCCCCGGCCCTTACGGCGGCCGCCTGGACTACGTGAAGCTCGTGCTTCGCGACCAGGTGATGCCCGCCATCGCAGGCAACCAGCTCGGTATCGTGACCTACTCCGGTAACGGTTTCGAGCAGGTGCCGCTCACGGACGACTGGACCGCCACCAGATGGGTCATGGCGAACTGGATGAAAGTCGGCAACGCCCCTGGTGGCGGTTCCGACTACGCTGAAGGTCTCGCCAAGGCCCTGGAGATGTTCCAGCGGGACAAGATTGACGGTCGCCAGCAGGTCATCCTGCTGTGCACCGACGGTGGTTTCACCGGTGACGATAAGCAACTCCTCGAAGTTGTCGCCAAGATTCAGGAGCAGGGCATCCGCATGATCATCGTGGGTATCGGCTCCACCACGCCAACGGCCATCCCCGAATACAACGCCCAGGGCAACCTGGTCGGTCAGTATGCTCAGGATGGACAGGTCGTCATGACCTCCGTGGACGCAGGCGCAATCGAGGCTCTGGCTGCACAGACCGGCGCCGAGCGCATCATGCTCGACCCCGACGGACGTGGCAAGCTCGACATCAAGTGGGCAGCCAAGCTCGGGGCCACCAAAACCGACACCAAGGAGGATCCGGTGTTCCAGTATCCACTGGGCATCGCCCTGATTCTTCTGGTCGGATTGTTCATGCGCGGCAGCTTTTCCCGACGCAGAGCGTCGTAGCTCAACCGCGTATTTCTTACGAAAACCGAAACTCTTCTTCCTAAAGATCAGGAGACATGACAATGTCACACGCAAAGCATCCTTCCGTGCTGAAGTTCGAAGGCTTGATCACCGAGATGGACAGGATCATCGTCGAGTACCCGCTGATGAAGCGGATGACGCTCCTGTGCCTCATCGCTGACGGCCACCTTCTGCTGGAGTCGGTTCCGGGTCTCGGCAAGACCCTGACGGTCGATGCCCTCACCGGCGCCGTCGAGAATTCGTCCAGCCACGCCTTCCAGATGACCCCGGACATGAAGCCGGGCGACATCCTGGGCGGGCTGGTGTTCAACCCCAAGACGGGCCTCTTCGAGGTCCGCAAGGGTCCCATCGTCGGCAAGAACTTCGTGATCGCCGACGAGATCAACCGTACCACCCCGAAGACCCTCTCGGCCCTCCTGCGCGCCATGCAGGAGCGCTACGTCGTGATCGGCGATGAGGTCTTCGAGCTCGAGGAGCCCTTCCTCGTGCTGGCCACCCAGAACCCCATCGAGCAGGAAGGCACGTTCCCCCTGCCCGAGGCGCTCCTGGACCGTTTCGCGGTGAAGATCCGCATGACCTACATCAGCAAGAAGTCCGAAATCGAGCTTCTGCGCCGGGTGCAGATCCATGGTCGCAAGGCCAAGGACATGGTCAAGAAGGTCATCACCAAGGCTGACATCCTCGAGGCCCGCGCGGGCGTCGCCGACGTCGCCACCAACACCACGGACGCCATCCGCGAGTACATCGTGGATCTGACCCGTGCCACCCGTCCCGAGGACTCGAGCTTCTCGAAGATCCTCGACGCCAACGGCAAGCCGTTCAACGACGTGATCCAGGTCGGCGCCTCCCCGCGCTGCGAAATCTGGACGCTCCACATGGCGGCTGCCCAGGCGTTCCTCTCGGGGCGCACGCACATCATCCCCGATGACGTCAAGTTCGTCTTCCCGCACGCCCTCCGTCACCGCATCGTCCCGTCTCAGCGGGCGCGGCTCGGGGCGTTCGACATCGAGGCGTACCTGACCACGGTCATGGATCAGGTCAAGGTCATCTCCGACAAGTAGTCGGTGACCTCGGCATCGACGCGGGGGATCCGGGTCCCGGCAGCTCAGCTACCGGACCGGATCCCCTGGCGCGAGGCACGCGTTATTACCGATTACCTACCCAAACTGACGGAGACCTGCCATGAATAAGAACATTGATGCGAGGGTCCAGTCGTTGCTCGACTGGCTCGTTTCGCACCCGATTCCTACGACGTGGCGTTCCAGCTCGGTCTTCCCATCTGCGGGTGAGCGTAGAAGCCGGTCCCGAGGGTCCGACGGCTACGACTTCGCAGCTCGGGTTCTCTATGAGCCCGGCGACGACATCCGCGATATCGACTGGGCTGCCACCGCCGCGACCGGCGGTCAGGAGATCTACATCATCCAGAATTTCGAGCCCCGGGATTCCCGGTTCTTCGTCCTCGTCGACGTTGGACTGACCATGGGGTTCGGAACGAACCGCACTTCCAAGCGCATGCTGGCTGGCGAGCTCACGGGCTCGGTCATCCTGTCTGCCAAGGAGACGGCGGATCGCGTGGGTTTTGTAGCCTACACCGACGACAGCGTCGTAGACTTTCAGCCCCCGCGGGGCGCACAGGTAGCACTCTATCCGGCCCTGGCCGCCATCGTCGAAGCCGACGAGCGCGCCATGGACGGGACCCTGGCGAACAAGAACGCCGACAAGTCGGTCACCGGCTTCCAGATGGCGCTCGACACCGTGGGTGGTTATACCAAGTCGCTTGTTTTCATCATCTCCGACTTCCTCAACCTCACGGAAGAGGACAAGGCGATGCTGTTCAAGCTGGCAGCCTATCACGACGTGGTCTGCATCAACGTGCAGGACCTGCGTGAACGCGAGCTGCCGAATTCGTTCGGATTCTACACTTTCGAGGACCTCAAGACCGGTCAGCGAAAGACGATCTGGCTGAACAAGAAGAACCGCGAGCAGTTCGAAGCCAACTTCCACGCGCATGAGCAGGAACTCTTCGACCTGTTCCGACGCTGCCAGTGTGACTGGGAGGTCGTGAGCACCGAAGAGGGTCTGGCTGCGCACGCGAAGCTGATGCAGCTGTTCGCCGGTCACCGAACCTAAAGGAGCACGGTGATGAACTGGTACACTAACCTGAGAATGCCCCTGCTCCTGGCTGCCATCATGGTGGTCGGGGTCACGGGGCCGACTTTCGCGCAGAACGCACCACCGGTAGACCTCTGTGGTAACCCGGCAGGTGCGGTCGCGCAGAATCAGCCGCCCAATTACAACGGGTATCCCTACGATTACCCGTCCGATGCGGGCGGCGCCGACAACAAACCGTCCGAGCCGCCGCAGCCGGTCAACCCGGTGCGGAAGGTCTGCGAAGGCGGCAAGGTCGAAATTCTTCTGGGCAACTCCCGCCACTACGGTTACCGGATCGGCGACCACGTGAGGATCACCGTCCTCGTGCGCGTCGACGAGAACGTCGTGGTGGACTTCTCCTCCCTCAAGCAGAAGAAGATCTCGTTCACGGGGTCGGACTTCGAGCTGGTCGAGGAGCCCACGGTGCGGAGCCAGCCTGCCGGTGATGGGAAGGTGCTTCACCGCATCGACCTGACCGTGCAGTCCTGGGTGCCCATGTCCGTAGCGCCGCCGGAAGAGTCGCGGCCGGGCGGACACCTCATCTTCAACCTCGACCTCCGGTACGCTACGGAGCTGGCGGCAGACGGGAAGACCCCAGTCTGGAAGGTCCTGACCACGCCCGACTTCGTCGTCTCCGGCTCGAATACCGTCGACCACGGCACCGGCTTGCTCGAGGGCGACCTCGACGCCAAGACGCCGCGCAACCCGTGGCCCACCATGCCCCTGCTCATCGCAGGGTTCTTCCTGGTCCTGTTCTTCCCGGGACTCATGGTGGTGAAGTACCTGAACCGCATCATCCCGCGGAAGAAGGTGCCGCAGCACGTCGCTGCCTGGAGGGCCTTCGACAAGGTCATGGCCAGCACCAGAGACGGTGGCTTCAAGGTCGAGCATTACGCCGGCATCGAGGGTGCTCTGCGCACCTACCTGCAGGCTGTCACCGGTAAGCCCATCGAAGCCGCGACGATCCTCGAGATCCGCGACTTCCTGGACGACCATGCGCAGCTTGCTGAAATCGATACCGTCATCTCGCTGTGCGAGCGCGCCATCTACCTGGGCGAGACGATCAGCGACGAGGAGAACTGGCAGATCATCAAGGGCTTCGAAGCCCTGGTGCCGCGCCCCTGGGACTCGAAGTAGACACCGGCCTGGGTCGTTACCCGCAAACGGGCACCACCTCCGGGTGGAGTCTGAATTGTTGGTGCCCACCCTGCAGAATCCCCTGATGCGTAAGCGGTGCCGTCTGCAGTAGACGGCACCGCTGCCGGTCTCCTATCTCCTCTGCGTATTCACGCAACTCCAACCAGAAAACTGGAGAGATCCATGAATTCAAAGCGCAATCGGCTGTCCGGGCTGATCTGCGCCGTCGCCGCCGCATTCCTGTGGCTGGCGCCCGGCGCGGTCTCGGCTCAGCAGCAAATTGTTTCGCCGCCTGCAGCGACATCGCAGCAGCAGCAGTTTGACGGTCCCAAGCTCTACAAAGAAGTGTTCGAGCTCGTCCGGGACCATCACATCAACTACACCGACCCGACTGCCATGCAGGCCTGGGCTGCGGTGTGGGAACACAAGTACGACGGAACCGGCGCCCTCGACACAGAGAAGGGCACCGACGAAGCCATCGCCGAGATGCTGCGCAGCACGCGGCAGATCCACGACCACTACCTGGTCCCGGCAGCGGTGGAGCACTTCAACCAGCAGATCGATCCGTCCATCACCGGCATCGGCATCTATGTCCAGGTCAAAGGCACCCTCGGCGAGCTGAAAAAGCTCAATGACCTCGGCCGCAAGCCGACCGAAGCCGAAATGAAGGCTGTCTACACCGTCACGGTGGACCGCCCCTTCGTCGTGGTGGAAGATCCGTTCGAGAACTCGCCTGCCGAGAAAGCCGGTCTCAAGTCCGGTGACACCATCCTCACCGTGGACGGCAAGCCGATCGTGGGCAAGACCTCCGACGAGGTGGTCGAGCTCATCCGCGGCAAGGCCGGCACCACAGTCACCCTCGGCATCGAGCGCGCCGACGGCAAGGGCGGCGTAACACCGCTTACGGTGCCAGTCGTCCGCGCCCGCGTCACCGCCAAAGTGACCCGTTACAAGGACCTGGGCGACGGCGTCGCATACGTGCGGCTCGCCGACTTCATGTCCAGGAACGTCGAGTCCGAGATGCGCGCCGCCCTGACCCGGGCGGCCGGCGGCAAAGCGCTGGTCCTCGACCTGCGCGGCAATGGCGGCGGACGCCTGGAAGCCGCTTTCAAGCTGGCTGAGTACCTGATGCCGGAAGGCACGGTGCTCGTCAAGCAGGAGCGTCACCAGGACCACTTGCACATCGAGCGCACGGTCTTGCAGCCCGACTATGTCCTGCTGGACCGGTCGGTTAGCAATGACCCGAGCCAGCGCCAGGTTGGCATGGAAGACCGGGATCCCGTCATCATCCCCGCCGACATGCCCATCGTCGTCCTGATCGACGGCGGCAGCGCCAGCGCCTCTGAGATCCTCTCCGGAGCGCTCGCCGCCAACCACCGGGCCACCCTGGTCGGCAAGCCGACCTATGGCAAGGGGGTCGGTCAGACCGTGGTGCCCGTGTCCTACGGTCGCAAGGTGGACGTCACCACCTTCGAGTTCCTCCCGGGCGGCAACCACATGGACCTCACCGGCGTGCTTCCCGACATCGATGTCGAGCAGCCGGTCGACGACTTCTACGACCCGAACAAGGACACCCAGCTCGAGGCGGCCAAGAAAGCCGCCCTCGATGCAGTGGCTCGTCTGGACGCCCGCAAGGCGACCGCCGACAAGCTGCACCAGGACAAGATCGAAGCCTGGGAAAAGATGACAGCTCCCAAGAAGGACGACTCGGGCAACTGAGCCTCCTCTTCCTGACTGCAAACCGGAAACGAGGCCCGGGTCGGTCCGACCCGACATAGACCCGGGCTTCCGCTCCAATTCCAATAACCAGGAGTTTTCGTCATGAAAAGACTCTTCTACACCACGCTCATCGCAGCGTTGCTGACGTTTACCGGTTTTGGCGCAGCAGTGGCGGGCAATCCGCTCCTGGACCAGGCAGGCACCGCTCCCCAGGAGCAGGCACAGCCGGCCAACCAGGAGCAGACGCCCACCCCGGCCGATAAGGCTGCTCCCGGTGACCAGGCGGCCCCGTCCACCGACGGCGAGCACGCCCCGGTCATGATCCCCGTTCCGCCAGAACTGAAGGAGAAGCTGCTCGAGGCGATGAAAGCCTACGAGCAAGCCAACTCCGAAGAAGGTCCCTCTCCCGAAGTCCTCGAGAGCAACTACCGCCAGGTCTGGAAGCTGGTCTCCGACCACTACCGCGACCGCGAGAAGCTCGAGCACTGGGACGAGTGGCTGCACAAGTATGACGGCAAGCTCACCACGGTCGAGGAGTACGAGAGCGCTCTCCAGGAGATGCTCGGAAGCCTCAAGGACCAGTGGACCAGCTACACGTCCACCGCGGACATGAAGAAGCAGCAGGAGCTCGCCGAGCAGGGCATCATCCCCGCCGGGCTCCGGCTCGAGCTGCAGAACGACGGCTCGTACAAGGTCAACGCCGTGTTCTGGGGTACCGCCGCCTACAAGTCGGCTCTCCACAAGGGCGACTCCATCATCTCTGTCGGCGGCGAGCCGCTGGCCGGGAAGACCGCGGAGGAGGTCGAAGACTTGCTCCGGGGACCCGCCGGAAAGGCACTCGACATCGAGTACAGCCGGGGCGGCAATGTCCAGAAGGTGACCATCATCATCGACGCGCCAAAGCCTCCCCAGGTCGAAGGCGGTCTGCTTCCCGGCAACATCGCCTATGTCCGCCTGCCGTCCTTCTTCCCCGAGCCGGTAGCTGGAATGACCCAGGGTCTGATGAAAATGCATCAGCAGGCCAACGGCAACCTCGCCGGCATCATCCTCGACTTGCGGGGCAACCCGGGCGGCCGTGTCGACCTGGCTCAGAGCGTCGCCGAGATGTTCCTGGAGAAGGGCACTATCTTCTCGTACACCACGCGAGAAGGCCGCCAGGTCACCAACCAGAAAGTGGATGTAGTCGCCCCCATGGCTCACGAGTTCAACGGCGTGCCGCCTGAGATAGTGACCATGATCAGGGACTTCCACAAGGTGCCCATGGTGGTTCTCGTCGACGGCAGCTCCGCAAGCGCTGCCGAAATCCTCACCGGAGCGCTGAAGGACAACGGCCGGGCGATCATCGTCGGCACCACCACCTGGGGCAAAGGCGTCGGCATGATGCAGACGCAGATCCCTCCCGGCGGTACACTGTCGATCACCTCGCTCGACTACCTGACGCCCAGCGGCTACAACCTCAACGGCAAGGGCATCGCCCCCAATGTCGAGGTGGAGCGCACTCCGGGCTCGAGGATCGACGAGCAGCTCGATGCTGCCGTTCAGATCATCAAGACCGCCAACCCCAACCAGCTCACCCCTCCGTCCAGAGCTGAAGGTCCGCAAAAGGGAATCGACTTCGACTCGACCCTGGCCGCGTCCTTCGCAGTGTCTCTGATCCTCCTGGTGGTCGTCCTCTGGTCAGTGCACCAGCACATCCAGATGCGGCGCCGGAAGGAGAAGGAGGAAGCTGACAGGGCTCCCGAGAAGCCCCGGCGGTATTGAGGTTCGTGCAGGGCGACGCGTGGCGTCACCCGGCAATTGAAGACGCGGTGGTGGGGCAGATTTTGAAGCCCCACCACCGCTCAGGAGTGAATACCTGTGAAATCCAACCCGCAAAGGAGGTCTCCCATGACTGCACACCTAAGGTAGGGGCTCTAAGGAGCAAGCAAAAGGCACCATTTCCGGTGCCGCATTCTCTTTCGCTTGCGCCTGGAGCCTCTCCGAAAAGGAGGCACCATGGGCAAGACCTACTTCAAGAAGTTCCGTCACCGCAAGGGCAACCGCGAGGTGGCGTACGACGATACCATCTTCGTTCCGCTTTCCGAAATCTACATCTCCGACTCGACCTGGGCCAAGCTCATGGAGCGCGACCACGGTCAGATCGAGAAGATGCGCCAGGACTTCGAAGACGGGCGCGGAATGGTTCGCGTCGTCCTGCGGCCGCGCGCCGGTGGTGGCTACAACGTCGAAGACGGACGCCACCGCGTGATTGCCGCCAAGCTGGCCGACATCGGGTGCATCGAAGCTCTCGTTGTCGGGTCGTAATTCACTCAATTTTGTGCTCGGCACACCAGCAATAGCTGGTGCTTTTCGCCGAGCCTTTTCGAAGATTATCTACTATTTATTGTAGTTTTACAAGTTATGACTGTCAGGTCAAATTTTTCCCGAATATTTTGACCTCTGAGTCATATTGCCGATCCAGGCTTCGCTGAAACTGTGCACATTTCTCCCCCGGGCAATCGTATCGCACTCCAGGCTGCTGCCAGCCCGAGCCTATTCCGATCGAGGCGTGCTAAAGTCTTGAACAATCATGGACATGCCCATCACACTATCCGGCGAATCCAAGCAACCGCTCTACCGTCAACTCTGCGACGCCCTGCGGGAAGCAATCATCCAGGGGCGCCTTCGCCCCGGCGAAGCTCTGCCGTCGTCCAGGGCTCTGGCCAGTATGCTCGAGCTCTCGCGAGTGACGGTGGTAAGAAGCTACGAAGAGCTCATGTGCCAGGGTTATATCGAAGCGACGCATGGCACCGGCACCTGCGTGAGCAGGCATCTCAGCCTGTCCGACCACGCCGCCGGCGTCAAGCCTGCCGAGAGTGCTGATCGAAGCAAGCATTTCTCCACCTTCGCACGCTATTTGCTGAGCGCCGAGCCCACTGAATTCAACGAGACCGTCATTCCCGAGCTCAACTATGGGGCGGTTCCTCACGATCTGCTTCCTCTCAAAGACTGGCGCAGTCTCTATTCCAGACATGCCAGAGCGGAAGAGTCAGCCCACCTTATCTATGAGACCGATCCATTCGGCTATCCTCCCCTGCGGGAAGCTCTTGCCGGCTATCTCAAACGAGCCCGGGCGATTGCCTGCCATCCCGATCAGGTCGTCCTTTTCACCACCGCCCAGCATACCCTCAACGTCACAGCCAGGATCCTGGTGGAAAGCGAAAGCACGGTGGCTCTCGAGAGCTCAGGCTATTGCGATGCCCGACAGGCATTCCTTGCTCAGAAAGCCAGACTTCATCCGGTCCCGGTCGACGAGCAGGGTATCGTGGTCGACGAGCTTTTCGGGAGCCAGAGCAGCTTTCGCCTGGTATTCGTATCGCCTGTGCACCATTCGCCCTCCGGCGCCTGCCTCAGCCAGGCACGCCGAGAGTCTCTTCTCGACTGGGCCAGGACAACCGACACAGTGATTATCGAAGACGATCACGGTCACGAGTATCGTTATTTCGGCAAGCCGGTGGCAGCGCTCAAAGAGCTGGACAGGGACGACATGGTCATTACATTCGGGAGCTTCACAAACACTCTCTTTCCCCTTACCTCGCTTCATTATCTGGTTGTCCCGAGATGGCTGGTCCCAGTTTACCGGCGAGCGAAGATCCTCTCCCAGCGGACTTTCTCGATTATCGAGCAGTATGTGCTCGCCGATCTAATCGGAAGCGGGCTCTACGAGCGACACATCCAGAAAACCCGACAGGTATACGCCAGACGTCGGCGTTCGCTGATTGCGGGATTGAAGAGGAGCCTGGGAGATCGCATCACCATCGCCGAGCCCAGGACCGGGACCTGCCTTCCCGTAAGGTTACACCTCGACCACAGCGAAGAAGAGCTTCTCGACCTGGCTAAAAAAGCCGGACTGCCCATGTGCAGCACCAAAAGCTTTTATCTTGATCGCGACGAGTCCCGAGAGGACGCCTCCGAGTTCCTGGTCGCTTTCGGTCATCTGTCCGAGGACGACCTGGAGCAGTCGGCGCGTCGGTTTTCGATCAGCCTGGAAGAGGCTGGCAGGGACCCCATTTCCAGAACATAGCGCGAATTCGGCCAGATCCCCCGGACACTGCTCTGCCAGCCGAATCAGTGCTCCAGATAGCTTACAAGTCTTCTCACTTCTTTTATCCGCGGTGCACCGACTATAGGTTGAGACTGTCACCCCAACACTCTAACTTAATCAGACGAGGAGACTAACCAGACAGAACCAGAGACATCAATACATAACTTACCTCCTCGTCTGGACTGCAACCAAAGGGGTCAAGTCATGATGATCAAAACACTGATCTTGATTGTCGGTCTGTATCTGGCAGCCTTTGCCGGAAATTTCGCGAAGCTCGCGATCAGAGACCAGAAGCTCTCATTGAGAAGAAGACTCTGCCTGACGAACAGCTTCGTCCTGGTCTCGGCAATCATCGCATCGATTTGCGGATACAGAACCGCCTGTTTCCCGTTGCTCTACGGAAGCGTTGCCATGGCAATCTTCGCTGCCGCTTATCGCTTTTCCAGATGAGCCGGACAAACCAAAACCCTACTTCTCGAACGAAAGGAGACTTTCAATGATCGACAAAAACAAAAACGACTGCGCCTTCTGCATGAACGGCCAGTGCGCTGAAAGAGTCAAAGACATGGAACCGAAATTCCAGGTCCTGGTCGAAGAAATGATTATCGCCGGTGATGGCAGACTGCTTGTCGAGACGGTGGCAGCCAACACTGTAAGCCTTCGCCTGAACACCGACCGACTGGTGAGAATCGAAATGACCAGGCTGGATAGCAGCAAAACAGGTCCCAACAAGATCTGTTATTTCGAGGACACCCTCAAGCATCAAGCCAGGGAAGCCGGCTTCGATCCCGACCTCGTCATTCCCGAACCGGTAAATGCGCTTTCCCGGAAGATCGAGGCCCTGGGCTATACGTATGAGCACATTGCCAGAAGCGAATCCAGGGAAGAAGTGTATGGCGCCAGGCTCGTCCTCAACCACATTCGTTTCACCTGCGGGGGCGAGCTGAGCTGCAGGCTCGGGGACAATCTCGTCCAGGTCGATCTCACTTACGAAGTGGAGCGAGTTTCGATCCCGGTATTCGAGCCGATAGGGCCCACCGGCTTCGGCTGCTAACACCAGCATTGAATGTTACAGGGCTCGCGCTAATGACGCGAGCCCTGCACCGCCACCCTGACGCGACCTCAAACCCCTCTCAGGAGTGGCTTTATACCTCTGGAATCGTTGTCGGCAAGCCGCAGTCTTGCTAGGCTCGAATCACCCGTTGACAACCCGGTTCGAAACCCGAGATGCGCACCACCAGAGCCTGAAACACGAAAACCACAATCCGTAGCAAAGAGCGTGCGCGCTCCCGAGCCACTTTTCTATATTCAATTCCATCGAATGGGAGGCAATCATGGACTTCTTCGTTTCTACCTGCCGGATAAAAATTGAGGAGATCCAATCGGGATCACTACAGATAACCGTCAAGCCCAGAGAGGGGCTCTGTCGATTCAGCTCGGACGGATGTCTCGAAAAGCAATCGGAAGATTGCAACTGCATTACGCTCAAAACCGCCGAGTCTGTGCCCTGCGGATGTCTCGACATCAATACCAGCTACGGCGAAGCCATAAGATTGAGGTTCCGGGGGAAAGAACTGCAAGCCTGTTTCACAATCAATGGATCCTGGGACTAGAAACAGCCGATGAAACCAGAAAGGACCGCAAATGCTCAGACCGAAACGTTCGGTTTATCCCGCAGCGGAGAGACGCTTCGGAATAAACTCCTTGCCGATTCTCATCTCTTTCTCGGCTACCTGGTGCAGCCACTGCACAGTGATGAAGCCGATCGTCCGGAAGCTCGCCGATGAGCTGAAGGAGAAAGTGACGATCCTGCCTGTCGACATAGACGAAGAGCCGGATCTGGCTGAGGCTGCCGGCATCAAAGCGGTACCGGCCTTTATTGCTATCGACCAGGCTCGCAACCTGGGGGGACTCCTCATCGGTCAGCAGAGCGAAAAAGACCTCCTCAAGCTGATCGAACAGGTAGCTTTTTAACCGATTCCTCATGAATGGAGGATTGTGATGAACACTTCCAGTACTTTATACGAACAAGTCGAGCTGGACGCGATCATGAGTCCTGGTGGCATTCTGGTGGACTACTACAATCAGATCATGCCTGCCAGCTATTATGCCCGCGTGCTCACTGACACGAAGAGTAGCGCCAGGAAGATAGAGCGCGCCCGGGAAGCTCTGCCCGAGCTCCTGAGCCGAATCCCATCCTACAGCGCCTATGTGCTGGGGGAACTCGCCAGCTCGGAAGCCCTTCGCAGCAAGGTCCTGGCCAGGCTCGAAGGGAAGACTCCTTCCGGGACACGCCTCCTCGACGCCATCGTCGAGCGTCTGCACGGGCTCGCCAGCAGATGCCTCGACGAAAGCACCGCTCTTCATGTCAGGGAACTGGCCGAGATGGCTCACACCGCCATCTATCAGTAAGAACCTCTAGATTGGCGAACGAGCCGGTAAGCGACTCGTTCGTCTTTTTTCTTCTTTCCGCCACTATTGTTATCCTCTATAGTATGTTGTCACGAACCTGAATAATTCACAGGATTTTGGATGTCCCGATTTTAGGCGGCTTCACCGATAGGCCTCTTGCACGAGGACGTGTTCACGAGTCTCTAAGAGGGCACCGTGGGGGAGTTTCCGAGTGCAAGGGTCT
>Ga0226835_1001129_pt1 | contig 16816 bp, 10 predicted proteins | sample LAC_MetaG_1_FD_163627 | JGI IMG/M metagenome (GOLD analysis project Ga0226835, IMG submission 163627) | Anaerobic ammonium oxidizing microbial communities from anammox membrane bioreactor (MBR) in UC Berkley, California, United States -... | ecosystem: Engineered > Bioreactor > Anaerobic >...
GTCGGCAAGAGCGGACAGGTCACTTTCTCAGTAGCGCAAGAGGCAGCCACTCTACTCAGCCCATCGCAGGCAGATCTGGACACCACCATTCCAGACCCGCCCAACTTGAATGATCGCATCGTTTTTATCAGTGATACACGCTCTTACCAGCAATGTAAGAATTGCCCAACCCGGTCTATGCTTGGCGAGCGCGCCTTACAAGACGCGGTTATTCGCTTGTATGGGCCACAAGCTGGCGGGCAAATCGTCCCCAACAATCTGTCATCTTTCTCTCTGGAAGCACTGGAGGGACTGCTCAACGGCCGCCCCGAGGGTGATTCGCTGTTGCAGAGCTTGCAGCGGGCGAATTGGATCGTCTTCGGCATGTTGAACAACCAGGGCGACCGCCCTGCCTATCAAATCTTGCGCCGATTTTTAAATGAAAAGCCCAGCTTATTCCAGCAGAAGCGCCTGATCGTCTTCGCTTTCAATGCCCCCTATTACCTGGATGCCACCGATATTTCTAAGCTGAGCGCTTATTACGCTTTGTATAGCAAAGCGCCTGGTTTTGTGGATGTGGCAGCTTATCTGCTCTTTGGAGAGTTGCGCGCCACGGGCGCCTCGCCTGTCTCGGTGCCTGGCGTGCGCTACAACTTGAATGAGGCGCTCTTCCCCGATCCCAATCAAACAATTCCGTTGCAGTTTGACCTCCCCGCGCCGACAAATGTGATCACTGGCACCACCACGCCCGAACCTGCTCCACCGCCAGAGTTTCGTCTGGGCGATGTCATCCCCTTGCGCACCGGCGTGATTGTGGACCATAATCGCAACCCCGTCCCTGACGGCACGCCAGTGACCTTTGTGTTTTCCTTCGGTGGAGAAGGCAGCGGCAGTCGGCAGGTGGAATTTACCAAAGGTGGGGTCGCGCGCACCACCTACTCCATCAATGCTCCTGGCGCTTTGGAAATCCGCGCCGAAAGCGAAACCGCCCGTTCGGAAGTCTTGCGAGTAGATATTCCTGTCCCGGGGGCTGGAACAGTCACTACGACTTTAACGGAAGAGCCAACTCCTACACCCACCATCATAACCCTGCCGCCGACCCCAATGCCAACCATCGAAAGTACACCTGCCTCGCCTGCTCCAGCAGCGCATCTACGCCTGAGCGATTGGATCATGGCCGTGCTGGTCGCGACTTTGCTCTCGCTGGCGATCTATCGTCTGGCGGCGTTGATTGGCCAGGTGCGGTGGGGAGTGCGGGCGGGCTTTTTAACCTTGATTGGCGGGCTAATTTCGTATTCCTACCTGGCGTTGATGTTATATCAAAACCCACCGCAACAGAGCGATTCGATCTCGCTCAATGTGTTTCTCAGCACGTTGGGCGGAGGCATATTGGGATTGGTCATCGCTTTGGGATGGCGTTTCACGAGCCTGATGGGGCGGGGAAAAACCGCGCTCGAAGAAACTACAAGTGAAGCTTTAGCGCATCAAGGTGACAGCCAGACTGACGAGTAGCAGACCGGCTGTAATCCAGATCAATGTGCGCTCTACAGGCGAGGAGACCAGATCTGCCAGGGTCGGGGAGGGTAGCGGCGCGCGTGGGCGTGTGATCGGATCCCAGTCGCCAAGTAACGCTCGGCGAAAAGTCTCCACATCTTGCGGACGTTCATCCGGGTGCAGGCTCATCGCCCATAAGATGGCGCGTTCGGTGCGCTGACTGATGTTCGGATTAAGCTGCCTGGGTGGAATCAAACTCTGAGGATCCAAAAACAGTTCGCGCGCTTCCGGCGGCGGGTGATTGGTGAGCAAATGGTACAGCGTCGCGCCAAACGAATAGATATCGCTGCGGGCATCGGTATGGCCTGAATCCCCGCCGTATTGCTCTAGAGGCGTATATAACGCTGTGCCACGCCCCTGCAAAACGGTCACCGTCACTTCATCTGAGGCCAGGATCTTCACCAGCCCAAAATCCACCAGTTTGAGTAAACCTCCTGGTGTCAGCTTCAGGTTACTGGGTTTAATATCGCGGTGAACAATGGTCGGGTTTTGGCCGTGTAAATAGGCAAGCGCATCCGCCAATTGGCTGGCCCAATTCAGCACTTCTCTTTCGGGCAGAAATTGGTTTTTCTGGCGCGCCTCGTTCATCAGGGTGCGCAGGTCTTTCCCAGGGACAAAGTCCATCACCAGATAATCTCGCCCGCCCACCGAGAAGAAGTCTGACACTTTCGGCAAATTGGGATGATCCAGGCGCGCCAACACAGTGGCCTCACGAAGGAATTGATCGCGCGCCTGCTTCAGCATCTCTGCGGGCAGACTGCGGTCGTGTTCTACTTCCTTCAAGGCGCATAAGCGGCCCTCCAGGCGCAGATCATCCGCCAGATAGATGCTCCCCATGCCGCCCTGTCCAATGATGCGGATGATGCGGTAACGGCCGCGTAGTACTTCAGTAGCTTTGAGCGGTGTTGGCATTATCAATTCCCATTGATTTATGATATTATACACGTGGAGACGGAGGAAATGGAGAGATACTCTGACGAAGCCGCGCTGTTGGTGGCCCAGACCGGCCCGCTCAATGGCCAGCGATGGTTTCTGCGGAAATCAACGCTCATCGGCAGAGAGAACGGGTGCGACATCGTCGTGCCAGATCGCCAGGTCTCTCGTCATCACGCTCGTTTATCCGTCTTGCCCGAAGGCGTCTATCTGGAGGATCTGGGCAGCAAGAACGGCACCCATTACAACGGGCAGAAGATCACCCAACCTGTTTATTTACAGGACGGCGATGTTATTCAGATCGCCCTGGCGCAAAAATTCGTCTTCCTCAGCTCCGACGCGACCGTTCCACTGGAAGGCAAGGACGAGGCTTTGTATGATTACAAAGCTTCAAACCAGTTTGACGCCCTCAGCGCAGAAGAACGCCGCCGGTTGTTGTTGGACAAACGCTCGCGCCGCGTATTGATAACCGTAACCTTGCCAGACAAAGCGCAACGCGAGGTTGAAATCAACCCGCCGCTCTCCGTATCCCAATTTCGATTGTTAGAGCGCCTGTATGAGAATCAGGGGCAGGTAGTGCCGCGCCAGGAGCTGGTCGTGGCGATTTGGGGCGAAAGTCAGGCGTTCGAAATTTCTGAGCAGGCGCTGGATGCCCTCGTCCGAAGACTGCGCGAGCGCATTGCTCAGGTGGACCCTCATCACGAATATATTATCACTGTGCGCGGTCACGGCTTACGCCTGGAAAACCCGCCTTTGTCGGAATAAATCTCCTGCCAGATGTAGGTCTGGCAGGAGATTCTCATAACACATTTGTTTATACAGCGCCCAAAGACAGCAACGTTCCTCAGGATTCGGCGTTCAGATTGCGTTGCATGGAAAAGCGCAGCGCCTGACGATTGGCGGCCATTACATGGTTGGCAAACTCCTTGTCATCCCCGGACTGCACCTGAACCATAATATTGGCTAACAAGTCCATAAATTCAGGGGTGATCTCCTCAGCGTGCGATTCGAGAAACTGTCGCCTATCCGGGTCGCCTGGGAGATCCAGATATTCCTCCAACAACGCCATTTCTGGCGGAGCGCTGGCCTGTCGCAAAACATCCAGCATTTCTTGCAGCTTGCCAGAGCGATCTAAATCGCCGCGGGTACGCGCTTCGTTCAGCATAGATTGCAATTCTTGGACGAAGGTCTCATCAATCGCTGAAAACACCTGCGACATGGCGCCCTCGATATCTTCAGTTTCCAGGATTGTCTCGATTAACTTACGGGTCTGTTGACGATGCTCTTCCATTTGGCGATCAATCTCTTGCGTCATCTCCAACAGTTGCGCCCGCAATTCAACCAGGCGCGAGCGGCTCTCAGCATCCGCCGCATCAATCCGCTCGCTGAGCATTTGGAAAAATTGATAATCCAGCGCTGGCCGAGCCAGGCTGACCAGAGCGCTCAGCCGAATTTCGTTCGGCGCCTGGATAATCAGATTCAGCAATTGCTCACGATTTAGCTCACGACCCAACGCCCGCAGATCGGAGATGGCGGTTTCTATTTCCTTAGATTGCGCCTGGACCTGACGCCCATAAGTAGTCATAGGCAAAAGCCTCTTCTGCAAATTCGAGAGTTGGTTCGCCGAGTTTCGGTCGCCGTTCATCAAAGCCACTTCCATTAAACGATTGAGCAGGCTGAAGAACTCGGCGTCAATCGAGGCATCCTCCTGACGGGCAATTTCAGCCAGCACGCTTTCGTCGGAGGCGTTCGCCAAACGCTGGAGCAGGTTCAGCTTTTGTTGCTGCGCCTGGATCATTTCTCGCGTGATGCCATCTTTTTCAAGCACGCGCTCCACCAACCCCTGCATCGTCAGGGTGGATTGGGGGCTCAACAAATAACCCTTGCGCTTCTCTTGCGGCAATTTGCTGATCACCTGGTTGATCAGCGCGCCAATCAGCCGCTCCTGTTCGTTGCGCGGCAAGCCCAGTTCGGCCGGCACAAAGGTCAACAATAGCTCTTTCTCCGGGTCATGATAGACGATCGGCGTGGCTACATTACCTTGATACCCGCAATACGGACAGCGAATTAAATTCACCGCGCCCGAAAGCAAGCGCGATTTCGCCGATGGATCAACGTTCACATCAAATAACTGCTCCACATCAACCACAACCGGCTGGCGACAATTCGGACAACTGACTTGAGTTTTTGACATGTTTTAGGACTCCAACAATCGAAGGATCATTATGGCTATGCCGCCTGCAAAAGGCTGCACCCATAAATGGTGATTATTTTTCATCCCTCAGCAGGGAGAAACAAATTCTGGCGCCTTCGCCGGGTTTTGAATCTACCCAAATCCGGCCGCCGTGAGCTTCAACCACGGCGCGCGCCAGGTAAAGGCCCAAACCGGCGCCTTTGGTGCTGCGAGAGGCGTCTTCAGAGCGATAGAAACGCTCAAACACAAATGGTATGTCGCTGGCGGCGATGCCAGAGCCCTGATCGCTAACGCAGATCACCACCTGTTCCGGCAGCGCTTTGCCGTTAATTTGAATCTTTCCGCCGTTGGGCGAATACTTGATAGCGTTAGAAATCAAATTCGACAAAACCTGCGCCAAACGTTCTTCGTCGCCCAGGACAATGGGGAAGTTATCGGGAAAGTTCACTTCAATCGTGTGGCGGCTGGTTTGCGTCTTGAAGCGTTCAGCGATGCGCCGCGCCAGCGCCGCAACATCCACATCCGCTGAATTGATCGCCAACACCCCAGCCTGCAATCGAGTGGCATCTAACAGATTTTCGATCAACTCTGTCAGGCGGTCGGCTTCCTCTTCGATCACCGCCAGGCTATCTTGCACAATTTCACGATCCCAAACTGCATCCTCGCGACGCAAAGTGCTGACATAGCCTTTGATCAACGCCACCGGCGTTTTCAGTTCATGGCTGATTACTGAGATAAAAGTGCTTTTCAATTCCTCCGCTTCACGAAAGCGTGTAATATCGCGCACCGAAGCGATCACATTCAACAAAGCGCCATTCGCCGAGACTAACGGGGCATAGGTGATGCCCACCGGCAACGGCGGCAATCCACGGCGTTCTAAATCTCCTTCGACATATAACGTCGCATTGGGGGTTAACGGCCAGCCGCCGGCTTCCGCTTGCTCAAGTGTGATGCCCTCCTTCTGTCGCTTCAGGCGAATAACTTCATCATGCTTCTTGCCGCGGATTTGCTCGCCAGGCGCGCCCAACATGCGCACCAAAGCCGGATTGCAATGTTCGATAGTATGATCTGCCGAGAGAATGAGGATGCCATCGGCAACTGAATCGAGCAAAGCCGCAGTGCGTTGTTCTTCGTTCCTAAGCCGCGTATATAACAGGGCATTGTTCACAGCAATTGCCGCCTGGTCGGCGAAGCTTTGCAGAAGCATTTTGTCGTTGGCGGTAAAGCTGCCCAAATAATTGCGAAACACGAACAATAAGCCGATCACCTGGCTGCGCGAGAGCAACGGTAACGCCACGCCGGTGAGCAAGCCCAGGCTGGCGGCGCGCGTCAGGCTTTGTAACCGCCGGTTGACCTCCGGCAATTCATACAACGCTGGCTCCTCGTGCTCCGGCACGGTAGCTAAAAGCGGCTCCAATTGGCGTAAAAAAGCAGGGGAGATGCCTTGAGAGACGGCTACCCGCCATCTCCCCTGCTCACGCAACGCAATTAAGCCTGCCTGCCCCGCCAGCATTTCAATCGAAATGGTGAGAATGCGCGCCAGAACCTTATCCAGGTCGAGTTCCTGGGTAATGGCTCGCAATATTTCCAGCAGGTAATCCCGCTGGCGGACGCGCAGATCAGGCAGCAATGGGTTGTACCTCGCCTCTATCTTTACTGCTTGCTTCATCCAGTTCCAAAGATTGCTCAGCAACCGTCAAGGCGCTTTCAAATATCTCCATTGCCTCGTCTATCTCGCTACGGGTGACGCCCAATGGCGGCGCAAAGCGGATGGTGCTTCTACCGCAGCCCAACAACAGCAAGCCGCGCACGAATGCGTTTTCAACAATTGCATCGCGCAACTTTTCATCCGCCTCTTTTGTCAGGCGGTCTTTAACGAATTCCACACCAATCATCAGACCCAGCCCACGTACCTGACCCATCGAGAGATGACGAACCGCCATTTCATCCAAAATGGACCTTAGATAATCGCCCATTTGAGTTGCGTTTTCCATGTATTCTTCTTCAATAACTTCTATCGTTGCCAGCGCTGCCGCGCAGGCTAACGGATTACCGCCGAAGGTGTTGCCATGCGCCCCGCGCTTCCAATTCACCAGGTGTTTTCTGGCAAACATCACACCCAACGGCACGCCAGAGGCAATGCCCTTGGCAGCGCAGACGATGTCCGGCTCAACGCCAAAATGCTCAATCGCCCACCATTTCCCTGTCCGCCCCATACCAGATTGGACTTCATCCACGATCAGCAGGATTTTATGTCGGTCGCATAGTTCACGCAAAGCAGGGAAAAAGCCAGGCGCCGGCACAATATACCCACCCTCGCCCTGGATTGGTTCAACCAAGATGCCAGCGACGTCTTCCGGCGGCAGCAGGTGACCGAGTATCTGTTCTTCGATGTAACGCACAACGGTTGCGCCATACTCTTCACCCGGCAGAGACTCCAGGACTGGCCTATACGGATCTGGGAATGGCACATGCACCACGCCGTTCATTAATGGGTAAAAATCGCGGTGATACAGCGGTTTGCTGGCAGTGAAAGTCACTGCGCCCATTGTGCGACCATGAAATGCCCCCAAAAAGCCGATAAACTCGGTGGCGCGGGTGTAATGACGCGCCAGCTTGATGGCTGCCTCTACGCTCTCGGTGCCTGAATTGGTCATGAAAGAAACCGCATCCTCTTGAAACGGCGCAATTTGGTTGATTTTTTCACCCAGCTCGATCCATTTTTCATGATAAAAGTCTGACGAGATATGGATAAATTTTTCCGCCTGCTCTTGTATAGCTCTCACAACCCTGGGGTGGCTGTGTCCGGTGGAGACAACAGCAATGCCGGCTGCGAAATCCAGAAACCGGTTGCCGTCCACATCCCAAACTTCAGTCCCTTTACCATGATCCATCACGAAAGGATAACCTCGCGGATAGGATGGAGAGATGACTTCTTGATCGCGCTGGATGAGCGCCTTAGCCTTTGGACCCGGCAGGTTCATGATCTGCATAGACAATTCTCCTGAACTTAGATGGTTGATCCCGATTTGAGGTTAATATATGGAAAAATAACAGCTTGAGAATTATACCGCACACTCCTGAACTACCGCTAGCCCTAACCAGAGAGCTTATCATAGCAAGAAAGGCAAGCGCGGCCTAAATAGGGATGTGGCTGGCGGCTAAGATTTCGCCTTCTTTCGCTGCTGAAGCGCAGCGCGCCTTGACCCAGCACCCAGGCGAAGTTCCATGCCGGATCCAACGAGCAGAGGCGGTTGAAAACGAGTATAATCTGCCACTATGCAAACCGAGAAATCGGACGCCTTGTTTACATTTCGCATCGAAGCACGCCAGGGACGGGCGCGGGCGGGCGTTTTCACCACGCCGCATGGCGATCTGCCAACACCCATCTTTGCCCCGGTTGGAACGCAAGCCACCGTCAAAGCTGTCACGCCTGCCCAATTAAGTGAACTAGGCGCTCATCTCATCCTGGCAAACACCTATCACCTTTACCTTCGCCCCGGAGAGAAGCTGGTGGCGGAAATGGGCGGCCTGCACCATTTCATGAACTGGCCCAAACCCATCCTGACCGACTCAGGCGGCTTCCAGGTCTTCTCGCTGGCCGATAACCGTAAAATTGACGAGGACGGCGTCACCTTTAAAAGTCACATTGACGGTTCTCTACACCGTATCACGCCTGAAAAGTCCATCGCTATTCAAGAGGACTTAGGCGCCGACATCATCATGGCCTTTGATGAATGCGCCCCGCCCACGGATCGCGCTTACAATGAACGCGCTCTGGCGCGCACACATGCATGGGCTGAACGTTGCTTGCGCGCCAAGAAGCGCCCCGATCAGGCGTTGTTTGGCATTGTTCAAGGGGGCGTTTTCCCCGACTTGCGCCAGCAATCCGCCGAATTCATGGCTTCTTTAGGCTTTCCTGGTCACGCGATTGGCGGCCTGTCGGTAGGTGAAAGCAAAGAGGAAATGCACGCCATGCTCGAGGTGGTGGATGCCGTGCTGCCGCAGGAGAAGCCGCGTTATTTGATGGGCGTGGGAACACCGGTGGATCTGGTGCAAGGCGTCTTGCGCGGCGTGGACATTTTCGACTGCGTGCTGCCCACCCGTCTGGCGCGTCATAACGCAGCAATGACCCGCTCTGGACGCCTAAACCTGGTCAACGCTGCCTACGCCCGTGACGCGCGCCCAATTGACGAACAATGCGCCTGTTATACCTGCCAGAATTTCTCGCGCGCCTATCTCCGTCACTTGATTATCAGCCGCGAGATGCTCGCGGCCACGCTGCTTTCGATTCACAATCTCTACACCTTACTGCAATTGGTGCGCGAGATCCGTCAGGCAATTCTGGAAGGTCGCTTCGAAAGCTTCGCCGGGCAATTCCTGGAGAAATGGGGACAAGCGGAATTTTCCTCTGTCATGCAAGACGCCTCGTCCTGAACATCATCTCTTCAACGAAAGGATATCCACAACATTGAGCCTGCTTCAATCTATTATCCTGGGCGTCATCCAGGGACTGACCGAATTTTTACCAATATCCAGTTCAGCCCACCTGACGCTGGCGCCTTATTGGTTCGGCTGGCAACTTCCAACACAAGAAACCTTCATTTTCGATGTGTTGGTGCAAGTTGCTTCATTGATTGCTGTGATCGCCTACTTTTTTCAGGATTTGCTGAATATCCTGCACGCCTGGTTGCAAGGCCTTTGGAAGCGAAAACCGTTCGACGAGCCCCTCGCTCGCCGCGGCTGGCAGCTCATCCTGGCGACGCTGCCTGCCGGGATGATTGGCCTGCTATTCAAAGACCAGGTTGAAGCAGCTTTTTCGAACCCCCAATTGACGGCTGCTTTCTTGTTAGTCACAGCGGGATTTCTATTCTTGGTTGAAAAGATTGGCAAGAAGGAGCGCTCGCTGGAAACCTTACAGTGGAAGGATGCCTTGTTCATTGGACTGGCGCAAGCCGTCGCCATCTTCCCTGGCATTTCTCGCTCCGGGGCAACCATCGCCGGCGGCATGGCGCGCGACCTGGAAAGGCCGGCTGCCACGCGTTTCGCCTTTCTGATGTCGGTCCCCATTATGTTGGCGGCGGGTCTGGCGGCAAGCGTGGACCTGCTCAGTCTACCAAATTTATTGCAATTGTTGCCAGTTTATTTACCCGGACTCCTGGCCTCCGCCATTGTCAGCTATGTTTCAATCCGCTGGCTGATGCGCTATGTAGCCCGTCGCTCGTTGTTAATCTTTTCGTTCTATTGCGCTCTCGTTGGATTGATCACTCTCTTGACATTCTGGGTGTAAAAGACCGCCCTGATGAAACAGATTCTAACCAGTTGACTCCTTATCGGGCGATCTGCGATGGTGGTTATGCCACAACGCCGCCGACCTCCACGCTGCGCACGCCAAACAAGACGACCAGAATGTGCTGGTTCAAGATTTGCAGACCATTGCCCCTTGTCGGGCGCATGATTTGTCCAAAGGTATACCCCCCTATAATCGGCGTGTCCGCCCCAATGACTTCTTGAACCGCCTCCACTTCTGCCCGTGGTTCAAGCTCAAAAAGCGCTCGCCAGGCCTCGTCCACAAAAACCAACGCCAGGCGCGGCATCGTCGGCCCCAAAGCTTCTTTTGCCTGCCGGGCGGCTTGTTGAGCTGCTTGACGGCAACGTTCCGGCGAGCCTACCATCAGCTCCACCACACCATTTGCAGGCAGTTCGCCGTTCATACGCAGGCTTCCATCCGCCTCCATGCGCAACGGCGAATATAAGACCATACCCTCTGCTTCTTGTCGGCCAAGCGGATATAACCTCACCAACTCGCTCAGCGGCGGGTGCACCCAGGCGCGTGCTGATTGACCGAATAAGCGGGCGTAGAGTTCACTGACCGGTTTATCATCCAGGGCGCGCAACCAATGATCCTTAACGCTGGTGATGCGAGAGACGATGCCCACCGATTGCCATCCATGCGCCGCCCCCTGTCCAATCACAATATCGCCAGAAAGAACTGCTGCGCCAAGACCGCCACTGCCCGATTGCCTGCCGCCGACCTGATACGTGCGGCCTTTCCAAAGCTCGCCGCCCGCCAGACAGCCCGTAATATCGCAATGAAGATGGGTCAGCGATTGACGCAAAGCATCCACATCGCCAGAGACGCCATCCGCCGCCAACAGAAGGATATCGCTATTCTCCGCCTCCAACCGCAGCGAACGCAACATCTGCTCCACGCTGAGGCGCACGTCCTCTGCATAATTGCCCCACCAGCCAGCGCGCGCTTGAAGTTCACCGCCCGTCAGCGCAGCCAAAATCACCGAACGCCGGCTGCGCCCATTAGCAGTCAGCTCTGCCGAAGTGGACACACCCATCAGCGGCACATTCCCCAACACCGCTGAAACGCCGGCCAATACTTCTCCGATTGTATGAATATGAGAGACCATCAGCCAGCCAAAAGCTATAGGTTCTCGCCCGGCTTGCTCAAGCGCCATGCGCGCTGCCATTTCGCCCGCTTCCAGGCTATCCGGATTCTGAGAGACGCCTATCACCGCACGAAATGACATCCTATTCCTTCGCCAACCAGCTCAAAACGTCGCCTCACTGGGCTTCTGCGGCCGGAAGCGTAAAGTGGAATGTGGTGCCCTGACCCAACACGCTTTCAAACCATATCCGGCCGCCTTGCAATTCAACCAGGCTTTTCGTGATCGCCAATCCCAAGCCGGTGCCAGAAGCCATTTCTTTAGCGCCATCGGTGCGAAAATACTGCTGGAAGATCTTCTTTTGATCTTCCTCAGCGATGCCGATCCCATTATCCTCCACCCAGATATGAGCAAAAGTCGCCCCCGCCAGGTTCTCGGCATCGGCAACCATCTGCTCGGCGTAAACGGTGATCGAGCCGCCCTCCGGCGTGTATTTTTGCGCGTTGCTGATCAGGTTGGTTAAGATTTGCGCCAGCCGAGACGCATCCGCCCAAACTGGCGGCAGGTCGTTCGATAGCAAGATGGTCAATTTCTGCCCTTTCTCTTCGATTTGCCGCTGGATTGAACGCGCCACGTCCTCTAACACTTCCGAAATCGAAACCGCGCGAAAGTCCAGGCGCAGGTTGCCCACCTGAATCTTTGTCAGATCGTTCAAATCCGAGACGATGGTATTCATTCGATCCACATTCGAGCGCACTGTGGAGAGGAAGCCTGCCTGCACCTCGTTCACCGGCCCAGCCATGCCAGACGCCACCAGCTCAGTGTAACCCTTAATCGAAGCCATGGGGTTTTTCAACTCATGCGCCACGAACGAAACAAAGCGCGATTTCGCCAGGTTGGCTTCCTTAACTTCTTCATAAAGCTGGGCGTTGGCGATAGCAATGGCGGCATGGTCGCTCAAGCGCGTCAAGAAGCTCAGTCTTTCATCAGGGAGCTTCTCAGCGCGTAAACTTTCCAGCACCAGGACGCCGATTGTAGCGGTTTCGCGCCGAATGGGAATGACGATCTGCTGCCGCGATCCGTTCAAAAACCCGGACGGCTGTCCATCTTCCAGATGATAAGCTAACTGTCCCTTCTCGATCGCTTCTTTCCAAAGGGGTAATTGTACTGGCAGGATCAGCCGTTCTTCTTCAGGAGCATCTGACTGATCAAATAATTCATCTGGATAGCCCTGAAAGACCATGACCCGCACGTTAGAGCCATCCACCGCCCCAACAAAGCCAGCGTCGGCGCGGGATTGGCGTAAAGCCCAGTCCAGCGTCAGGCGCATGGCGCGCTGGATATCCAAACTGGCGTTCAACTCGCGGTCAATACGCTGCATGACAGACAACTCTTCCACACGCTCCGCCAGCGCCTGATCGGTCAGGGTGTAGAGACGGGCATTTTCCAGGGCAATGGTCGCCTGGCTGGTAAAAGCGGTGAGCAATTCCTGGTCGGCCTGGGTGAAGGGCGCGCCGTTAACCTTGTTAATCACTTCAATGACGCCAATCACGCGATCCTGGATACGCATGGGAACCACCAGCATATCCTGGGTGTCGAAACCAGTTTGGGCGTCGGTCTTTTCGAACCATTCCTTGCGCCGTTTGGCGTCGTTGGCAATAATCGGTTTGCCAGTCAGAACCGCCTGACCCACCAGACCGGTACCAGGCGGCAGGCGGCGGCCGAGCAAATTCGCAGCCACCGGTCCTAAGACCACTTCGAACACCAGTTCATCCGTTTGAGGGTCAACCAGGAAAAGGCTACCTGCTTCGCAATTTAGAATTTCCGTGGCGCTCGCCAACACCTGATTGAGCAATGGCTTGAGATCCAGGGTTGAGGTCAAACCCAGACCAATTTCGTTCAGCTTGGCGAGCTGCAACGCGCGCCGCTCCGACTCTTCCAAAGACCGCGCTTTGACAATTGCGCCGGATGCCTGATCCGCAATGGCCTGCAAAAGATTACGCTGCTCTTCGGTATAAACCACGGTTGGGTCACGGCTGGCGATGCTAATCGCGCCGATGGTATCTGCGCCGGCGTTGAGTGGAACGCCCATCCAGGCATAGATGCCGGTTGCATCCGGAATTAAACCGCGCTGACGGCACTCCTGCTCGTAATCATTGGCAATGATAGAACGCTGTCCATTGATGACTTCCATCTCCAGCCCTTGTCCCGGGTTCAACGGGCGGTTCTCGCGTTCGTTCAGGCGCTCGTCGTCCTCCAGATAAAAGGCATGGTACATCACCCCGCTATCTTTATCCACCAGGGTGATGCGAAAATCGCGGGCGGGCAAAATCTGGTTCGTTTGCGCCGAAATGAGTTCAAGAATATCATCGAAGGTGACCGTAAAGCTGATGCCTTGCGCAACGCGGGTCAATACATTCATCTCCCGCACGCGGCGCTCCAGATCGGCGACGACTTGAGTGCGTTCGATGGCCAGAGCAACCTGGTTACTTAACCCTTCGAGGAAGTCCAGGTCGCGATAGGTGTAAGGCTCGCCGGAACGACGCGTCCCCAAAGCCAGCCAGCCGGTCAAGCGGTTTCTGCCCGGCAGAGGCAGATATAAATTGGCTGCAAGCAGACGGACGCGCGCCTGTTCGGGCTGCAAAGCGGGCGGCAATTCCTCGCCATCGGCTACAAATAACGCTTCTCTGCTCTTCGAAAGGGTTTGCACCAGCGCGCTGTTGGGAGAAAAACGCAAGTCGTTGGTAGGCAAGTTCCTTTCATCTTTTGCCGCCGCATACTGCCCGCTGAATGGATCGTAGATAAAAATATGCAAAAAAGTCGGCGCCAGCGCCTGGTCAATATAACGTCGCAGCAAAGCAACAATGGCGGGCAGATCCATGATCTGGGTCAGTTCTTGCCCAAATGCCTGTTGCAGATCGCGATAGGCCGCCTGGCTGCGGAAGAAATAGCGGTCAATGGCTTCTTGCAACCGATTGCGCGCCGGGTTTAAACCCACCGCCAGGAGAAAAACCATTATCCCAATAATATAAGGATTTGCAGGCTGGACTGCGCTGCCCAAGATAAAACTTACCCCGGAAAGAAGCAAGGCATAAGCAGCCAGGGATATTCCGGTCAAAATAGCGTACAACACTGTCTGACTGAGGATGTAATCAATACGCAAATTACGGTAACGAATGATTGCATAGCCAGCGAATACCGGGAAAAGGCCCAGAGGTAGTGAATAAAGGGGCGTGAAGGCCACCGAAGGGTAGATAATGGTAATAACAAACCATAACGCCAGAGGAAATAGAGAAAACATTGCCCCCCAAAAGATCAGGCGCGCCTGTTCGCGAGCCACAGCAGAAATGGCGCCGATCCATCTCACGGCGGTCAGAATCATAAAGAATAACGTCGCCAGGGCTACGAAAATGAAATCCAGCCGCCAGATGCTCAAATAGGCAAGCGGGCGTTCAATGTTATAGAGCGTTGGCCATGCCGCCAGGCCGATGAGGAAGGCAATGCCATAGCCAACCCAGCCAAGATACGGACGGCGCTCGGCAATGGGGAGGCTGACCGGGAATAGAATCGCCAGGTTGATCAGCGCGCCGCCGACCATAGCCAGAGAAAAAGTCCACGCCAGGGTCAAGGCATTTGTAGTGTACAGGTCGAACAACCCCGCCAAGACAACAGCGGTGGAGACGGCAAAGGCTGCAAACGCCCGCCCAGCAGGGTCAAAGCGCCGTACGCCGAAAACGTAAAGACCGCACAGGAGATAGATTAAACCCGTCAGGTAGGGGACGAGGAAATAACTCAGCCGATCCAGCATCGGCAGCGCCATCAAGCGCACAGCAACCAACCGTTCCTGCCCATCCAAGTGGCGCAACGTAAGCGAGATCTCATCACCGATCTGATGTTGTTGTAGGAGCGAGTATAGTTCCTGGGGGTCTTGCAGGCGAACGCCATCAACGGCAACAACCTGATAGCCGAAAGGCAACCGAAGTTGTTCTCCCCAGGCGCCTGAATGGCTGGGTTGAGCGGTGTTAATCATCAACGTATGCCCGATGAAGGCGCCTGGAAAGGGAGTGCGAATCGCCCTCAGGTAAAAAATAGGCGCCAGCAAAAACACAACCAGCGCCAGACAAAGATACAGCAGCACGAAAGTGGGCGCCAGGCGGCTGCGCAAAATGATCACCATCCCATTCTTTGAGGGGCTGGTTGCAGATACCATGTGAATAATTTTATGACAAAATCTGAAACTTCGCTAATCCTCGCCCTTACATTTTTGGCAGGCGGTTAATATTTTACAGATAATTAACGAGCGCATTGACGCCTGGGTTACAGATCCATGCGCTGCTGCACCCAGGCTTGCTTGAGATAGTCCTCAACCGCAGCTTGATGACCAACATCTCGCTGAGCGCGCTCTGAAAGATACCATTTATGCTCCAGCACCTGGCAATACAACTCTGCTTCGGTCAGTTCATGACTGACCAAAGCGCGTAATCGGCTCACGACGGGTCTGTAAATATTTTCCAGCCAGTGTTGCGCGGCCACCACTAATGGCGTGTTGCGGTTGTGGATGCTGGCTAGCGTCGCGCGCACCTCCTGGATCTCGTTCATCATCTTTTGCGCCTGCTGCTCTTCAGCATCCAGCCCGGTGAGGCTGTAGAGAGCATCGCGATGGAAATTGCGATCGGTGACCATGACGCGCATGAAAAGCTGGCGCCCAACGCCAGAAGGTGCAAGTTCGACATCGCCGACAGAGAAGCCTAATCGGTTTAAGGCGCGAATGCGCTCTTGAATACGATAATACTCGTCTGGGCCAAGTACATCTTCACGGGTCACTTCTTCCCAAAGCTCCTGATAACGCAAACGGATATACGCCCCTGTATCTGATACAGGCACGCCAGTGGCTGCAGTAATGGGCACCCCGCTATGAAAAAGCTCAATCAATTCGGCGTTGATATTTTCTTCCATGATTTGCAAATCATGGAAGCGAAGCGTGGGTGGAGTGACCCCGGCGTGATACTCGCCCGTTTCAGCGTCCACCAGATAAGCGCGCAATGCGCCAGCGTCGCGACGGAATAGCGTATTCGATAGCGAGCAATCGCCCCAAAAGAAGCCAGTCAGGTGAATTTGCACCATCAAACTGGCGATAGCATCCAGCAAGTGACGGCGGTATGGGGCAAATCCTTGACGGCTCAAAAGCAAACGGTAAGGCAGGGCGCCCTCCAGAAAGCGCGTGATCAGAATGCTGGCTTTACCAAGTGGTTTTTCAACCATTACATAACCGACCGGTGAAACCGCCGGCAAGCGCAACTCCTCGGCGCGCAGCAACATTTCGTATTCCTGGCGGGCTGTTGCGCCAGGCAATTCCTTCAGGGCGTACAGCCCGCCTTCACGGTTAATAAAGACTACTGGATGACGAGAAACGCCGCGTGGCGCATCCTCCAGACAGTTGCAATGCTCCGCCCATTCGGTCAGGCTGAATGACCAGGGCAAGTCGCCCAGATTGAGTTCAGGGGGGTAAAAGGAAACCTGCGCCGTTTCATCCATCATAGCTATTCACTCTGATCTTGCGCCAACGAACGCGATTGCTCCACATACGCCAGGCTTTGGTGGCGGAAATAGGTGTTGTACAAATCAGCGTAGTGACCGCCTCGCTGAAGTAGAAACTCGTGGTTGCCTTCTTCGATTATTTTACCTTCTTCCAGCACAATAATGCGATGCGCTGCTTTCACCGTGGACAGGCGGTGGGCGATAAGGATGCTGGTGGTGT